>Ga0335081_10014708_pt1 | contig 12656 bp, 9 predicted proteins | sample Lox_Sample_35_FD_206713 | JGI IMG/M metagenome (GOLD analysis project Ga0335081, IMG submission 206713) | Soil microbial communities from Loxahatchee National Wildlife Refuge, Florida, United States - Lox_Sample_3.5 | ecosystem: Environmental > Terrestrial > Soil > Wetlands | place: USA: Florida...
CGCGTTCGATGAGATATTTGGGCACAGTTTTTTCCCGTCCTGTGAGCCAGCGAACGGCTCAGGAAATTTGCCGGGATTCTACTTCTTTTTGCAGCGCGGCAACAACTTCGGCGAGCGGCTTGGCGCCCTGATCGCCTTTGCTGCGATGGCGGACAGAAACGGTGCCAGCTTCAGCTTCCTTGGCACCGACGACGAGCATATAGGGAATTTTCTGGAGCTGTGCATCTCGAATTTTGGCGGGCAATTTTTCGTTGCGGGCATCGAGATGGACGCGGATGCCGTGGCGCTTGAAGGTGTCGGTTACGTGTTTGGCGTAGTCGGCGACTTTTTCGCTAACGGGGCAGATCTCCACCTGGACCGGAGCCAGCCAGAGCGGAAAAGCGCCGGCGTAGTGCTCGATAAGGATGCCGAAGAAACGTTCGACGGAACCGAGCAACGCGCGGTGCACCATCAGCGGCTGATGCTTGGCGCCGTCCTCGGCCACATATTCGAGGCCGAAGCGTGCGGGAAGATTGAAGTCGAACTGAACGGTGGTGAGCTGCCAGGGGCGGCCGATGGCGTCGATGAGCTTGACGTCGATTTTGGGCCCATAGAAGGCGGCTTCGCCGGTGATGGTCTTGAAGGGGATGTTGAGGCGCTTCAGCGTTTCGGCGAGAGCCGAAGATGCGCGGTTCCAGTCCTCGGGCTTGCCGGTGTAGTTTTCCGGATGCGCGGCATCCCAGTCCGAGAGTTCGACTTCGAACTTGTCGAAGCCAAAAGTCTTCATGACCGCGAACGCGAAGTCGATGCAAGCTTCGACTTCCGCTTCGATTTGTGAGGGCATGCAAAAAATGTGCGCGTCGTCCTGTGTGAAGCCACGGACGCGGAGCAAGCCGTGGAGCACGCCGCTGCGCTCGTAACGGTAGACGGTGCCGAGTTCGGCGAGGCGGACGGGAAGATCGCGATAGCTGTGAAGCCGGGATTTGTAGATGAGAATGTGCCCAGGGCAGTTCATGGGCTTGAGCTGATAGTCGGTTTTTTCGACTTCCACGGGGCCGAACATGGAGTCTTTGTAAAAGCCGGTGTGGCCGCTGGTTTTCCAGAGATCGCGGCGCATGATGTGCGGAGTGACGACGAGGTCGTAACCGCGTTTGAGTAGTTCGTCGCGGAGCCAGTCTTCGACAAACTTGCGAATCAGGCCGCCTTTGGGATGCCAGAAGATCAGGCCAGGACCGGCTTCTTCCTGAATGCTGAAGAGGTCGAGCTCGGTGCCGAGTTTGCGGTGGTCGCGGCGCTTGGCTTCTTCCAGGCGATGGAGATACTCGTCGAGATCTTTTTGGGTGAAGAAGCATGCCGCGTAAATACGCTGGAGCTGCGGATTGCCTTCCTGACCTTTCCAGTAGGCGCCGGCGACGTTCATGAGTTTGAACGCGGTAATGCGTTTCGTGGAAGGAATGTGCGGGCCACGGCAGAAATCGATGAATTTTCCGGTGGTATAGAAAGAAACCATCAGCTCGTTGGCTTTTTCTTCGACGAGTTCGCACTTGAAGAGCTGATTGGATTTTCGGTAGAGCTCGAGAGCTTCGGGCTTAGGGATGAGTTTGCGCTCGTTGGGGAGATCCTGAGCGGCAAGCTCGTGCATTTTCTTTTCGATTTTGGCCAGGTCATCCGGGGTGAAGGGCTCGTCGCGGAGAAATTCGTAGAAAAAGCCGTTGTCAACCGGCGGACCGATGCCGAGTTTGACGTTCGGATACAGCTCCATGACGGCCGCAGCCAGAAGATGGGCTGCGGAGTGGCGGAAAACGAAGAGGGCGTCGGGATCTTTCTCCGTAAGGATTTGGAGTTTGACGTTTTCTTCGAGCGGCCGGCGCAGGTCGATGAGTTCGCCCTGGTCGGGTGCGTTGGGCAGGGGCTGGCCGTTTGTGGCCACGGCGCGAGCGACGAGCGCGGCGTCCGCGAGGCGCGGCGAGATTTTGCGCGCGATGTCGTAGGGCGTAGTGCCCTTAGGCACCTGTTGTGTGCTGCCGTCTGGCAGTGTGATTTGCACTTGCTCCATGTCAGGTTCCGCCTAGGAAGGAGAAACTCTAAGTTTAGGGGCGGGCTTTATCGGGGTCAAGACGATCACGCTGGAACATTTACGCGCGACATTCCTCGAAATGATCTCTGTAGATGCTTAGGGACTCGATCCCAATAGTGCGCGAAATTCAGGTGTTTCGCGAAGCTTGGAAAAGGCGGGTTCGTTGCCTAGCCAGGCGGCGAAGGCCGCGTCGTCCTGGGCCTTTTGTTTGGCGATGCCTAGAGTTTGCAGCGCGCCTTTCCGGCCGCCGGCGAGGGCACGAGCGACCGCCAGGTTACTCAGTGCCCAAAAGGAGTCCGGGTCGGCATTTGTGGCCGCGCCAAAATAGTCGCATGCGTGGGAGTAGTCCTTCGAGCGCAGGCGGTCCTCGCCGGCTTCCATAGCCTGAACAAACACATCCGATAACGCGCGGTGGAACACGCAGCTTTGCCGCGGATTCTTCTCATGCTGCGCGATGCTCCGCAGGTCCGCAATTTGTCGGGCGAGGCGGGCACGAATTTCGGCACGACTGGTGCTGTCTTCACGCAGGTCAAAAAGCCCCTGTGATATGTCGGCGGTGAGGCGCGCCTGCGTGGCGAAATCCTGTTGTTCGCGCTTCGCGCCGTCGCGTACGTGTTTTTCCGATTCCATGGCTATGGCGCGCTCGCGGAAAGCCTGAGTTTCCCCCAAATTGTCAAAGGTAGCCGCAGCCTGACGGTACTCCTGCCAAGCTGCGTAAGCGTCGCTGGAGGTTTCAAGATCACGCGCGCGACGCAACTCCTGCGCCGCTTGCGCCTCGATAAAGGACGCGTCACGCGGCTCGCGGCCTTCTTTCATCGAGATGAGCCGGAACCAGGCCAAGGCTTCGTCCGCAGCGTTGGACGGCGCCCACTGATGAGGTCCTTCGAAGCGCCGCAAGTGGTGCGGATACTGAAGCGAGGCGAGCTTGGCATCTAGCGAGACCACTTCCGGGTAGTTGAAATCCAAAGTGCCCACAGCGGAAAAGACAGCAAATTTGTTTTCGGCGACTGGCGGCGACGAAACAGAAAAGCCCGCGCCATTCAGGAAAACGCCTGCGGCACATCTACAGCGCTGCGCCAGCGAAGCGGCCAAACGCGCGCCACCCGAAAAACCTGCGAGATACACACGATGGTTGTCGATGGCGAAGCGGGTGTGCGTATCTGCGAACATGGCTTGCGCGGCTTCCGCTTCCGCCTGTGACGGACCGTTCCGGGAGTTGTTCGAGCCCACGACGATGTAGCCGAAGTGTTCGGCGGCGTCCTTCATCAATTCGACGGGCAAATCGCCGCGGGCTGCTGGATCGAAGGCGTAAACGATAGGCCAGGTTTTGGCGCTGGTATAGTTTGCCGGAAGGTAGAGCGCATAGCTCTGCTCGGGTTGCGCCGCGCACGCCACCTTGGGAGACAGCTCTCCCGGTCGCACCTCAGAGAGGCTAGCCGACGGATTTTTTTCTTGAGCAACCGCGGCAATACTAAGAAATATCGCGACGGAGAACACAGCGCGTCTGAACATACGTAACCAATATAGACGCCCGAGGGTTTGCGTCGCGAGCAAGTCGCGAGCAGCCAAACTGGCTCTCGAAGAGCCGTTTTCCGCTGAAGCCCAGTGAAGATTTCCGTATAAATCGCGCTAGAATCTTCGGATGTATCCATTCCTGGCTCGGTCGCCGTCTGCAGCAGTGTCTGGCTATTTCGAAGCTCAACTTAAAAAGTTCTGGTCCAGTGGCAGGATTTGTCTTCGCGCGGTCCTGTCCATTCTTTTGCTGGTTTGTTGCGCCACGCAGGTTGGCCGAGCACAGACGGCCGCACCGGCGCGCGTAGCGCAGGCGGATGATCGCTTCAAGGTCGACATTCTGGTAGTTGTGGCGCATCCGGACGATGAGGGGGCAGCCACGCCCTACTTGGCGCGGGCGATTGACGAGGGGAAGCGCGTCGCCGTGGCTTATGGTACGCGCGGCAGTAGCGGAGAGAATCAGGCCAGCGCAGAGGATGCCGCGGCGCTTGGAGATATTCGCGAAATCGAGGCGCGGCAGGCGAATGCCGTGCTCGGAATCGACAAGGTGTGGTTCTTGGGGGGGCAAGATACGGCGTCGCAGGATGTGCTGCAGTCGCTGGCGAATTGGGACCACGGCGAGACGCTGGAAAATTTGGTGCGGATCGTACGGCTGACGCGACCCGAAGTGATTCTGACATTCTTGCCAGGGACGTTTATTGGCGAGGATCACGGAGACCATCAGGCCGCGGGCGTGCTGGCGACGGAAGCGTTTGATTTGGCCGGTGACCCGACAGTATTTCCAGAACAGGTTTCAGCTCCCCTGCGCCGGCTGGAGCCATATCTGGAAAATTTGCGACCGTGGCAGACGAAGAAGATTTATTACTTCCCTGACGCGGACCGCGAGGACATTTTCAAGGACCAAGGACCGACGTATTCGGTAAAGGAAATTTCCAAATCGCAAAAGCTACCGTACTGGCGGGTGGCGCTGGAATCGTTTCGCAAACATGAGACGCAAGCGAAGGGTTTCATTGATTCGCTGGCAAAAATGGACGAAGCGCAGATTGAGAAGATGGCCACGAGCGATTTTTGGAGTAGTGGGATCAGTTTTGTGCGGGGCAAGTCGCTGGTGGGCGGCAGCGTGACGGGAGACATTTTTGAAGGCATTACGCCGGGTGCGATTCCGTTTGCGCGGCCGGAGGAAGCGCCGCCGCCCAAGCCAGCAGAGCTTTCCGCTGCTCTGGCGGGACCGTGGGCGTTTTACGCAGAGTTTCGGCGTGCGCATGGGCTCACGCATTTGCCCCATCCCGAACCCCCGGAGATTGCGCTGCAAGCGGGCACTAGCCTGGTGCTTCCGATTTGGCTGCGCAATATGTCCGCAGAAGCTAAAGAGTTCAGCTTGTCTTTGCATTTGCCCGCAGGGTGGACGACTGCAGCGAACCCAGCGAAGTTCACCGTTGGCGCAGAGCAAACAGGCGCCGTACGAATCGAAATCAATCTGCCGGCATGGGCGGAACCCCCGGCGGGACAGAAGCCGCAGCCGCAAGAAGTCAGCGTGCAGGCGCAGACGGGCGGGCAGAATGTGGGTGAGCTCAAACTGCGAGTGGAATTAAGGAAGCGCGCTCTGCCGGAATAGGTGCACCAGCATTCTTGCCAGAGATAGGCAGCCCTGTGGCTGCGCTTGCTTCTGCGGAACGTCCTGCACAGGCAGGAGTACCGATGCTACTTGTTTTTCAGCCGCGCGGCTTCCAGCCCTTCCCAGACCGATTCCGGAAGCATCATCAAGTCGTTAAATTCGCCGGCCCCACGCAGCCATTGGCCGCCATCGATGACGACGCATTCCCCGTTGATGTACTCCGCCATATCGCTGATCAGAAACGCAGCCAGATTGGCGAGTTCTTCGTGGCGCCCAAAGCGCTTCATGGGATGCTTGTCGCGCGAATGGTCCTCAAATTGGCGGGATGGCATAAGGCGCGACCAGGCGCCTTCCGTGGGAAACGGTCCGGGAGCAATCGCATTCAAGCGAATATGAAATTTGGCCCACTCGACCGCCAGGGAAGTCGTCATCGCGAGCACACCGGCCTTGGCGCAGGCAGAGGGCACCACAAAACCAGAACCGCAATTGGCCGCGGCGTAGGTGGTGACGATATTCAAAACATTTCCGCCGAGTTTCTGGGAGATCCAGCGCTTGGCAAATGCCTGCGTGCAATGAAACGTGCCGTTGAGAACGATACTGGTGACGGTATTGAACGCATTCGGAGAAAGCTTTTCCGTACGAGCAATGAAGTTGCCGGCCGCGTTGTTGATGACCGTATCGATGCGGTCGAATTGCTGTTCCGCTTTTTCCGCCGCGGCTTCAACGGCCCCATAGTCACGCACATCGCAGGTGGTGTAAGCCGCCGAGCCGCCAAGCCGGTGAATTTCCGAGCAAACTTCCTTAAGTGGTTCCTCGCGCCGTCCCACCAGATACATGCGAGCACCCAAACCGGCGAAGGCTAAAGCCATGGAACGGCCGAGGCCGGTCCCGCCACCGGTCAAAAAAATTGCTCGTTCTTTGAGTAGATCTTCTCGAAACACGCAGCACCGCCTGGTCGATGTGGCTCGCGACTCGCGCCGCGCGGAGACGGTCTCTAGTGTACCAGTGCACGGGCAGACGGCCGGTCGCTGAGCCTGATTAAGAAATTATTTTGGTGCCTCTCAAAACAACCCTGGAATGAACCTGGCTTTGTGGCCCATGGTCGCACGATATTCGTCGTTCGCCAACAGTACTTGCTCTTCCGTCGAAAGGCGCTGTGAGAGAACCACGGCGTGAGCCAGGGCGCCGACCGTGGCGGTGATCCACGCCGTGTGAATCAGAGGCAGCGCCACCATTTCCGAAAAGACCGCGGCGTAGTTTGGGTGGCGGACGTAACGAAACGGACCCGAACTGACCACGCCGAGGGACGTGGAATTCACTACCTGAACGTTCCAGTGCTGGCCCATAGTGCGGATCACCCACCAGCGAACAGCGTTGGCCGCCAGAAACGCAACAAACATGACGGCCGCAAGCGCGGGAATGAACGGGCGCTTCAGCAGGACCACTTCAAGCGCGGCGCCAACGAGGACGGCGGTGTGCAGAACCACCATCCAACGGAAGCGCGGCTCGGCTACTTTCGCAGCGCCCCGGGCGACCATTTCCTGTTGATGGCGTTTAGAGATTTGCAGTTCGACGATGCGCAGCAGTCCAACGGCTGCGAGCAAGGCGAGAAACGCGATAACGCTCAGGTCCATTGCAACAGCAAAAATTCGGCGCTGAAGCCCGGCCCAAACGCCGCAGCCAACGCGTACTCACCGGCGTTGAGGGGCCGTTTTTCGAGCCATTCCTGCAGGATGAAAAGGATCGTTGCGCTGGAGAGATTGCCGACCTGGCTCAGGATATTCCACGAGGGTTCGGTGTCACACTTGCAAAGGCCCAGCTCTTTTTCAACGTTTCCGAGCAGTCGCGCGCCCCCGGGATGCAGAATCCAGCCTTTGATGTCTTCTTGCGTCTTGCCATGGCGTTCGAGAAAGCCGTCGACCAAGCCCTTAATTTTTTCGCCGATCATTTCCGGGACGTCTTTGGACAGCAAAATGTGAAAACCGGAATCGCGCAGATCGAAGCCCATGGCGCCGAGAGAATCCGGAAAGGTATAAGTCTCCGACACCAAAATACGCGGACCTTTTTGCGCTTTGCCGGTGACTAAAACCGCGGCGGCCCCGTCCCCAAACAGAATCGAGGAAATCAGATTGGCTTGGGAAATATCCTTGCGCTGAAAGGTTAGGGAAGGCAGCTCGACGGCGATGATCAACACATTGCCGCCGGGTTGTGCTTTCAGAAAGTCCGCGGCACGGCCGAGAGCCATCGCGCCGGCGGCGCAGCCCAGTTCGGTGAACGGCATACGGCGGACGTTGGAGCGGAAACCCATCAGGTTGATGAGATGGGCGTCGAGAGAGGGGATCATGAAGCCGGTGCAAGAGACGGTGATGATCAGGTCCACTTCGTCCGGGCGAACGCCAGCACGCTCGAGGCACTTTTCGGCGGCCTCGCGGCCAAGTTTCACGGCGTGCTCGATGTATTCCTGGTTCGTTTTGGCGAGGGAACGCGGCTCGACAGTGTACTCGACCGGGAAGATGGAGTAGCGCTTATGGACTTGCGCGTTGTCCACGATGGCCATCATGGCTTCAAGGCGGCGTTCGGGAATATCGAACACCCGGCCCATGTGGTACTTCACGTCTTCGCGCGTGATGGTGTGGGGCGGAAGGGCGGTCGCCGTGGCCGCGATGGTACACACCGAATTGGAAGCTCCGTTCGATGATCCGTTATTCACTCGATCCACCCTCACATCTTCGGCAAAGCTTCGCCCCCGATAGCGGGCCGAAAGCCCTAAATCAATTCTTTGCAACGTTCCACGGCGGGGCGCACAGAGCGCTAGACTCTACAACATTCTTCGCGCAGGAAACAGCGGAAATAGGCCCCGCGCCGACCCCGCCCCTGCTCATCCAATCTATCTGGGCGGGGCGCTTTTGTAAAACGCCGGCTTGGTTGCTCTCGGCGCGATTCCGTATCGGTTTAACGGAGCCCCACCATGCCTTTTACGGAGTCGATCAACTTGCCCGAGTCGTAGCCTACGCCATCTTTAAACACCAGTTCTACCTTTTCGATCTCTCTGATATTGGCGGAAGGATCGCCTTGCAGCACCACAACATCGGCAGCTTTGCCCGCGGCCAGAGTGCCGATTTTATCGAGTTCGCCGAGAAACTCGGCGCCGTTCGAAGTCGCGATGTGGATGGCTTCCAGCGGGGTGAAACCGGCCTCGACGAGCAGTTCGACTTCGCGCTGGTCGCCGAAGCCGGCGATCACGCCACCATAACCGGTAGGATCCAGGCCGGCCATAAGTGTCCCGCCCTGTTTTACAAACTCACGTTCGAACTCCATATCTTTTTTGAACATCGCTGCGGCGTCGGAGGTGGCAGCGCCATCGGAGACTCGCGCGCGGCGCGTGAGATAGGCAATGCGTGCCTCGGGGGTCATCGCATCGAGAACGCGGGCATCGATGGGAGCACGGCCGGGAACGGAGGTCTCAAATACGGGCAGCGTAGAGGTAATGGCGACGTGATGGGCAATCAAATCGTGAATCAGATCCTGCATGGGTTTGCTCGTCATGTCGATACCAAGCAGAGCCTTCTGCGCGGCTTGCGGGCTCGGGCAGACCCCGGGCTTTTTCTCCGGCAGAAATTCCGTGTCCACAAAAATGCTGTGCTCGAGGTCGTCGATGCCGAGGGCGGCCGCTTCGCGAAATCCGATCGAGCAGAGATGGCCCGTTACTTTGACCCCATGCGCATGCGCGACCTTGATGATGGCGGATAGCTCCTCCGGGGTGATGTTCATATACGCCTTGAACGAAGTGGCGCCTTGCGCGATCCAGAACTCCGCCATTTGCCGAGCGTCTTCCGCGTCCTTGAGTTGGTGCATTTGAATGGCGAAAGCGCCTTGGCCTTCGAAGTAGGGTGCCGTGACGTGAATCTTAGGGCCAACGAGATTGCCTTTGTCGATCGCTTCTTTTAGCTGAAGATCCGCGTAGGGCTCGAGGCTTCCGGTCGTTCGAATCGACGTGACGCCGCCGGCGAGATAGAGGCGTGGAAAGCTGGAAGCGTGCTCGGGATACATGGGCAGGCCGCCCAGCGGAGCGGGGTAGTACATGTGGTCGTGCATGCCGACGAGGCCGGGCATGACCGAACGGCCGGAGAGATCGAGGACTTTGGCGCCATCGGGGATTTTCGTGGAGTTCGCATCACCGAGGGCGGCGATTTTGCCGTTCGCAATGACTAGTGTTTGGTCAGCACGTGCCGGCGCGCCGGTGCCATCGATGACGCGGACGTGCGTGAGCACGATGGTGGGCGCGTCCTCCTTTACAAAGGGCGCGACCGCCGGAGACACCTTGGGCTGGGTTTGACACCAGGAAGCCGGCGACAGCAGCAACACGCTAAGTACGCCTAGAAGATTTTTCCGCATAACGATCCTCGCAAGCCGGAATTTTTGTTGCGCGCTGCAGTCTATTCACACTGGGCCGCGGACACAAGCAGCTGCTACGGCGTGTGGGGATGTGGTTTGTGGTAGATTTTTCGCTTCTTGAGGTGGCCAATGCTGAAGAAGTTAGGAAAACTCGTTTCCCTCGTAGTCTCGGTCGGAGCATGCCTAGTCGCGCCTGCTTTCGCGCAGCAGTCCTCGGTTCCACCCAGTACCGAGGGTGACTTTGTCATTCGTAATTTCGAGTTTCGGTCTGGCGAACACTTGCCGGAATTGCGGCTCCACTACACGACGCTGGGCAAGCCGCTGCGCGATGCGCAGGGCCACACGACGAACGCGGTGCTGATCCTGCATGGGACCGGCGGAACGGGGCACCAGTTTTTTGCGCCGCAATTTGCGGGCGTGCTGTTTGGGCCGGGGCAGCTGCTCGATGCGACGAAGTATTTTATCGTGCTGCCGGATGGCATCGGGCACGGCAAATCGTCCAAGCCGAGCGATGGGATGCACGCGAAATTTCCGCAGTACGACTACGACGACATGGTGCAGGCGCACTACCGACTCCTGAACGAAGGACTCGGCGTGAATCATTTGCGGCTGGTGATGGGCACGTCGATGGGGTGCATGCATTCGTTTGTTTGGGGCGAAACGTATCCCGACTTTATGGACGCGCTGCTGCCGTTGGCGTGCCTCCCGGTGCAGATTTCAGGACGCAATCGGCTGTGGCGCAAGATGGTGATGGATGGGATCCGTCAGGACCCGGACTGGCAGAACGGCGAATACAAGCAAGAGCCGCAGCAAGCGGTGCGCATCGCGTTGGATTTTCTGATTATCGCCGGAGCCGCGCCGCTACCAATGCAGAAGCAGTTGCCCACGCGCGATGCCGCGGATAAATATCTGGAGGATTATTTCCGCGCGCGCACCGCCGGTCTGGACGCGAACGACTTTTTGTTCCAGGTGAATTCGTCGCGAAACTACGATCCTTCGAGCCAGCTCGAAAAAATCAAAGCGCCAGTGATGTGGATCAATTCGGCGGACGACTTCATCAATCCGCCAGAACTAGGCATAGCGGAGCAGAAGGTCAAAGAGATCAAGAACGGGCGCTACGTGCTCATTCCGCTGAGCGAAAACACCCACGGCCACGGCACGCACACCTGGGCCCAAATCTGGAAACAGTACTTGGCGGAGCTGCTCAAAGGCTCGCCACAGCACTAAGTACTTGCGGACTCCGCACGAGAGAGATTTGGAGACTCCGAATGTCGGCCAGAAAAACGCGAATTATGTATGTCGAGAATAAGCAGGATGGAGTTAGCGGCTCTGCGCGCATTGGCCGTGTGAGATTCTCAAAATCCGGGCAGTCCGTCTACTACGCGGGGCGCCGTTTTCAAACTCTTTCCGGCCGCGGATTCAAAGCGAACTATTTCGATGTCGAAACGGGCGAGCATTACTGGATTTCAGGATGTAAGAAGAATGGCCTGGATCGCTTGTATCCCGGGGTGGTTTCGATCGATGCAGATGCTAGACAAGAGTATTGGATCGAAATCAGAAGAAGTCCAGAACGCGCCGAGGAAGCCGTCATTCGGTGTCCCGGCAAATACGGTGGCAAAGCCAAACAAAAGAAACCGGCCAGTTGCTAACGCGTGGCTTCCTGGCTGGCGCGGATTTCCTGCCAGCGGCGGGGGCGTTTGTTGGCTTGCAGGATTTTTTTCCGCAAGCGAATGGATTTGGGCGTGATTTCGACGTACTCGTCGTCGGCGATGAACTCGATAGCCTGCTCGAGGCTCAATTCGCGGTGCGGAATTAGGCGAATCGCCTCGTCCGCACTCGAAGAGCGCATATTCGTTTGCTTCTTTTCTTTGGTCACGTTTACTTCCATGTCCTGCTCACGCGAATTTTCGCCGATCACCATTCCCTCATACACTTCCACCGCCGGGCCTATAAAAAGTTCCCCTCGCTCTTGTAGGTTCCACAGCGCAAACGCCGTCGAGGCTCCCGCGCGATCCGCCACCAGCGCGCCCGTTGGCCGCAGGGCCATCTCTCCACCGTATTCGATCCAGCCATCGAAAATCGAATGGATCAGCGCAGTGCCGCGCGTGTCCGTGAGCAACTGACTGCGCAAACCGATCAAGCCGCGCGATGGAATCTTGAAGTCCATGCGCACGCGGCCGGAATTATGGTTGCTCATCTTGAGCATCTCACCCCGCCGTGAGCCCAGCGTTTCCAGAATGATGCCGATGAAATTCTCGGGAACGTCGATGACTAGCCGTTCCAGCGGCTCCAGCTTTTTGCCGTCGTCCGTGCGCACCACGATTTCCGGTTTGCCCACCATCAACTCGAAACCTTCGCGGCGCATCGTCTCGATCAAAATAGCGAGCTGCAGTTCGCCGCGGCCCAAAACGCGAAAGGACTCGGGCGTGTCCGTATCTTCCACACGAATCGAAACGTTCGTGAGCAACTCTTTCTGCAGACGGTCGCGCAGATCCCGCGAAGTGACATAGCTGCCGTCTTTGCCGGAAAGCGGGCCGCTGTTCACGGTAAAAATCATCGCCAACGTGGGCTCGTCGATCAGCAGCGGTTCGAGCGGTTCCGGCGATGTCAGATCCGTGATGCTTTCACCGATCTGAATTCCTTCCACTCCGGCAATGGCCACCAGGTCGCCCGCCTGGACGGCTTCCGCCTCATCGCGTTCCAATCCGCGAAACGTATACAGCTTGGTGATACGCGTCGGCTGCAGCTTGCCATCCAGTTTGCTGATGCCCACGTCCGTGCCGCGACGCAGCGTGCCATTGAACACGCGGCCGATAGCGATCCGTCCCAAAAACTCGCTGTAATCCAAGTTCATCACCTGAATTTGCAGGACACCAGCCGGGTCGCCCGGCGGCGCGGGAATGTGCTTCACGATCGTTTCAAACAACGGCAACAAATCCTTCGAGTCGTCACCCGGTTTGTAGTGCGCTACTCCATCGCGCGCGTTCGTATACACCACGGGAAAATCTAGCTGGTCCTCCGTCGCGTCCAGGTCAATAAACAGATCATAAATTTCGTCGAGCACTTCCTTGGCGCGCG
>Ga0335081_10014709_pt1 | contig 12656 bp, 8 predicted proteins | sample Lox_Sample_35_FD_206713 | JGI IMG/M metagenome (GOLD analysis project Ga0335081, IMG submission 206713) | Soil microbial communities from Loxahatchee National Wildlife Refuge, Florida, United States - Lox_Sample_3.5 | ecosystem: Environmental > Terrestrial > Soil > Wetlands | place: USA: Florida...
TCCGGCCACCAGCAGATCGATGGCCGCCGGAAGCGGGACGCCCAGCGAGTCAATGGCCGCCAGAAAAACGATCCCCCAGGGTCCATATGCCGCCAGGACCAACGCAATCTTTTGAAGAAGTAGGTGCATGCTCACCTAGCCACCGGCTCCTGCCCAATAAAAGGATCGGCTCCGATGGTCCCCTCGAGTTCTCGGAGATAGCCTGCCGCGCCCACGCGCAAGAGTTGGGCACGCGCCGCAATGAGGCGCGCCTCGATTTCAGGCCCTGGCAACGCTCTCTCGGCGCAACAGCCCTCTAGTGCCGCAATATGGCGGTTCCACAGCATTATGTCGCGCCGTTGCTTCGTGCGGAGCCGCTCCCGGTACCAATCGCTGGCCAAGAGGGACTCACGAGTGAACATTGCCCGGACCTCGGGATCATCGACATTCTTCCCTCCCCAATGGCCACACGCCATGATGTGCAGCAGGGCCCGGAGCGGCGGGCATGCCCCGTTCACGCTGCCGTCTTCGAAGTAACTGGCCGCGACTCGCCGTTGCGTTTCCACGATCGCCTCGACGCCCGCGGCGAAAGCCTCCATATTCTGCTTTTCGGGCCGCAGAATCTCTTCCGGGAACACGGTGTCCGGCGCTTCGAATATCCGTCCAAGAAAGCGGTCCGCAAACAGTGCCGTGATGCGGTACCCCAATCTGCTGGCCGCCATTCTGCGGCCGTTCCAGTCGAAGTCGGACAACTTTTCCAGGAAGGCGTTTTCGATCAAATATTTCGGATCGCGTTCGTGGACTTGCATGCGGCACCAGATCTCGGGCACCAGCATGCTGATATCGTGGTCCACTCGGTAATACGGTCCAATATAGCCGGCTGCGCTCGTGAAACCGGCATACTCCGTTAGGATGGCCGCCACGAGTGCGTTGTTTAGATCCACCACCGGCCAGATCGCGTTGAAGGGTCCTTTGGTGAGAGCGCCCTCGCTGCCGAAGCCCGTAGTCGAAGGGGATTTGCCGGTGAGGCTGCAGATAAAATCCATGAACAGTTCCGGCAACTCCTGGTAGTGAATTGGGTTGTACACCGCCAGTGGGAGCAGGCCGATACTCGGATCCGGGGGATTGCCTCGGCGGCCGGCGAGCACTGCGTTCACAGGGAAATGGACCGGTTGGTCGGTTGGAATCCCGCGATCCAGGCGGGCGCAGACCTCGGCCAGGTATGTTCCGCGGGCATCCACATGATCAGGGCGCCGCTGCAGATAACGCGGGTTCTTGGACGCACTCCCATTTACCAGCCGCGGGTGTGCCGAGGAGACGACGTAAGCAGTCTCCGGGAGATTCACAAAATCGCTCAGCAGGCGCTTCATCGGTTCGGTGTATTCGTCGAACTCCGAAAGGTGTTCCACGAGCGCCCTTGCCTGAGCCGCCGTGAGGGGTTCGAAGTTGGATAGAAATGCGCCCGGGGTGGCGATGTCGGCCTCCGCCTGAGCGTCAAAGCCGCGGTAGATGGCATCGTCCGGCCGTTGGAAGAGGAAGGCTTCACAGTTGGTCACGAGCTTGGCACTTTGATTCGGGTACTCCTGTTCGAAGTCGGGCAAACTGCGCCGTGGTACTACCACCGAAGCTGTGATGTCGTCCTCTACCTGCACCTTGTCGGCGGGATGAAAGTCCGGCCGGAGCTTGTAAATTCGCCATGACCCCTGTGGGTCACGGCCGACGCGCAGATAATTGCCGACGAGTTTCTGGTTCTCGTACTTCAGTTCGTGCCCGAGAAATCCGTTTATGCGATCCACTGAGAAGTGCTCACGCCAGTTCTCGCCCCATTCCGGCCGGTAATATCGCTTTACAGTGAAGATCAACTGCCGGATCGTCTGGGGCATATTCCGGAGCCATTCGTTGTGCTCTTCTGTATACTCGGGCGAAGCCGTTAATAATCTGACCACGGACCCCAGCGACCGCTGCTCGCTCAAGATGGGCCGTCGGGCCCGGGCTTCCGACTGTGGCTGTTTGTAGATCGACGAAAAGTCCCGCTTGAGGATATCGGCTACCCGCTCCATGTCCGGGAAATAGTCCTTGACGAAGACCGGACCCTGTACCAGGACGTCAGCAATCGACTTGGAGATTTCCGATTTCCCACCCCCCGACACCGTGCAAGGCTTATGGCACAAGGTCCCCTGCGCTACCGAGCCGATCAGCCGCCACATGGATCCACCGATCCGTTTACCCAAGCGGACCTTGTATCCCGACGGCAGTACGTAGATGTGGTCCGGAAGAAGCGTCAACTGGTGAGGACCGTCCTCCCCCTGCCAGCACACAAAGCCGCTACGGACGTTGAATTCCGCGGTTTCCGGAACGTACACGATGCTGGGATGCGTTCGGTCCACTGCATATCCTTCCGGTTTGCGTTCCACGCGCTCGCCCATGAGACACATAGCGTCCTTGAAACGGGACTTCCAAACTGACGACGAGCGATCGGAACGAAACTCTTGGCCCAGGATGTACGCCGGGTAGGCGATTGCGCCGCCGGCGTGCTCCTCCTCAGATAGACCATAGAGGTTCGCCGCAAAGCTGATCTGACTCTTGACCTCCTTCTTACAGTACCCGTAATAGTTGTCCGCGAGAACAGTAACCATGATGCCGTCGTGTCCGCGGCAGACCAACTTGAATGCGCCGCCGTCGTTATAGAGTTCGTGCTCCTCGCGCCAACACATACCGTCACGGCGTTGCCGCTCGGAAGCCTGTTCAAAGTGCGGCAGGCCGAGATCTTTCTTCTTCATGCCAACCAGGTGGGGTGCGAGGATCACACAACCTGTGTGGCCGGTCCAGTGCAGCGCGTCTAAGGCGGCATCGTTCTCAGGAAGATAGGGATCGCCGGCATTGCCGAAGATAGTTTCGACGAAATCGAGATTGCTGACCAGGCCAGCTGGCGCAAAGAAGCGAATCTCCATGGTCTTCGCCGGCTCCTTCCCTACGCCAGGGCAGACGAGCGGTCGCAACAGCAGTGACACGAACAGATGTACCTGCTCGTCCTGGTCCGCGGTGAAGGGCAGAGCGGAAATAGCCTCCGGCGGCCGGAGCGCGGACGCCAGGAATTTCGCAAAAGTCTGCTTGGGAACTGCAAGTTTGTCCGCAGGGATCGGCAGGCCACCTTCCACGATGTGGAACAGCCCTGTCGTCGTGCGCCGATCGCTTTTGGGATTATGAAGGACGCCTTGGGCAACACGGTACGAGTGCAGGTACGGCGACGAAAAGGTGTCCGCTGTGGCCGGAAGAGACATGACGCGAGCGAGTCCCGGCCGGTCCAACACGAACGAGTTCGCGGGAAGACGCGGAGCCCCGTCTGGGCAGACGGATTGCAGGGTTGCGTCGAGATAAGTTTGGATACGGTTGTCGACTGGACAGAGGCATCCGCCCAACAACTGGTCCTTCTGATAATAGTTGCGCAGCAATGGGGAGGCGAGCTCCAGAAAATCGGGATCGGCGGTTGCGCGGCTGCACGGTTGCCCGAGCGCCAGGAGCTTGAGACTGATATAGCGGATGATCTCACGGTCTCTTTGAGGTTTCATTTCGATTGATTCCGGAGGTTACCGCTTCTTTTTAGCGGGCCCCGAACATAGGCACCAGTAGACGCTCCTATCACCGGAACTCCTCCCATGCAATGTTGCGCATGTCTCCGTGACGCAGGAACTGCCGATGCATGGCTAATCCGAGCGAGAGCGACAGCGGCTCGTGGCTGATCTGGGCCGTGTGCTTGAGATAGGCTCGGAGTTGCCCGCGGTAGTCTGGATGCGCACAGCGGTCGATTATTAGTTGAGCACGCTCGCGGGGGTCCTTGCCACGCAAGTCCGCCACGCCCTGTTCGGTGACGACGACCTGCACTGAATGTTCGCTATGGTCAATATGCGATGCCAGCGGCACGATCGCGCTGATCTTGCCGCCCTTGGCGGTCGAGGGACAGGAGAAGATCGACAAATAGGCATTGCGAGTGAAGTCGCCCGAGCCGCCGATTCCATTCATCATTGTTTTGCCCACCAGATGCGTAGAATTGACGTTACCGGCGAGATCCACCTCGATCGCCGTGTTCATCGAAACGATGCCCAACCGGCGGATGATCTCCGGATGGTTGGAAATCTCCTGCGGCCTCATCAAAATGCGACGTTTGAAGAAATCGATGTTGTCCGTGACGCTCGCCATGGCCTTTTGCGACAGTGTCAGTGCACAGGTGGAAGCGAATCGGCAGCGCCCGTTCTCGAGCAGCGGAATCACGGAATCCTGGAGCACCTCGGTGTACATTTCAAAAGCCGGAATATGCCTATTGCGGCCGAGCGCTCCGAGTACGGCATTCGCGATGTTGCCCACGCCGGACTGCAAAGGCAGAAACCCCGGCGGGATGCGGCTCGCCCGCATTTCCGAGACCAGAAACTCGGCCACGTTCTCGCCGATTTGCTCGGTAATCGCCGTGGGCTCGTCAAATCCCCCTCCCTCGTCGGACTCGTGGGTCAGCACCACACCTGCGATTTTCTTGGTATCGACAACACAGATGGGCGAGCCGATCCGGTCAGAGGGAGCATAGATCGGAATTTCCTGCCGTGCAGGCGGATCCAGCGGCTCGAAAAGGTCATGCATTCCCAGCAACGAGGCCGAGTGCTTCGAGTTCAATTCGATGAGCACCCTACCCGCGAGACGCAAATAGGTGTTTGCAGCGCCGACGGAGGTTGACAGCACAACGCCGCCCCCCAGGGTTACGTCGCAGGCCTCGACGACCGCCCAGTGGACAGGGCCGAGGAAGCCGTACCGAACGATCTGCGGCACCATGGAGAGGTGCATGTCCACGAACTTAACCTGACCGCAGTTGATCTGTTTTCGCAGGGTGTCGCTGGATTGATAGGGCGTGCGGAAGCTGACGGCTTCCGCCTCCGCCAGCGCGCCGTCAAGCGACGGTCCGGTGGACGCGCCTGTGAGCACGCCGACCTTGAAGGGCCTGCCGGCCGCGTGTTCGCACCGTGCTTTGGCGGCGATGGCTCGTGGAATGGCCTTTGGGGACCCTGCGGCCGTGAAGCCGCTAAAGCCGATAGTTGATCCGTGATCGATGAACCCTGCCGCCTCCTCGGCCGTCAGGATGGGGAATGGCAACGACACTGTGAGTTCCTTTCAGGCGACGAACTCCGGCGACTCAAGACCTGTCCCTCCAGAGGAATTCATCTGCCGACGAAAACCGGCTGCCGCTTTTCAAAAAAAGCCTTGATGCCTTCCTGATAGTCGTTACTGTCGTAAACCGCGCGCCGCATGGCCTGGACCCTCTCAAACGTTTCCGGACTCAGGTTCTGCGCTGCCGAAAGCAGCCGTAACTCCTCTTTGAGAAGGCCGGCGACAAGCGGCGAGTTCTTTATCATCTTCTCGGCAATACTTCGTGTTACGATCTCGAGCTGCTCTCCCGGGATCGTGCGGCTCACAATCCCCCGATCCAGAAGACGCTTCACCGGAATTGGCTGGGCAGTGAACAGCATTTCTTTGCACAACGCCATACCGCCAGTATTTAGGAAGTTCTGAACCCCGGACATGTTGTACGGCACCCCCACCTTGGCGGGAGTAAGAGCAAATGTGCTGTCCTCGGCCGCGATAATCATGTCGCAGCTCATGACGAGTTCGCAAGCCCCGCCCCACACGCTCCCTTCAATCATTGCGATTACGGGCGCGGGGAATCGCTCGATGCATCTCACTGCATTTCTCAGGGGATCATTGTAGGTCAGAGGGTCACGTCCATTCGTCTCCAACTCCCGAACATCATGACCGGACGAAAATACTTTGGACCCTGCGAGCGCCCTAAGTATCACAACCCGCGCTTGTTGCGCTCGCATATCCTCAAGCGCGGCACAGAAGTCATCGATGAGTTCTTTGCTGAGAGTATTGAGCTTCTTCGGGTTGTTCAGTGTAAGAACACCTATCGCATTTGAGATATCACTCTCGACCAATGCCATTCTGCATGCTCCTTTTTGTAGCGTCTGTCGTGTGGGCCGTGTGGAAACTCGATGCCGCCGTCACGCGTCTACCGTTCATCTCCATCTCAGGCAGTCGATTCGCCAATCGGCAGAGTAAGCAAAGAAGAATTCCATTCCAAGGCTCTGATCTCACGGCGTGGGACTTACGATTCCTGCGGCAGGGCATCGAGAACACCACGGAAAACCCCCGAGCCCACGTGCTGCTCATGCGTCGGAAACTCGCTACTGATGTCGCAACCTTATACCTAGTGACGATATTGGCATCTGCTTCGGCATTCGCTATTTTCGGCAGTCATCCGCCCAATGAGGGCTACTGTGCAAAACTGCGTCGCCGCTACTCTCGCAGTTTATTTTCCAAAGGCACGGTACTCAGAACCTACTAGCCAGCATCCTACCCTGGCCAATAATCGTTTCCAAGGGCGGAAGGAGCATTGATTTCTTTGCGCTTACGAATTGGCAACGGTTTTCTGTAGGAGCTGACTTCTGGAATTTTGTCAGTGGCCCGAACCTCGGGATTCTAATTCCCCACGTATTTGACGTGCTCCTCTGATTCGCGCACTAGAAGAGTTGAAGCAAGATAGAAGTCTTGTGCTAAAGGATCAGGCTCATATTGCCCGGGGCGCGTGCCGCAGGCAGGATGACGTGATCCTACAGGTTAGTGCTCGTAATCAGGGACCTGAAAAGGACCTTTCAACTGAGGTAGTCATTTGCAGGACTTTTCAGAAAACCATCACTTCCATCGAGAAAGGGAGAATAAGATGCACAATGCCAAACGACACTTGTGTCCAGCACTTGCAGTCGTTTTAGTTCCAGCATTTTTCGTGTCTCGGCTGGCTGCGCAGCAGGCAGTCTCCGGAACCGTACTAGGGACGGTAACCGACGCGACGAATGCTGTGGTTCCCGGCGCCAGCGTGAGCCTCCGGAACCTCGACACCAACATTACAACGACAACCGCGACGAATGATTCCGGCAACTATGTCCAAACTCAAGTAATGCCGGGCAGGTACGAAATCACCATAGAGAAGACCGGTTTCAATCGTTCGGCGCAAAAGAACGTTAACGTAGACGTGGCGCAGAGTACGAGAGTTGATACCACGTTGCAACTTGGAGAGGTCGCCCAGGAGCTGGTGGTCTCCGCAGCGCCTCCAGGACTGGAGACGGATCGGGCCGAGGTCACAACGGTGATGGAAAGCCAGCAGATTACGGAATGGCCCGTGTTAAATCGTAACTTCACGAATCTGACTCTGTTAACCCCCGGCTCTACCAAGAACATCTGGCAGCATGCGGCGGCTGAGAATCCGCAAACCTCAACTCTCGTCAACACCAACGGTCAGGAGTTCTCCGGAACGAATTATCTGCTTGACGGCATGAACAATAACGATGCGGTTCTTGGCATCGTTATGGTGAACCCACCGATCGATTCGGTGGCGGAATCCAACGTCGCCACCAGCAACTATGATGCGGAGTTTTCCCAAGCCGGCGGTGCGGTGGTCCGGGTGGAAACCAAGTCAGGCAGCAACGAATTCCACGGATCGGCATTCGAGTTTCTGCAAAACGACAACTTGGAGGCACGAGATTCCTTTACCCAGGGTCTGAAAGGCATCCCGAACTCGGGTATCCCCGAACTGCGCTGGAATCAGTTCGGTGGCTCTGCTGGCGGACCGTTGATTAAGAATAAAGTCTTTTGGTTCGGTGATTACCAAGGTACCCGCCGGCGGATGGGGGCCTCCGAGACGGTGCGTGTGCCACGGCAGCAAATCGGAACGGCGACCTCAGTGATCTCGGTGTTTTTATTTACAACCCCAACACGGGAAACGCTGACGGAACGGGGCGAGTGCCGTTTAGCGGAGGTATTATTCCCCAATCCATGATCTCCACGCCATCCGCGAATCTACTGAAGGCTCTTCCACTCCCCAACCTGTTTCCGGCGAACCCCGCTGCGCCGAATTATGACGTCAGCAAAGTCGAGAGATTTGATACCGACCAGTTCGACGTTCGCATGGACCACTACGTCAACGACAAAATCCGCTATTTGGGTCGCTATAGTTACCTTAGTTCATCGCTGAATGCGCCGGGGCCCTTCGGCCTTTATGGCGGTCCATCCTTTCCGGCATGGAACGTCACTGGCACTTCGGACGCTCGTAACCAGAACTTCGCCGCATCCGCGAGTTACACCTTCAACTCCACATTGCTGACCGAGGTTCGGTATGGATTTTCGCGGTACAGGGTGACTACAGGTTCGCTGGACAGCAACACAGATTTGGCCACCCAGATGGGTATTCCCGGTTTGAATATTTCCGGAAGGCCAGATACGAACGGCCTACCGGACCTGAACATCAATGGCAATGGAGGCTTCCAGATGGGTTATAGCTGTAACTGCCCATTACACGAGAAGGAGACACTCCACGATTTCGTCAACAACTGGGCGAAGACTTTGGGTAACCATACGATCAAGTGGGGGGGCACCCTGGAACTCGCCTGGAACCAGCGCCTACCCAGCGATAATCATCGTTCGGGAGTCTATAATTTCGATCCCAGCGTGACCTCGTTAGCGCCTTCCACAGGCGGTCTCGGCCTCGCCACATTCCTGTTGGGAATGCCGGACGAGTTTCAGAGGTTTGCTCAAGTATCTACTACGCAAGAAGACCGGCAGAACCGCATGTTCTACTTCGCCCAGGACACGTGGCGCCTGACGCCAAAACTGACGCTCGCATATGGAGTCCGCTGGGACACCTGGTTCCCCGATTTCTCTGAAAACAAAGGACAAGGCGGGCGCTACGATGTAACCGATAACCTGGTTCGTATTCCCGGAGTTGGCGGCATTTCGCAGTCGGGGGATGCCAACATTCAATGGCACAACTTTTCGCCGCGGTTCAGCGTGGCCTACGCGCTGACGCCAAAAACAATGGTCCGAACTGGTTATGGCCGGAGCTACTACCAGGGAACATTTGGCTGGAACTTCAATGACCTCGCGGCCGATGTCTATCCCTCGATCGTCAACCAGGACCTGCGCAGCGCCTCGCCTTACCAGCAGGTCTTCTCATTGACCACGGCGCCTTCTGCTCCCGTGTTCCCGACGATTCCGGCGAACGGACTGCTGCCATTACAAAACGGGATCGGAGTTTCCTATATTCCAGCGAACCAGAAGATCCCGTCTGTCGACCAGTGGAATCTTACGGTGGAACGCCAAGTCGCGTCCAACCTGAATGTCTCGGTAGGGTACGTGGGGAATGTGGCCCGTCACCTCAATAGCGGCTTCAATCTGAATGCGGCGATCCCCGGGCCGGGGCCCTTTGATCCTCGGAGGCCGCTGTATGAGAAATACGGACTCACGCAGAGCATTTTTGATAAGTGTGATTGCTCGAGCAGCAACTACAACGCCCTCCAGGTGAAGGTCGACAAGCGTTTCGGCAACAACTATACGTTGCTTGCCTCCTATACCTATTCCAAGACACTGGACTTCGGCGAATTTGGCACGCCGACGGATCAGTACAACACACGACTCGACTATGGCCCGGCCGACTTCGACCGAAAGCAAGTGTTCACCTTGGCCCACACCGTCTACCTGCCTTTTGGCCGGGGCCGGCGCTATCTAAGCAATGCGCACGGGTGGATGCAAGCAGCCTTGGGAGGCTGGCAATTCAGCGGCATTACGAGTGCGGAGAGTGGTTTGCCGTTTTCTCCGAGCCTCGGCAACAACGCTTCTCTGAATGCCGACATGTCGCTTCGTCCCAATAAGATCGGAAACCCCACCTCCGGCGTTTCTCAAAACCGGAATGAGTGGTTCAACCCAGCCGCTTACGCCGTTCCTGGGACGTACCTGTTTGGAACGGCAGCCAGAAACTCGGTGCGCGGCCCCAATCTGTTCACTGCGGACCTGTCGCTATCGAAAGAGTTCTCTGTCATTGAACGCTTCCGGATGCAGATTCGCTGGGAGAACTTCAATGCGTTCAACCGCACCAATCTGGCGAACCCCGTAACCGCGGTAGACGCCGGCAACGCGGGCCAGATTACCGACGTTGCCGTGCCTATGCGCAATATGCAGTTAGGCGTAAGACTGATGTTTTGATCATTCCATGACACTCGCTTTGGTGCCGCCGTATAGACGCTGAGCACACCAAAAGCCAGTTTCCCGGTTGGTCTTCATGACAGGGCACTCGCAAGAGTGCCCTCTTTTATTTCAGTTAATCCAATATCGTTAGTCGGACAGCCATTCGTGCACCTCAGCCATCGCGACAACTGTGCAGGAACAGCTCAATGCCGGATGCACATGAACCTGATCGTGTGCCACAAAAGTCGGGACAGCTCAACTGGGCAGGGACCTACCATAAGTCGCGCGGGCGAGCCGCCGAACGCGCAATCGCGCGCGATGCAGGCGGGTCTTGAAGTTGTTAACGGACAAATCGAGCGTTCGTGCGCCTTGGGCATAGTCCTCATCCGCAAGCGCCGCCACATCTCGGAACTTCGGAGGGAGGACCTTGAGAAAACGGCCGAGCTCAGTTCGAGCGATCAATTCACGTTCAACCCCTATTCCGCGGTCGGCGAGATTCCGGATATGGACTTCATCAAGTTGGGCCCGCTCGCGGCGGTAGATGCTGTTGCGTCTATGCATAATCGCCTCATTACGCAGCGCTGCAGATAGCCAGGCTAATGCCGTCGACTCTCCACGAAACTGGCGCCTTTTTGACCAGGTCTTAAGCAAGGCATTCTGCACGACATCCTCAGCATGATCGCGGTCATGCAACAGACAGCAGGCGATCTTCAGGAGGTGTGCTCGTTCTCGATCACCGATGACTTCGTCGTCCAGCCTGTATTCGGTCATTTCTTCACTCCGCCCGTATCCTAGTAGACGCTGTTCATAGCGGTTGCAGGACTCGTTGCATTTCGACTTCCAGGTTCCGCAGAACCAGCACTCAGCTATGGACGTCTTCTCGCAAGCGGCGCGGTGAATTAGCGTGTATTCGCATCCGGCCGCTCCCTAACCTAGCGTGGACGGCGCACGCGTTAAGACATCCCGGCACGCCACAGGGAGATCGAAAGACGGCAAAACGAGATCACTACTTGGCACTGAGTTTGCAATTAGCATACGGGCGCCGCTCACATACATAACGTCATGGCGAGCGACTGCGCACGAGGTGTGACACCCATGTTGATAGTACTTAACCGCTATTTCTGTTTCGCCATGTTAACGTATGCTACGCTTTTCCTCTCGATAGCACCCGGCGATGATGGTACTGCAGCATCGCCGGGTGCTGCGGGCGCTGGCGGCGTTCACTGCGAACCGACGCTATCAGCTAACGCTGCGTGGGCTAACCAGATGAATGCAGCAGACTACCTTCACCACATTGGTAACTACGATCAGGCCGCGCTATTGTACACTAGGGCAGCCGAAACTGTTGGGCAGCAAGCCGATCATGACCTTTGTCTGGCTGTCCGTCTGGGGGAGCTTGCAAACCGATATTGCGATCAGGGCCAATATGCCAAAGCCGAGCCGCTCTGCCGCCGGACAGTCCATATCTTCGAGTTAACCGGCAACGAACAGAGCCAGTGGCTCGCAAAGTATCTGAATCAGTTGGGGGCGATCTACGAGAGGGTGGCCCGCTATGACGAAGCCGAGCCTCTTTATCGCCGGGCGCTTGAGATTGTGGGGCGAACAAAGGGGCGCACAAATATGGACTTTGCCGCGGCACAGAACAATCTTGCCTCACTCTACTATCGCACTGCGCGATACGGAGACGCTGAGACGCTTTTCCGGGAATCATTGGCAATTACTCGCCAGCTCTCACCTCCCAATGTCCCTTCAGTGATCAACTCCATGAACAATCTGGCTACGCTTTATGCCGCGCAAGGTCGCGATAATGAGGCCGAGCCTCTCTTTAGTGAATGTCTTAGAATGGCGCAGACTACGTCGGGACTGAAGAGCGTCGATGAAGCCACAACACGGTGCAATTTAGGCGAGTTGTATCTGAGAGAGTCTCGTTTGGGTGAAGCCGAAGGCATGTTTCGCAAATCACTCGCCCTCCGTGAGAAAGAGCTCGGGCCCGATCATCCAGACACTGCGTTGTCGCTCAAAAGCCTTGCAGCATTGTATGCAATAAGGGGACGCTATGCGGAAGCGGAAGAGTTGCACGCTCGAGCACTTCGCGCAACGGAAAAGGCCTTGGGGGCGAATCACCCCGATTATGCGTTCTGTCTCACTGAGCTTGCACACGCCTACTGCCTTGAAGAAAAATACGGCAAGGCCTCGACGTTGTATCAGCAGGCATTGGATATATTCGAGTCAACACTTGGGCAGAAGCACCCCTACGTCATAGTTACGATGCACGATCTGGCAATCATGGAGTACCATCAGAAGCACTTCGTGGAAGCTGAGTCTCTCCTTCACCGCGCGATGAATGCTATGCAGCAAGCGCCGGAAGTATCCCCGAAGCACGCGGCGAACATCATGCTCAACTACGCAAGTGTATTGCGAGTCCTGAAGCGAAAGCAAGAGGCAAAGCAACTCGAGGCTCGTGCCAAAAAGCTTCAAAGAAGCCAAGCGGGCGTTGACGCAACGAGATTCATCGTTGATATACGAGATCTGGCCCGTAAATAGTAAATCGGTCTAGCCGGGAAAGAGAAGGAAGTACCCCACAAAACGCAGGCATTTGTCTTTCTCTAGGCGAGGACTCCGAC
>Ga0335081_10014710_pt1 | contig 12656 bp, 11 predicted proteins | sample Lox_Sample_35_FD_206713 | JGI IMG/M metagenome (GOLD analysis project Ga0335081, IMG submission 206713) | Soil microbial communities from Loxahatchee National Wildlife Refuge, Florida, United States - Lox_Sample_3.5 | ecosystem: Environmental > Terrestrial > Soil > Wetlands | place: USA...
CGCCACCGGAGGCAAGCTGGACGAGCTGGCGTTCCTCAAGTCGGTCACCGGGGGCGAAGCCACGCCGGTGTCCTCACCGCATCTCGGCGCGGCCGCCGCGCCGCCGCCCAATCCGCCGGCGCCACCGCCGCCGCTGCCGACGACCCAGCGCACCAGGGTCAGTGGCAACTTCACCAAGCAGCCGGAGCCCCCTCCGCCACCAGTCGCGGAGCCGGTGGCCAGGGCGGCGCCGGCCATCGACCCCGGGAAGGATCGTCCGAGCTCCGGACAGAAGACCCTCAAGTGCGGGGAGTGCGGCACTCTCAATCGGCCAACCGAGTGGTACTGCGAGCGGTGCGGCGCGGAGTTGGCGGCGCTGTAGGTGAGCTCGAGATGTGGCCTAGCAAAAGACCCTCCCGAGTCTGGCTCGCGGAGGGTCGATTCGTTTCTGCCGCCTGGGGCCGCTACTTCTTGCCCGCGACCAGGGTGGCGAGCCGGCTCTTGACCCGGCTGGCGGTGTTGCGGTGCACGAGGTTCTTGCGCCCCGCCCGGGCCAGCAGGCGCTCGGCCTCGAGGTAGGCCGCCTGGGCTTCCTTCGCGGTGCCGGCGGTGCGCACCTTCTTGATGGCGGTACGAAGCTGGCTGCGCTGCGTGCGGTTCCGCAGGTTCGCCGCGCGGGACTTGCGCATCGCCTTCTTGGCGGACTTAAGACGGGGCACTGACGACCTCGTGGTGAAGACACTCGCGGCCGAAGCCGGCCAACAGGAGCGGTGAAGCTAGATGGTGATGCTGATGAGGTCAAGGATTGGACGGGTTTTCAGGGGGTATACCCTCCGTTAGATTGGGCGACCCCTCATGAGTGACTTCATCCTCGCACTTCCGATTCTCGTCTTCTCGCTGGTGGCGCACGAGTACGCCCACGCGCGCACCGCGCTGTGGCAGGGCGACGACACGGCCTACATGCTGGGGCGCGTAACCCTCAATCCGTTGCCGCACATCGATCCCTGGATGAGTCTCCTGCTGCCGGCGGTGCTGTGGTTCGCTTCCGGCGGCCGATTCGCCTTTGGCGGGGCGAAGCCGGTGCCGGTAGTGCCGCGCAAGTATCGCAACTATGTGCGTGGCGACCTGATCGTCTCCGCGGCCGGGGTCATCACCAACCTGCTCCTGGCCTTGGGGTGCTCCGCGGTATTCGTCGGATTGGCATTCCTCGCCCCACTCATGCCCGGCCTGGCCCAGGCGCTCGGCACGCTGCAGCGGATGATGAGCTGGGGCATCTGGCTCAACCTCATCCTCTGCTTCTTCAACCTGATTCCGGTGCCTCCGCTCGACGGCTCTCACCTCTTCTATCATATTCTGCCCCCCGCGTGGGGGGCACGGTACCGCCAGCTGGGACAGTTCGGCTATCTGCCGCTCATGGTGCTGCTCATCTTTCTCCAGCCGGTCACCAACTTCTTCCTGATGCCCGCCTACTGGGGAGCCGGCTGGCTCTTCAGCGCCATCGCGCCGTACGGCATCGGTGATACCTGGCGCATTCTCTCCGGATGAGCACGCCCGCCGGCCCGACCTCGGCGCTGGGCGCCGAGCCCGCCTTCGTCGTTCAGCTGGACGCGTTCTCGGGCCCGCTCGATCTGCTGCTGCACCTGCTCCGGGAAGAGCAGATCGACATCGCCGACATACCCATCGCGCGGATCGCCGACCAGTTCCTCCGGGCCATTCACGAGCTGGGCCTCAACCAGGCCGCGGACTACCTGGAGATGGCGGGCCGCCTGCTCCGTCTCAAGGCGCAGATGCTCCTGCCGCGCCGCGAGGGAGAAGAGGGATGGGAAGACCCGCGGCACGAGCTGGTGCGACGCCTCCTCGAATACCAGTTGGTGCGCGAAGTCGCCGGATGGCTGGAGCGCGCGGCGGAGCGGCGCGCCGACCAGCTGCCACGGGGGTACCTGCCGCCGGCCCCCGAGCTGCCGCCGCTGCCCCTCACGCTGGATCTGTTGGAGCTGCTTCGCGCGGTGGAGAAGGTGATTGCAGAGATCCCCTCTCCCGTCCTGCATCGCGTGGTGGCACGTCCGCTCGATACGGAGGGCGCCACTCGGCGTCTGGTTTCGATGCTGACCGAGCGGGAGGAATTCACCTGGCTGGAGGCGCTGGGCCCCGAGCCAACCATCGTCGACGTCCTCTCCACCCTGCTCGCGCTGCTCGAACTGGCCCGCCGAGGCAGCATCCGGCTGGCGCAGTCGCAGGCGTTCGCTACCTTCGTAATTCGCCGGGAGCGACAACCCGACGATCTGGCCGCCCCACCGACGGAAGCCCCTGATGCCGCTCAAGTCCCTGGCCCAGTTGATTGAGGCCGCGCTGTTCGCGGCCAATCGACCGCTCACGATCGAGGAGCTGCAGACCCTCGAGCCGGAGGCGTCGCTGGCGGAGGTGCGGGCCGCGCTGGACGAGCTCCGTGAGCACTACGACTTCGACGGCCATGCGGTGGAGCTCCTGGAGCTGGCCGGCGGATACCAGCTCCTCACCCGCCGGGTCTTCATGGAGGCCATCGAGCGCGCCCAGCTCTCGGTGCGCACCCCGCGACTCACCGCCGCCGCGATGGAGACCCTCGCGGTGGTCGCCTATCGCCAGCCGGTGGGCCGGGCCGAGATCGAGGAGATCCGCGGCGTGTCCGCGGGGGGCGTGCTCCGCACCCTGCAGGAACGCGGTCTCATCGAGGTAGTGGGACGGAGCGAGGGCATGGGGCGCCCCCTCCTCTATGGGACCACGGCGCTCTTCCTGGAGCTGCTCGGGCTTCGGGACCTCGGGGAGCTTCCCAAGACCGAGGAGTTCAGCGTCGCGCTCCAGCCGCACAAGCCGGAGGCCGCCGATTCCGAAGAGGCGGCCGCCTCGGTCCCCGCCGAATCGTGAGCCTCATGCGCCTGCAGCGGGCCCTGGCTCGCGCAGGTATCGCAAGCCGCCGCGCCGCCGAGGAGCTGATCGAAGCCGGCCGGGTGCGGGTCGACGGTCAGGTGGCGGTGCTGGGCATGAAGGTCGACCCGGCCGCCCAGCGCATCACCGTGAGCGGGCGGCCCATTCCGACCCTCGCTCAGCGCTGGCTGGCCTTCCACAAGCCGATGGGCGTCGTCACCACCGCGAGCGACGAGCGCGGCCGGCCTTCCGTTCTCGACTTCATCAAGGACCCCCGGGGGCTCGCCTACGTCGGTCGCCTGGACGTCAATACGACCGGCCTCCTGCTGCTCACCACCGACGGTGAGGCGGTGCACCGCCTGACCCACCCGCGTTATCGCATTCCCCGCAGCTACACCGCGCTGGTCCACGGCCGGCCCGCATCCGAGATTGCCGCCGCGGCAAACCGGCGCGTCGTCATCGACGGCGCTCCGGTAGTCCCGACTCGGGTGCGAGTGCGCCCCGGCAAGGAAGGGCGGAGTATCCTCGACGTCACGCTCACCGAGGGCCGCAATCGCATCGTGCGTCGTTGGTGCGAGGCCATGGGGCTCAAAGTGGAACGGCTCGCGAGACTGTCCTATGGCCCGGTGCGCCTGGGCGACCTGGCCGTGGGTAGTTGGCGGCCGCTCACGCCCGCGGAGGAGGCCGGCATATACCGCGCGATCGGCCTGAAAGGAGGCGGGTAGGCCGTGAGCCCGGTCACAGTCGTCGGTGGGGCTGACAAGAGAGCGGGAGCCAACTATCCTCTTTTCAGGTGAGTACTTATTGAACGTCACCCTCTGACCGATCATGGGTCCATGACTGTTCGCTCCGCCCCCTCTACGCGCACCGTGGACGCAAGCCCGATACAGCAGGTGGTGACCGAGGTGGGTCGTCGGATCGTGGGGCAGGAGACGATGCTGGAGCGCCTCCTGATCGGGCTGCTGACCGGTGGCCATATTCTCCTCGAGGGCGTGCCCGGCCTGGCCAAGACGCTGGCCGTCAAGACCCTCGCCGAAATCGTCGACGCCAGCTTTTCCCGTATCCAGTTCACGCCGGATCTCCTCCCCGCCGACCTCATCGGCACCATGATCTTCGACCCGAAGACTCAGGAGTTCCGGGTCAAGCGGGGACCCATCTTCGCGCAGATCATCCTGGCCGACGAGATCAACCGCGCCCCGGCCAAGGTCCAGGCCGCGCTGCTCGAGGCGATGCAGGAGCACCAGGTCACCATCGGTGGCACCAGCTTCGCCCTGGAGGAGCCGTTCCTCGTTCTCGCCACCCAGAACCCCATCGAAAACGAGGGTACCTACCCGCTGCCCGAGGCGCAGCTCGACCGCTTCATGCTGAAGGTCCGCATCGGGTACCCCACGCGTGACCAGGAGAAAGAGGTATTGCTCCGCCGCAGCGGCCTCGCGGAGTCCCCGGTCCGGCAGCTGCTCGATCCCAGCACTATTCTCGCCTTGCGCGAGACTATCTCGGCCACGTATCTCGACCAGAAAGTGGTCGACTACATCGTGGACCTGGTGCGCGCGACCCGGGATCCGTCGGTGGTGGGACTTGCCAACCTCAAGCCGCTGGTCGCCTTCGGCGCCTCGCCGCGAGCCTCGATCGCGCTGGCGCAGGCGGCCAAGGCGCATGCCTATCTGCGTGGGCGCGGCTACGTGATTCCCGAGGATGTCCGGGCGGTGGGGCTGGACGCCCTCCGGCATCGCGTCCTGCTGACCTTCGAGGCGGAGGCCGAGGAGATCGACGCGGACCAGATAGTCACCCGGATCCTCGACGCGGTGCCCGTGCCATGACGATCGGAACCCGGGTTGCGCAATCGTCACGCACTCCGGGAGGTGTGCCGCCCCACCGGGACCGCGGGCTCCCGGGTCGCCTCGGTGCCCGCTTGTAGATCCGGCCCTTCACGCCCGCCATGGCCGCCATCTCCCCCGAAGTCCTCAAGCAGGTCAAAGCGATCGAACTCCGCTCCCGCGGCATCGTCTCCTCGCTCTTCGCGGGGGACTATCGCTCGGTGTTCCGCGGGCAGGGCATGGAGTTCGCCGAGGTGCGGCAGTACGAGCATGGGGACGACTTCCGCGCCATCGACTGGAACGTTTCGGCCCGGCTGGGCCACCCCTACGTCAAGACCTTCGTCGAGGAGCGGGAGATCACCCTCTTGCTGGTGGTCGACCAGTCCGGGTCCACTCATTTCGGCACGCCGCGGACCAAGGCCGCGGTCGGCATCGAGATCGCTTCGATCCTGGCGCTGGCCGCGGCCAACACCAACGATCGCGCCGGGGCGCTGCTCTTTGCCGACAAGGTGGAACGCGTCATTCCCCCCAAGAAGGGGAGGCGACACGCGTTGCGGGTCATTCGTGACCTCGTCGCCTTTCGGCCGGAGGGCCGGCGGACCAACCTGGCGGTCGCCCTCAAGTATGCCACCGAGTTGCTGAAGCACCGGAGCATCGTGGTCGTATTGTCCGACTTTCTGGCCGAAGGGTGGGAGCAGCCGCTCCGCCAGCTGGGCGTCCGTCACGACGTCGTGGCGGTGGCCGTCGAGGACCCACGGGAGACTGACCTGCCGGACGCCGGCTGGCTCGATCTCGTGGATGCGGAGACCGGGGGCCGGCGCCTCGTGGACACCAGCGACCGCCAGGTGCGTGGCCGTCTCCGCGCCCTCGCCGAACGCCGGCGGGAGGAGCGGGGAAGGGCGTTCACTACCGCGAATGTGGATCAGGTCATGATCTCCACCCACGCGGACTACACGGCGGCGCTCCGCCGTGCGTTCGCGCAGCGCGCCCGGCGGCTGCAGCGTTGATGCTTCTCCTTCTCCTGGCGCTGCAGGTGCCCCTCCCGACGGTCGGCGACACCATCTGGCTCGAGCGGTCGGTGGAGCTGCCTCCCGGTGCCACTATCCGCCCCGCGGCCTGGGACCCGGAAGGAGACATCGCGCTGCTCGGCCGCCCGGTGGTTCGGCAGGAAGGCACCGTGGCCACCGTAGCGTACCCCGCGGTGGCCTGGAGCGCGGGCACCCGGACCATTCTCGTCCCCGGCCCCATCGTGATCCACCGCGACGGCGTCACCGATTCGCTCCCGGCGGAACCGCGCACCATCGAAGTGGCCAGCGTGCTTCCGGCCGGCGAGGCGCCGGGACAGATCGGGGTGCGCCCCGAGTTGGGGATCGTGCCGGAACGAGTCCGCTCGGCCTGGCCCCTGGTCGGTGCGCTGGCGCTCGCGCTGCTCCTGTTCCTGCCCCTGGCCTGGTGGTGGCGTCGCCGAGGGCCCGTGGCGGTGGTTCGTTCGCCGTTGTCGGGGTCGCCCGAGCCTCCGGTCGCGGAGTGGAGTGAGGCGGGGGAACCGCGCGCGGTGGCCGCGGCCGCGGCCCGCGCGCTGCGCGGTGCAATCACCTCGCACCTGCCCGGCACGGCCCCGGGGCTCGTGACCTCGCGGCTGGTGCGGACCGTGGATGAGCAGCGCCCCTCGTGGCCCACCGCCGAAATCGCGCTGGTGCTCCGGTCGCTCGAATCGGCCCAGTACGCCGGCGTCGCCAACGGCGACGTGGTGGACCTCGCGCAACGAGCCCAGGCCATTCGCGCCCGCCTGGAGGCGTCCGCGTGAGCTTTGCCCGCCCGTGGCTCCTCCTGCTGCTCCTCTTCCCCTTCGCCTGGTGGTGGTGGCGGAGGTCGCGGCCCGCCTCCGGGACGGGGTACAGCGATCTCCGCCTGGTGAGCCTGGTCCGCGAAGCCCGGTGGCTGGGCCGCCTCCCCATGTGGTGCCGGGGCTTCGCCTACGGCGCCTGGGTTCTGGCCGCCGCCGGACCGCGGCTGGGCGGCGCCCGGGTGGAACAGAAGAAGGAAGGCATCTCGATCGTGATCGCGGTGGACATCTCGAGCAGCATGCTGGCCGAGGACTTCGCGCCGTCCAACCGCCTGGAGGTCGCCAAGCAGCAGGCCATCCAGTTCATCGAGGGCCGGAGCGCCGATCGGATCGGCGCCGTCGCCTTTGCCGGCGAGGCGCTGACCCTCGCCCCGATCACCGTGGACTATCCGGTGCTCGAAAAGGCCATCTCGGAGCTGCACATCGGGATGCTGGAGGATGGGACCGCCATCGGCACCGGCCTCTCGACGGCGATCAATCGCCTGCGTGAGGCGCCCGGCAAGTCGAAGGTGATTCTCCTCCTCACCGACGGCGTGAACAACCGTGGAACGGTGGACCCGCGAACCGCTGCCGCGGCCGCCGCGGCGCTCGGCATCCGGGTGTATACGATCGGCGTGGGCACCGAAGGCGAGGCGCCGATCCCCACCGGGCGCGGGCTCTCCGGGTTCCGATACGAGGTGCTGCCGGTCGAGATCGACGAGGATCTGCTCCGTGATATCGCCGCCACGACCGGCGCGCGGTACTTCCGGGCCAAGGACTCCGAGGCCCTCAGCCGGATCTTCAAGCAGATCGACGGCCTCGAGAAGACCCCGATTCACGTCACCCGGTACGTGAAGTACGAGGAGTTTTCGAAGCCGCTGGTGCTGGTAGGCCTCCTGGGGCTGGCGCTCGAGCTGCTGCTCAACGCCACACTGGTGGTGCGCACGCCATGACCGTCGACTCGCCGGGCTTGCTGGTGCTCGCCCCGGTCCTGGGAGCGGCGGTCGGGGCGGTGGCGCTGCTCGCGCGCCGGCGGCGGATCTCCCGGGCGGCCGCCTGGTCGGACGACCTGGCCCAGCGCGCACGCGCGACCGGACGCTGGGCTCCGCTCCTGCTGGGCCTCGCCGGCCTGGTGGCGGGCGTCGGCCTGGCCGGCCCGAGAGGAGGCCCCTCCTCGGTCAAGACGGAAACTCAATCGCTGTCCGTGGTGCTCGCGGTCGACATCAGTCGCTCGATGCTCGCCGAAGACACCCATCCCAGCCGGCTCAAGCGCGCCATCCAGGAGGCGCACCGCCTGGTGCAGGATCTCGGCCAGGATCGCATCGGCCTCATCGGCTTCGCGGGGCGGAGCTACATCCTGAGCCCGCTCACGCTGGACGGTGGCGCCATCACGCTCTTCCTCGACGGCATGTCGCCCGAAATGGCGAGCCAGGGCGGGACCGGCCTGGCGTCGGCGCTCAACCAGGGGCGGCAGCTCCTCAACGCCTCGCGGGAGGCGGGCGACCGGGTGCTGGTCCTGTTCACCGATGGCGAGGCGCACGATTCCCTGCCGGACGTCCTGGCCGCGGCGCGCCAGCTCAAGGAGCAGCAGATTCGCCTGGTCCTAGTCGCGGAAGGGGAAACCAAGCCGGTCACCATCCCGCTTCGGGATAGCACCGGCGCCATCACCGAATACAAGACCGATGACGCCGGGAAGACCGTCCTCACCTGGCGCCGTGATGACATCCTGCAGCAGGTGGCAGACGGAGCCGAAGGTGCCCTGGTGCCCGCAGACCTGCCCGATCAGGCGGGCGCGGTTCGCGAGCTGTTGAGCGCGTTCAAGCGAGCCCCGTTGAGCGCGTCCACCAATCAGGACCTGCTGCCCCTGGTCTGGATTCCCGCGCTTCTCGCCGCGATCCTCCTCGCCGCCCAGACCGTCACCCGCCGCACCGCGGCGCTGGTGGGTCTCGGGGGGCTGCTTCTGGTGTCGCGCCTCGATGCCCAGCGGCCGGCCCCCGGCGAGCGCGAGTTCGCGTCGGGAAACCTCGCGGGAGCGGTGCGGCGCCTGGCTGCGCGCCTCGCCCCGACCGCCTCGGACACAGTCTGGTACAACGCGGGGACGGCGTTCCTCGCCGACAGCCAGTACGAGGCCGCCAGCAAGGCGCTCGACCACGCCGCCCGCTCGCTCGACCCCGATCTGCGGTTTCGCGCGCTGTACAACGACGGCGTGGCGGCCCTGCTCAGCGCGGCGCGCGACAGCGCACGCCGTGACTCCCTGCTGGCGCTCGCGGCCGATCACCTCAAGCAGGCCCTCACGCTCGCCCCGACCAACGCATCGGCCAAGTGGAATCTCGAACTCGCCGAGCGGCGGCATCCCCCGCCGCCGAGCGGGGGAGGCGGCTCGAGCCCCAAGCAACCTCCACCGGGAGGCCAACGCCCGCCGGACCCGAGCCAGGGAAAGAACACGCCGGGGACAGCCATGCCTAACCTGTCCCCCTCACAGGCGGACCAGATCCTGAATTCCGTCGCGCGAGAAGAGCTCGAAACGCGAAACCGTCGCCTCGGGAAGAGCTACTCGACTCCTCCGGGGGAGAAGGACTGGTAGCCATGGTGTTCCTGCTCCTCGCCATCGCGCTCCAGCAGCAGCCCGAGGCGGGCCCGGCCAAGCCGCCCGAGGTAATGCTGGGCGTTGACCGGGACCGGGTCACTGCGGGTGACATGCTCACCTTTACGGTGCATGTCGCCACTCAGTCCCCGGATCCGATCCAGGTGGATCTCCCCACGCTCGATGGCTTCGAGCTGGAGTCCCGCTCCGAGCGGAGCGATGTCATGCCGGGCCCCTCCGGCGGTCGAACCACCACGATCCGCCTCGAGCTTCGCGCCATGAGCCCCGGCGAGTGGCATCTGGGCCCCGTGACGGTGCACCAGGGCCCCACCAGCGCCCAGTCCGAGGCGGTCGCGGTAACCGTGGAGGGCGGAGGAAGCGCGCCGGTTACGGCCAGCCTGTCGAGCCGCCTCAGTCGGATCGTGCAGCACGCGCCGCCGCCTGACGCGCTCGGTCAGGCCGGGATCAGCGTGGTGGTATCCGATCCGGACGTGCTGGTGGGCGAGCAGGTCGATGTGGTCACGCTGGCGTGGTTCGAGCGGGGGCTGCGCCAGCAGCTGCGCCGGGCCCCGACGGTGGAATCGCCCACGATCGATGGCGTCTGGAGCTATCCGCAGCCGGTCCCGGGCGGGATCGCGGCCACCCGGCAGGTGGCGGGCAAGACCTACGATCTCTTCGTTCTCCACCAGGTGGTGTTTCCACTTACGCCGGGTCGGGTGGCGGTGTCTCCCGCCCGCCTGCAGTACAGCGTCCCGCTCGCATACCAGTTCTTCAGTCAGGAAGAGTCCTACAAGATCGAGACTCCGGGCACCAGCTTCCTGGTCCGGGCCCTCCCCGCGGATGGCCGGGATCCCGGCTTCGCTGGCGCCGTCGGTCATAATCTGGTGATCGCGCAAAGCGTCGATCCGGTCACCGGCCGACAGGGCGAGGCGTTCTCCGTGGAGGTGAAGGTCGAGGGGGAAGGGAACGTGGCCCTCTGGCCCGCACCGGATCTCGTGTGGCCGGCCTCCTTCCGGGTCTATCCCCAGGCTGCCGAAGAGCAGCTCACCATGCGTGATGGCAGGCTCTCGGGGATCAAGACGTTCCATTTTCTCCTGGTCGCGGATTCGGCCGGCGCCTTGAGCCTGCCGCCAATGCGATATGCCTATTTCGATCTGGTCGATCAGAAGTACAAGGTGACGCAGGGCACCGGCACCATGGTGATCGTTGCGCCCCGGGACGAGGCCGTGGCATCGCGTGCGGCGCCGCCGCCTATGCGGTTGGGTTCGGCGCGGCCCCTCGCACTCGCGCTTCGGGAGGCGCTCCCGGGCGAGCTGTGGTTCATCATCGCGATCGCACCCGCACTCTTCTGGGTGGTCCGGCTGGTTCCGCGCCGGAGCCGGCGCCGCACCACGCTGGCCCCGGCCACCAATCCGCTGCGCGCGGCCGAGCTGCGGCTTGCCGCATTGCTGGGAGGCGGTGCCCTGGAGCCAGCCGAGGCCACCGAGGCCGAGCAGCTTCTGGCCCGCATCCGGGAAGCCCGCTTCGGCGGCGCTTCGGCCACGGTGAAGGTGCTGACCGAACGGGCGGAGGAGATGATCGCGCGGCTTCGCCCCCGCGCGAAAGCGGGTCGCCGCCGTTGGCGGGAGCGGACGGGGATATTCGCCACCCTGGCTCTCTGCGTGTCGGCGCGGGTGGCTCTCGGGCAGACCTCACCCGAGGCGTACTACAATGCCGGGGCCTATCGAGCCGCGGCGGATGGCTTCCGTCAGGAAGCGCTGGCCCAACCCGACGTCCCCGCCCACTGGTACAATCTGGGAGACGCGGCATATCGGGCGGGGGATGATGCGGCCGCACTGGCGGCCTGGGTGCGGGCCGGTCGGCTGGCGCCACGGGATGGCACGGTGCGCCGCGCCTTGCTGCTGGTCGCGCCCGCGGACCAGCACGCGGGCAAGGCGCTCTGGATCGCTCCGGTGAGCCCCGATGAGCTGTGGCTGTTCGGCATCGTCGCATGGCTCGCGGGCTGGGGCGGCGCCTTCTGGAGCCGGCGGATGCGCGGCCGCTGGAGCGTCCTGCTGGGCGCTGGGGCGCTGCTCCTGGCCACGGCGTCGGCGCTGGACCACTGGTATCGGCTCCCGACCGCTGTGGTGCGTCGCAACGAGCAGCTCCGCCTCTCCCCGCACGAACTGTCTCCCGCCGTCGGAGAAGTGGCCCAGCTGGGCACGGTCCGGCTGCTGCTCGACCGGCCCGGCTGGGTCGAGGTCGATGCCGGGGCGGGGCAGCTGGGGTGGATGCCCGAGGAGGCGGTGCAGTCCCTCTCTGGAGAGCCCTTCCGCTGAGCGGCCCGGCCGCCGCCTTATCTTTCAGGCCACTATGCCGCGCCGCATTGCCATCCTGCCCGATACCGTTGCCGATCAGATCGCCGCGGGGGAGGTCGTGGAACGGCCTGCCTCCGCCGTCAAGGAGCTCGCCGAGAACGCGCTGGATGCCGGCGCGTCGCGAGTGCGGATCGAGCTGGAACAGGGCGGAAAGACGCTGATCGAGGTCAGTGACGACGGCTGCGGCATGGGCAGAGAGGATGCCGTGCTCGCCCTGGACCGTCATGCCACGAGCAAGATCCGGAGCGCGGCGGATCTGGTCGGGGTCGCTACGTTCGGCTTTCGAGGGGAGGCGCTCCCGGCGATCGCCTCGGTTTCCCGCATGCGGGTGACCACCTCGGAAGGGGAGGGCGAGGGCACCGAGATCGAGGTGAACGGCGGCCGGGTGGAGCGGGTGGACACGGTGGCGCGTCAGCGGGGCACCACCGTCACGGTCCGGAGTCTCTTCTTCAACACGCCGGCTCGCCGCAAGTTTCTCCGCTCCGCCTCGAGCGAGGCGCGCGCCTCCTGGGATGCGGTGGCCACCCTCGCGCTGGCGCACCCGGAAGCGGGCTTCGAGCTTCGGATGGACGGCAGGATACGCCTCGCGGTCCCTCCGGGGCAGGAACCGGTCGCGCGGCTGGAAGCGGTTTGGGGCGCGGAGATCGCGCGGACGCTGGTGCCGGTCGAGTACGCGGCCGGGAGCTTCCGGATCAGCGGGTTCATCCAACGTCCCGGCGACGCCGCCCCCACCGGCCGGCGCGCCCAGCTGTTCATCAACGGCCGCCCCTTCCGCGACAACTTCCTCATCCGTGCGGCGGAAGCCGGATATCGCTCGGCCATTCATCCCGGGGACCGGCCCTCACTCTTCCTGGAGATCGTAACGGCCCCGGAAGATGTCGACGTGAACGTGCACCCCGCCAAGCTCGAGGTACGGTTCCGGGACCGGATCGGCGCGGAACGGGTGACGGAGGAGGCAGTCCGGCATGCACTGGGGAGGCTCGACGCCGCGGCGGTGATGCGATCCGGTGGGGCCGCCCTCGGTGCCTCGGGTCCCGGCTGGGAGGCGTCGGAGAAGCGCCCCGCCCCCGACGCGGGCCCCATGCTCTTTGCCCCGGCCGAGGCCGAGCCCGCCGAATCACCGCGGGCTCTTGAAGCAGCAGAGGGTTTTCCCGGCCTCGTGGCCCAGGTCTTCGACACCTATCTCGTCTACG
>Ga0335081_10014712_pt1 | contig 12656 bp, 8 predicted proteins | sample Lox_Sample_35_FD_206713 | JGI IMG/M metagenome (GOLD analysis project Ga0335081, IMG submission 206713) | Soil microbial communities from Loxahatchee National Wildlife Refuge, Florida, United States - Lox_Sample_3.5 | ecosystem: Environmental > Terrestrial > Soil > Wetlands | place: USA: Florida...
CTTTCCGAATCCGAGCTTCACCGCGGAGCAGCGCTTCTCCACCAACGTGCCTCTGCAGCGCTTGTATTTCATGAATAACGATTTTGTTTACGCGCAGGCGGGAAAGTTGGCCGAACGCGTTCTCCCACAACCGACTGATGAGGCCCGCATCGCGGAGGCGTATCGCCTGCTTTACGGTAGAACTCCGACCAGGCAAGAAATAGATGTAGGGCTACACTTCCTGCACACAACTCCGGAAAGGCCAGGTAATACAGTCAATGGCGAGCCTGTGACCGCGTGGCGGGAATACGCGCGCGTGTTGCTCAGCGCGAACGAATTTGAGTTCATCGATTGAAGAGACGGCGGTAAGACCGTCAGTCTCGAGGAAATGCATATGATTCACATCCCGGCTCCCAGACCGATCAACCGCCGCGACGCGCTCTGCAGGATGGGCGCGGGTTTCGGCATGATGTGTTTTGCCAGCCTGATCGCCGACACTTTCGCCCAGGCGTCCGACGCCTCTTCACCGAGTCCCTGGATGATCCAGGACCCGAAGTTCAAGCCGAAGGCCAAGCATGTCATTTTCCTGTTCATGAATGGTGGACTCTCGCAAGTCGACAGCTTCGATCCGAAGCCGATGCTCGACAAATATGACGGCAAGCCGCTGCCCGGAGAAACGCCGCAGCACGAACGAAAGACCGGCGGACTGATGAAGTCCCCGTTTACTTTCAGCAAATATGGCAAGAGCGGAATTGAAGTGAGCGAACTCTTTCCCCACATCGGCGAGTGTATCGACGACATCTGCGTCGTCCGCTCGGTATTTACCGACATTCCAAACCACGAGCCAGCCCTGATCATGATGAACAGCGGGGCGAACGTTGGTGGGCGTCCTGCCATGGGTTCTTGGATCACTTATGGCCTAGGCACTCTTAACAGGAATCTCCCCAGCTTTGTCGTTCTTTGCCCCGACGTTCCAACCACAGTCGGGCCACCGCTCTGGAATTCGGCGTTTCTGCCGCCGATGTACCAGGGCACCTACGTCTCCGACGATGCGCGCGTCAAGGAATTCGACCCGCTGAAACTCATTCCAAACATTCATAACGAAGCGTTCGACTTGACGCAGCAGAAAAAAGAGCTCGACCTCATCACGCAGTTGGATCAGTTGAACATGAGTTCTACCAAGACTCACGATCCGCAGCTCGAGGCCACGATTGCATCGCTGGAAACCGCGTACCGCATGCAGACTGAAGCTCCCGACGTTTTCGACGTGCGGAAGGAGACGGACGCTGTTCAGAAACTTTACGGCGAAGGCAGTACCGCGCGCGGATGCCTGACCGCTGCACGTCTGATCGAGCGCGGCGTTCGCACGGTCCAGGTGTACTACGCGAAGGGCGATCCGTGGGATCATCACTTCGACATTCAGTTGCATCGAAAAACCTCGCATGATTCCGATCAGCCTTTCGCGGCGCTTATCAAAGACCTGAAGTCGCGCGGTCTGTTCGACGAGACTCTCATCGTGTGCGGCTCTGAGTTCGGCCGCACTCCGGTGGTTGAGATGGGCAGCGGCTTCATGGGCGGACAGACGCACAACGGCCGCGACCACAATCCTCATGGCTTCACCATGTGGCTGGCGGGAGGGGGTATCAAGGGTGGAATCACATACGGTGCCACCGATGACTTCGGCTGGAAAGTCGACGACAAGCCGGTTCATGTCCACGACATTCACGCGACAGTCCTTTATCTATTAGGGATCGATCACACGAAACTCACGTACCGATACAGCGGACGTGATTTCCGACTTACGGATGTGTCGGGAGAAGTAATTCACGACATCATTGCTTGACAATGATGTCTGAATAACTGCAGACGCTAATAAGGAGAGAAGATCGCATGAAGTCCGGTTGGCTGAAGTTGGGAGTAGATGGCAGTGTGATTATTCTCACCGCGATGTTAATCGCGTCGTCCGCATCTGCGGCAAAGCTACAAACCTTCATCGGCACTGTGGGCGACGCTGTCTGTGGCGCCAAGCACACCATGGACGGCGACGAGATTTCCTGCCTTCGCACCTGCATCCGCAGAGGATCTAAGTATGATCTGATCGTCGGCGACAAAGTCTATGTGCTGAATCTGAAAGATACGTCCACGGCCGACATTCTCGACAAGCTGGCCACCGAACAAGCCCGCGCACAAGTGAAAGGCGTAGCGAACGGAGATACCATCGAGGTCGAATCCGTCGCGGTGGCCAAATAACTGTCCCGGCTACCTCACGGAAGGCTTACGTCTAACTACCACGTACTATCAACAGCGTTGATTCGTCCAATTCAAACATTGCCTTTGACTCTGTGACGCGAATCATTGAGGATCGCTCAACCTCAGTCTAGGCGACGCGCCCTTGTGCTCACCGAAACGGTGTTAAGGCGCGCTTGGTAAACGTTCGCCCCTGCAATTGAAAGCAAAAAGAAAACGTGCCCAGCCGCGGCAGTGGAAGTGTGTGTGCACGTGACGGGAGCCTTTGTCCCCTGAGATCTGTGGAGGATTCCATGTACAAGGCAGTCGGTTGGAAGTCAGTTGCGGTCCTGCTGTTAGCGGTGTGGATGGCCGTGCCAAGAGCGCATTCGCAGGCGACAGGCTCATTGCGTGGAACGGTCACCGATCCCACCGGTGCTGTAATTCCCGATGCCACGGTGACCATCAAGAGTTCAGAGAATGGCTCCTCGCGCCGGGGAGCAACTGACAGCAACGGCCAGTACAGCTTTTTGCAGGTAGCGCCGGGCAACTATGTGCTTACCGCTGAAAAACGGGGGTTTGCCACCATCACCAGTCCAAACGTGACGCTGCTCGTCAACACGCCGACCACGCTCGACGTGAAGATGACGCTCAGTTCCACCGGGGAAATCGTTAATGTCGCGTCGGAAGCGTCTCAAGTGAATACGACGGATGCGAGCGTTGGCAACCCCTTTGGCGAAACACAAGTTCGTCAACTTCCGCTGCAAACTCGCAACGTGGTTGAGTTGTTGAGTCTCCAACCCGGCGTGACGACTGACGGCGAAGTCCTCGGATCGCGCCGCGATCAGAACAACATCACGCTTGACGGCGCGGACGTAAACAACAATCAGAACTCAGGCCTGGTCGCGCAAGCCACGGGTACTGGCTACGGCGGATATCAAGGTTCCAACGCGAACGGATCAACCATCAACTCCGGATTCAACGCCGTCCTTCCGATCCCGCTCGACTCAGTGCAGGAGTTCCGCGTTACCGTCGCCGGGGATGGGCCGAACCTGGGCCGCTCTTCCGGTGGACAAGTCGCTCTGGTCACCAAGAGCGGAACGAATCAGTTGCATGGTTCTCTCTATGAATACAACCGCAACACAGCCTTCGCCGCGAACACCTGGTTCAACAACCACGCCGGTGTTCCGCGCCAGCCGCTGGTGAGAAATCAATTCGGCGGTTCCGTCGGTGGAAAAATAATTCCCGACCGTGTTTTCTACTTCGTTAACTACGAGCAAAGGCAAGACGCCAGCGGAACTTCGCAAGTGCGGGCTGTGCCCTCCGATACGCTGCGGAACGATCTCTTCGTCTTCAGCTCGGGTGGAGTTGCTCAGACTCTACAGGCGCAAGACGTCACCAATGTTGACCCTCTTCATCTTGCACCTAACACCAACATTCTCGCGGTTCTCAATCAATACCCTCGCGGAAACGATCCTTCCTACGGAGAAGATGGCGGCCTGAACTTCAGCGGTTTCCGCTTTAATGCGCCAACCCATCGCAGCGATCACGCCCTCGTCGGCAAGATCGATTTCCACATTGACGGTGCCGGAAAGCATACTGTCAGCCTCCGCAGCACATTTGCCCGCAATACCGACGATCAGATTCCCGAGCAGTTTCCGGGGCAAGCGCCCGCGTCGACGTTGCGCGACAATAGCAAAGGGCTCGCGGCGCAATACACTTATATCGTCACTCCGAGCCTGATCAACGTTGTGAACTTCGGATATACGCGGTTTGGCCAGTCCTTCAGTGGACAGACCGGACCACTGCTGTTTCAGACCAGTCTTGATCCAATCTTGAATCCCTATGCACGCCCGTCGTCGCAGGTATTGCCGACCTTCAATCTCAACGACGGCATCACCTGGGTTCAAGGCAAGCACACGATCACCGCGGGTGGCGGTTTTTCCATCATCCACAACAACACCAGTTCGTATGCCACCTCATTTGCCCGCTACGGATATGGTTCAACCGAACTGATCGGACTCGGTTCCGACATTGACAACGCGATCACTGCATATACTGGAATGTCCCTCGACGATCCCACGTCAGCCGCCAACGGCATGGGTGTCCTTCTCGGCCTCGTCAACGACGACTTCCACACCGATCTCTTCAACCGCAGCGGGAGCTATTTGGCGGCAGGCACGCCGCAAGTCCGCTCGTTCATCGAGCACGATTTCTCGCTCTATGCTGGCGATACATTCCGCGTCAACCGCTCGCTCACGCTGAACGTCGGGCTGCGCTACGAGAACTTCCGCCCTCCGTACGAAGCGCACGGCCTGCAGGTCACATCAACCGTTCCACTCACGCAGTATTTCGCCGAGCGCAACTCTCTGCAGGCACGAGGCGTTCCGCAAAATCAGATGCCCAACGCAACCTTGCAGTGGAATCTGAACGGACCCGTCAACGGCAAGCCGACCTGGTGGAATCCATCAAATCTGAACTTCGCCCCACGCATTGGCATCGCCTACGCGCCGGCCTCGAAGGATGGCCTGCTCGGCAAAGTCTTTGGGTCGGCGGGAGCACTCCGCGTCGGCGCCGCCATGGTCTACGATCGCTTCGGCAGCGACTTGATTACACAATACGATCAGTATGGATCCATCGGCATGGCGACGTCGGGAAATTTCCCGACGTCTTATAGCTTCAGCACGAGTCCGCGATACGACGGGGCTCCGCCCGTGCTGACACCACCAGCCGCGGAACAATTCCCGGTGACGCCTCCGAACATCGCTGCGATCGCCGGAGAGTTCATGGGCATCGCACCCAATCTTAAGCCTCCTTATTCGTATGTACTCAACGCGAGCTTCGCTCGCGAACTGCCGGGAAAAGTCACTTTCGAAGTCGGTTATGCCGGTCGTCTTTCGCGCCGCCTCCTTCTTGAAGGCGACGTCTATACTCCACTCGAGTATTTCAAAGATCCGCAGTCAGGAATCACGTGGGAGCAGAACGCCATGACCCTGCGTCGTCTCCACGATTCGGGACTTACCGAAGCGCAGGTCACAGCGAATCCGAGTCTTGTGCCCACCATGCCGTTTGTCGAAGATTTGTGGCCCGGACTCGCGAATCTCGACTTCCCGGGTAGCGCATCCGCCAATTACTTCAGTTGCGTCTACAACGATTACGGCGGAAGCTATCTGGATTGCCTGCACGCCGTCGATCGCAACCCGAGCACCGCCTGGGCTGGGACTTCGAATCCGGTCGGCTGTGCACAGATCTCGACCTACGGTTGCTACACGTTCTTCCCGCTGCAAGGCAGTTCCATGCCAACGTGGATGAACGCTGGGACTGCAGCGTTTCATGCTCTAACGTTCTCTCTGCGTCGCGGACTGACCAGCGGCCTCACGTTCGACTTCAACTACACCTGGTCGCATTCGATCGACGACGGGTCTGCCTCTGAGTCCGGTGCAGGGCAGCAGGGCGCGGCAATTCAAAATATCTACAACACGCGGGAATTCCGCGGCTCGTCCGATTTCGATATGCGGCACAACATCACAGCGAACGTGTTGTATCCCTTGCCGATCGGCCGCGGGCGCCATCTGCTCTCTGGTGCCCATGGATGGCTGGAAGAACTTGTCGGAGGATGGCAGGTCAGCAGCCTGGTGCGCTATCACTCAGGCATCCCGACGACCGTTGGCGGCGAGCTGGCTTACAACGCGAACTATTGGCTCAGCTCACTGGCCATCGCGACGGCACCCGTGTCCGCAGGATTGCATACCGACGAGAACGGATATCCCAGCCTGTTCTCGAACACGTCGGTCTCCAACTCGTTTGCCGACGAATTGCCGGGACACACCGGCCAGCGCGCCGTCTTACGTTTGCCAGGAATGTTCCTGACCGACATGGCGATAACGAAAGTCTTCGCGTTGCCGTGGGAAGGTCAGCTCATCCAGTTCCGCGGCGAGGCCTTTAACGCGTTCAACAATGTGAACTACTCGAATCCAAGCCTCAGCCTGCAAGCTCCTGGGACTTTCGGAGAATTCCAGGCCGTCGGCGATCCGCGCGTCATGCAGTTCGCGCTGCGGTACGAGTTCTAGATCATCGCTGGAGAGAGAGGAAGGCACCGCGGCGCGGCTGCAAGGCCGTGCCTTCTTCCTTTCGCATAGAGTGACGCTGCGTTTCCGCGCTACGACTAAAGACGCGGGCGATTGTTAAAACTTGTCGCGGGGAACACCGTTTGCGCTCGTTTCGTGTATCGTTGTCCCGGAGGAAAACCCATGCGAAAGCTCCTGCTCTGTATCTGCCTTCTTGCGCCCATCGCCGCCTGGTCGCAAGAGAATCCGATGAGCGCATTTACCAAACGAGTCTATGGATTCCAGAAGGACATTCTGCTCCGCTCAGCGGAAAAAATGCCCGAGGAAAACTACGCCTTCAAGCCCGCCGAGTCGGTCCGCAGTTACGGCCAGATCGTCGGACACCTGGCCGACGCCCAATATCTGTTTTGTTCCGCGGCGCTCGGCGAGAAGAATCCTCAGCCGAATGTCGAGAAGACAAAGACCTCCAAGGCCGATCTCATCGCCGCCCTCAAAACCGCTTTTGCCTATTGCGACAAGGCTTACGATGGAATGACCGACGCGACGGGAAGCCAACTGATCAAGCTTTTTGGAAACGATACGCCCAAGCTGGGAGCGTTGAACTTCAACAACGTTCACAACTGGGAACACTACGGGAACCTCGTCACCTATATGCGGATCAAGAACATCGTGCCTCCCAGCAGCGAGCGGACGCCGCCGCCATCAGCGCCCGCGGAGAAGAAATAGCGCATGTCCTTGAACGGCAGGCAACTGGCTCGAAGCTCGGCCTAGGCCGTCGCAAACACTGGCTCGGGGCCCCTAGCGCTTCCTGAGGCATGCTCGAGGTGATGCACGAGAATCGGGATCTGGTGCTCGTGGCAGGGTTCCGGGACAGACATGTCCATTGCGACGCGCGCCCCGGCATCAGGAGACTCTTTCGCCAAAACAATCACGCGGCTGCCAAGGTGCAGGGCTTCTTGGGTGTTGTGAGTGACGAAGAGGACGGTGATTCCGGTGTCGCGCCAGAGTTGGCGGATAAGGCGCTGCATGTCTTTGCGGGTGCCGGGATCGAGTGCGCTGAAGGCTTCGTCCATGAGCAGGATTCGCGGGCTAGTGATGAGCGCCTGCGCGATGGCAACGCGCTGCTGCATGCCTCCGGAAAGCTGGTGCGGGTATTTGCGGGCATCGCGTTCGTGCAGTCCGATGCCGCGGATGTAGCGCATGGCCTCGTCGCGAATTTCCCGCCGTCGCCGCAGGTAGTTCGGCGTGAAGCGAGTGAACATGTTGAACTCGCTCACCTCGGGGCCGAAGCTGATGTTGTCGAGCACGCTCTTGTCGGGGAACAGTGAATACTTTTGGGGGACGTAGCCGCGGGTGCGGTCGGGCTGGTTATGCTGAATGCCGTCGATGAGAATGCGACCGTCCGTGGGAATCTCGGCGCCCAGGATCATCTTCAACAGCGTGGACTTACCGCAGCCCGTCTGGCCGAGAAGGCAGACGAATTCACCTTCTTCAATCGCTAGATTGATATCCGTCAATACGGGCCGCGCTGGCGTTCCGTAGGCGACCCCGAGATTCTGGATTTCAATCAAAGCCATATAAGGTTAGGCCTCCTGGAACCAGGGATGAAGTCTGCGATTCAGGAGGCGCATGCCGAAATCCACAACAAACAGCAGCAGCGCAACCCACAGTACATAAGGGATGATGACGTCCATGCCCATATGCCGCCGCAGCAACGCAATCCGGTAGGCAAGGCCGTCTGTCGAGGCGATCATTTCTCCGGCGAACAGGAAGAGCATGACCGCCTTCAGGTTGAGGCGGATGCTGTTGAGCACTCGAGGCGCGATCTGCCGCATGACCACGCGATAGGCAACGTCAAAGTCACTCGCGCCCAGCGTGAAGGCCTTCACGACCTGTTCGTTCGGCACGCCCTTCGTGAGATTGAACGTGTCGAGGATGATGGTGGGCGTGACGCCGATCACGATCAGCATGATCTTCGACAGTTCATCGATGCCGAACGCGATAAAGAGGATGGGAAGCAGCGAGAGTGCGACGATCTTGTCGAAGAACAGGATGAAGCGCAGGAAGAAGGCGCCCACGTATGGGAACAGTCCCATGTGGAGGCCGAGGAGTACGGCGGGAATCAGCAGCAGGATGCTGTAGATGAAGCGGCGCGAGGTGGCGACGGTGTCTTTCCAGAGCATGCTGGCGAAGAACCGCTGGCGGAGCGATGCATTGTCGGGGAGCGCTTCGTCATCTTCTGCTGGATTCGTGGTCGCATTGGTCATGCCGCGGAACATCTGCGAGACTGTCGGCATAACTCGGTCTTCCGGGTTGTCGTGGTGGCGCTGCTCCGAAGCGTAGAAGTAGAGCGTGATACCCGCGGCAAAGAGAAACCATGACAGCGCGATGGTCGTAGCGCGGTTCGGTTTGGCGTGTACGAGTTGGAAACCGAAGGACATGTAAGAGCTACTCGTATTACAACTTGCTGCCGGCGGCCATTTCCATGTAGGCCGTGTCGAAACTCAATCGGATTCGTTCTTTCTTACCTTGCACGCTGCCATCGGGATATCGGATGGCGACGTCATCGACCGAGCCGATGTTCTTGCCAAGCAGGCCGTGATCGAAGCAGAACTGCCGAACCAGCGCCATCTTCTGCTTCAATTCGGATGACTTGCCGAACTGCGTCGCCATTTGCGGCTGATAGAACATCTTCGTGGTACCGAGTTGTTCCTTGTACGAAGAGAGCGTATCGCCCGATCCTTCGGCGATTTCCTGTAATACCTTGTCAGCACCAGGTCCCTGTGCCGACATCATCGTCATCATTTCGTACCACGCGCCGGCGAGCGCTTTCGCGAACTTTTGCCCAGATCCGTCGGGGCGATCGAGAACATCGGTGCGGACGACGGTGAGGTCGAGAATCTCTCCTGGGATTTGCGACGAGTTGAACAGCGGTGTGACGCCTCGCTGCTGCTCGAGCTGCGAAAGCATCGGCTTCCAAGTGACGACGGCCGAAACACTGGAGTCGCTGAGAAATGCGGATTGGATGTCGGAGTCTGACGTGTTGATCATGCGGACTTGCTTAATCTCGTCACGCATGGAGTTGATAGTCAAAGCGCGGTCGAACAGATATTCGGAAACGGTCTTTTCCACGAGCAGCATCTTCTTGCCCGCGAGGTCTCTCATCTGGAGTCCGTTGCGGACTAAAAGGGCGTCGTTGCCGTTGGAGTAGTCGCCGATCAGAATGACGGTGGTCGGAACGCCCGAGGCGGCCGGCATGTCGAGCGCTTCCATGTTGGTCATGGTGCAGGCGTCGATATTCCGGGCTACGAATGCGTCGAGGGAGGGCGCATAGTCAAAACGCTGGACCTTGATGGCGATGCCGTATTTGTCCGCCCACTTTTTCAGCAGGCCGGATTTCTGCATGTAGTGATAGGGAGTCCATCCGGCATAGATCGACCAACCTACCGTGAACGTTGGCTTTTGCGCCCACGCAGGTAGAGCTAAGACAATGCAACAGAACAGGAACAGGCGACGAATGACTGTCATGAGTCCTTCCACGGCTGTTGAATTTTAGCGTTGCATCTAACGGCTCATCGAAGGCATTTTTTGGATCGGACTGATTCGAGATTTAGGGTGGCGCTCAATTTTCGATTGTCACGATTCAAGTTTTGGATGACGCCAGGTACGCGCGCCATCCGCCGAGCTGTGTGATCTCAGTCGCTGAGGTAAGGGCATACGGCTCGCAGAGAAAGCACTTCACTGATCCACCATTGTCGAGAGTGACGGTGCCGATCCCAAGGGGGGCCGGGATCGATGCGACGAAATCTCCGAAGCGGTCTTCGGGCATCGCCCAGATTTCGACTTCGATGCCCGGTCCTCGGAAGTTTGGATCGCGGACTAGACCCGGCTTGCCGGGCGTTGTTCCAGTCAATGCGTACAAGCGGTAGTCGGGGGCAGTTCGACAGGTCTTGATCAGTCCGGCGCGGCGTTCGGTTAGTTGATGGTTCAGAGGTTGCCCGCTCAGGTGGGCGCCCAGGACCGCGACTTCGATGCAGCCCGGACATTTGGCGAGCAGCCGATCTGTCTCTCCAAGGTAGCGATGGGCTAGGGCGAGGAGGCTTTCGTCGGAGAACGCAGGGCTGATGAGAGAGATGCCAAAAGGCAAGCCATTGGGGCGGATACCCGCGGGGACTGCGAGGGCCGCCAGATCCATCAGATTGACGAAGTTCGTGTAGTAGCCGAGATTCGTGTTGAGTTTGATCGGATCGGTCGCGATTTGCTCGTGAGTGTAGATCGTGCCTGTGGTGGGGAGCATGAGGACATCCATTTGCTGCCATTGCCTGCGGGCCTCGGCGCATAGTTCTTTCAGGCGGTATTCCCCGCTGAACGCGTCGATGGCAGTGTGTTTGGCTGCACCTCCGATGATGCTGCGGACGACGGGGTCCATGTCGGCAGCGTGGCCGGAGAAGAAGTCTTTGATGGCCGCCAGACGTTCGGCAACCCACGCGCCTCCGTAGAGAAGCGCAGCCGCTTCGCGGAATGGAGAGAAATCGATCTCAACTTTTTCGCCGCCGATGGATTGCAGTTGCTTGACAGCTTTTTCATAGAGGCGTGCCGCGTCTCCATCGCCGAAGAATTCGAGCTGACTTTGTGGCGTGACTCCGAAGCGAAAGCTCGTGTTTGCCCAAGGGGTTGCGTCTTGTCCCTTGCCAGGCTCGCGGGAGAAAGGATCGGCAGGATCGAAGCCGCGAGCGACGCGCCAGACGGCGTGAGCATCGCGGCAATTCGTAGCGAGGATCGAGACGCAGTCGAGACTGCGGCAAGCGGGAACAACGCCGTGGGTACTAAGAACTCCGCGGGTTGGCTTGAGTCCGATCAAGCCGTTGAACGCGGCAGGCACGCGGCCGGAGCCGGCGGTGTCAGTGCCGAGCGAGAACGTCACCAGTTTCTTGGCGACAGCGACTGCCGAGCCCGAACTCGATCCGCCGGAGATGTAGCGGGAATCGAAGACACTGGAGCACCCACCGTAGGGGGAGCGGGTGCCAACTAGTCCGGTAGCGAATTGGTCCATGTTGGTCTTGCCGATGAGAAGAGCGCCGCCCTCCTGCAGTCGCCGGACCACCGTGGCAGTCGCCACAGGTTGATAGGAATAGGCTGGACAACCTGCCGTGGTTGGAATCCCTGCCACATCGAAGTTGTCTTTGACTGCGAAGGTGATTCCGGCAAGAGGCAGATCGGGGCGGCCCTCGATTTCCTGGGCGCGCACCAGTGAGACTTCGCGCGGGATCAGGGAGATCCAGACTGGATTAAGGGGTTCGGTCCGCAGGCGATCGTAGAGAGCTTCAACGGAAGCCGTGAAGTTTGAATTTGCGTTCACGCGGTCAGCTCTCCTCTGAGTAGCAAGAGAGTTTGACCAGCCCACACAAGCGCACCGGCGGCACACATCAATCGTTCAACAATCCCGGACTTCGGGGCAGTGACCGCGATTTCGGTTTTCATGGCTTCGAGGATCATCAGCTTCTGACCGGCCTCAACGCGCTCCCCCGGTTCGACGGCGACGTTCCACACGCTCGCGGAAATTGGCGAGCGGACGGGAGAGCAGCCTTCGGGAACTTCGGCTTCCGGCGCAGGACCTGCGGCTTCGGCAGGATCGATGTACTCAGCTTTTCCCGCGGCGGCCCAGCGTTCGCGTTCGGCTTCGAACGCGGCCTGCTGGTGTTTCTTGAATGCATCGGCTTCCGTTTTGATCGATTGCAGAAACGCGTGATATTCGCGAAGGCGGAATTCGCGAGGCTCGATGCGCAGCGGGTAGCGGCCACGCGGGAACGCATCGCGAATCTGCAGCAGCTCTTCAGCTCCGACTGGATAGAAACGTAACTCGTCGAAAAAGTGCAACAGCCAAGGTGTTCCTTCGGGGAATTCTGTCGTCGTGTGGAACGTGTTCCACATCTGCACGGTGCGTCCGACGAACTGGTATCCGCCCGGGCCTTCCATGCCGTAGACGCACAGATAAGCGCCGCCGATACCAACAGAGTTTTCCGCGGTCCAGGTGCGCGCTGGATTGTATTTGGTGGTCACGAGGCGATGACGGGGGTCGACCGGCGTCGCGACTGGAGCGCCGAGGTAAACATCGCCGAGTCCTAAGACGAGATAACTTGCGCCGAACACGATGCGGTGGACGTCGTCGATTGAGTTAAGGCCGTTGATGCGGCGGATGAACTCGATGTTGCTGGGGCACCAAGGCGCGCCCGGGCGGACGCTTTGCATATATTTGCGAATGGCGAGCTGTGTCGCCGGATCATCCCAGGAGAGCGGCAAGTGGACAATGCGAGACTGCACGGTGATGTCGTCGAGTTCGGGGATGCGACGCTCACAATCGTCGAGAGCTTCGAGGAGTTCTTC
>Ga0335081_10014713_pt1 | contig 12655 bp, 10 predicted proteins | sample Lox_Sample_35_FD_206713 | JGI IMG/M metagenome (GOLD analysis project Ga0335081, IMG submission 206713) | Soil microbial communities from Loxahatchee National Wildlife Refuge, Florida, United States - Lox_Sample_3.5 | ecosystem: Environmental > Terrestrial > Soil > Wetlands | place: USA...
GATCAGCTCTTGCAGAATCGCATCGCCATACGGCCCCACGTTCACCGAATTGACAGCATACGAGTCGTCGAAGTAAGGGTTCGGATGTTGGAAGGTAACCACCAGGAAGCGCGGAAAATTATCCTTGATCCATTCGCCGTAGAGCTGGTTGTTAGCCGCGGGCGCAAAGCCCAGGGGCGCGCGCGTGGAGAAGTGGCCCTGCTCGTACAGCACCGGATAATACAAAGTGCTTTTCTCGTAATCGCGCGGCAGCAGCACCGTGGCCCCCAGGTAAATGGGACGGCCCCAGAACCGCGTCAGCATGGGGCTCTGAATCTTGAAGTGTTTCACCCATTCGGTATCGGCCGGCGGTTCAATGGGCGGAATCACCCGGTCGCATACCAGCGGAATGCGGTACCCACTCGCGGCGTCGAGATGCACCTGCTTCGGCGTGCTGTACAGATTGCCCGGAGAAGTCGACCAGTGCTGCCCTTCCCACTGATCGTTGTGCATCCAGATTACGTGCCCGTCCGATCGGTGAAATTCCGTGTAGACGTTGACGAATCCCTGCACGTAGTAGTCGCCCGGCGGAATGGCGGAGAGGTTCTCCACAGGCGTCCCTAGATCGCCGCCGTCGATGATGGCAGTTTGCCCGGGTGCCAGCTTCTCCACGTCGCGTCCGAAGAACGGCACTCCCGTGCGCGCGATCTGCTGGCGCGGTTCCCGTTCGCCGCCGCGTCCCGCCAGCGTGCGGGTGATCATCACAAAGACGCGGCCGGTGATCGGCCCGGCGTTCGCGGACGCCGGATAAGAGATTTCGAACCGCGTATCCGCGGCCAGCGCGGCCGAAGCCGCAAATAGAAGCAGGCAGCCCACATTTCGCATGAGGAAGATTCTATCGAATCAACCCATGCCGTGGGCCGGGCCTGCTTATAGGGTTCTCACTCTGCCACGACCCGCCTGCTATTCCAGCACGCCGCCTCAACAGCAGCCTTTGCCCCTCCCAGATCCCTTACGTTATACATCGCGGCAACTTCCCGGCTCTCGCCAGGCAGCAGCGAGAAGTAATTGTCCTCCCACAGCACCGGTAGAACTTCCTCCCCACCGGCGCCCTTGGTGACCTTCAAGCGTACGCCGAACGCGATGCTTTTCCCCGCGTTGACTACCGTGACCGTCGTGGTCCCATCCGCCCTCGATTGCGCAGCCACTTTCAACTCCACCCGCGGCAGGCCGTTCAACGCGGTGTAGTCCGCGAACTCCTTCGTCGGCGTCACGTACCAGTTCGACTTCTCCCAATCCGGCGTCTCCGCCTTGGTCGACAGCCAATACAAGTTCTGGCTGACAGGATGGTCCGATGGATCCTGCAGTTCGAGCCTCACAAAGTATGTCGAGCTCAGCCCGCTTATTTCCGGCAGCGTCATCACGCGCGTACTGCTGTCCTCTCCCACATCCACCTTGACGTCCGTCAGAAACTTCACGGTCGTGTCCAGGTTCAGCACCTGCGCCACCACTTTCATATTGGCGAACGCCTGGTAGTACGAATTCACCACCACCACGCTGCGGTCGTCGTACGAATATTGCACGTGGAGCGGTTCGCACGCCTTTTTCGCCCCGAAGTACGACCCGCCGGGCCGCAGATACCAGTCGTAAAGATGCCAGATCAATCCCGGCCACGCATTGTTCAACATCCACTGGATCACGCCGGTCGACGTGTACTTATTGCGCCCAAACGCTTCGAACATGGCCCGCTCCCCTTCGTAAGCCAGCATCTGCGCCTTGCGCGTGAAGTCTTCAGCCGACGACGCCGCGCCGTACCGCGCATTCAGCGCTTCCGTGAACACGTGGATGTCTTTGAACTGCCCGCCGCCGGCATGGTAATTCCACCACGAATCGATCGGCCACATATGCTCCGGCGGCAGCATGCGGCGCAAGCTCTCAATCGGTGGCGGCGCCGGGCCTGGGCTGGTCTCGGTGTTGAAACCGTGCGCTCCGCCTCGCGTGGTATCCAGCGTCCAGTACGCAGGCGGGACGTACTCATACGGCCCGGTCATCTTTAACCCTGTCTCGCCCGCCGGCGTCTTCCTTGCTGTCGCGGACGACTGGTACGGGTTCGGCCACTCCACTTCCTTGATGATGTCGAGGTACATCTGCTCGATCTTGGGCGGGGGCGGATTGTCGCTGCCGTAGAGCCAGTCAAACACCGAAGGGTGCCGCGCCATCCGCCGCAACTGATCGCGCAGTGACTCCGCCGCGATCGTCTCGTCCTCCGCTTCCCATCGTCCCCACTGCTCCCAATGGTCGCAGCAGCACCAGCCGGCCAGCACCAGAATGCCGTACTGGTCGGCCAGGTCCAGGAAGTGATCGTCCTCCAGTTTGCCCTCGAAACGCACCGCGTTCAAGTTCATGTCGCGCACATACTTCAGCTCGGCCTCCTGGCGCTCCGGAGTGCCGTTCAGCAGCATGTCGAATGTGTAGCCCGCGCCGCGGATCAGAATGTTCTTCCCATTGATATGGAATAACCGGTGCCCTTTGCCGTCGATTTCCGAAGTCACTTCGCGAATCCCAAACCGCGTCGAGCTGGTGTCCGAAATCTTCCCTTCAGTTTCAAAACGCAGTTCCAACGGATGCAGCGTCTGCGGCCCCACCTGCGACGGCCACCACAATTCCGGATTCGCCACCTTGAGCTGCGGAAACTGCTGCGGCGTGAAGTGGATGATTCGACTTTCGTGCGCATCCACCCGCACGTGCTGCGAGAACTCAATGCTCTCGATTTTCCCCTTCAAGTCGCCTTCCACCGCCCGGCCCAACGCGTTCTTCAGTTCCGCCCGAACCGTGAGCTGCGCAGCATCGTTCGCCGGCGAATTCAGGTGCGTGGTGACGCTTGGAAACCGGATCGCCACCGGCCCCGTGGCGCGGAGAGACGCCTCGCGCCACAGCCCCATGTTCTTGTCCGGCGGCTGCGGGTTCCAGTCCACGAATGTAATCGCGAGGTCGTGCGGTGAAGGCGCGAAGACCTCCACGGCCAGCGCGTTGACGGCAGGCACCTTGGCGGTGCCCGTAACATCGAACTCAAACAGCCGCCAGGCGCCCGCCATCTTATCTGCGGTTGCGATCTGCTTCCCGTTCAGCCAAACGTTGGCCCGGAAGTTGATGCCGTCGAACCGCAGCCAGACGGTCCGGCCCTGATAGTCCGCGGGAAGCTTGAACTCCGTGCGATACCACCAGGACTTGGAAAACGGGCTGTCCGCCGGCATGACTGAGTTGGAGAAATTCATGCCGATGGGATAGGTTGCTCCCGGAATCGAGCGGAGGTTCATTCCGAAGTAAGGATCGGGGTAAGTGCCATCGTGCACCAGTGCGTTCAGCACGGTGGAAGGAAGCTCTGCCCGGTGCCATCCGGATGGCCTATAAGAGGCCATGGAAAGAACGCTGCCTGGTTCTGTAATTTCGGCCGAAGAGCGAATCGTCCAGCCCGAGCGCAGCGCCATCGATTGTGCCGGAGCCAGCGAGGGCAGACAAGCCAGGATTAGAATGCGGAGACGCGCCATTGGTTAACAAGCTAGCACGCGCAGCGCTTGTAGGGCGGGTTGTCAACCCGCGGACCGATTGTCAATCGGTCCAGCGAGCGTAGCTCGCTAGCACGCGCAACCCCCAAAACCGAACGGGATGAAAGCAACCAGCGAACCGGTTGCTCCAGGAATCAGCACACGCTGGTAAACGGACCCTCTAATTCCACGCCGATGCGCCAAGATGTGTCGATTGGCTCACAGCTGCGCGCGTTCGCGATCGCGGTTAGACGGCCGGCGGGCAACTCGAGCTGCAACATCGTCGGGACGGGCAGCGGCTCCTCCAGCATGAAAGCGATGCCGGTGGCGGAGAGGTTCAGACCTTGCGCCATCACGTGATGCGCCGTTCCGTGCTGATCGAACCAGCACACTCGCAGGAAGGAATGCATCGGGAAGCGAACCGCCGATCTGGATTCACCGCGAAGGGCGCTTAACTCTTTGGTATATTCCAAGGTAAATGGCGTCATAATGGTCCTACTGATTTTGTTTTAATGCAGATCTCCCTTTCATCCAATAGCTTGCAGCGTCCCATGAGTACTCCGGGAGTACCCGTACCCTGAGTGCACGTATACTTTCCTGCGATTCCAAACCGGCCCGATGGTGTCCGCCGCTCCTCCAGTGGGCCGCATCAAGCACCGTCTCTGCTCGGTAAGACTAAGCTCTGCCGAACTTTAGTATGATGGCTCTAATGTCCCAGCGGGAATCAATGGTCGCCCCGGCTGGATTCTCGCCGCCAATCCTCGCCAGGTTGTCCGAGATGGAAAAAACCCTCGGGACGGTGATTCGCGGCAAACCCGAGGTGGTGAGGCTCTCCCTGGTCTGTCTGCTGGCTCGCGGCCATCTGCTCATTGAAGATGTTCCTGGCGTCGGCAAGACCACTCTCGCCCAGGCTCTGGCGCGCTCGGTCTCCTGCCGATTCCATCGGCTGCAATTCACCAGCGACATGCTGCCGTCCGATGTACTGGGCGTCACCATTTACAACGCCCACGCCGAGGCCTTCGAGTTCAAGCCCGGTCCCATCTTCACCAATTTCCTGCTGGCAGACGAAATCAATCGCACCACGCCGAAAACGCAATCGGCGTTGCTCGAAGCCATGAACGAAACGCAGGTCACCATCGACGGCCGGTCGCACGCCCTGCCGCGTCCCTTCATGGTCATTGCGACGCAGAACCCGTTGGAGCATCACGGCACTTATCCTCTGCCGGAATCCCAGCTCGACCGCTTCCTGATGCGCCTGCGCGTCGGCTACCCCGACACCGCCAGCGAACGGCTCATCGTCCGCAATACCGAAAGCGAGTTGCCCCGCGCCGTCCCCTCGGGATTGGTCGCCGAGGATGTCTTGCACCTCCAGGAGACCGTGCACCGGGTCACCGTGGAGGAAGCGCTGGTGGACTACATGCTCGCCATCGTGGAGAAGACGCGCAACCACGAATCGTTGGCACTGGGCGTCAGCCCTCGCGGCTCGCAGGCGCTATACCGCGCCGTGCAGGCCCTGGCGCTCCTGGAAGGCCGCGAGTACGCCATCCCCGACGATGTGAAGCGCCTGGCCACGCCGCTGTTTGCGCATCGCGTGGTCATCAATACCCGCACCACCCTGGTGCAGCGCCGCGCCGACGCGGGCGAGCGCATCATCGAGGAAATCCTGAGCCAGGTGGAAGTCCCCCTGTAGACCGCCGCTCCTATGAAGACTGCCATCATCGGTCTGCCCATGGTAGGCAAGACCTCTCTGTTCACCATTCTTACGGGAGTCCAGCAGGAAACGCGCATCGGATCGACCGCCGCGCGCACCGGCGTGGCGCGCGTCCCGGACACCCGCGTGGAAGCCCTCGGCCTCCTGTTTGAGCCACCCAAGGTCACGCACGCCACCGTGGAGTACGTGGACATGCCCTCTATTTCCAAGGAGAACCTCCGCGATCCCAGCTACCTGGCCAGCCTGCGTGTCGTCGACGCGTTTGCCCACGTCCTCCGGCTTTTTGCCGACGAGACGGTGCCCCATGAGAAGGGATCGGTAGATCCGCTGCGCGACATGGACGACGTGGAAACCGAACTCATCCTCAGCGACCTCGTGGTAGTGGAGAAGCGGCTGGAGCGCCTCGACAAGGACCGCAAGAAAATCAAGAACCCGGAGCTGGACCGCGAATTCGATGTGCTCGAAAAGTGTAAGGCGGCGCTCGAAGAAAACCAGCCGCTCCGCCAACTCGAGATTCACGCCGAGGATGAGAAGCGCATCCGTGGTTTCCAGTTCTTATCGCAGAAACCGATACTCTACGTGCTGAACCTGGGCGAAAGCGAAGCTGGCAAGTTGCACGACCGCGAGCGGGAATATCGCGAGGGCCCATTGGCCGGCCGCCGGCATACCGCGGTGACCGCGGTGTGCGGCAAGATCGAAGCCGAGTTAGCCGAACTGCCGCGCGAGGAGCAGCAAGATTACTTGGCCAGCTATGGCCTGCAGGAGTCGGGCCTGGAGCGCCTGATTTCAGGTACCTACGCGCTGCTGGGCCTGATGAGCTTCCTGACCGCCGGCGAGGACGAGTGCCGCGCCTGGACCATCCCCATCGACACACCCGCGGTCAAAGCGGCCGGCGCCATCCACTCCGATTTCGAAAAGAAGTTTATCCGCGCGGAGGTAGTGAACTGGAAATCTCTGGTGGATCTCGGCGGCTACGCGGGCGTTCGCGAAAAGGGCCTGCTACGTCTCGAAGGCAAAGACTATATCGTCAAAGACGGCGACGTGCTGGTGATCCGGCACAGCTAGTGGGCACAAGCTTGAGCTTGTGCAGTGTTGGCGCAGACGCTGCCGCCAGCGGACATCACTTTCTCTCGCTCCTCGTCCACTTCGCCGTGAATATGTTGAACTCGTACCGCTCCTTCGCGTCCCGATCCGAGCAGAACACCAGCGTTTTCCCATCCGGCGAAAACTCCGGAAACGACGTGAACCCGCCGAAATGCGTCACCTGCCGCAAGTCGCTTCCGTCCACGTTGATCAGGTACAGCTCGAAGTGCCGGCTGTCGCAATCGTGCTTGTTGGACGAGAACAGAATCTGCTTGCCGTCCGGGGTGAATGTCGGCGCGAAACTGGCGCAGCCGAAATCGGTGATGGCGTGCGCGTGGCTGCCGTCCGCATCCGCCACCATGATTTCCATCTTCATGGGCGCCGTCAGGTTGTCGGCCAGCAGAGACTTGTACTGCGCCATTAGCTCGGCAGTCTTGGGATAGTTCGCGCGCCATACCAGCTTGGTCCCGTCGCGCGAGAACGCCGCGCCGCCATCGTAACCGATCGTCTTCGTAATCTGCTGCTTCTCCGACCCGTCCGTACGCATGGTCCACAGATCCAGGTCGCCCGAGGCGAGCGACGTGTAGACGATCGTCCCGGTCTTCCAGTTGATGGTTGCTTCCGCGTCGTAACCCGGCGTGTCGGTCAGCCGCTTTTCGATCTTGCCCGTGTCCGTCGCGAGGAAGATGTCGTAACCTTCAAAGACGCCCCACACATAGCCCCGGCTGCGGTCCGGCGACGCGGGACAGGCGGCGTCCGCGAGGTGCGTGGACGCGTAAACGATGTGCTTGTTGTCACCCAGGAAATAGCCGCAAGTCGTGCGGCCCTTCCCCGTCGAGACCAGGTGCTGGTCGCTGCCATCGGCGTTCATGAGGAACATCTGGTCGCAATCGTAGGGCGGGCGCGTGGACTGGAAGATAAGGCGCCTTCCGTCGGGAGACCAATAGGCTTCGGCATTCTGTCCGCCATGCGTGAGTTGCAAAATATCGCTGAGATAGGCCGGTTGGGCGGCAAGGAGCGACGCCGCGGCCAGGGCAATAAGCATCGACTTGGCCATACAGGTAATGGTTGCAGTATATCGGATGCCGCTTGTTCGGGTAGCGATCGCCGAAACGCGTCCCGACAAGCATGTTCCCGCCACGCTAAAATCGGTGTTTGCCCGACATCCTCGTATCGGTGGTGATCCCCACCCTGGCTGCGGATTCGAGGCTCGAAGAATGCGTCGAATCTCTCGAACACCAGACGCGGCGGGATTTTGAAGTGATCATCGTGGACAATAGCGGGGGCGGCCTGGTGCGCCGCAACGGCGCCGGACGCGGCGCGCGTGTCATCGAGAACAGCCGCAACGCCGGTTTCGGTGCAGCCGTCAACCAGGGATTCCAGGCTTCCGCCGCCCCGTTTCTCGCCACGTTGAACGATGACGCGGTCGCCCATCCAGACTGGCTGGATGCTTTGCTCCGCGCAATCCAGCGGCGACCAGACGCCGGTATGTGCGCTTCGCAAGTCCGGTTCTTCGGCGAACACCGGCTCGATTCCGCCGGCATGCTCATGGCGCGCGACGGATCGAGCAAACAGCGCGGTCACGGCCGGCCACCCGAGGACTTTCCGGTGCCCGAGGAAACCCTGTTTCCCAGCGGCTCCGCTGCCCTGTACCGCCGCGCCATGCTGGACAGCATTGGCTTCTTCGACGATCGTTTCTTCCTCTACTGCGAAGACACGGATCTCGGCCTCCGCGCCCGCTGGGGCGGATGGAAGTGCCTCTATGAGCCTCTGGCTATGGTGGAGCACCACTACTCGCATTCCGCCGGCGGCACATCGCCCATCAAGGCATATTACGTGGAACGCAACCGCCTCTTCGTGCTGGTAAAGAACTTCCCCGCCGGCATGCTGCTGGCCGCGCCGTTCGCCACGCTGGCTCGCTACTTGTGGCATGCTTGGTACATTCTGCAAGGCCGTGGAAGCGCCGCCCGCTTCCGCGCCGAAGGACATGCGGGACCGAAAATGATCTGGTACATCATCCGCGCGCACGCCGCTCTGCTCGCTCACGTGCCGCGTTTGTGGCGTCAGCGCCGCGAGATCCGGGGCCGCGCGCGCATCACCCCGGCCGTTTTCCGCCACTTGATGCGCTGCCACTCCATCAGCGCCAGGAAGGTGGCCGCGCTGTGATCCGGCCGGCCGGCAAGGATTCCCTCCTGGTGATCGTGCCTGCCTTCAACGAAGAGGGCGCCATCGCACAGGTGGTTAGCGCCGTGCATCGTTATGTGCCTGGCACACCGGTTCTGGTGATCGATGACTGCTCCACCGATGGCACCATCACCGCGGCGCGGAAGGCAGGCGCTGATGTTCTCCCGCTGCCCCACCATCTGGGCTTGGGAGGCTGCGTACAGGCCGGCTACAAGCTGGCTTATGAGCTCGGCTTCCAATACGTGATTCGCGTAGATGGCGACGGCCAGCACGACCCCTGCGACGTCCCGCGCATCCTCGAATGCCTCAAGACCACCGGCTGCGAAATGGTGATTGGATCGCGCTTTGTGGAGGATAACGGGTCGCGCACCGGCATCGTCCGCGCGCTCGGCATTCACTTCTTCCGGCTGGTGCTGCGGCCCATTTTGGGCAAGCCGGTGCGCGACCCCACTTCCGGTTTCGTGGGTGTAAACCGCAAGGCGCTGAACGTGTTCAGCCGCAGTTTTCCGCTCGAGTATCCAGAGATCGAAGCCCTGGTGGTGCTGCAGCGCCGGCGGTTCCGTTTTGAGGAAGTGCCCGTGAAAATGCACCCGCGCCGCACCGGCCGATCTTCCATTACCGCCCGCAAATCGCTCTATTACATCGCCCACGTGTTGCTGGGAGTCTTCGTCAATATCTTGAAATACGATCGCCGGCTGCGGCGGGCCCACGAGGCGCCCCGCGCGGGCGAAACCAGCACTGGCGTTGGAGAATAGAAATGGAACACCTGTTGAACGTTACTACCGTCCTGAGTATCCTGCTTCTCCTCATGGTGCTGATCTCCGTCCGCCGCGCGCACATCCGCGTGGAATATTCGGTGAGCTGGCTGCTTGCGTCGGTCACCATGCTGCTGCTTTCGCGCAGCAAGCCGGTGCTCGACGCGATCACGCGCTGGGCCGGCGTGCCCGACACCCCCCTCACATTGTTCTTGATCTCCGGAACGCTGTTCCTGATCATGTTCTTCCGCTTCTCCATCATCATTTCCCACTTGCGCGACGACAACATCGCTCTGGCCCAGCGCGTAGCCATCCTGGAGTTTCATCTCCGCAGTCTCGGGAACCATGAAAAGTAAGAGACGCGAAGCCCGCAAAGTTGCTCCGCAGGCGCCTGCCAGCAAGACGCGTGCAGCCGCGAAGGCCCGCCCTTCACGGCTTTGGTGGGTTCTGGCAGGGCTGGCCGCGGTGGCGGCTGTATTCTGGGCTTACTCGCCGAACATGAACGGCCCGTTCCTGTTCGACGACACGTCGCTTCCTTACGCGGTGCCCGCCCTCGCGGCTCAATCGTTGTCCGGTTGGCTCAACAGCCAGCGCCCTTTGTTGATGGGCACCTATTGGATGAGCGCCCGTCTCTCGCCCGACAACACGTGGTGGTTTCATTCCATCAACGTGTTGATTCACGCCATCACCTCCGGGCTGGTGTTCTTCATTGTGCTGCGCCTCCTACAGTGGTCCGCCGTGGAGGAATCCCGCCGCAACCTTCTGGCTGGTTTCGCGGCTTTCCTGTTCCTGCTGCACCCGGTGCAGACCGAAGCGGTGGCTTACCTGAATGGGCGATCGGAATCGCTCAGCGTCATGCTCGCCTTCGCCGCGCTTACCGTGTTCCTGTACCGGCGGGAAACCGCGGCTTCGTGGGCAACCGCGCTGGCGGTTCTCGCGCTCTTCGGCGCGGCGTTACTGGCCAAGGAACACATCATGGTTCTTCCCGCGCTATTTCTGCTGACGGACTACTGGTGGAATCCGGGATTTTCTTTCCAGGGAATCCGCCGGAACTGGAAGCTCTATGCAACCATGATTCTCGCCGGCGCAGTCGGGCTGGTGTTTTTCTGGAAGCTCATCACAGGCGCGGCCACGGCCGGTTTCGGGTTCCAGGATTTCACCTGGTATCAGTATTTCTTCACGCAGTGCCGCGCGTTGTTCGTGTACATCGGCCTGTTCTTCTTCCCTGCGAACCTGACGGCCGATTGGGACTTCGCCATCTCGCGCAACCTCCTCGATCACGGCGCCATCTTCGGCCTCGCCGCGCTGGTGGCGCTCGCCGCCGCGGCCTGGCTCCTGCGCCGCCGCGCACCGCTCGCAACTTACGGCTTCTTCGTCTTCCTGCTGCTGATGGCGCCCACTTCCTCCATCCTGCCGATTAAAGACCCCGTCGCCGAGCGCCGCCTTTACTTTGCGATCCTGGGTTTGCTGCTGATCGTCATCGATCTAGTGGCGCGCCTCAAAGTGGACCGCGAAATACTGGTTGCCGTAGCCGCCGCGGTGCTCGTGGCCGCCGCCGCCGTCACGCACGCCCGCGCCGAAGTGTGGAACGACGCGATCACGCTATGGCAGGACACGGTGCGCAAAGCGCCCGACAAGGTGCGGCCTCACTTCCAACTCGCGATGGCATACTTCAACGCGCAGCCGCAGCGATGCGACCTCGCCGTTCAGGAGTTCCAGAAGACCGCCGACCTGCACCCCCCCGACGCCGACCTTCTGCTCGATTGGGGGCTGGCCTACGATTGCCTCAACCAACTGGACCAGGCTCTCCTGAAACTGCAACAATCCGCTGTAATGCATCCCACGGCCCACGTGTTCTCGCAAATCGGCATGATCTTCGGCAAGAAAGAGCAATGGAACGATGCCCTCCAGGCGCTCGCCGTGGCCGAAAAACTGGATCCCACTTTTTCCGACACCTACGTCTATCGCGGTGTGGTTCATATCAAGACCAACCAGGCGCTGAACGCGGTGCAGGATTTTCAACGCGCTCTCCAACTCGACCCCGCCAACGACCGCGCGCGCCAGTACCTGCAGGTGGCCGTGAACCAGTTGCGCGCCACCACCGGCAAATGAGATGCCGCCCCTGCGCATCGGCGTCAATGCGTTATACCTGATCCCCGGCGGTGTGGGAGGCACCGAAATCTACCTCCGAGGGCTGCTCGCCGCGCTCGCGGAAATCGATCCGGCGAACCAATATTTCGTTTTCACCAACCGTGAGACCGGCTCCGATCTGACACCCGCGCGCCCCAACTTCACGCACGTGCCGCAACCCATCCACGCCGCATTTCGCCCGATGCGAATCCTCTGGGAGCAAACCGCTCTCCCCGTAGCAACCGTGCGCCGCAGCCTGGATGTGCTGCTCAATGCCGGCTTCACCGCGCCTCTGCTCGCGCCCTGCCCGCAGGTCACCGTTTTCCACGATCTCCAGCACGTGCGTCACCCCGAGTACTTTCGATTTTTTGACCTGCCGTTCTGGCGGTTCCTGCTGTTCTGGTCGGCGCACGTCTCGCGCTTGGTGTTAGTTGGCTCCGCGGTAACCGCGGCGGACGTTCTCGAACATTACCGGCTGCCAGAATCCAAGGTGCGGATCGCGCGGCTGGGCGTTGATCCGATCTTCTTCGACATCGCGCGCCGGCGCTGCCCGGAACCTTTTCTGCTTACAGTCTCGACGCTTCATCCTCACAAGAACCTGGATGGCCTTTTGCGTGCTTTTGCCGAGTTGCGCCGCGAGCGCCCGGAGTTCCGGTTTATTGTGTGCGGCCTGCATGGATTCGTCACGGACTCCCTGTTCGCTCTGCGTGATTCGCTGGGCTTGGCCGACGCAGTGGATTTTCCTGGTTGGATCCCGCGAGATGAATTACACGACCTATACGCTCGCGCCTGGGCGTTTGTCTACCCGTCGCTCTTCGAGGGCTTTGGCATCCCCGTCCTGGAAGCGATGGCGGCAGCCGTCCCGACGACCTGCTCCGCCATCGAACCGATTCGCGCGACAGCAGGCGACGCTGCTCTTCTATTCGACCCGCGCGATCCAGTGGCGATCACCGAAGCCCTCCGCAGGATCACCGGCGACGTCCCGTTGCGCACGCGTCTGAGCGAGGCCGGCCCGCGCCAGGCCGCGCAATTCACCTGGAAAGCCACGGCCGAAGTCACGCTCGAAGCCCTACGGGATGCGTGCCGCGATCGCTAAGAGCGTCCCCCGGCGCGGCCTAGGCGTATCGGAGTATACTAAACCAGGATGCTTTCTAACGCCTGCAAGGAGGGAAGGTACGCATTTGTACTGCTGCTGCTGTGTGCCTTAGTCGCCTCCCAATCTGTGGGCGTTGTCTCCGCGAATGAGCAGCACCAATCGCACGACCACT
>Ga0335081_10014715_pt1 | contig 12654 bp, 16 predicted proteins | sample Lox_Sample_35_FD_206713 | JGI IMG/M metagenome (GOLD analysis project Ga0335081, IMG submission 206713) | Soil microbial communities from Loxahatchee National Wildlife Refuge, Florida, United States - Lox_Sample_3.5 | ecosystem: Environmental > Terrestrial > Soil > Wetlands | place: USA...
ACGGCTTGTACGGCCTGCCGCCGCGATCGAGGATCGTGCCGTCGTGGGCGCCGGCGATCAGCACCTCAGCGGCCTCAGCGATCGTCCTCGTGGTCGGCGGGCGCATCGTGCCGCGGCGGAGTGCGACTTGGGCGTCCTGCCGCCAGAGCTTCGCCGCGCTCAGCGTAGGAAACGTGCGCCAGACCTGCCGACCTGTTCGCCCGTCGTACGCCTGAGCCTGGTAGCTCGGCGTGCAGTTGCACCGCCCGGCCTCGCGCGACTGACAACTCCGAGCGTGACGTGTGCGGATCCGAGTGGCCACGGGGACGACCGATGCTAAGCCCGGCGAGGACGCGGGAACACCGCCTCGGCGTTCTCGTTCGCCCACCGCTCGAGCTCGGCGACGGGAACGAGCCGGAGTTTGCCGCGGCGGATCAGCCGGAGTTCGGGTTGGACGTGGCGCTCGAGCGAGTCCAGTGACATCCCAAGCGACATCGCCGCCTCCTGGCGATTCAGCGCAACACGCGGGACATTCGTGGATGCGGTACTGGCGGTCGCGGGTGTTCCGGTCCGCGCGCCGGGCGAGCCGGCTCCGACCTGGTGGGCGCACCACTGCGGGGTCGCGTGGATGGCCGCGTGGCTGACTGTCCGCCCCCGCGAGTTCAAGGGCAGCCGCGAGCTGCTCGCGTTCGACACGTGGTCGGACACGATCTCGTGGTGGGACCACAGGGGGCACCACGAGTCCCGCCATCGTCCCGATCTCGTCGGATTCCGCCTCGATGGCAGACCGATCGCGGTCGAGGTCGAGCTGGCACCGAAGTCCATCGAGCGCCTCAGGGCAATCCTCTACCGGCACGTCGTGTGGCGCCACGCCGGCAACAGCAACGGCGTCCATTACATTTGCGGCGACGAAGACGGGCTCAAGCGGATCGAGAAGGCCGCCAAGACGGGGCGAACCTTCAGGTACGACGACGTCGGTCTCACGTTGGTGTTGCTCGACACGATCAAGCAGCAAGCGCTCGAGATGCGCGAGGCGGACCCCTGTGCCGTCGTTTCCGCCGCCCCGCCGCCTGAAACGGCCCGCGGTCGACGGATAACGGCGCCGACGGCTCAGCCGAGCCGCTCGATCAGCTGTCGAGGCGACAGGACCTCGACGCCGGCGCGCTCGGGCTCGACAGCGAGCAAATCGTCATCTCCACTTACGAGCACCTCGGCGCTGGCGATCACCGTCAGCGCAACCAGGTAGTCGTCGTCGGGATCGCGGCAAACGCTCGGAGGGTTGGCCGGGTCGGCGAACATCACAGCCTGACCCACGACGTCGCCGAGGAACAGCTGAGCATCTTCGGCCGATATCCGCTTCCGAATCCGAGGCCTCGACAGCACGTCGGCGATCTCCGCCAGCAGAGCCGGTGACATCACGAGTTCGACCCGGCCATCGAGCGCCGCGTTGACGATCCGGACCGACGGCGCCTGAGGCGAGCGACCCAACGCGGCCGACACGAAGACGTTTCGCGTCGGCAACGATGCGCATCAACCGACGGCGCGACGGGCCGTGCGGGCGGCCTTCAGCTCCTCGCGTGCGAGCGCCATCGCCTGATCTTCGTCGAGGTCGCTCTTTGCCTGGAGGCGGGCGAGCAGTGCTCGGAGGTCGTATGCGCGAACCGCACGGTCGAGGATCTCGCCCTCGCTAACGTGCGCCTCAGCGGCATGCTTGCGCAGAATCGCTGCAACCTCGGCATCGAGGTCGACGTTGACTCTTTCGCGCATTGCCATGCCTAGAGCGTACCGGCCGCTACCAACGGCACCCAATCGTGCAGGCGAGCCACCCGAGCGATGGAAGAGCCGACGGTAGTCTGCTCGTAATGGCGCCGGCGGATCCTCAACCCCAACGCCGGAGGTCGCCCCGGATCCCTCCGCCTGGATCCTTGCCCAGACTTCCGCAGACGATTTTTATCCTTGAGACCGATGACGGGAAGCGTCGGAGCCTGAGCCCGAGACGTAGGCGGAGAGTGGGCCGACTGCGATAACACGCTCAATCCGGACGTCCGGATTGAGGGTGTTATCTGAACCCGGGTGTTATCTGAACTGCGGTTGAGAAGTCGCCGCAAAGAGCGATGTCGCGGGCGTTGAGCTCTGGATAACGCTGGTCTTGGTGCCGATGCCTTTCGGCATGACGGCTCGGACGTACAGGCCGATACCGCGATCGACGTCGCGGGGACCGCTGGACGCTTTGAGGGCGGGGTTCGTCACCGAGTTGGAGCGTCAGGGTTACTCGCCGGCGACTGCTGACCGGTATCTACGGCGGTTCGGAAACCTGAACGGATGGATGGCGCGTCAGGGTCTTGGTGTTGAGGATGTCTCGTCGGCGGTGGTGGAGCAGTTCTGCGCGGCGTGTCGCGCGGCCGGCTATCACCATTACACGAGCATCAGGGGCGTCAAGCCGCTGCTGGCGTTCCTGCGATCGACGGGGTTTTGGAGCGAGGAGCCCGTGTCGCCGTCGCCGGCTGACGTGCTGCTTGCGCGGTTCGCGCTCTGGCTCGAGCGCGATCGGCATCTCGCTGCGTCGAGCATCGAGACCTACGTGTCGCACGTCAGGCCGCTGATCGAGCGGCTCGCGAACGATGATCGGGTCGAGATGGAGCGGTTGGATGTCGCTTCGTCAGGCGGTTCGTAGTTGAGGTGTGCCCGCTGCAGGGTCGCGCGTCCGCGAAGCTGACCGTTGTCGCCGTTCGGCAGCTGTTGAGGTTCCTCTACGTCGATGGTTCGGTGGAGATGCCGTTGGCGGCCGCGGTTCCGTCGGTGAGGGGCGGCCGGCTGTCGGGATTGCCGAAGCGGATTAGCCGTGAGGAGCTGCAGCGGATCCTGGACGCGTGTGACCGGAGCACGGCTGCCGGTCGTCGCGATCACGCGATCGTGGTGCTGTTCGCGCGCCTGGGCGTGCGCGGCGCGGAGGTCGCCAGCCTGCGACTTGACGACATCAATTGGCGAACTGGGGAGATCACGGTCCGCGGCAAGGGTCGCGCGCTGCGGTTGCCGATGCCGGCTGAAGTGGGTGAGGCGATCGCGGCCTATCTGAGCGATGGGCGGCCGCGGGTATCGGAGTGTCGGGCTGTGTTCATGACCTCGCAGGCGCCGGCGCGTGCGATGGGCGTCAGTGCGATCCGCGAGGCGGTCGTCCGGATCACACGCCGGGCAGGGCTTGGGCGCTTGAGCGCGCACCGGCTGCGGCACACGCTCGCGAGCGAGATGCTCGCAGGTGGCGCCGATCTCCCCGCGATCGGGCAGGTGCTTGGGCATCGGATGCTCGAGACAACCGCCGTCTACGCCAAATGCGACCGCCAAACGCTGCGGGCGATCGCACGGCCGTGGCCGGGAGCGGCGGGGTGAGCGCGCTGCACGACAGGCTGGTCGAGTATCTGGCGGTCCGCCGCGCGCTCGGGTTCAAGCTCGAGCGCGCTGAGCCGTACCTACGCGACTTCGTCCGCTACCTCGATCAGCACGGCGGGCAGCAGATCACGGTCAAGAACGCCGTCGCGTGGGCGGTCCTTCCGGACGGCTCTGACTCGCTGCATTACGCGCGGCTCGCGGCCGTCCGCCTCTTCGCCGGCTATCTCCACGTCGTCGATCCCAGCATCGAAGTCCCCGGAGTCGAGCTGCTGCGCAACGGGCCACCTCGGCGGCGACCGTTCCTCTACACCGACAACGAGATCCTGGCGCTGATGAAGGCGGCCGAGACCCTGAAGACCACGCACCGACGGGCGACCTACAGAACCCTGATCGGCCTGCTGGCGTCGACCGGGATGCGAATCGGCGAAGCGATTGCGCTTGATCTCGATGACTTCGGCTCCGATCTGGGCGTGGTCGTCGTTCACGGCAAGCTCTCGAAGATCCGCGAGCTGCCGCTCAGCCCGAGCACAAGCGACGCAATTAGCGCTTATGTCGAACGGCGCGATCGCCCGCCGGGACGCGTCGCTACGCCCGCGTTGTTCGTCGGCATCTGGGGAACTCGGTTGGAACCGAGCTGCGTGTCATCGACGTTCTGCCTGTTGCGAGCGCGTGCCGGGATCGAGCCGCGGTTCGGGTGCCAGCCGACCCTCCACGGCCTGAGGCACACGTTCGCGATCCGGACGATGCTCGACGCCTATCAGCAAGGTCATGACGCCGGCGCACGGCTCGGTGTCCTGTCCACATTCCTAGGGCACGTGGCGCCCGCGCACACGTATTGGTATTTGCAGGCGGTACCGGAGCTAATGCGCGCGGCTGCCGATCGGCTTGAGCAACATGAGGGGGATCGGGGATGAGTCTGATCGCGCCGTCGCTGCAGGCGTACTTCACCGACTGGCTGGTCCGGCAGCGGCGGGTGAGCCCGCACACGATCCGCTCCTACCGCGACACGATCCGACTGCTCATCGGCTTCGCGACCAAGCGCGCCGGCACGGCCGCATCCTCGCTGACTTTCGACGAGATCGACCACAAGACTGTCGGCACGTTTCTCGACCACCTCGAACACGACCGGGGCTGCTCGCCAGGCACCCGGAACGCCCGGCTCGCGGCGATCAAGTCGTTCTACCGCTACGCCGCGCTGGAGCACCCGGAGCATGCCGCAACGATCGAGCGGGTGCTCGCGATCCCACTCAAGCGCACCGATCGACCGCTGGTCACCTGGCTCACCAAGCGCGAGCTCGAGGCGCTCCTGGCCGCCCCGGACCAGCGGACGTGGACCGGCCGGCGCGATCACGCGATGATCCTCCTCGCCGCTCAGACCGGGCTGCGCGCCTCAGAGCTCACCAATGTCCGGATCGGCGACATCACGCTCGGCACCGGCGCGCACGTCCAAACTCTCGGGAAAGGCCGCCGCGAACGGGTCACGCCGCTCACCGACACGACCGTGACCGCGTTGCGAGCGTGGTTAAAGGAGCGCGGCGGGATACCCGCCGATCCCCTGTTCCCGACCCGCACCGGCGGGGTGCTGACCCGCGACGCGCTCGCCCGCCGGCTCACGAAGTACGCAACGATCGCCGCCAAGGCGTGCCCGTCGCTAACCAGCAAGACGATCACGCCGCACGTGCTCAGGCATTACGTGGACGGATGGGTTATGTGGCCGGCCGGGCTGGTTCCCTTGCTGCGCCTGCCGCGGGCGTCAGTTCCGGCCACATAACGTGGGCGGGCTGGTCAGCGCCCGATTGGTCCTGACTTGAGCTGAGTCGCGCCGTTCTCTGGCGCCGGATTCCGTGCCCGTTGCTGTGTGGGATGGCTCCCGTGGACGCGGTGGGTGCGGCGAAGAATCGCCTCTCTATTCATCACGATCGGGGAGGCCGATTCTCATGCAGGCAACAGCGGTCCGTGACGCGTCGGGGCGAGTGATCGTCGCGTTGGTGGCGGCGGGTCGGTCGACGGCGACGATCGAGCGCCACGAGGTGGAGTTGGGCGCGTTTGCGAGGTTCCTCGAGGCGCGCGGTCGGGCCGTCCCGACCGAGGTGGACTGCCTGGATTTCATCGCCGAGCGGTCCGGGGTAAGGCTCGCGGGCCTGCGCGAGCCGACCAGTTGCCAGCGTGCTCAGCTCGCGCGTCGGCCGTTGATCCTGTTGATGGAAACGTTGGCTGGGGGCGTGCCGACGGTGGGGCAGGCGACAACGCCGCCGGTTGATCGGTGCCCGGCACGTTTCCGTGCGGCCCGGGACGAGTATCTGGAGGCGTGCCGGCGGCGGGGTAACGCCGAGGCGACCGTCGTGACCAAGCAGCGCGCTGCGGAGCAGTTCCTGGCTTATCTCGAGCAGGTCGGTCGGGAGACTCTCGAAGAGGTGCAGGCCCGGGACTTGGCCGGGTTCTGGGCCCGGCGCGAGCGCCAGCGTTACGCCCCGAAGACGGCCGGGTTGCTGCGTTCGTCGTTGGCTGACTTTCTGCGCCATCTGCACGAGGCTGGGCAGATCCGGGAGGACCTGGCTGGGCGGCTGCCGCCGCAGCGCTATCCCCGGCGCGGCCAGTCGGCCCCGCACCCGTGGACGGCTGAGGAGGTCCGTCGGGTGTTGGACCAGATCGACAGGCAGTCCGCGATCGGGAAACGCGATTACGCGATGGTCCTGCTGACCGTCAGACTCGGCGTGAGGGTCGGAGACCTGCGCCAGTTGGAGCTTGGATGGTTCGATTGGCGCGCCAAGACGCTGGCGTTCAGGCAGCACAAGACCGGCGTGCCGTTGACGCTGCCGATGCCGGGCGACGTCGGCTGGGCGGTGATCGACTACATCCGGAACGGCCGCCCCGACGCTGGCTGCCGGCAGGTGTTCCTCAAGCACCGCTACCCGTTCACCGCGTTCGGGTCCTCCGCGTCGGCCGGGTGCCGACTGAACTATTACGCGCGGCGTGCCGGGATCGTGTTCGCCGCCGGCCGCTCACACGGCCTGCACTCGCTCCGCGGTGCGCTGGCGGTCGCGATGCTCCAGGATGACACGCCGCCACCGGTCGTGACCGCGGTCCTGGGTCACGCGGTCGCCACCACGACCGCGGCGCACTACCTCAGGCTCGACACCAAGCACCTGCGCCGCTGCGCGCTCGATGTCGAAGACGTCCTGGAAGGGGCGCGGTCATGACCGCGCTGACGCTGCGCGAGCTGGTCGACATGCTCGTCACGGCCCGCCGCGCCGGCGGGTTTCGGTATGACGGGCAGGCACGGGTGCTGGCGCAGTTCGCCGAGCACTGCCGCCGGGACGGGTACGCGGACGGGTCGATCATCCAGGAAGCGGTCGAGGGGTTCCTCTACGGCCGCCATCTCAAGGCCTCGACGATCCGCCGCGAGGAGATCATCCTGCGCGATCTGGTCGAGCACGCCCGCCAGTTCGGCTGGCCGGCGTGGGCACCGCCAACGCTGACGCGCGTCAAGGCCCGCCACCGGACGCCGCCCTACGTGTTCAGCGACGAGGAAATCCGCCGCCTCTTCGAGGCGATCGACACGCAGCCGCTGTCGGAGGGATCCAACCGGGCGCTGGTCGACCCGGTGCTGTTCCGGGTCCTCTACGCCACCGGGCTGCGCATCTCAGAAGCGCTCAACCTGCAACTCCGTGACGTCGACCAGGAACGCGCGACGATCGAGGTGCGCGACGGCAAGAACCGCGAGAACCGCGTCGTGCCCGTCACCCGTCGTCTCGCCGACACGCTGGCGGGCTATGTCGCGGTCGCGCATCCCGACCCAGAGCCCGCCGATCATCTGTTCCACACCGGCGACCCGTCCAGACCGGCTGACAAGTCCACGATCTACAACCGGTTCCGCCGCTACCTCGCCGATGCGGACATCCCCCATTTCGCGCCGGGCGGCCCGCACATCCATTCCCTGCGTCACGGCTTCGCCGTGACCAACCTGCGCCGCTGGGCAGCTGAGGGCAGCGACCTGGCGGTGATGCTGCCCTACCTGTCGGCGTACATGGGCCACGCCGACCTGCGCGGAACCCAGTACTACCTCCAGCTGACCGCGGACGCCTACCCAGAGGTCGCCGCCATCGCCCAAGCCGCTTTCGGCTACGTCATCCCGAACCCGCCCGCGGCCGAAGGGGCAGAGCAGTGAGCCCGGTCAACCCAGACCGTGGGGATCTGGCGGGCAGGTGGCTGTCCAGGTTCCTCACCGACCACCTCGCCGGCGAACGGGACCTGTCCCCGCAGACGATCGCGTCCTACCGAGACGCGATCAAACTGCTGCTCAGCTGGTTTCGCGACGTGCAGGCAACCCCGCCCGAGAAGCTGCGTCTCTCAGACATCAACCGGACCAGGGTGCTCGCGTTCCTGGACTGGCTGCAAACCGAACGCGGTAACTCGGCAGCGACCCGCAACCAGCGCCTCGCCGTGATCAAGTCGTTCGCCCGGTATACCGCGATCGAGCGGCCGGAGTTCCTGGACCAAGCGACCCAAATCCTCGCGATCAGGCAGAAGAAGACCCCGGCCACCGACATGGGCTATCTCACGGGCGATGAGGTCAAAGCGCTCCTCGCCGAACCCGACCCGACCACCCGGCGCGGGCTGCGCGACACCGTCCTGCTCTCCACGCTCTACGACACCGCCGCCCGCGTCCAAGAGATCTGCGACCTCAACACCGCCGACGTTCGCACAGCTCGCCCGATGGTGATCACGCTGCACGGGAAAGGCTCGAAGACCAGGCGCGTGCCGGTTATGGACGCCACAGCCCGATTGATCGAGGAGTACCTCGACCGGCGTGCTCCCCACCGCGGTGTCGGCAGCGACGCCGACCCGTTGTTCCACGGGCCCGAGCACACACGATTGACTCGCTGGGGCGTCACCAAGATCCTCGCCAGACACGTCCAGTCACTCCGCCGCCGCGACCCCGGCTTCGCGCCCGGCGTGAACGTCACCCCGCACGTGATCAGAAGGACCCGGGCGATGCACCTGCTCGAAGCCAAAGTCAACCTGATCTACATCCGCGACCTGCTCGGCCACGCCGACATCTCAACGACCGAGATCTACGCCCGCGCGAACGCGAACGCCAAACGCACAGCCATCGAGAACGCCTACGAGTCGCTCACCCCGGAGCCCCTGCCCAACTGGACGACCGACCAGGACCTCCTCGAATGGCTCGACCGCCTCTGCGAGTAACACCCTCGAGTTATGTTGCCGGAACTGACGCCCGCGGCAGGCGCAGCAAGGGAACCAGCCCGGCCGGCCACATAACCCATCCGTCCACGTAATGCCTGTTACGTGGAATTCCACGTAACCGTCACACGGCAGCGATGCGACTGCTGCACGCGAAGATCGACACCTCGGTGATCGCGTTGTGGTTGGGGCACGCCGAGATCCAGACCACCCAGATCTACCTGCACGCCGACCTCGCGCTCAAAGAAGAAGCCTTGGCGAAGGCCGAGCCGATCGATAGCAAACCCGGCCGCTACCGGCCACCCGACCCACTGCTGCGCTTCCTCGAGTCGCTCTGAGCCGGCCCGTCTCGGACGGGGGCGGTCAGGGATAGACAGTGCCGGCCTCGAGCAGATGCCAGCGCTTCTTTACGCGCGCGGCGACAATGAACACCATCCACCCTGGCTGAGCGAGATCGCTCGCACGCTTGGGTACGTCGAACGGGCCGACGTCTCCCTCGAACCAGATCCGGCCCGGCTCGGTCTCGCTAATCATTAACTGCTCCTCGACCCAGTCCGCGTCATCGACGTCGTCGACATCGATGTCCGGCGCTTTGGCCGCGAGGGCCTGCAGCAGGTCACCGAGCCGGTCCGCGGCCGGAAGATCACGCGCGCTGTCCTTCGCGCGGTCGACCGCGACCGCGGCCACGTCGCTCTCGATGTACGCCTGTGTCTCGAGCCAGCGCACGAGCTTGCCTGTGACGGTCCCAGCGGCCTTGAGCAGCTCTTGGCCGGCGATCACCTTGCGCACCATGAAATAGCCGAGGAATTCTCCCAGGTGCGGCGGGATCTCCTGCGGGCCGAACAGGTGACAGAACGCTTCCTCGTCCCCAGCGTCAAACGCCTTCTGCCAGCGCTTCGCCTCGGCGGCGCTCAACGACGAATACGCATACATGTTCAGGCTGTCGCGCAGCAGCCGGATCACGTCTTCGTAGTTGCGGTACGTCCGCTCCGACAGTCGTGCCCGCTGGTCGTGCAGGAACGCGTCGAGAACGGTGTCGATCGTCTCGCTCTGCGGCATGACGGCGCACAATCTACCCAGCCGCCTTGGACCGGGTCGTTCACGGCTGGGACGGGTCGATGTCCGCGGTCGCGCCTACCCTGCCGGTCATGCTGAGGATCGGTGATGAGAGGTTCGCGGAGCTGCTCGCGCTCGAGGATGCCGAGGAGCTGTGCCGGCGGCTGCTGGCCACACCGGGGGGCTGGGGGCGCAGCACCCATCATCAGGAGGCCGTGGAGTTGCTCGTCAGCGTCAGCGAAACCAGCGAGCTGCCGCCCGTGTTCGTGGCGCTGATGGTCTGCACCTGTCAGCGGTGGGACCGGGTCACGGCCCGGCTGATCGCCGCCGTCGAGCAGAGCGGGCTGCTCGACAATGCCGACCTGGACGAGCTCGCCGAGTCGCTGCTCTCCCACGAGCACTTGATCGCCTACCCGCTCGCGTGGGTCTCGCCCGAATGGCTCGAGATCGAACTCGACGACGATAACGGCCATACCCACACAGTCAGCGAGGACACGCTCGCGCACCACCGTCCCCGTGTCGAGCCGCCGCTGCGCCGCTGGGCAGCCCGCCGCGTGCTCGGCGCTGACCCGGCCCGGCTCGCGCAGCTGCTCGACGACGCGAAGCTGTTCGAGCCGCGTCACCGCGACGCGGTCATCCACGGCCTGCTCGACGCCGCACGCCTGCTCGACGAGCCCCAGCAGCGGGCGCTGGTCGCCCGGGGCCTAGCCGGCGGGCAGTCCGGTGTGCGGCTCGCGGCGCTCGACCTGCTCTGCGAGCTCGACGGCCCCGACGCCGCTCGTCGCCGGGCACGCGATGACACCAACGCGACCGTCCGCAAGTGGACGGCCCCGATCCAGCCCACGCAGGCGACACTGCTCTGACTATGCCGCGCCGAGCGCAATCGACGATCAGCACCGCCGAGCTCGATGAACTGATCGAGCAGGCGACCGTCGACTGCTACAACGACGCAGAGCAGGTCACCGGCCTGTTCACAATGATCGAGGAACACCTCGAGCTCCCGTTCACGACGACGGTCCTCGGGATGCCGGTCACCGTCGCCAGCGTCGACGTCACCACCACCGACGAGATCGTCGCGATCTGCACACGCGACGGGCATCGCCAACTGATCCCGATCCTCCAGCTGCCCGTTCCCGACCCGGTGCCGGACGGATGGGAATGGATCGAGGCCTACCGCCGCTGGGCACGCTGGATGTGACCGCATAGGTGTACACGTTCATGCTACCTTTCTTGGTATGGAACGCAAACCGCATCAGGTGCTCGCGACCCGCGAAGCGCGCGCGCAACTGCCCGCGTTGCTCGAGCGGTTCCGCCAGGACGGCGCTGACGCCGAGCCGGTCGTGATCGGCGCGCGTCGGCGCCCCGAGGCGGTCGTGCTCTCCTACGAGCGGTACCTCAGACTCGCCGGCGGCCGCGAGCGTGTCGCTGCCGCGCTCGAACTGCAAGCGCGCGAGACCACTGAGACGCTCGATGCCGACGAGGCGATGCAGCTCGCCAACAGCGAGCTGCACGCGATGCGTCGCGAGCGGCACCCGCCCAAGCGTCGATAACGGCGCGTGCGCGCCGTTCTGGATCCCAACGTGCTCGTGTCGGCCGCGATCTCACCGGCCGGCCCACCGCGTCAGATCGTCACCGCCTGGACCAACGAACGCTTCGAGCTGATCGTCAGCCCCTCCGTGCTCGATGAGCTCGCCGATGTCCTGGCCCGTCCGAAGTTTCGGCGGTTCATCACCACCGCGATCGCGGTCGCGTTCATCGACGGCCTCGCCGCCGACGCCACCATCCTTGCCGACCCGCCCGACCCGCCCAGCGTCTCCCCGGATCCAGATGATGACTACCTGATCGCGCTCGCCCGCACCGCCGACGCGGACTACCTCGTCTCTGGCGACCGACACCTTCTCGATCTCACCGACCCGGACCCGCCGGTCCTCACCCCACGCCAATTCCTCGACCACCTCGATACGTGACCGCGCAGGGCCTCACTTGCGCGCCACACCGGATGCCGATCTGGATCATCACCCAGCGCGTTATGCCGACCCCCCGCCGGGTCACCAAAAGCCATGCGGCATCTCTGCCGACACATCCGGATAACCGGCGAGTCCGGATAACACATCTGTTATCGTGACGAGTCGAAGGAACCAACAGATTTGCAGGTAAAAGCGGCCGACTTCACTCCTCAGAGGCTGGCTTCGAATCCCTGTAGCGGTACTTCAGAGCCCCCGTGTTTTCGGGGGTTTCGTCGTCGTTGGGGTCCTGCGCCACAGTATGCCCCTGGCAGCTGCTGCCTGTAGCCCGATCCAGCAGTCTCAATCGACGGTTCGGAACCGCTCGACGCTGCTGCTGTTCGTGGAAGCGAAAGCGGAGCACGGCAGGTGATCGCGACTTCGAGCCGTCACAGGTTGCGACGACGGCGAAGGCGCCACTATCGGTAGGCGGGCTGCTCGCTGTCGGGGTCAGCGGTGACTGCGTCGAGGCGTCGTTCAGCGACGAGTCGTTCGATCGTCGGCACGGTCGCTCCTACCCCGGCCCAGTGTGGGTCGACATCTGCTGCGACGCACCACGTGTGGTCTGACGGCCACACGAACGCGGGCGTGCCGCCCCGGGAGAATTCCGGCCGGCCCCAGATCCCAGCCTCCGTGGGCGTACCCCAGATCTCGGCTTCCGAGAGCGCCCCACGAAACAGAAAAAAGGCGCGGGCTGCGATGTGAGCGCCGCGTGGAACGCCGAAGGTGGGCCACCGGCGAGCCGACTCCGGAAACCCCCACCCTTCCCAAAGACCGAAATAGCAGTCGGAAGGATCCGAGGTCTCCGTGGCAAGTACCTGCAGCAGAGCCCGCCACTGCTCAACCTCACCTGGTGATGCGCTGAAATCGGCTTCGGTCTCCCGCTGACCCAGGCGAGTGGGATCGGGAATGAATCGCACACGCGCGTACGCCGCGAATCCGGCCGGTCCGAAAGTCACCAGCCGAATCCACGGAACGTCGCTCATCACGATCCAGTCGGCCGGCGAAAGGTCTGAGCAGATAG
>Ga0335081_10014716_pt1 | contig 12654 bp, 10 predicted proteins | sample Lox_Sample_35_FD_206713 | JGI IMG/M metagenome (GOLD analysis project Ga0335081, IMG submission 206713) | Soil microbial communities from Loxahatchee National Wildlife Refuge, Florida, United States - Lox_Sample_3.5 | ecosystem: Environmental > Terrestrial > Soil > Wetlands | place: USA...
GAATCGAATTTTGTGCCGTGCAGAATGCCGCCAGAACCACGCAAAGAGGAACGATCACGAGCGATCTACGCACGCACGACCTCCGGAACTCTTGTTGCGGGTGGAGTATTCCGGCTGCGCTGAATGCTAACTGTGCCGTCGGTGATGACCATTCCAACTCCGGCCAAGTCCCCTTTTTGAATACTGTCGAGTAAGTTCTTTCCGGCGGATTGCTGGGCTGTGTCGAGGAAAACGAAACTTGCCTCGCGACCCGGAGCAATCAGTCCGCAGTTCAGATTGCGCATCTTCGCGGTATTCCCAGTCGCGAGGCAGAGCGCTTGCTCTGCCGAAATTCCACCGAGTGATGACAAGATCGAGATCATTCGTAAGATTCCTAGAGGTTGAACCCCGGATCCTGCGGGAGAATCCGTTCCGAGGATGACTCGATGAAGTTGCTTCAGTTCCTTCGCGGTGCGTAGCGCAAGCAATCCTGCGCGTTCGTTCCCGTTGTGAACGATTTCGAGCGCTCGGGGAGATCGCTCACACAACTCAATAATCTGATCATCGGGAAGGGAAGTATGGCCGCCATTTACATGCCCTATGACGTCCGCATCTGTTTCCAGAACCATGTCTTTATCGATCAGGCTCGATCCCGGGATCGAGGGTCCACCGGTGTGGATGGTGCTCTGAATGCCATATTTCCTAGCCCATCCCACCATGCGCCGGCCGGTCGTGCCATCTTTTACACTGCCGAGCCCGACTTCGCCGAGAAATTTCACTCCCGCTGCCGCAAGTTCTTTGAAATCGTCCTCAACCATGCCTTGCTCGAGCACAGGAGCGCCAGCGTAAATCTTCACGCCGCCAGGGCGGAATGCGTGAAATGCGCGCTGCGCGAAGATGGCCATCGCCTTCAGGCCAACAATGTCTTTCGGCCGCCCCGGCGTGTGTACCTCGCCGGCAGAAACCATTGTCGTGACGCCGCCGTGCAGGCAGCTGTCGATCCATCCAAGCTGATTTTGGCGCGGTGTCCAGTCACCGCATACCGGATGCACGTGGCTGTCGATCAAGCCTGGGGCGAGCGACGTTCCCTTTGCGTCGATCATCGTAGTCGCGCCGCTCGTGTCGACATTTTTTTCACGCCCGACTCCCTGAATGATTCCGTTCACCGCCATGACCGTGTCCGCATCAAGGATCGGCCGATCGAGATCACCACTAAGAAGAAGTCCGATGTTGCGGATTACGAGTTTTGTGGAAGTTGCCGATCCTGCAGGTGCGTCGTGGCTCATCGAGTGCGGCCCCCCGGGTATATAGGCCCAGAAATCATACGCGACGGCGTTCCGCCGGTGAAGCGATCCGGTGCTCTGATGTAAGCTGAAACCATCCCCCAGCCGGCTAGGTGACCTATGGTTTCACGCGACTTCGTTTTCTGGGAAGTGGATGTGCAACGCGACTTCATGTTGCCTGGTGGACGCCTCTATGTTCCCGGCGCTGAAAAATTGCTTTCCAATATCCGGAAGCTCACCGATGCTTCACGGGCAGGAAAAGTTCTTCTTGTTTCCAGTGGAGATTTTCATCCGCCGAACGATCCGGAGTTCAAGACTTTCCCGCCACATTGCATCAAAGGGGAGCCGGGGTCTGAGCTGGTGCCGGAGGCGATCACGGACAAAGTTGCCCGCGTAGAGAACGCTGCCGCGGCGAAATTTCCAGAAGACTTGTCGGAATATCAGCAGATCCTTCTTGAGAAGCAGACGCTTGACGTCTTTCAGACCCGCCACGCAGATGCCCTCGTCAACAAGCTCGGAACGCAACCGGAGTTTGTTGTGTTCGGCGTGGTGACGGAGTTTTGCGTCGGCTATGCCGTGAAGGGATTGCTGCAACGAGGACGGCGGGTTGCCGTAGTAAAGGACGCCATCGAGACTTTGAAGCGGGAGAATGGCGACGCGAGCATTAAAGACTGGCAGCAACTGGGAGCGCGTCTGACTACAACAGATCAGGCTCTCAACGCCCTGATAGGTTGAGAGCCCGTCCTTTCACATTGATTTTCCAGCGGCGCGCCAATCAGTGGCGGTCGTGGTCATGATCGTGGTCGCCGTGGTTGTGTCGCCAAGTCCAGTATTCTTTCTGTTCGTTGGGTGGCAGTTTACGAAAGTCGCGATGCCAATCGCGGTGAGTTTCGTCAGCCCATTGACGATAGTAGACGACTTCGTCGTTGTTCCATTCGTGATAATCGGTGTAATAAGGATCATACACGCGATAAGCATGATGATGCTCACACGCAACCACCGCCATTGAGCCGGTTACAACTCCTACCAGAAGCAGCAGTCTCAACCACTGCGAACCCAGGTTCATTTGGTTCTCCTTGAAAAAAGCATATCTAGTTTAGTTGCGGGAAGGGAGCAGTGGTTGTACGCGGAACCGTGTACTGGTTGGGGACCGGACACCCGGGTGAGCCGGCGGACTGTAATCTCTTGCGGCCCTGTTAACGTTTTCTTGCGAAACCTGTTTCTTTTTCTTTCGAAATCTTTTCAACCAGGCGCCGTATGTAATAGACTACTGTGTCTTTTGTCGGGAGGGATCCTTGCCAGACCCGTTGCAGTTGCTGCTTGATTTGCCGGAGCGGGAGCGCGCCGAGCGCGGTCTCGAGCACACTCCACGCGAGATCTGGCAGCAGCCTGAGACATGGATCAGAACATTTCAGACTTGCAGTGAACAAAGAAGTCGGCTGCAGGAAGGACTGCGGCGGGCTGGAATAGGCCGGGGCAGTACGGCTTCGCCTACGGTTTATCTGCTGGGAGCGGGCACGTCGGACTACACCGGCCGCGCTCTCGCGCCCCTTCTCCGCGAATGCTGGAAATGTGACGTCTACGCCATTCCCAGCACGACTCTTCTTACGGAATTCGAGGAGTTTCATAGTCCTGGGCGCGAATATCTCTGGATTTCATTTTCTCGGTCCGGACAGAGCCCGGAGGGCGTCGCGCTGCTGCAACGCGCATTGGAGCGCCATCGCCAAATTCACCACCTCGTTATTACGTGTAACGAACACGGGAAGATGGCGGAATTATGCAAGCAGCATCCTGACCGCACCACGCTGCTGGTCCTTGATGATTCAGTGAACGATCGTGGTCTGGCGATGACCAGCTCGTTCAGCAACATGTTGTTGGCCGGGCAATGTGCCGGACATTTGGATACGCTCGACGACTTCGGGCGAGTAGTTTCGCTTTTGTCGGAGAGCGGGAAGAAGTTCCTTCCGGCGGCGGCGCAGGTCGCCGCGCAAGTCACAACGCTGGGATGTACTCGGGCCTGCTTCGTCGGAACGAGTGCGCTGCGCGGAGTGGCAGACGAATGTGCGTTGAAGGTGGTCGAACTAAGCGCCGGGCGCGTAACGACTCTGGCGGAAACTCCGCTCGGCCTGCGGCACGGACCGATGTCGAGTGTGGACGGGCAATGCTTGTTCGTGGCCTTCCTGTCGAGTGAACCACGACGTCGCGGCTATGAATTGGATTTACTGAGGGAGATTGATACCAAACGGCTGGGCAGGGTGAGGCTAGCAATCACTGCGGCCGATACGAAGGATTTGAGCGATTTGGTCGACGACTGCTTGTCACTCGATTTACCCGTCAATTTTCCGGACTACTACCGTCCAGTCATCGACGTTGTCTTCGGACAGCTTCTCGGATTGTTTGCATCACTGCGCTGCGGGCTGAAGCCGGACCAGCCGAGTCCGAATGGTGCGATTTCGCGCGTCGTGCAGCCAATCAAACTTTATACGTAAACTCCCGAACTAGACCTCTCGAGTCCGACGATAAACAGCTACTGTGCTGGAATCTGAACATTCGAAACGACGTTGGAATAAGAGCTTTCCCCGTTGCTCGTATCCACTGCAGTAGTCGCATAGCAGTATGAGGAGCCGTCTGCAACGTTTGAATCGGTGTAGACGGTGTTGGCGTCCAGCGATCCGTTGATTTTTGAGAAAGTTCCACAGGAACTGGTGTAATTTGCTCGGTAGATGTTGTAGCCACTGATGCCAGACGACGTGCTCGGATTCCACGACAATGCCACGCTGTGATTTGAGCCTGACCCTCCCCCTCCTGACGCCGACGTACCTGTACCAGTCAACGATTCCGTGATAGTAGAAGGCTGCCCATCGCTGGTCACGGTTAGCGTGGCACTCGCGGCCCCGGTGACCGCCGGGCTAAACGTAATAGTAAACGGAACGCTCTGACCATCCGAAATTGTTGCGGGCAGCGACAGACCTCCAATGGTGAAAGCCGAATTGCTTGTGGTGGCCGCAGTGACGGTCACGTTTGCACCACTCGCTGTCAGGCTGCCGGACGCCGTTCCGCTAGAACCGACTGCTACGTTGCCGACATCGACCTTCGAGGCGCCAAAAGCGAGGGTGCCCGACTGCTGGCCAGGAGTGTCCGAACCCTTAGCACTCACGCCCTGGCAGCCGGACAGGAACGTCAGTCCGGCCACAAGAAGCAGCACGCCAACCAGTTTCAGAACGGGTTTTGAGCAACCAGCCACGGTCTCTGGCATATTCGTCTAACGAACCGTGACCCACAACTGTGCTGCATGATGTGGGGGACGGCTCATGCATTCAGTGTGCTCTTGCCCAGGTTTTCGCGGTAGGTATCGTTCGTACATACCACGGCTTCGGCCAATGGCCATCAGTACGCAAGTTCGAGTCACAAATGTCAGGTGACTCCGCGCATAGGGACATGACCGCTTGGACGATGAACACTCGACGATACACCTACCGCCTTTAGCCGTAAACTGCCAATTCGCTGATCCAGGTAAGAGTCGGGCATCGGCACAAAGATACTCTCGGCGTACTCAAAAGAACCTGGAGAAGTTTCCAGTGAGCCCTCTTCGTTGTGTCAGGTTTCCAGGTTCAATTCCATGAGTTTTTGGCGAACTCTGCGTCAGCTTATGAGTGATGGAGTTTTCAGCAATGCCGCAAGCCTCTGCTTGGGGGCATCACGTGCTAAGGATCCGCTGCTTGTAGTTCCGCTTAGTGAGCGCTTCTTTCAGTTGGGCGCCGCAGAATTCTGGAGCCCGGGCGCTTAAGTTGAAGCCCGGGTTTCTCGCTTGACGAGTTAGAGTGCTTTTTCATAGGGGCCCAAGCGGCAGCTTTCCTTCTCGACTCCTCGAGCTGTTCCGGAGTGAGGAGGCTCGTGATGAAGTCTTTGGCTTTGCCAGCCCGCTCAATGGCGATGAGGTACCACATGTACGCCTCGACGAGATCTTGAGGGCCGTTTCGTCGAGCTAAATGTACCTGCGCGAGGGCGAGTTGTGCGGCCGGAAGACCGGCATAGGCCAGATCCTCAATGACATCGGACTCTGCGGGCGAGTGTCCATTGTTATCTTTTGCTTGCAAGGGTCGGGGATGGGCGGATTGAGTCAGAGTCATCGACAGCAATTCAACGCGGCTCGATACGCCAAGTTTTTCGAAGACGCGAAACAAATAGTTCTTCACCGTATGCTGGCTCAGGTCCAATCGTTCCGCAATCTCGCGATTCGTAAGCCCCTCTGATAAGCAGTGGACGACTTGCAGCTCGCGTTCGGAAAGTAGATTTACGCCCTCTGCATTTGTCGCGCGGATGATGGGCGTATTGGCAAGGCCCCGCACGAGGATGTCCAACTGACGGCTGTTAGCCCAGACTTGGCCGCGGCATACGCTATGGACACATTTCCCTAACAGTTCGGGCCGATCATTTTTGTCGAAAACTCCACGTGCACCGGCGCGGAAAGCTCGCAAAACAGCCTCATCCTTGGACGAGTCGAGTAACACAATTGAGACCAGATCACGCCGGATGCTCCGCAATTCGGCCAAGATCTCGAATCCCCTGCCGGGGAGCTCGTCCAGCTTCGAACTGATTATAAGGACGTCGATCTCGCGGTCAGCTGCTGCTGCCACCAACCCGGAAGACTCCGATTCGAATGGAATTACCTTGAGATCTCCCTCTCGCCCCAGAGACTCCGAGAGGAGACGAGTGTGTATTCGGGAACTATCGGCCACTAGAATCCGCGTCATCACCAAACTATTTCCTGGGGGCAGACGAAACGTTCAGGGTCTGCGCGCCACCATTGAGGGGAGGTCTTCGGAACTCTTTGGCTGTAAAGACAGAGGGGAAGTACCAGCTCGTGAGCTCTGAACTCAATAGTACTGAACCTGTCTCTTCGTATGCAAGCAGATTACTCGGGCTTGGTTGCAATTGGATTCATACATTGCAAATCGTTGCACTCGGTCAAACGATCAGACCCATTCCGACCCCAAGCCTAGCCAGGACATCTTCTTTGAAAGAATGTGGCCACGGCGATTCAAGAGCATCACCAATAAAATGAGATGGATACGCGGAGTTTGTCGCGGCCCGGAGGCCGCATCGGTTTTGCTGGAGTTTTTTCTGAATTGCCGATCAGAGTGGATCTATATAGAGAAAAACATCTCTGGGTCAAAAAACTCTAGTAACGGGAAATCATACTCTTTCGTATGGGAGAAGTTCTGCAGTGAGAACATTTGCTTCTTGCAGCGAGATGCAGATGTCGATAACTTATGTGTGCAGCAAGTAGCAAATCCCCCCAAAGAACTTGCGGACTATCCCCCGGTAGGTTTTTGCGTACAGCAGTGGAAGCATGAGCAATCGACACGACTGTGATCGACTGGGCGAAGCTACGCTCTTTAGGGTTTGAAGAGTTTGATGATTTCAAATGTCCTTTTGAAGGAAAGTTGCAAGCGATTGCACAGGATGAGCGCAACTGCAATCACAAAGATTTGTGGCTGTGATCACTGACATTTGTAAACGAGTGATTAAAGTATGCAACGCGAGGCTCGCACATGGTATGATGTTGCCTGAGATTCGAACCCCGCGGATTTCGTAAGTGTATTTTCCTCCCCTGAGTCCCAGAAAGATCTGACGTCAGATACTTTAATGAGCGTCAGGCTTTTTTCTTGAAGTACCAAGTCGCCCTTCCCCGTGGGTTGTTTCCCCCTAAGGTCTTGGTCTGAGACCTCACCAACGAGACGTGTAATTCATCAAGGGTTACTGGAAGATGTGACTCAGAGGGCGAAGCTATGGCCACAAATCAAGTCTGGCAGTCTATTGAATCGACTCCGGTCGCGGCGTTGGACAGCCAATGGTATGCACTTCACACCCGTCCTCGACACGAGAAACTGGTTGTTCAGCGACTATCGGAACGCGGCGTAGAAACCTTTTTGCCTGTCGTCACGGAAGTGCATCGTTGGAGCGACCGGAAGAAGGCAGTACAACTGCCATTATTTAGTTGCTATGTATTCGCCCAGTTCGCCCCAATTCGAGCTGAACGCTTGCGCGTGCTTCGAGTGGACGGTGTTTTGGGCCTGGTCGGCAGCCAAGGTGAGGGCACGGCGATCCCCGCCGAACAAATTGATAGCGTGCGTACTCTTATTGACGGAAATATTCCGTGGGCAGCTCATCCATTTCTCAAGATCGGACAACGCGTGCGAATCCGGAGCGGAGCTTTGGATGGACTCGAAGGAATTCTCACCTCGCGCAATGGAGACGAGACGCTGGTGATATCGGTAGATGCGATTCAAAGATCCCTTGCTGTCCGCGTTAAAGGTTACCAGGTAGAAGCGGTGTAACGTCCGACCCGCCCCGTTTTCCGAGGAGCCCCCGCCTGTGACAGAAAAATTAATCGAAACTACAAGATTGTTCGTGGTAAGCCGGGAATCGACCCTGCTTCCTCCGCTCTGGTCGATGTCCGAGTCGAACTCCTGGCAAATCGATACGGCTGCCAGTGCTTGGGAGGCCATAGAACGAATACAGTCCGGGCCCGCACCAAATTTACTGTTGCTTGACCTGCCTCGAGGCGACGCAGACGCTCAACACTTTTTGCGCTGGCTGCGGCGAATTCATCCGACTCTGCCCGTAATCGTGGCCTGCTTCGCAGAGGACGCTGACCGCAATGAGGAGACAATCCTCGTTGGGGCTCAGGAAGTACTGATTAAGCCTCTCGAGGATGCTCAGCTCGAGTGGATCATCCAGCACCACCTGTCGTCTCAAAATGACGGAAAGGCGGAAATCGCAAGTGAAGACATTGAGCAACTCGGTCCTGACTCGTTTTTCGTAAGCGCCAGTCCGGTTAGTCAAAAACTGCGAACGCAAGTACAGTTACTCGCGGAAGCAGACGTTCCGGTACTGATTCTGGGAGAGGCTGGAAGCGGAAAAGACGCTGTCGCCAGGCTGATTCACAAGTTATCGATTCGCTCGGGTTTCGACTTTCACAAAGTTAATTGTGCGGATATGCCGGCCGAATTGCTTGAGCTGGAACTATTCGGAAATGGTCTTCCGGGCGATGGACGCATGGGCGCCGGCAAGTTTGAACGGGCTGACAAAGGAACGATTTTCTTCGACGAAATTACGGAGATGCCTCTCAGCATTCAGAACCGATTGATGCACGTGCTCCAGAACAAAACGGCCCACAACTCGGGAATGAGCAAGCCGGCTCCCGATCTCCGAGTCGTCGCAGCAACGAGCGCAAACATTGACCGGGCCTTAGCAGAGCGAAAGTTACGCGAGGATCTTTACCATCGGCTGAGTGCGTTCATTGTCCAGGTGCCCTCCCTGTGGCAACGAAGAGGTGAAATTGCGGTTTTGATGCAGCACTTGATGCATCGGCTGTCGAGGCAGTACGGACTTCCAGCGCGTCCTTTCTCTCCGGCCGTTCTAAATGCATGCAGAAATTACTCGTGGCCTGGAAATTTGAAAGAACTTGAAAGCTTTGTAAAGCGGTATCTAGTTATTGGTGAAAAGGATCTTAACTTCAACACCTTTCGTCCGGAACCGGTGAAGAAGAATGGCCAGTATCCTCTGCCATCATCGGACAACAAAGCCAGGTTTGACGCGAGAGTTGATAACGAGGCGGAGCATCAGATTGATGAGGGCGTCCACTCAAATCCGAAATCACTGAAGTCGTTAATTGAGACCGTGAAGTCGGAAGCAGAGAGAAATGCAATTGGAATTGCTTTGCAGAAAACAGGATGGAACCGTAAAGCTGCCGCACGGCTATTGCAGGTGAGTTATCGAACGTTGCTGTATAAGATCGATCAATACCATATGAGTGCTTCCGATTCTTTCCCTTCTTCGGTCCCCGGGAATTTTCCGCTCCACGATGGCGTGATTAAGGGCAATGGAAAAAATGGAAGAGCGGCATCGTAAGGCGATGGCAACAAATGGCTGAGGAACAGCTATGAACTCAAATAAGAGAAGCATCTGGATTGCAGTAGCGACTAGCTTTCTTGCGTACTTCTTTTTGTCAACAACGCTCTATGGGCAAAACGCAGGAGGCGGTGGTCAGATTGCGACGCCGGAAAAGGCAAAAGCGCAAACTGCGGTAAGGCAAGATTCAGACGCCCGGGCACACGACGATAGCTACGTGATCGGCAATGACGACATGCTTGCGATCAACGTATGGAAGGAAGCGGAGATCTCTCGTTCAGTTCCAGTTCGATCGGATGGAAAGATTTCGTTGCCATTGGTCGGAGAGCTGCAGGCAACGGGGCGAACACCATTTAAGCTGGAACAGGATATTGCCGAGCGGCTCAAAAACTACATCTCCGACCCGGAAGTGACCGTAATAGTCCAGCAGATTAACAGCCAGAAATTCAATATTGTGGGGCAAGTCGTAAAGCCAGGTTCGTACCCTTTGGCGAGCGCCACTACCGTACTTGACGCAATTGCAGTTGCTGGAGGCTTCCGCGATTTTGCCAAGAAAAAGTCAATTTATGTGCTTCGGCAAAACGCAGACGGAACGCAGACGCGCATACCCTTCAATTACAAAGAAGTGATTAAGGGTCAAAACCCCTCCGAGAATGCAAAGCTTCAGCCGCACGACACGATCGTTGTCCCCTGAAATGACGCTTCGGCCAATCTCTTTAACGCGACAGTTGCTTATAGCTAGCGTTGGGCTGAGTTTGTTTTCCGGCATGATATGGGGACAAGCAAATGAGGCTCCGGCGCAACAACCTGCAGCTGCGGGAGCGGACAACAACGCTGTTCCACCGGCCTTCAATCCTGACGCCGACCGTATGACAACACCGCCGCCGCTGAACGGACTGATATATCCGATTACATTAGGCTCGCAAGAGCGCTCGAACTATCTCCGTACGGCGTTGTCATTCACCAGCGGCTACACCGATAACCTCCTGGGAGGAACTGGAGGGCATCCGGTAAGCGACATTACGTACTCGGTGGCGCCCGTGATCGGTCTCGACGAGACGACGACGCGCATGCACTTGCTTCTGAACTATGCGCCCGGTTACACGTTTTATCAAAAAACAAGCGCGCGTAACGAAGCCGATCAAGATGCGTCAGTTGAATTTGGCTACCGGCTCAGTCCTCACGTGACTCTCAGCGCCCATGACAGCTTTCAGAAGAGTTCGAATGTATTCAACCAATCGGCCGACCTTGCTGGTGGAGTCGTGCCGGCAGGGATTCAAACTGCTAACGCTTCAGTGATTCCGCCATTCGCGAGCTACTTGAACAACTCCGGCAACGTAGGCATCAGCTATCAGTTTGGATTGAATGATATGGTAGGCGCCAGCGGGGCCTTTTCGAATCTCTATTTCTTAGATTCGGCCCAGGCTCCTGGGCTGGCGGATTCAAGCTCCCAAGGTGGGCTAGCGTTCTATTCCCATCGCTTTGGCCAAGGACAGTATCTGGGTCTCACGTACTCATTTCAGAGATTGTTGTCGTTCCCCACGTTCGGGAAGATCGAAACGATGGCACATGCCCCCCTGGGGTTCTATAGCTTCACTCCGGCCTCTTCGAAAATTTCGATTTCCTTTTTCGGTGGGCCGCAATACTCGGACACGACGTTGCCCTTTCCACTTCTTGCCGAGAAATCCTGGGGGGGGACTGGAGGAACTAGTCTGGGTTGGCAGGGAAGACTAACAAGTCTTGCTCTCAGTTATGCGCATGTTATTTCCGGCGGCGGCGGACTTTCTTCAGCGGTCCATCAAGACAGTGGCAGCCTTTCAGTCCGCCAGCAGATTGTGAAGACGCTGAACGCTTCGGTGACGGGAGCGTACGCACAAAACAATGCTATTGGCAGCGCTCAACTCGGAACGACGAGTGGCCACTCCATTTCTGGCTCTGCTTCCATTCATCAAACAATTGGAGAGCACATAGACGTGACATTGGAATATGCTCGAATCCACCAAAGCTATAGTGGAGTTCAAGCTTTTTCGACCTCGACGCCCGACACGAACCACGAATCAATTTCAATCTCGTATCATTTCTCGAGACCACTAGGAAGGTAAGTCATGGTTGACGAGTTAGAAGGGCAAAGCGGCGAAGGATTCGACTTCGAGCGTTACTGGGGCGTCGCAAAGCGCCGGCACTTACATTTTTTAATACCCTTCTTTCTCGGATGGGTGGTCGTATGGGTTGCGAGTTGGATTCTACCGCCGCGATATCAGTCAACTACCTTGATCCTGGTCGAGCAACCCTCGATGCCGAAAGATTACGTTACGCCCAACATTAATGATGACCTGCAGCAGCGCATGCAGAGTATCACTCAACAGATCCTGAGCAGGACTAACCTTCTATCGATTATCGAAAAATTCCACCTCTATTCGCAGAAACATGGGCAGCCCACTCCCGACGACAAAGTCGCGGGAATGCGAAAGGATATCGATATAGCGCTGGTCCGCGATACACACAATCAGATCACCGCCTTCAACGTGTCCTACACCTCCGGAGATCCGCACCTGGCCCAGCAAGTTACTGGCGAACTGACGAACTTGTTTATCAATGAGAACCTCGAGGTCCGTCAGCAACAGTCGGAAGGCACAACCCAATTTCTCGAATCTCAATTAGAAGCGGCGCAGCGAGATCTCGCTGCCCAAGAAGAGAGAATTCGCGATTTCAAGGCCAAACATGTCGGCGAAATGCCCGGCCAATTGACCAGCAATCTGCAGATTCTTCAAGGTATTCAGGCGCAACTACAAACTGAGGAAGACACCCTGAATTCCGCACGGCAGCAACGCGTGTATTTACAAACCATGGCGGATCAATATCGTGCTACCCAAGGATCCGCGAAAACCGCGGACGGCACTCCAACCGGGCTGACGGCTATCGATGACCAGTTACAGAAGCTCCGGGCACAACTCGCGGATCTCAGTTCTCATTACACCGAACGCCATCCGGACGTGAAGAAGTTGAAGGAGGAAATCGCCAAGAACGAGGCTCGGCGTAGCCAGTTATTGGCGGCCATGAAGAACAAGACACCAGATGGCGATTCGGATGAAACTGGCAGCGCCACGACAGCTGATGTCACGCAGGTAACAATGTTGGCGCCGATCGAAAGCCAGTTGCGATCAAATCAGCTCGAAATCGCGAATCGGGAACATTCGATTACATCCCTGAAAGCAAAAATCGAGGATTATCAGGGACGCTTGAACCAGGAACCAATTCGAGAACAGCAGCTGGCAGATCTGACTCGTGGCTACGATCAAACCAAGGCAACTTACGATGACTTGCTCAAGAAGAAGAACGAATCGAAGATGGCCACAAGTATGGAACTGCTGCAACAGGGAGAAAGGTTTCGTGTCGTTGATCCACCGAGCCTGCCTCAAAAGCCTCAGTTTCCGGATCGTCTTAAGTTTTGCGGACTAGGACTAGGTATGGGCTT
>Ga0335081_10014717_pt1 | contig 12653 bp, 15 predicted proteins | sample Lox_Sample_35_FD_206713 | JGI IMG/M metagenome (GOLD analysis project Ga0335081, IMG submission 206713) | Soil microbial communities from Loxahatchee National Wildlife Refuge, Florida, United States - Lox_Sample_3.5 | ecosystem: Environmental > Terrestrial > Soil > Wetlands | place: USA...
CTCGCGCTGGTCCGCCAGCTGCTCGCGCTCGTCGGCTGTAAGTTCCCGCACGTCCGCCAGCCGCTCGCGCTCGTCGGCTGTAAGTTCCCGCAGGTTCGCCACCCGCTCGCGCTCGTCTGCGATCCGCTCGCGCTCGTCCGCCAGGTCCTCGCGCCTGGCGAGTGCCGCCTCGCGTTCGCCGAGGCGTTCACCGCGCCGCTCACGCTCGTCGGTCAGCTGCTCACGCGTGAGGACGAGCCGCTCACGCTCCGCGGCAAGCTCTTCCCGCTCCTCGGCGATGTGCTCGCGCTCCGCGGCCACTCGCTCGCGTTCCCGAGCCACCCGAGCGAGCTCGTCCGACTCGCGCATCGGACGGTGAGAGCCGCAAGGGCGGACGGCGGCTTCCTCGGGTGCATTTTCGTCCGCACGCATCCTGGCCTCATCTCGTGCCTCTGACCTCAAGCCTGCCGAGATGCTACTCACTGGGTGCGCAGCACGCGGCATCGCCAGCGTCCCGTATGCGGCCAGAGTACTTAGACCACGGAACAGGTCAAGGCGCGGGTAGCTTGGCCCATAGTGGCCCGGGCCAGGACAGGTGGCCCTGTGGCGTCAGGGGCCACACTGTCACTAGTCCTGGCCCGGTGCGCACAGGCTGCTTCGTCAACCTGCGGCGTACTACGTACTCTGCATAGCTTGGCTCCGTTGGCCTAGAGTCTTTCGTCCTCACAAGCAGGCCCTAAGGGAACCCGTGCTGCTGCACCGGTCCGGCGCTCACGATGAAGGGCCGGATCACGGCGGCTGTTCCCAGTGAAACCGGCCCGGACATGAGCAGGTTCCGCACCGGCGCGCACCTGGTCTCCTGGGCCGGCCGCGCCCCGCTGGACCACCAGTCCGGCAAGCGCGCCGGACGCGCCAAAGCCAACAAAGGCAACCGGTACCTGGGCGCCATCACCGGCGAGACCGCGGTGGCCGGCCGCACCCAGACCCGCGAAGGCGCCCGCCACCGGCGGCTGGCCCGAAGACGCGGCGCGGCCAAGGCCTGCGTCGCCACCGGGAACACCCAGCTGAAGGTCTACCACAAGCTGCTGTCCAACCCCGGAATGCGCTACACCGACCTCGGCCCGGCACCGCGACGATAATGTCAGGACCGGCAGATACCCTGACCAACCGTGAGCGACCAGATACGGCGCCTGTATGACTTCGAGCTCGAACCGGAAGTCCGCGACTGGCTGGACAGCCTCAGCGACAGCGACTACAGGCGCGTGGACGAGGTTTGCGGCTTGCTCGCCGAGAAAGGCAGCGAACTCGGCGGCCCATGGTCTGATCACCTGGAAGGGCCGGTGTGGGAACTGCGGATCCGACTGCGCGATGTTGCGGCAAGGATCGCCTACTGGTGAGGTGCTGCTGATGGAAGGATCGTCCTACTGACAGTGTTTCGGAAGACCAGGCAGCACGACCAGAGGCAGATCGACCGGGCCGTGCGAGCGCAGAAGACGTGTGAGCGCGACCACCGAGTGCCTGCGGTGGAAATCTATGAGAGGCAGGTGTGATGACCGGCTACCACACCCGCTGGGTCCGCCCGCCGGAGCACGCCGACGATCCGGAGCGGATCGCTATCCGCGAGGCGCTGGCCTTCGGCAAGGCCGTGTACGACCAGCGCCGCGCCTTGGGTCTTAGCGTCGCCGACTTGGCCGCCCGAGCCGACATGACCGTGGATGATGTCGAGTGCATCGAAGAGGGCGGCACCGAGCCCACCGTCGCTCCGCTACGGCGCCTAGCCGCCGCTCTCGATTCGGACGTGCGGCTGACTCCAGGACACGACCTCGGTTCCGTATGGTTCGAACCCCACGCAGCCTGAGGTGATCATCCCAGCCGCTTGGGTTTAAAGACAGCTCTCTTGCGGAGACTCAACTTCCGCCAGTGTTCCGCTGGAGTACCAGTGAGGCTCCGCCTCTGACCGCTGAACTTCCTGGTTCGCTAGGAGCATCGGTGCAGGTGAGCGCATCATCGCTACTAACAGCGGTTGCGGTAGGCGGTCATCGTGGCTCGAGTCGTGACGGTCAATGACGTGCTGGATGGGCATGTGGTGCTGGACATCGAGTGCCCGGACCGGATCTACCTCAACGCCTACGTGCCGATCCTGCAGACCAGCTCCCAGGTGGTGGCGTTCCTGTCCGGGCACCTGGGGTTCCCGTTCCCCTCCCCGGCGCTGTTCCGGCAGATGGGCGACCGGTTCCGCAAGGCGGTGCTCTCCTTCGCCGACGCCAATGACATCCCATGGGTCAAGTTCGGCAAGGACGAGGCCAAGCTGGAAGTGATGCAGCCGCAGGGCCGCACCAACGCGCAGATCGCTGCCGAGCTGTACAACAGCGTGCGCACGGTCAGCTCGCACCTGGACCGGATCCGGGATAAGACCGGCTGCCGCCGCGCCGACCTGACCCGCCTGGCCCTGAACGCGGACCTCATCTAGCTGCAGCCAGGCGGGTCGGTCGCCGCTGGGCCCATGGCCAAGTCCACCCCGGCCGCCGCACAAGCGCAAAAGGGGCCGTTCGGCCCCTGCCCCCGGCGCGGCCAGGCAGGTGAGCCTGACCGGTGAGAGCCGGGGTAGCCGACCAGTTCCGAGCAGAACAGGAGATGACCATGCCTGCATCCCTTCCCCGCGAGGCACCGCACCGGCGGACGGCAGCTCAGACCGCCCGCGCGCGCCTACGCCGATTCGCCACGGTCCTGGCCGCGGCCACCTGCGGCCTGCTGGCAACGGCCGCCACGGTCCCGGCTGCCTTCGCCATCGCAAGACCGGACCCGGGGGGCGGCACCGGCCGCCTCATGCGGCTCCCCCCGGCCACCGTGCGGGTGGTCGCGGGTGGCATGGCAGGCTGGCAGATCATCTTGATCGCGGTCGGCGCCGCCGCGATCGCGGCCGCCGCAGCCGTCCGCCTAGACCGGGCACTGACCGACCGGCCGGCCGGGCTAGCTATCACCGCCTGGCGCTCTCGCCCGGACCGGGCCGAGCACCACCCCGGAGCCCGCCACCACGACGCCCAGTGCCCTGACGGGGATCTCGCCGGCCGCGCGGCCGACGGCGAGGATACCGCTCTCCCGCTCGCCGTCCCGGCACCGGGCATGCCCGACATCGTGGAGTCCGGCCGCAACCTCATGTGATAACCCCGCGGGCCCGGCAACCAGAAGACACCTGCGGCGGCAGCCGCCTTCGATCCTGCTTGATCATGTTTCGCACGCCTTCCGCGCCGGGAATCTCACCCACGCACCGCGGCGCGCAAATCAGCTGCCCGCCTGCGCCTTCTGGCCACGGACCTGGCCACGGTCATCTGCGGCCTGCTGTCCTCAGTCGGCACGAACCTGCTGCCTTCGCCGCGATCCTGGTCCCGGGCCCAATCAGGGAAGACGGAACCGGCCACCTGGAGCCGTTCCCAACCACCACCGTGCGCGTGGTGAGCGCCGACGGCATGGCAGGCTGGCAGATCGCCGTGATCGCGGTAGGCGCCGCCCTTGTCGCAGCGGTCCTGCTCGATCGGACGCTCGCCACCCGCCTGGCCGCCTCGCAACTACGGCGTAAGTGGCCCCGCCTGGCCGGTCCAGACAACTCCGGCGCCTGGATCCCCGGCCCTGTCCAGACCCAGGACGGTCCGAGCCGACGACATCGGTCGGCGACACCAGATATCAGGCCGAATTAGAGCGAACATTTCCTGGTACCGGATCGAGAAAGGCAAAGACCGGCTTCCGCCGCCGCGCCGACCTGACCCGCCTGGCCCTGACCGCGGGCCTTATCTAGCCCGAAGTTACGTTTGCCGAGGTAGCTGGGTCTGTGGTTGAGCTGCGCGTTTGCAGCAGGGTCCCGGATAGTGGTGTCTAGGTCATGGTGAGCGTGATCGGGATGGGTGCGCCGATAAGGTCGGAAGCGCGTCGCTGGGTGAAGGTGGGTTCGAGAACTTGCGGCTCATATCTGGCTCACAGTTCTGCCTGGTGAGCGCGTGTCCGTCTGCGCATCCGCAGGGCGGTGATCAGAAGGAGTGATTGCCTTGTGAGCAGTAGATCATCAGAACAACGCGATTTTCGAATAACGGGAACTACCTGCCTAATCTGCGCCCCGGCCGCGACTCGAACGCGGGACCTACTGCTTAGGAGGCACTTTCGAAGTGTGGCTGGGCGGTGCCAGGTACGGCCTGACGAGCCGTTTAGCTGGGGCCGCAATGGCTGGACATGGCCCGGCGTGGCCTCGTGGCTGTGGTCATTGGCTCCCCGTTAGGCTCCCCCGAATCTCGTTAGCAGCGCTAACGTCAGGACGATCGCGATCTTCCTGGCCGGGCCGGGCCGATCGGCCACAGCAGCCGGCCGCTGTCTAGCCACACGCGTGGCTTGCGGGCCGGAATACGGCCTCATTACTGGCGGGGCGCGGTGCCGCCCTGCAGGACAGCCGAGATTTCCTCGACCTGGTCCAGCTCACCCGCGGCGACCTTCATGACCAGTTCGTAGGCCTGGTCGTTGGTGAATGTCAGGCGCCGGCCGTTCAGGCCGTAGAAGGCGATCACCGCGGCGAGCGCGAGCCGCTTGTTGCCGTCGATCAGGGCATGGTTGCGGGCCAGCGAGTGCAGCAGCGCGGCCGCCTTAGCATCAAGGGACGAATAGGCATCCTTGCCGAACGCCGTGGCCTGGGGACGGGCGAGAGCGGCTTCAAGGAGCCCGTAATCGCGAACCGCGACCTCCGGCCCGAGGACGCGCCGTGCCACGTGCAGCAATTCCGGGAGCGTCAGGTAAATCACTGGCCGAGCCGCTCGAGCGCCTCAGCGTACCTGGGCAGCTCCTCATCGAGCACCTGGTCAAGCAGTTCGGCACGGCTGTGGTTTTCCACGTACTCGCGTATCGCCTGCCGAACCACCTCCTGCATCGACCGGTGCTCGAGCTCGGCGCGCCGGCGTAGCGCGTCGGTCTCATCGTCGGCAAGCCGCAGAGTCATCGCCATGCGTCGATGGTATCACGACTGATACCACCGGTGCCGTCCAGAATAGGGCCGCGGCGAGCCGCCAGCCTGGCATGGAAAGGAACCGACGGCTCGGCTGCCCTCAAGGGTGATGCCGATCGGCAGTGTGACGCTGGGCGACGCGCCTGATCCGGGAGAACGCGCACGGAGCCGCCCAATGCAACGCTCCTTCCAGGAATGACGTTCGTCAGCGACACCGTACAGACCTGAGTTATCTGCGCGTGCCGAGGACGGCTCGGGCCATCGGGTATCTCTCGCTGGCCGGCGATTTGCCTGGGCTTGCCTGAAGGGAAGGGCCAGGATGGCCTCTGATACTGGCACCGTCGTGTATCAAGCTGTCGTGTGTTCGCCGGTGACGTAGTTGTTCCGGCGGGCGGGGTTAAACGCCGAGCGGGTACCGGATTCCGAGCAGGTTGCCCGCGGCAGTGCGGAGCTTGCCGTTGTCCCAGAGGGAGGGCTGCTGCTCGCCGCTGACCGTTATTCCGTAGGCGTGCGGGCAGGCGCCGAGCGTGACGACGACGGACGCGCCGGCGGCGGCGCGAGGAGTGAAGCGCAGCGTATACACGATGGCCACCGGGGCGCAGCTCATCCCTCCCACTACGGACGGGGGCGCTGGGACGCCTGCTCGGCCGCCCCTTCGCCCTCGCCCTGGTCAAGGGTGGCCGGTCGCGCATCGGCGACACCGTCCACGTCCCCGTCCACGGCGCCCTGATCCCGGTCGAGGTGACCGGCTCGATGCTGGTCGACCCGGAAGGAGCCCGCCGTGACGGCTGAACTACTGCGTGCCCACCCGCTCCAGGCGTGGAGCGCCGCCTTCGAGCGCCTGCCCGACACCGTCGGCATCACCGCCGAGCCGTTCGTCGCGATGGTCGATATCCGGCTCGGTACTGCCGACTCTGAGGCCCGGGCGCGGCTGGGCGTCGACTTGCCGGTGGTCCCCAACACCTGGGCACCAGCCGACGCCGGGCGGGTCGTCTGGCTCGGCCCTGACGAGTGGCTGCTGACCAGCACTACAGAGGCGCCGGAGGAGCTCGAGGCCCGGGCCCGTGCCGCCGTCCGCCCGCTCGGCGGCGCCGCGGCGGATGTCTCCGCCCAGCGGATCGGCCTGCGGCTGACCGGGCCGCGGGCACGCGACATCCTCGCCAAGGGCTGTTCGATCGACCTGCACCCGCGGGTCTTCCGCCGCGGAAGCAGCGCGCAGACCACGCTCGGTCTGGCGGGCATCATCCTGCTTGCCCTCTCCGATGCCGGCGACGAATACCTCGTGCTCGTTCGGTCGTCCTTCGCCGGCTACCTGGCCGACTGGCTGCTGGACGCGGCCCTCGAGTTCACTGCGCCCGGATCCATCGGTACTCAGGAGTAGAACTATGCCCATCACCCCCGTGTGGTCATCATCGCAGCGGGGATCGTCGGCGCCAACCTGGCCGACGAGCTAACCGCCCGTGGCTGGGGCCGCGTCATCGTGGTCGACCAGGGACTCATCCCGCTGACCGGGGGCCCTACCTCGCACGCGCCGTGCCTGGTCTTCCAGACCAACGCCGCCAAGACGATGACGGAGTTCACGAGCTACACGGTCGAGAAGCTCAAGAGCATCGACGTCGACGGCGCCTGGTGCTTCAACCAGGTCGGCGGCCTCGAGGTCGCGACCACGCGGGAGCGGCTCGCAGAGCTGTACCGCAGGCAGGGGTGGGCCACCTCCTGGGGCGTCGAGGCTGAGGTGGTCGATCCCGGGGACTGCGTCCGGCTGCACCCGCTCACCGACGCCGAGCGCGTCCTCGGCGGGTTGCACGTGCCCAGCGACGGCCTGGCCAAGGCGGCCCGGGCGGTCATTGCGCTGGCCCGCCGCGCCGGGGCCGTTCCCCTGTTGCCCCTGGCCCACCAGTTCGCCTGGACCGGGCAGGTATCAAGCCACAGTCAGCCATATCCGGCGACGCCGGGGATCTCGTTCGCGTCGGAGGGGTCACTTGAGGGCAGACGGATCATCAGTCCGCATGCTTGGAGAATCACGATGACAGCGAATAGCGCGGCGGCCAGCACGTCATCGTCGCCGGCCAACACCTGCGGGAACCTGGAATGGTCGAGCGGCACGCTGATCGGTACCGCTGGATCGCGCTCCGCCGAGCCACTGGCGGAAACATCCGCCCGCACCACCTTTGGCCCGGCTAGCGCACTGTCTGGCGGACAGGCGAAGCACCGCCAGGCCGGAACCCGGTCCGTACTGTCAGCACCGGCCATACCGGATCGGCCTGGGTGAGACGAAGGAGCACACACGGTGGAATCCAGTGACGACGCATTTCGCGGGATCCAGGCCCTGATGTTCGACTTCTACGGCACGGTCGTGGATATGCAGGGCGGGCTCACCGAGGCGATCACGCCCTACCTCGCCCGCAAGGGCTACGCTGCGAACACTCCGTCCCGGGTCGTCACCTGGTGGCGCCGGACCCATTTCGAGAATTCCATGATCGACGCGCTGCTGCAGCGCGATCACATGCCCTACCGGGAAGTCGGCCGACAATCCGTGCACTACACCCTGGAGCGTGCCGGGATTGAGCACACCGACGACGAGGCCCTCTCTGTCAAACTCAGGTGAGACATGAGGTTGATGTAAATATCTGAGCAAGCAGGGCGAGACGGGAACTACCACAAGTGACTCTGACGATGGCGGACATGCCATCCACCCAGGCTGGGCAGGATGGTGCCATGGGCTCCGGCGAGGGGCCGCGGTCGGGCCGGCCGAGGCGGCGGACCTTCACCGCGGCGTACAAGGCGCGGATCGTGCGCGAGTACGACCAGGCGGCGGGCCCGGGTGAGCGGGGTGCCCTGCTGCGCCGCGAAGGGCTGTACACCTCGCATATCTCGCAGTGGCGGAATTCGCGCGATGCGGGCGCGGAGAAGGCCCTGGCGGAAAAGCCGGCCGGGCGGCCTGAACGCAGTGCGGAATCAGCCGAGATCGACAAGCTGAAGAAGGAGAACGAAAAGCTCACGGCGGAGCTGGCCCGCACCAAAGCCGCGCTGGAGGTCGTGGGAAAAGCGCACGCGCTCTTGGAACTGCTCTCCGAGAGCGCGGACTCAGACGCGAAGCGGCCGCGGTAATCGACACCGCGGTCACCGAACTCGAAACCATCATGCCGGTGACAAGGGCGTGCGAGCTGCTCGGGAAATCGCGGGCCACGCTGCACCGGCAGCGGAACCCCAGGCCGGCACCGGAAAGGGATACGGCTCGCCGGCGTGCGCCGCACCCGGCGTCGCTGACCCGCCAGGAGCAGGATGCGCTGCTGTCGGTGCTGAACAGCGACCGGTTCGCGGACAAGTCCCCGGCCCAGGTCTGGGCGATCTTGCTGGATGAGGGCATCTACCTGGCGTCGGTGTCCAGCATGTACCGGGTGCTGCGCGCCGCGGACCAGGTCCGCGAGCGCCGCGCCCAGGCCGCGCACCCGCCCCGGGTCCGCCCGGAGCTGGTCGCTGACGGCCCGGACCAGGTGTGGACCTGGGATATCACGAAACTGAAAGGACCCTGGCGCGGCACCTATTTCGACCTGTACGTGATGATCGATATCTTCTCCCGCAAGGCCGTTCACCGGGAAGTGCACCTGACCGAGACCGGCGAGCTGGCCGGAGACTTCATCGAGAACGCCATCATCGCGAACGGCGGCGCCCGGCCGGGATACATCCACGCCGATAACGGCACCTCGATGACATCCAAGACCGTCGCCGACCTGCTGACCGACCTGAAGATCACCAGATCCCATTCCCGGCCGCACGTCTCGAACGACAACCCTTACTCCGAAGCGAACTTCAAGACCCTCAAGTACTGCCCCGCGTTCCCCGGCAGCTTCGCCACCCTGGGCGAGGCCCGGCAGTTCTGCGACATCTTCTTCACCCACTACAACAACGAGCACCGGCACTCAGGCATCGGCCTGCACACCCCCGCCTCCGTCCACGACGGCACCGCCCGGGCCATCCGGGCCCACCGCCAGCAGATCCTCGACGCCGCCTACGCGGCCCGCCCGGACCGGTTCCGCGGACGGCACCCCGTCGCGCCCAAGCTGCCCGGCAAGGCCTGGATCAACAAGCCCCGCACCACCATCGAGACCAAGGAGGCCGCACAGACAAAACCAGCCGCCTGATGTCTCAAGTAGTTTGACAGGCTCCGCAGCCAGCCGTCTCCGAAGTCCAGCAAGCCGAGCTTGCTCAGATTGGGCACCACCTTCGTGAACAGTGCCCTGCGGAACTCGATCTGTGCGGGGCTGTGCATCATGATGCGCAGGCACTCCTCCGCCGGCAGGCCGAGCGCCTCCCACACCTCCTGCGCGAGGAACCTGTTAAGCATGCGCAGGATGCTCTCGTAGCAGAACTCCTGCCGCTCCCGGAGATCCGCCGCGCCCATATCCGCATAGGCCTCTTTGAGGGACAGCACGCCGAAGGCGACGTGCCGCGCCTCGTCGGCGATGATGTAGCGGGTGATCTGTTTGAGCAACGGATCCGGAGTGAGCTGGTACTGGAAGCCGAACGCCGCGAGCGCCAGGCCCTCGATGACGACCTGCATCCCGAGGAACGTGATGTCCCACCGGGAATCTCGAAGGATGTCGTCCTGCAGTCTCTTTAGGTGGGGATTGATCGGAAACTCCCACTCCAGCTTCTCACGCAGGTAGCGGGCGTAGACCTCGGTGTGCCGGGCCTCGTCCATGACCTGGGCCGCCGCGGCGAACTTGGTGTCCAGCCACGGCGCCGCCTGGACGATCTTCGCCGAGCAGGCGAGCGCGCCCTGCTCGGCGTGCAGGAACTGGCTGATCGTCCACGCATGGCTGGCGTGACCGAGGTCGGCCCGCTGCTGGGCCGTCAGGCACCCGAACACGCCCTCGTCCGTGGCGTTGAGCGTGTTCAACGGATTGCGCGGGTCCCGCGCCCGCTCGATCTGACCGCTGACCGACCAGTCGATGTCGAGGTCGCTGTCCCACTGCGCGGTCCTGGCCTTCTTGTACAGGGCGTCGACCGGAGCCCGCTCGCCCTGCTCGTAGTTCCAGGAGAACAGAGTGCTGAAGCTCGCCTCCACGGCGGAGATCAGCCCCTTCTTGTCCGCATCGGACACGTTCTCCGGCGGCTCGTCGGCTACGCCGCCGGCAAAGTCGGTGATGTCGGAGGGGTGGTTGTCCGTGGCCATGGCACCGGCGCCCCCTTCTCTCGGTGGCCGGGGATGTGGGCGCGGAGGCCCCGGCGGTCGCCGTCGAAACCGGGACCGCCGGGCCCGCCTGCTATGCCTTCGCGGCAGTCGCTTCCCGGGTACCGCCGGTACGGCCGGAGCCGCCCCACGTATCGGAGAAGCCGCCCCAGCTCGCGCCCAGCGCGGACAGCGCCTGGCTGTACTCCGGCGACCGCTCCACCGCGTAGACCTTGCACATCATGCCGCGCAACGACGGGATCCCCTGCTCTGGATCGGCGAACGCGGCCGAGTCGCTGGTGATGTTGTTGTCGGACACCTGGAACAGCCCCGAGAAGTTCGGTGCGTACGGCGCCTGCTCGGGCAGCCACCACCGGTAGGGCACCCGGACGACCTTCGGGTGCGCCTCGTCGCTGTGCTTGGCCACGGCGTACAGCTTGCCATGCGGCGTTTCGACGCAGACGAAGTCACCATCGGACAGTCCGAGGTCATAGGCGGTCTCGGGGTGGATCTCCACCCAAGGCTCGGGGGCCAGCCGCCGCAGCGAGGCGATGTTGCGGCCCTGCTGCTGAAAGTACGGGTCTCCCTTGGAGCCGATGAAGAAGTAGAGCGGGTACTCCTTGGCCATCTCCGGATCGCTGATCGCCGTGCCATTCTGCTCGACGTACTTCGGCATCGGGTCATAGCCGTACTTCTCCATCAGCTCGGAGTAGATCTCGACCTTGCCCGACGGCGTGGCGAACCCGGTTTTCTCGTACTTCTTGTACTGCGGGTTGCTGCCAAGGATCGGGTGCTCGTCGAAGGCGGCCAGGCCGCCGGCGCCGATAAACTCCTCGAAGCTGCTCGCGATCCTCGCCAGCCTGTACTCGAAGAAGTCCTTCTGGGTCTCCCAGGGCCAGTATTTTTCCTGCCCGACCCGGATTGCGATCTCGCGCCAGAAATGGTACTCGTCCTTGGCCTCGCCCAGCGGCTCGACGGCCTTGTCGCCGCCGATCATGAACGTGTGCCAGTCCCAGTGGTTGTGCAGGTCGTACTTCTCGCCCCATGTCGCCGCCGGGAGGATGAAGTCGGACATCTGCGCGGTGGGCACCATGAAGATGTCGTTCGTGACGAGCAAGTCGAGGTTCATGAACCCGTCGTGCATGTGCCGGGCGTCGGTGAAGCTGGTGACCGGGTCGGAGCCGACGTTGATGAACGCCTTCACCGGGTAGGGCTCGCCGGTGGCCATGGCCTTGACCACGGCGCCCGGGTTCGCCAGCGCGCCTGCCAGCACCTGCGCGGCCCACTTACGGCCGAACACCTTCTCCGAAGCCTCGTTGTACTCTTCCCAGAACTCGTAGCTGAGCAGTTTCGCGCCCGGCAGCAGCAGTTGCTTGGCCCGCTGCTCCGGCGGGAGCAGCTCGGTCATGGAGATCTCGGTCTCGGTCACCACCGTCGGGTGGTAACCCATCATCATCTCGCCGCCCTCCGCGTCGATGTTGCCGCAGATGGCACGCAGGATGCCCATGGCACGCAGCCCCTGGGTGCTGTTGGAGACTTGGTCCAGCGTCGGGTTCCACGGGATGATCGCCGGCCCGGAAGCATACATGCGCGCCCCCGCCCGGACCTCGTCAGCCGGCACCCAGGTGATCTCCTCGACCTTCTCGGGCGTGTACTGCTGGATGTGCTGCCTGAACTGCTCGAAGCCCACGGTCCAGTTCTTCACGAAGTCCTTGTCGTACAGCTCCTCGTTGATGATCACGTTGAGCCAGCCCAGCAGCAGCGCCGCATCGGAGCCCGGGCGCAGCCGGTGGTGGATGTCAGCCCGCTTCGCGCTGAAGCAGACCCGCGGGTCAACCACGATCAGCTTGGCGCCGTTCTTGATCGCATTCCGGATCCACAGGTACTCGGCGGTCCACTTGTTCGGCTGCGGATCGTGGCCCCACAGCACGATGACCTTGGTGTGCCAGTAGTCCGGGAACGGCTGCCAGCCGTAGGTGACCCGGTTGACGCCGCTGGTGTTACCCAGGCACAGGTAGGTGCCGCTGACGTAGTTCGGCGAGCCCAGCACGTTCAGGAACCGCCGGGTGAGATCGTACGGGACGACCGCGCCAGCGGTGGCCGCGACCGACTCCGGCCCGTAGCGGTCGACGATCGCGTTGAGGCGCTCGCCGATCTCGTCCATGGCCTCGTCCCACGTGACGCGGGCCCACTTGCCCTCGCCCCGCGCGCCCACGCTCTTGAGCGGGTAAAGCAGACGGTCCGGATGGTAAATCTGGTCGGGGTACGCCGCGCCCTTATTGCACAACGAGTGCGGCGTGATCGGATGGTCCGGATCACGGCGGACCCGGATGATCCGGTTGTCCTCGACGTCGGCGAGCACACTGCACTTGATGTCACAGGATGCACAGGTGACGTGCTTGGTCTCCATTGTGGTCCTTTCGCTCTTTTCCTCTGCTCTCCGGGAAATCGTTGGGGCCGGGCGTCACGCGGGCGCGGGCGCGGGGCTGAAGAACTCGTCGAACTTGTTGTCCCGCT
>Ga0335081_10014718_pt1 | contig 12653 bp, 13 predicted proteins | sample Lox_Sample_35_FD_206713 | JGI IMG/M metagenome (GOLD analysis project Ga0335081, IMG submission 206713) | Soil microbial communities from Loxahatchee National Wildlife Refuge, Florida, United States - Lox_Sample_3.5 | ecosystem: Environmental > Terrestrial > Soil > Wetlands | place: USA...
CTGCCACTCTGGGTGGACTCGGCGGTGCGGCTGATCGCGGCCGGCTCCCTGGAGCAGCCGGCGCTGGCCGCCATGGGGGACGTCGAGTTGGACGCGTCGCGCCGACGCGCGGGTTAGGGGCTCCAGGCTCGGCGCGGCTTCGGTTGAGATAGCCAGGGGGAAAGTGTGCCTGTTCGTGGCTCGACAGCAGACGTCCGTTGTCCGTGATCAGTGGCAAGCGTCCCGAGCACATCGAAGGATCGAGGCAACGGACAACGGACAGCCTGCTCGATGGTGGTCGTTTGTAGTAGACCTAGATGGAGAGCCCGATGAGTTTGATCCATAAGAAAACCACCCCGGCGATGATCGAGGCTAACCAGGCCAATGGCCAGAAGTCCACCGGGCCGGTCACCGCGGCCGGCAAGCAGAACTCCAGCCAGAATGCGGGCAAGCACTGGGGCTACGCGCAGACTTTCCGGAAGTATCTTCCGCAACTGGGCGAGCGCCCTGAAACCTGGGAGGAGATTCGCCACCAAGTCTTCAAAGGGATCAAGCCCGAGGACGAATTTGAGGAGGGCCTGGCGGAAGATATGGCGGAGCTGCGCTTGAAGCGGCAACGCTTGGTCCGCGGCGAATACGGCAAGCTCGCGCTGCGGCGGCGCGACATGGAGATCGAACGGGAAGAGCGGGTTTACGGGGAGTGGAGGGGGATGAAAGGGACCGCCTTTCAGATGCTAATGAACAGCGCTGGCCTCGCCGGCCTCCCCGACGGGGACTACAAGTTTAGCTACCTGCTTTGTCTACTCCTCGAGGTGCGGGCCCAGTTGGAACTCAAGGGTTTCAACGAGTCGGGCGAAACGTGACTGCTGGCAGTCTACGGTCCTCAACCGGGTCTAACCGCAAGTGACCTGATCCGAAACTACAAAGCGGGTCTGAACGCCCAGGACCAGGAGGATCGCGAGCGGCGACGCCAGTCTTTTGTGGCCGACATCTCCCGCGAGATCGAATCGTACCAGCACCTCGAATCGCTTTACCGCGAAACTAAACTCGAACTTTCCGAAGCGCAATTGGACGCGGCGCTGATACCTTCGAAGGAGGAAGCCGAGAACTTCCTGCGCCAGGAACGGGCGATCGAGGCTGAACTCCAGCTCAAACTCCAGCAGTTGTACGATTGGCGGCGTGAGAAGCGGCAAGCCGATTCGATTGATGTGACCCCTTCCGATGGCGGGGAAAACGGCGACGGTCGGAGGCCGGGGAAGCAGCCCGGCAAGCGTAGACGGGGCCGGCCGAGGTGGTAGCCGCGCTTGTGATTGCGCTCTATTTACGGCTGTTTATGACTAAAATAACAGAGAAAGATCAGCGCAAGAGGCCCTTTCTGCGGAACGAAGCCGTCAGATCTATGAAAACCCAGTTACAGTGGAAAAGCGATGCGCGGTTAATTAAGTATTTAAATTGGAGTCTTTCGCGAACCGTGGCAAGCAGGAATTGGAACAGATAGGGCCTCGCGTCTTGCGTCCGCAGTGTCTTCGCAACAGTGCCTTGAGTCAGGTTCAGAGACTTCCGCGTCGATTGGCAGTACAATGCATCTGGTCTTTCTTTCAGGAGACTTACGATGACCGGATCAAAGATTTTGATATTGGCCCTCCTCGCGGGTCTGAGTGTTGGGCCGGCGCGTGACACTCCTGGCTCAGCGGGGCGCCGAAGTGCTCCGCTTTCGCCGCAGGACTCCGCCTTCACGCTGGAAGGCAAGGTGACGGAGTTCGTCAAAGACAAACTCACAGTGAGCACGGAAGACAACATCATCTTTCACGTCCGGGTCGACGATAAGACGGACATCAAACGCGACGACGGGTCGGCGGGGTCGGCGAAGGACTTGCACGCGGGCATCCGGGTGAAGGTTGCGGGCGACCTGGAAGAGTCGGGCGAGATCAAGGCGCAGAAGATTGAGATTGAACCGAAGAATTGATCCATTGAGTTACTGGCTCATGGGCTATTGAAGACCGCCGCTCTCTTTCGCGATGACTCAACGGATCGATGGCGCAATGGATCAGTTCAGCCGACCATCTTAGTCCGCGAGAAGGCTCGCCTCCACGCGCTCGATGGCCTTGTCCATGGGAAGGGTTGCTGAACGTCCGTTTCCGACAGCAGCAGCATGGTGGCCTCAGTGCACGGCGAGATTCGACAGTCGAGAATCGAAACTCGGAAACAGAGATTGTGCTACGCCGAATCTCGAGTTTCGAATTTCTGATTTCGATACCTAACGAGGAAGCCCGATCATCTCCGTGTACGCGTCACGCGCCCCGTCGAATTCTCGGCGGAATTCCTTGCGCCTTAGGCGCAGTTTCGCCTGCTGCTGACCGGTGCGCGCGGCATTGTACAAAAGTCGGGTCCGATGCCGCAGTAGCCAGATGTAGCGCCACAAGTAAAGGCCCGATGACGGAAGGCTCACTGCGTAATAGCCGGCCGCGACCCGCCCCAGGAAGTGGTGGCACATTCCGATCTGGGCGGCGTAGCTTGCCAGAACCGCTAAGGTGCGCGCCAGCCATTTGCCCGGTGGCGTGGGGCCCGCGCTCTTCTTGAACAGGCGTGTGACGAGCAGAACGAGGCCTGCCGGCATGTGATTCAGAAACGCGTAAGCTGCTATTGGGGCCGCCATCAGCGTTTCGCACCATGCCGCCAGAAGGTGCCAAGGTGATGGGAACCACGAGGCCACTTCCGCTTCGCACTGGTGGAGTGAGCTCAGACGCTCGGCCTCGTGATACAGGTGCAGTGACTCCCGAAGGGCCACCAGCCGGCCGGGACTGAAGCTGTTCAGTTGTTTAACCAATTCGACGGCGAACCGGCTTAGCCGAAGGTCGTAAGCACTCTGTCTCCAGTTCCGCCGGGTCTTCCAGTCGTCGTCCAGATCGCGGCGCAGGACCTCTTCCAGGTCCGCCTGGAAATGCCTCAGTTCATCTTCGGGAAGCCGGAACGCGTTCTGCCGACCGGCCTCATCTAAGGCGGTTGCCAGAGCGAGGGCACGATCCTCAAGTTTTCCACCGCGCCTGCAATACTCGCTCGCCGGGACGGGCGCATCGACGTAGATGAGTGACTCGGCGGACTGCAGCGACGCGACCGGCAAAAAGAGGTCGACGGGGTACAAGGTGGTGCTGAGTTCGCCGGAGTGGCGCGACTCCGCCTCGACGGCGATGGACGCTGCGCGGAGCGCGGGGCTCGATGAGTGGCTTGGGCCTGCGCCCCGAGGGTCGCTGAATATGGCCAGGGCGGTGCCGTCGACCAAGCGCTCGCAGCTCGCCGCGAGCACAGATTCCCAATTCGCGCCTGAGGAGTCGTACGGAATCATGCACAGGCTGCGGGCCAAGAAAGCCCGTGTGGGACCTTGAAGCAATTGCCGGGGAACCAGGCAACAGACCTGTCTTGCGAAAGCGCCGACAAGGATCAGAGCGTCCAAAAAACCTGGCGGGTGGCGGACGATCAGCAAGGCTGCTCCTGATTCAGGAAAATTTCCAGAGTGCAGGAGTCGGATCTTGCCGAAGGAAGCTCCTAGCCAGCGACGCAGCAGTCCGCGCATCAAGCGATATCCTGGCGGTGCGACGGCGGCCGAGCCGGCACCGAGGTTTTTGGTGGTCGAAGTGGCGGTCATCAGAAGGCCTCTGGCGCAGACGGTGCGGAACGAGTCAGCGCCACGGTGCCGCGCCGCTGCTTTGACCTCGGTGTAGCTTGAAGCGGCAGGGCATCGCTTTCCCACCCAGCTACCGTTCCCAGCGGGCGGGTGATGGTGTCCTTCAGTTCGTACACTTTCTGGAACTTGTGCCCTTCGTCGTCGACCAGACGCAAGCGAAAAATGGGTCCCGCGGTCGTGCTCGAGGCGCGAATCGGGAAATAGCCTTGGAGTCCGCTCTCGACGTATGCGATCGCATAGGCTTGCTTCTTCTTCCACCAAGTCAGAACCCGGATATGCGTGAAGTCGGATTCCTCGCTTCCCACGCGATCGGCGACCACATACTGAGGAACTTCCTTTCCGTTGTCCTCCACCGTATCCAGCACCACCCACGCTACCATGTTGAGTTCGTGTGCATACGGAGCGATGGCCGGCGGAACATCGAGGTCGATGAGGCGTCCCAGAACCCAGCCCGCCCTCGATCCGACGCGAACGAGGTACCAAGCCTCCCGAACCTTGGCGGCCGATCCTATCGCCGACGGTGGGCGATCCACCAGCCTGCGCTCGAAAATCTCCACGCGTTGATTAGCGACCAGTTGGCAAATTTCGGTCGCCTCTCGCGACGGAGCGAGGCGTAGCTTGACCTCGTTGCCCGCGTGCCCGTCGGCCTGGGCCTGGATCTGGCGCGTCTCTTCCAGCAACCTCTCTCCGGCCTCGTGCGTCTCCGCGTCGATCAGATTCCGCAGTTCCACGTAGCCGACCCGTCGCTCGCCGAACCGCACGCGCGCCCAGTTACGAGTGCGGCTGAGGATCTCGACCCGGTCGCCTTCCTTCAGCGTGGCGATCTCGAACCGGATTTGAGCGGGAGTGTCGAACACCAACAGGGAGTCCGGCAGGACATACGCGACCTCACCGGTGACTGGACGCCGGGGCCGGTAAACAAAAAAGTAGTAGGCTGTTCCGACGACCACTAGCACCAGTGAAACAATGAGGCCGGCTCTCAAGCGGGTGAAAGACCTCGTCTAGGATGAATTGCGAAATCAGAACCAGGACGGACGCCACTTAGGGTTCCCCCTCGTTCCATTTTCATTTTACACTAATTGGTGGGGACCGACCGTAGCGCGAGCATACTGACCAGAACCTTGCCGGCTTTAGGACGGCGCCAACAGACGGACCGCTAACCCGAGGCCTGCGCCGACCATCGAGGAGGAACCGCGAAACTGGAAACTGCGAAACTGGAGAGGATTTTCATTCCCGGTCCCGTCGGTAAACTTGAGGGCTTGGTGGAGTGGCTTCCGGACCCGGCGTCGTCGGATGTGGCGGCGCTCGTTTGCCATCCGCACCCCCTCTACGGCGGGACGATGCATACCAAGGTAGTCTATCGCGCCGCCAAGGCCGCGCTCGCGTTCGGCGTGCCTACTCTCCGCTTTAACTTCCGTGGCGTGGGCGAGAGTGACGGTGAGTACGCCGACGGCCTCGGTGAGCGCGACGACGTCCGCGCTGCGCTCGATTATCTCGTGACGCGATATTCCGCCGCCTCGGTTTGCCTCATGGGCTTTTCTTTCGGAGCCTGGATGGTTCTGGCCGTGGGCGCGCACCATCCGCGAGTCGACGCGCTGGTGGGCCTCGGCGTTCCCTCCGACTGGCTGGATCTCAGCACCCTGCACGGTGTCACCAAGCCCAAGCTGATCGTTCAGGGAACGGAGGATGTCTACGGGCCGCGCGACATCCTGGAGGCTTTCTTCGCCTCATTGTCGGAGCCGAAGCGACTCTGCTGGATCGAGGGCGCCGATCACCTTTTCAGCGGGCATCTCGATACGGTCCAGTCGAGCGTGCAACAGTTCCTCCGGGAGTTTTGGCTGGGCAAGGGCGATGAATCGAATAACGGTGACCAGCAGGTGAGCGAATGAGCCAGATTGAAGAAGCGCGGCCGGAACCTCTCTACTGCCCTCAATGCGATCAGCCAGTGGACGACCCGCTGGTCTGCGGCGACTGCGGGGCGGTGATCTGCCGCCGCTGCGGAGCACCGCTCGAGAGAGTGGATGACCTGGGCATCGGCTGAAGCTTAGTCCCTGGTCCTTGGTCCGTGGCGGCAAGCCCTCCGCTTCCGTTTGGTTCTCCGTCTCGTGCGCCCCGGACCCCCGACCCATCCTCTCTCCGTGGGCTTCGCTAGGCTTCCATAGTCCTCAATAGGCCGCTAGCTCTCTGGCCGCACGCACAATGTCTACGACCTGTGGCAGCACGGCTTCCTCCAGCACCGGATGGTACGGAACCCAGACGTCCCTGGCGGCTAGGCGGCGCACCGGCGCGTCCAGAAACGCAAACAGCTCGTCGGCGATGCGCGCCGCGATCTCCGCCCCATAACCCCACGATAGGCTATCCTCGTGGGCGACAAGGACGCGACTGGTTTTCTTGACGGAGGCCGAAATTAGGTCCCAGTCGTAGGGTTGGAGCGAGCGCAGGTCGAGGATCTCCACCCGCACACCTTCCGCCTCGAGCTGCTTGGACGCCGCCACCGCGCGCACCACCAGCGACCCGTAGGCGACGATGGTCAGGTCCACGCCCTCGCGCAGCAGCTTGGCTTTGCCGAAGGGGATCATGTAGTCGGGTCCGGGGTAGGGGCTGCGATTGTGGGCTTGCCGGTAGAGGTGTTTGGGTTCCAGGAAGATCACCGGATCGTCGCTGCGGATGGCCGTGCGCAAGAGGCCGTTGGCGTCGAGCGCGGTGGCCGGCATCAGCACGCGCAAGCCCGGAAAGTGGGTAAAGATCGACTCCCCCGATTGGCTGTGATAGATGGCGCCGCCCGAGAGGTAGCCGCCGATGGGCACGCGGACCACCATCGGGCACGAGAAGTCGTTCTTGGAGCGCCAGCGGATCACCCCCAGTTCGTCGCGGAGCTGCATCATCGCCGGCCAGATGTAGTCGAAAAACTGGATCTCCACCACCGGCTTCAGGCCCCGCGTCGCCAAGCCGATGCCATTGCCTATAATGCTAGCCTCGGCGAGAGTCGAATTGTAGCAGCGGGCGCTGCCGAACCGTCGCTGCAGGTCGTGGGTGGCTTTGAACACCCCACCCTTGCCCTTCACCCGGGCCAAGTCGTCCTCGTGGCTGCAATCGGCCACGTCTTCGCCGAACACCACCACCCGCGGATCGCGCGCCATCTCGTCGCGCAGGCAGAGGTTGATAAGGTCCACCATGGTCTTGGGCTCGCCCTGGAACTTGGGCGGCCGGTCGAACTGCCCCGAGGTGGGATCGGCGGTAGGCGAATAGAGGTACAGCATCACCCCCGCCGGGTCGGGTTCCTCCGCCGCCAACGCTTGCTCGGCGGCTTCGCCCACCTCGTGCTCGGCGGCCGCTTCGATCTGGCGCAGGTCCGCTTCCGTCACGCCGCACTCTGCCGTCAGCCAACGGGAAAGCTGTGGCAGCGGATCGCGCCGGGCCTCCTGCTGCCGGATTTCGGGCGACTTGTAGAGGCGCTCATCGTCGGAAAGCGAGTGCGAGTAGGGACGAATCACGTGGGCGTGCAGCAGCGACGGCCCCCGGCGCCGCCGCACATATTCCACGGCTTCGGCGGCGGCCTCGTAGCTCTCGGGGAAGCGGGTACCGTCGCAGTCCAGTGTCAGGAGATCGGGGAAGCTCTTTAACAAGTGTGAAATGCTCCCGCCGGGCGTCTGGGCGTCCACCGGCACCGAGATGGCGTAGCCGTTGTCTTCCACCAGGAAAAACACGGGCAGCTTGCGCAGCGACGCCCCGCTCACCGCCTCCCAGAACTCGCCCTCGCTGGTAGCGCCGTCGCCTACCGAAACGAACACCACCTCATCGGCGCGAAAGCTGGTGGCCAGTTCTGCCGCCTCTTGCACGCGAGAGAAATAAAGGCTGGCCTGGGCCGCGCCCACGGCTTGCAGGAGTTGGGTCCCGGTGGGGCTCGATCCGGTGACAATGTGCAGCGATTTCGACGACCAATGCGACGGCATCTGCCGCCCGCCCGACTGCGGCTCGTCCTTGGCGCCGACGGCTTGCAGCAGCATGTCGAGCGGGGTCAGGCCCAACTGGAGGCAGAGCGCCCGGTCGCGATAATAAGGATAGAACCAGTCGTAGCCGGGCTTCAGGTGCATCGCCGCTGCCACCTGGATCGCCTCGTGCCCCGCACCGCTCACCTGGAAGTAGGTTCGATTCTGGCGCTTGAGGTGGATTTCCTTGTCATCCAGCCGGCGCGCGAGCACCATCGTTCGGTAGGCGCTGAGCAGGACTTCCCGGGAAAGCCCGGCCGCTTTTACAAGCTGTGTGGTTGCCATGGAGCCTCTTCGGCCGGCCCGCGCGGGCTCCAGCGAAGCGATCGATCCCACACGGCGGGAGCCGCATCACACCGAACGACCGAGTCTCGGAGCCAGCCGCAACAAGTAAGACCCATTATCAATTCGCCTTCCCGTAAAGTCAACCGCGACCGCAATAAAGAGAAGAGTCGAGAGTCGAAAGTTGAAACTCGAGAGTAAGAAAGAAGCAGGCCCGGTGCTCCGGCGGTTCCCATAAGCCGTCTTGACCTTGCAATCGCGAAATCGCTCACAGTTTCCATGCACGATTCATCAATATACCTATGCCTTTATACTCAGGCTAAGGTCGGGCGTCCTCTTTGCTGACAACCGATAACTGATACCTGAAAACCCTCAAACGGTGGCTTCGTTCCTGATTTCCACGATGGCCGATCCTTTATTATCAATCAAATCGGTGGCTTCGTTTTTCAAAAAGCGCTCAGGCCTCAGTTGTCAACCGTGAGCGTCCGGCCCCCCCTCCGCCGGCCTGGTCGTGAAACGCTTCCAACCCATCCACCGCATGCCGAGTACCGTCTACAACGAAAATAGATTCGTATTGGGTTCGGTCCCGGGCCCCGTCCTTCATCTTCAATAAGTCAGTGGCTTCGGTCCTTCCAAAACCATCGCTTTTATGAGACGGTAGACGGGGTACACGCGGAAAAAGGTTACCTTGTAACCGTTTCCTGCACCCCTCCTCTGCCATCTTGTCGACTACCCTCACCCGAAAAGGGTTCGCATTCGGGTTCGTACCCGGCACCGTCCGTTTACTGTCAATAAGCCCCTGGCTTCATTCCCACCAACAAACCACCTGCCTCGTTTGCCCTGCCTTCCATCGCGCGGCCATCACTAGCGCTATTCGGTCGAGGCGCACAATCTCACTTTCCGTCTACCTCCCCCGCGCAGAACCATTTACCCTTTGCCCTTGACAAGTCCTAGCCCCGAAAGCTGGCTATTTCTAGCCTACTCCCTCGCACGGAAAAGTCAAGAAAAAAGTGGGCAGGGGGGCGTTGGGATGGCATTCCGGCCCCGCTCAGCATGGAAATCGCTGAGTCGATTCCGGGGAGCCAAACCGTGGATAACATCACGGGTACGGTCGCGAGGGCCGCGCATGGCACGTTATATCCTGCACCTGGGTGATTGCCTCGATTGGATGGACCAGCGTGCGACCAATTCCATCCAAGCCATTGTCACTGACCCGCCTTACGGGCTCAAGGAGTACACCTCCGAGGAAAAGGCCAAGCTGCGGAGCGGAAACGGCGGGGTGTGGCGCATTCCGCCTTCGTTTGACGGCTGCAAGCGCAGCCCGCTGCCCCGCTTCACGGTTTTGACGGAATCCGATCGCGCCCGGCTGCGTGATTTCTTTGCTGCTTTCGCGCGCCGCGCTCTCCGCGTTCTCGTTCCCGGCGGGCACCTCTTCATTGCCACCAGCCCCTACTTTCGCATCTCGTCTACGTCCCGATGATCGATGCGGGCTTCGAAAAGCGCGGTGAGATCATCCGCCTGGTGAAAACGCTGCGTGGAGGCGACCGTCCCAAGAACGCGCACGGCGAGTTCGCCGGCGTCACCGTAATGCCTCGATCGGGTTGGGAGCCTTGGGGACTCTTTCGCAAACCCTGCGATGGGCGCGTGCAAGACAACTTGCGGAAATGGAAGACCGGGGGCCTGAGGCGGCCATCGCCCGACCAGCCCTTCGAGGATATCATCCGCTCCGCCCCCACCCGGCGCGAAGAGCGCGCGTTCGCACCGCATCCGTCGCTGAAGCCCCAGGCGTTCATGCGGCAGATCGTCCGCGCGTCGCTGCCGCTTGGCGAAGGGACGGTGCTCGACCCGTTTATGGGCGGCGGCTCCACCATCGCCAAGGCCCTGGCTCTCGGCTACGAAAGCATCGGCATCGAGAGCGATCCGGCATTTTTCAAAATCGCTGAGCGAGCCATCCCGAAACTCGCTGAACTCGGCACGGCGGCTAAAACCGGAGACCCCGAGGTGCCATGCATGGACCGGTTGGGTAGATGGTCTGCCATTGAGCATTTGTTACTGAATCGCAGAGCTATGCTCTGCGCCAGCCGGCCATCGAGTTGACCATCCGGGTATACTCTCACAGGGAGGCGAACGTGGAAGATCAGAGCCCAGAAGGTCCTACGATGAGTCCCAAGGACAGAATCGACACCCTTCTCGCGCTCGCGGACGCGAGTTGGCGCGACTTCGACACGCGGCGTGCGTTCGAATGGAAGGTGAGCATCGGACTGTGGACTGCAGAAGCCAGCCATCTTCCGGCTGGCTAGGCGCTTTTCTCTCTCCAGCGACTCCGGCGGCAGTTGCGATCCCTGCCAGTCACGCGGCCTAAATGGTCCCGGCGGTGGGAAGCGATAGGGTGAGTCTTAGCCCGCAGCCGTATACGGACCATCTCCCGCTAGCAGAAATTGTGGCACCACTTGGAAGCCGGTAATCGCACCCGTACCCGAGGGCCGGTCAAAAACGAACACCAGGTCGTATCGATCCTTCGGCCAGCTCTGCGGTACGGGAAACTTGATCGTGGTTCCGGTCTGAGTCAGGATGCACTGGCTAATGCCCGGCTGCTTCTCGTCGTTCAACAGCGGTATATCCTCATGTTGCCAGCAGATCAGGACCACCCCACTGCGCGTCAGCGCGTCCGTGACCATGTCCGAATAGTGGTTTTTCGAGAACTTCGTGTGGATCTTGATCGGGGTGCCGGCCTGGCCGAGTGCCGCCGCCAGCGGCGATATGGTCTCGTAAGGGCGCTGGCTGGACTCTTTCGGCGCCGTCGATGAACTTGATGCACCGCTCTTCTCGCCCTTCTGGGGATCCGCCGCGTAGAGGAACGTTGGAGTAGCGAGTCCGGGCTTGGGCCCGTAGGGTGGAGCAAACAGCGTAACCAGGCCGCCGGCGCGCTGCCACCCGATGGTGGTGAGATCCTCCGAGCCGCCAGAGCCGCATGTGCTGGCGGTCGCATTCACTCCGTTGTAGCTCATTCCGTTGTACGTCCCCGGCTTCTCCGCATGCCGGATCACCATGATCTTGGTTGGACCGTTTGCGCTGGCCATATTCGAATTTGAACCTCCCTTATCCGACGTTGGTGCTGAATCGCCTGTGGTATCTTATCACCTTCGAGATGGCTCCAAACCGCGGTGGACTCTGAGTGAGGCCCCAATGCGCATTCTGATCACCGGCGCTACCGGCAAGGTGGGCCGCAATTTCATCGATCGGGTTCTAGGATCCGCCGATCATCGGGACGTCACCCTACGCGCCTTGTGCCACCATCGGCTCCTGGAGCCGAAGGAGCGGCTGGAGATCGTTCAGGGAAACATCTCCGACCGGTCGGTGGTTCGGGCGGCAATGGCAGGTGTCACGCACGTTCTCCACTGCGCCACGTGCAAAGAGACCCCTGATGACGTGATCGATGTCACCGTGAAAGGGTTGTTCTGGCTGCTGGAAGAGTGCCGCGCCAGCCGCTCCTTCAAGCGCATCATTCTGATCGGCGGCGATGCTGCGGTGGGTCACTTCTTCTATCCGCACTCCGCGCCGGTGACGGAGCAGCAGAAGCACACCGCCTATCCGGGTTGCTACGCGCTTTCCAAAGTCCTCGAGGAGGTGATGCTGGAACAGTATTACATCCAGTACGACCTCTCGGGTTGCTGCCTGCGGGCGCCCTGGATCATGGAAAAAGACGATTTCAAATACTCGCTTTCGTTTGGCGAGGACGTGTTCGGAGGACCACGCTGGCGCGACCTCGTGGGGCCGGAGCGTGCCGACGAATACGTGAAGAACGGCGTCGTGCCGCTAATGCTCGATCCCAACGGAAAGCCGGTAAAGCGTGGCTTCGTGCATGTGGACGACCTCGTGGACGCCATCCTGCTGGCGCTCGATCATCCTCAGGCGCGTCAGCAGACCTTCAACATCACCATGGACGAACCAGTGGATTACCGGCAAGTGGCCGATTACCTCCGAGAGACGCGAGGGACGGCGGCGGTGGGGATCCGGACTCCCTATTGGTCGACCTGGCTGGATAATGCCAAGGCAAACTTGCTGCTCGGGTGGAGACCTCGCTACGACTGCCGGCGCTTGATCGAAGCGGCTTGGACATACACGCGTAGCCCCGACGATCTACGTAAGGTGTGGTATCCGGGGTAGAGGGAAATTGACGATTCCCGATTGTCGATTGACGATTGAAGGAAGAAGAAGTCAGCAGTCAGAAGAAGGAGTCAGGAGCTAGAAGAAGGAGTCAGGAGCCAGGAGTCAGAATAAAAACACAGCGCCATCCCACAATTCACGGTTGGCAGGACACTTGAATCGTAACTTCGGACTGCCGAAATGGAAGCGGTTCTTTATTCTGACTCCTGACTCCTGACTTCTGGCCCCGGTCTCCTTCTTCTCAGATCTTCAAGAACAGCTTCCGCCGGTACATCCAGAAAAGGAACAGCCAGTAGGTGAGCAGCACCGCCATTCCTTCCAACAGCGGTTCGAGCCCGGTTCCGAGGAACTGGAAGAAGTGCGGCCCGAGGTTGATGCGGAACGAGCTGACGATGAACTCCTCGAACAGGTGCGCGATCATGTAGGCGGCGATGGAATTCATGCCGATCACCACCAGCGGGAACGCCCATTTGCGAAAGCCCTTGGCATCGATCAGCCAACTGAAACCGGCCAGCAGCAGGAAGCACGCTCCGCCGCTGGCAAGGGTCCAACTG
>Ga0335081_10014719_pt1 | contig 12653 bp, 11 predicted proteins | sample Lox_Sample_35_FD_206713 | JGI IMG/M metagenome (GOLD analysis project Ga0335081, IMG submission 206713) | Soil microbial communities from Loxahatchee National Wildlife Refuge, Florida, United States - Lox_Sample_3.5 | ecosystem: Environmental > Terrestrial > Soil > Wetlands | place: USA...
GTCTCCCTGGCGAGAGCCGCAGTGGGACGCCGAGAGGCGAGCGCACCCCGCAGGGTGCGCCCCGCGTCTGCGCGGCGCGGGTTTGACGACGCGTCTCTCGGCGTTCCGCTTCCCCTTTTGTTTGGTGCCTGGGTTGAGCGCAGCGAAACCCAGGGATGGCGCAAGCGGGAAGCAGCGAAAAGAAACATGGCTGGCCGGACAGCTCGCGCGAAGCAAAAAATCGCGGCGCGAGGATGGGAGTGCTTTGTCTTCCGCCCCCGCGATAGCGGGGGAGGATGAAGATTTCGAGGCCGTCACATGACCAGATCAATCCGCCTTGATGCCGGCGAACTTGACGACCTTGGCCCATTTGTCGGTTTCGGCGCGGATGAATTTCTCGAAATCGGCCGGCGAGCCGGTGAACACGTCGCAGCCGAGGTCGGTGAAGCGCTTGCGCGTTGCGGCGTCGGCGAGCGCGGCGTTGACCGCTTTGTTGAGCTTGTCGACGACCGCGGCCGGCGTGCCCTTGGGCGCGACGATGCCGTACCAGCCGTTCGCCTCATAGCCCGGCAAAAACTCCGCCATCGCCGGGACGTCCGGCAACAGCTCCTGGCGCTTGGCGCTGGTCACCGCCAGCGCGCGCAGCTTGCCGGATTTGAGATAGCCGAGGGAAGCCGGCATAACGCCGAACATCGCCTGCACCCGGCCGCCGATCAGGTCGGGCATCGCCGCGCCTTCGCCCTGATAGATGACGTCGACCATTTTCAGGTCGGCCATCATGCGGAACAGCGCACCGGCCACATAGAGCGGCGTGCCGCTGCCGCCCGAAGCGAGATTGATCTTGCCGGGATTGGCTTTGACGTAGGCGATGAACTCGGCAACGGTCTTTGCCGGCACGCCCGGATTCACATCCAGCACCAGCGGAATGGTGGCGATGCTTGCCACCGGCACGGCATCCTGCAGGAAGTTGAATTTGAGGTGATGATACAGCGACGGATTGATCGCGTTCGACGACATGGCGAGAAGCAGCGTGCCGCCGTCCGGCGCCGCCTTGAGCGCCAGTTCGGTGCCGAGATTGGTGCTGGCGCCCGGCTTGTTCTCCACGAAGAACGACTCGCCGAGCTTTTCCGACAGCCATTGCGCGATCAGCCGCCCGATGATGTCGGGCGAGCCCCCGGCCGGCACGGTCACGATCAGCTTCACCGGCCGTGTCGGATAGTTCTGCGCCAGCGCCGTGCCCGACAATGCGGGCAGCGCGACGGCGCTCGTTGCCAGTTGCAGAAAGCGGCGGCGGCGAAGCGTCATGACGAACTCCTTTATCAAACTGCAGCGGCGCGCTTACTGCGCCTTGATGCCGACGGTCTTGATCACCTTGCCCCACTTCGCGGCTTCGTCGGTGGTAAATTTGCCGAATTCGGCAGGGCTCATGATCATGGCCTCGGATCCCAGATCGGCGAATTTTTTCTGCATCGCCGGATCGCGCAGCACGGCGTTAATTTCGGTATTGAGCTTGTTGATGATGTCCGGCGGGGTCTTGGCCGGCGCGCTGATGCCGTCCCAGACGATCGCCTTGTAGCCCGGCACAAACTCGGCGACGGTGGGAACGTCCGGCAGCACTTTCAAGCGCACCGAGTCGGTCACCGCCAGCGGCCGCAGCTTTCCCGCACGGATGAAGCTGATCGTCTGCAGTATCGGAGTGAACGACGATTGCACCTGGCCGCTGAGCAGATCGGGCAGATAGCTGTTGCGATACGGCACGTTCACCATGTGAACGCCGGCCATCATATTGAACAATTCGCCGGCCACGTCGGTCGCGGCGCCGCTGCCGACCGAGGCGAAATTGATCTTGCCGGGATTGGCCTTCGCATAAGCGATGAATTCGGGAAGCGTCTTGGCCGGCACCGACGGATTGACCACCAGCACCAGCGGCAGCAGCACCAGGCCCGAGACCGGCTCGAGATCGCGGACGAAATTGTAGTCGAGGTTGTCGTAGAGCGACATGTTGAGCACGTTGGTCATGGTCGCGGTGAGCAGCGTGTACCCGTCCGGCGCCGCTTTCGCGACGATCTGCGTGCCGATGTTGGCGGCGCCGCCCGGACGATTATCGACGATGAACTGCTGCTTGAGCCGCTGCGACAAGCCTTCGGCCAAAAGGCGGGTGGCGATGTCGGGCGCGATGCCGACCGGATATGGCACGACGATGCGGACCGGCCGCGTCGGATAGGTTTGCGCCGCGGCCGCATCGGGCAGGCAGGGCAGCGCCGCAGCGGCCGCTCCCAGCCGCAGCATGTCTCGACGCGCAAGTTTCATCGTCCCCTCTCTTTCACGCGGTCGCGGCACGGCCGGACCGGCTCGGCTTTATCAGTTTGGCTTGGCGCCGGAAAACTTGACCACCTTGGCCCATTTGGCGGTTTCCTCGGCGAGGAACTTGCCGAACTCTGCGGGTGTCATCGCCATGGTGTCACCGCCCAGATCCTTGAGCTTGGCTTTGATCTGCGGATCGGCGAGGCCGGCATTGATGGTCTTGTTGAGCTTGGCGATGACTTCGGGCGGCGTGCCTTTCGGCGCACAGGTTCCGTCCCAGGCGGTCGCGGCAAACCCGGGCAAGAATTCGGCGACGGCCGGCACGTCCGGCAGAATTGGCGACCGCTTCGCGCCAGTGACCGCAAGCGCGCGCAGCCGGCCAGTTCTGATAAAGCCGATGGCCGCCGTGATGGTGATGATAAACGCCGTGATGCGATTGGCGAGCAGATCGGTGAACGCCGGCGCCGGCCCGCGATACGGCACGCCCACCATGTTGACGCCGGCCATCAGATTGATCAGGTCGCCGGCCACCTGCATCGGCGTGCCGATCCCCGGCGACGCAAGGTTGACCTTGCCGGGATTGGCCTTGGCGTAGGCGAGAAATTCCGGAAACGTTTTGGCCGGAAACGCCGGATTGACCAGAAAGACCATCGGCAGCGCGACCAGGCCTGCCACTGGCACGGTATCGCGCAGAAAATTGAAATCGAGGTTCGGATAGAGCGAGGCGTTGATCGCGTTGGCGGTGAGGCAGGTCAGCAAGGTGTAGCCGTCCGGCGCCGATTTCACGACGATTTCGGTTGCGATGTTGCCGGCGGCGCCGGTCTTGTTTTCAACGATGAAGGGCTGGCCCAATTGCTGCGACAGCCACTGCCCAATCAACCGCGACAACAGATCGGGCGTGCCCCCGCCGCCAAAGCCTTCGACGATACGCACCGGCCGCACCGGATAGTCGAGCGCACGCACGGTACGCGGCAGCGACGCGGCGGCGGCGCTTCCAGCCGCCAGACCCAGAAACTCCCGGCGCGGGAGCCGCATGCGTTCCTCCACAATCACTCGTCCTGCGCGGCCGATTTCGGGCTTGCAACCTCTTCCGCGGCCGCGGGCGGCTCGTATAGCATAACGGGACTGGACCGGGGTGACGCCATGAAAATTCGACGCAGAGGACTGTTACGCCTTGCGGCAGGCGTCGTTGCGCTGCCCGCAATTTCACGCATTGCGCGCGCCGAGACCTATCCGTCGCGGCCGATCCACCTCATCATCGGCTATCCGCCCGGCGGCTCGGCCGACCTGACCGCACGCCTGTTCGGGCAGTGGCTGTCGCAACGGCTCGGCCAGCAAGTCGTCGTTGAAAGCCGCCCGGGCGGCGGCACCAACATCGCCACCGAGGCCGCGCTGCGCGCCGCGTCCGACGGCTACACGCTGTTCCTCGCCTCGCCCGCCAACACCACCAATCCGGCGCTGTTTGCCAAGCTGCCTTTCGATTTCATCCACGACAGCACGCCGGTCGCCGGGCTGATCCGCTTTCCGGACGTCGTCGATGTCAACCTATCGCTGCCAATCCACTCCATTCCTGAACTGATTGCTTATGCCAAGGCCAATCCCGGCAAGCTGAACTTTGCGTCCTCGGGCATCGGCTCGACGCTGCACGTTGCCGGCGAATTGTTCAAGATGATGACCGGTGTCGATATCGTGCACGTGGCCTATCGCGGCGGCGCGCCGGCCCTGGTCGATCTGATGAGCGGGCGCATGCAATTGATGTTCGACAATGTGCCGACGTCGCTGCCGTACATCAAAGCAGGAAAGCTGCGGCCGCTGGCGGTGACGTCGGCGACGCGCGCGGCGGTGCTGCCGGATTTGCCGACAGTCGCCGACTTCGTGCCGGGCTACGAGGCAAGCGCGTGGTACGGCGTGGTCGCGCCGAAGGGCACGCCGGGCGAGGTTATCGAAAAACTCAATCGCGAGATTGCGGCGATTCTCGCCGACCCCAAGGTCAAGTCGCAGCTCGGCGATCTCGGCGCATCGCTGCTGCCCGGCACGCCCGCCGATTTCGGCAGGCTCATCGCCGATGAAACGGCCAAGTGGGGCAAGGTGATCAAATTCGCCGGCATTAAGCCTGAGTGATCGATGCCGGAAATGAATCTCCCCACCTCCATGCGCGCTGCACGGCTGCACAAACCGGGCGAGCCGCTTTGCATCGATCAGGTACCGGTGCCGGAGCCCGGCCCGCGCGACGTGCTGATCGCCGTCAAGGCGTGCGGCGTCATCCCCAACATGAACGCGATCTTTTCCGGCACGCTGTGGAACAGGCTGCCGCCACTGCCGGCGAGCGTCGGGCTCGATGCCGCGGGCGTCGTAGTGAAAACCGGCAGTGCCGTCACCGGCATCGCGCCCGGCACGCGCGTTTACGTCAATCCGTGGCTGGCCTGCGGGACTTGCGCGTATTGCCGCGCCGGCAAGCCGCTGCAGTGCATCGCGGCCGCGTTCCAGGGCTATTTCGGCTTCACCGATCAGTCGGCGCCGCTGCAGCGCGCCTATCCGCACGGCGGCTTTGCCGAATATATGCCGGCGGCAGCGGAGCGGCTGATCGTGCTGCCCGACACCGTGAGCTTCGATGCGGCGGCGCGGTTCGGTTACCTCGGCACGTCATTTGCCGCATTGCGCCACGGCGGCGTCGAAGCCGGCACGTGGCTTGCCATCAACGGCGTCACCGGCACGCTCGGCGTTGGGGCGACCCTGCACGCGCTCGGCATGGGCGCGACACGCATCCTCGGCATCGGCCGCAATCGTGCCGTGCTTGCAGAACTCAAGGCGCTGGCGCCGCAACGGATCGACACGCTGGCGCTCGGCGACGCGCCGGTCACGGACTGGCTCCTGCAACGCACCGATGGCCTCGGAGCCGACGTGCTGCTGGATTGTTCCGGCCGCGCGGCGTCATCGGCAACGACCGCGCAAGCGCTCGGCGCACTCAAACGCGGCGGTATTGCAGTCAACATCGGCGCACTGACGGAAAAGCTCGAGATCGAGCCGATCGCCTATATGGTCAAGGCGCTGACCTTTTGCGGCTCCAACTGGTTCACGACGGCCGAGGCCCAGCTCATGGCGGAGATCGCCGGCGCCGGCGTGCTCGACCTTTCAGTTTTAACGACGCGCGCCTATCCGCTCGGCGGCGTCAACGATGCGCTCGCCGAGGTGAAAACGCGTCCGGGCGGGCTCATCAATATCGTGGTCAACCCGGATCGCTGAGCACGAGCGGAGCTTTATGCGAGAGATCGGCCGCCGCTCATTCCGCCTTGACGCCCGCGACGCGGATTACTTGCGCCCACTTCTCCGTTTCATCGGCGACGAGTTTGGTGAATTCAGCCGTCGACAGCGACAGCGGCGAGTCACCGAGTTGGGCGATGCGTTTGGCGATACCGGGATCAGCGAGCGCGGCTTTCATCGTGCCGGCGAGCTTTCCGACGACAGCGGCCGGCGTGCCGCGCGGCGCGGCGATGCCGACGTAAATACTCGCCTCATAGCCTGGTACGGATTCGGCAATGGCCGGAACGTCGGGCAGCGCCGGAGCCCGCGTCGCATTGGTCACTCCCAGCGCTCGCAGCTTGCCCGCTCTCACCTGTTCGATAGTCGCGGCGAAGCTGCCGAAATAAACCTGCACCTGGCCGGCGATCAGATCGACCACGGCCGGCCCGCCGCCGCGATAGGGTACGTGCACCATGTCGACACCGGTTTTGCTGCGGAACAGCTCCCAGAACATGTGCGGGGCGCTGCCGATGCCGGCCGATGCGACAGTGACCTTGCCCGGATGCGCCTTGGCGTAGGCGATCAGTTCGGAAACGGATTTTGGCACGAACGCCGGATTGACCACCAGAATTCCGGCGCCGCGCGAAATCGGCGCGACCGGAGCGAAATCGCGAACGATATCGAAGCTGAGATTGCGATAGAGCGTCGCGTTCCAGGCGTCAGCCGATGTGGTGAGCAGAAGCGTGTAGCCGTCGGGCGCCGCCTTGGCCACCGCTTCGGCGGCGAGATTGCCGCCGGCGCCAGGACGGTTCTCGACGACGAATTGCTCGCCAAGCTGCTGCGACAGCCATTGCGCGATCAGGCGCGCATAGGTGTCGCTGATGCCGCCGGGCGGAAAGCCGGAAAGAATGCGCGCCGGCCGCGCCGGATATGTTTCCGCCATCGCGGCGCGCCCGACGAGAGGCAGCGCGGCCATGCCGGCGGCGCGTTGCAGGAATTGTCGCCGTCCCAAGCTCATGGACACCTCCCGCGTTCATTTGCTCGCGCCACGCAACATGGTGGGCACCTGCGTGCCTCCCGCGCAACGCTGACAAATTTTATCACTTTGCCACGGACTGCGGTATTGCCGGTGAGCCGATCAGGCCGCCAGCGGCATCGCGCGAAATTCCTTGGCACTCGCCATGTCCCACGCATTGGCGAAGCGCGGATCGCGGGTGCCAGCAAGCAATTCACCGGGTTTGAGCGGCGGATAAAGCTCGGCGAAACTCTTGACCTCGTGCGCCGAAACCCGCCGCGAGAAATGCGCCCGCGTCAATTCGGTCGGATGGCTCAATCCGGCCGCCGCCACGAGTTCGGCGAGCGCCTCCACGGTGGCGCGGTGGAAATTGAAGACGCGCTCCGACTTGTCGGGCACCACCAGCGCGCGCTGGCGGACGCGATCCTGCGTCGATACGCCGGTCGGACAGCGATCGGTGTGGCAGGACTGCGACTGGATGCAGCCGAGCGCGAACATGAAACCGCGCGCCGAGTTGCACCAGTCCGCGCCGAGCGCCATCGCCCGCGCAATATCGAAAGCGCTGACGATCTTGCCGCTGGCGCCGAGCTTGATGCGATCGCGGGCATTGATGCCGATCAGCGCATTGTGCACGAAGTTGAGGCCCTCGCGCAGCGGCATGCCGAGATGATCGGTGAATTCCAGCGGCGCCGCGCCGGTGCCGCCTTCCTTGCCGTCGACCACGATGAAATCCGGATAGATGCCGGTCTCCACCATCGCCTTGCAGACGGCGAGAAATTCCCACGGATGGCCGATGCAGAGCTTGAAGCCGGCGGGCTTGCCGCCGGACAGCCGCCGCATCGTGGCGATGAACTGCATCATCTCGATCGGCGTCGCGAAGGCCGAGTGACGCGACGGCGAAATACAGTCGACGCCGGCCGGCACGCCGCGCGCTGCGGCAATCTCCGCGGTCACTTTCGGCGCTGGCAGCACGCCGCCGTGACCGGGCTTGGCGCCCTGGCTGAGCTTGAGCTCGACCATCTTGACTTGCGCGTCGCGCGCGCCGGCCTCGAATTTTTCCGCGCAAAACGTGCCGTCGCCGTTGCGGCAGGAAAAATAGCCCGAGCCGATTTCCCAGATGATGTCGCCGCCGTTTTCGCGATGATACGAACTGTAGCCGCCTTCGCCGGTATCGTGGGCGAAATTGCCCTTCTTGGCGCCGATGTTGAGCGCGCGGATCGCATTCGGCGACAGCGCGCCGAAGCTCATGGCCGAAATGTTGAAAATCGAGGCCGTATAGGGCTTGGCGCAATCCGGACCGCCGATCGCGATGCGGAAGCCTTCCTGGGCGACTTGCCGCGGCGCCATCGAGTGATGCAGCCACTCAAAGCCCGCAGCGTAAACGTCGTTCTGGGTGCCGAACGGCCGCTTGTCCAGCGCCTGCTTGGCGCGCTGGTAGACGATGGCGCGCTTGTCGCGGGAGAACGGCGTGCCGTCCTTCTCGCTTTCCAGGAAATACTGGCGGATCTCCGGACGGATTTCCTCCAGAATGAAACGGATATGCGCCGTCAGCGGATAATTGCGCAGCACGGCATGCCGTGTCTGGATGAGATCGACCGTGCCGATCACCGCAAGCGCTGCGAACAGCACCAGCGGCACAGCAACGATCGCCGACGGAAAGAAATACAGTTCGATCAGCAGAGCGGCAGTGATGACGAGCACTGCCGTATAGGCAATGAACCGCGCGCTGAACGGCAGCAATAAGGTGCGCATGGGGCCTCCCGGCAAAATCATTATCGGCGAGCCCTCGGAGGCTCGCATCGGCGACAATCATACGAGGGAAACTTGTCAGTTTCGTAAGATTGGCCGGCGGGAGGCCTGGCGTCCGGCCATGCTGGCCTCCGCGGGGGCTGGACCCGCCCGCGGAGGCGGCGTGAACCCTAATGAATCAGTGCGGACTCATGCGGGCGGAGCCGGGCTGGCCCGGGACTTTGAAGCGCTTGCCGGTATCCGTCACCTTGGTCCCATCGACGCGGAGGATGGAAAAGTCCTTGTCCATGTAGTTGCCGACATAGATGTAGCGGCCGTCCGGCGTGAAACAGATCGCCTCCGGCAGCGCGCCGACCTCGATCTCACCGAGACGGGTGACCTTCTTGCCGTTCACCCCGAGGACCACGACCTGGCCATGCGGGTGATAATACCAATCGGTCTTCGCGTGGTTGGAGCCGGTGGCATCGGCCGCCACGGCAAGATCGCCCTTGGGGCTGAACGCCAATCCTTCCGGGCTGTCGGGCACCGTGATGTGGTCGACGACATGGACCGGCTGGGCCAGATCGATGACGCTCACGGTGTCGACGTTGCCGTCCGACGTACCGCTATTGCCGTTGTCGGCGGTCAGCGCGATTGAGCCGTTGGGGGCCATGACAATGTTGTAGGGAAACAATCCGGTCGGCAGATCGTGCTTGGTATAGGTCACCCTGTCGCCGTCAACATCGAGCAGCGCGACCTTGTTGGCGGAGGCCTCGGTGGCCAGCGCATGTTTGCCGTCCGGCGTAAACACCACGGCGGTGACCTCGTCGCCCATATCGACGGTGCCGATAAGCTTGACGTCGGTGCCGTGGATCGACAGGACCGTAATGGATTTTCCGGCGCGATTGGTCACCAGCGCCAGATTGCCCGCCGGATTGATCGACAGGCCGGAGGGCTGTTTGCCGCTCTCGATGGTGTTGATCAATTTGGCCGGCGTCGCCTTGAGATCGATGACATAGATCTTGTCATCTGGAACCTGCTTGTACTTGTCGCCGTCTTTGACGACGTTCATCGAGTCGGCGACGATCGCCACCGAACCGGTCGGATCGATGTCCAGATTGACCGGCGGTCCGACCACTGAATTCTTCAGCGGCAGATTGGCGACGATTTTCGGATTGAGCGGATCGGCGACGTCGACAATCAGCACGGAATCCTTGCCGGCCGGCGACACGATTCCCTTGCCGTCGACAAACGAAACCTTCTCGTCATCACCGACGATCATGAACGGCGCTGCCCGCGCAGCGCTTACGCCGAGCACGACACCGATAGCGGCGGCGAGCTTCAGCGCCGTGAGCTGAAAACGCATGAAGTCCTCCCAGCTGAATCTTGTGGAAGGGTCTTTAAGACGCCCTTTGTTTCGATCTTGGCGCTTTGTCGGCACCACCGCAAGTAGTCGACGGCCCCGTCGACGCCCGGATGGCGGGCGATGCCGATCGGATCGCCGCTATTGCGTGGGTTCGGCGTCGAGCCGCACCACCCAGCCTTCGAGGCCCGGTTTGGCGGCGGGATAGCGCGCCAACACGAGCGGATCGTGCCCCGGCACGACGTGGCGCGGCGAACTCCCGAGCCGTTTGAGCGTGCGATAACCCTCCACCACTTCTTCGAGGTTATAGGTGGTCGGGAATACCCGCCCCGAATCCATGTGGGCGTAAAGGTGCGTCGCGTCGGCGGCGAGCACGACATGGCCGCGCCTGGTCTTCACACGAACCGACTGCAGGCCCTTCGAATGGCCGCCAATGTGATGCACGCTCACGCCAGGCACGATCTCGTCCTCGCCGTCATGAAACGCGGCGCGGCCGTCGAATACCTTGCGTACCATGGCGACGACATCGTCGACCTCGAATGGCGCCTTAAGCGCGTCGTGACACATGCAGCGGCCAGTGGCGTAGGCCATTTCGCGGTCCTGCAGGTGATAACAGGCCTGCGGAAACAAATCGTAGTTCTCACAGTGATCGTAGTGCAGGTGACTGATGATGACGTCTTTGACAGTATCTGGCGCAATGCCGAGCGCGAACAATCCGTCGCGCACCGGCTTGATCATTTCGCGACCGCGCTTTCGCCCCGTCGCTTCGTCGAACCCGGTATCGACAATAATCGTACCGGCCGGCCCGACGATGGCCCACACGAAATAATCGAGCGGCTGCAGCGTATCGTGCGGATCGCCATGGATGAAATTCGCCGACGATTGCCGCTTATGATGGCCGTAACGAATAGCGTAGACTTCGTGCACATCGTCGCTCATAGCGGCGCCTCCCGTTTGCACGGGCGCCATCATAGCGCAAATCGGCGCATGCCACTTGCGACGAGATGCTCTTGGCAGGACGTAGTTCACGTCCCAACAAGGCCCAATTTCACGCACTCATTTGTAGCTTTTTACGACGTAGCCGGATCATTGCCTCGCGCTCAGTTTCGGATTGCGCGCGGTCCTTCCTCACCCGCAGCAGGTCGCGCCGCGCGACGAGGCCGACAACGGCGCCATCTGCTCGCCGAAGGATTGGGACTCGGCTTGCATCAGCGACAGACATGCGGTCGGCAAGTTTGCCAACGAGCTCATTGGTGTAGCCGATGGTCAGGTCCTGCTCCGAAATGACGTCGCGCAGACACTCGCTCTTCGGCCAACCCTCGCGAGTCCAACGCAGCACGTCCGCCCGTGAGACCATGCCGGCGAGCCCGGCCTGTGCGTTGACAACCGGATAGCTCTTGTGCCGGACGGCCGTCGTGTCGGCGGTGAAATATTCGACCACGTCGCCGATAATGCATCTCCGCGGGCAATGTCTCGACCGGATGCGCCATGATCTCATAGACACGCATCGTCTCAAAGGGATCGACGACGTATTCCCGCATCACGTGAGGGCCGCGGCGAGCGTCACTGCGGCGGCTTGTAGACCAAAGCTGCCCTGGCGTTCGCGCTGACCGACGGCGGCAGCGCGAACAGCTTCGCCACCAGCGCCTGCAGATCACCGCCCGGCATGGCGTCGATATCGAGCTTCATCTTGGCGGCGTCGGCGAGCAGCGCCTTATCGGCCAACGCCTGCATGAACGCCTTGCGCAAAGCCGCGACCCGATCCGCCGGTACGCCGGGCGGCAGAATATAAGGCCGGCCGAACACACCCTGGCTGTAGACCAATTCCAGGATCTGACGCTGCTCATCGGTTTTGGCGAAATCGGCGGTACGCGGAATGTCCATCGCGTTGAGTTTGGAGTAGCCCTTGATGCTTTCCTGCACCACGATGTTGATGAAGCCGCGCGTCAGCCACTCGGGGTGCTGCGATTCCAGGCTGGCCCAGCCGTAGCCGCACACGCCCTGCACCTCGCCGCTCTCGATCGCCATCGTATTCTCACGCATCCCCGGATAGCCGGAGACGATACGAAAATGCGCGCCGAGCAGGCTGTTTTCGATCACTGGCAGATCGTGCGTCGTTGCGCCTTCGGTCGCACCGGCAATGATCAGCACATGCGACAGCAGGTCCTTGAACGTATGAACAGGCGCATCCTTGCGCGCGATGCACATGTAGGCATCGGAATTGGCGCTGCCCAAGTAAATGAATTTGCTCGGATCATGCGGCGTCGGCACATGTCCGATCAACGGCTGCAAAATAATGCCGGGAAACACCGCGCCGATCGCGGTGCCGTCTTTGGCGGCCATCGAATAAATGTAGCCGGCCGCCTTGTTGCTGCCGGCGCCCGGCATGTTCTGCGGCACGATGGTCGGATTGCCTGGAATGTAACGCCCGATATAGCGGGCAATCAGGCGCGCATAGGTATCGTAGCCGCCGCCGGCCGATGAACCGATGGCGAGATCGATCTGCTTGCCCGCATAGAATTTTGCGACGGAGTCTTGCGCCGCAGCGGGCGCGGCGGCTATCGCGACGGCCGCGATAATACCCGGCAGTATCGCGCGTGAAATCATGGCGTCCCCTAAAAGAAATGCCCGGCACCAGGCCGGGCATCAGAATTTCAAAAACCGAACGGGCCGACAAGATCGGATACTGCGGCGTGTACGCCGCAGCGCAAATCAGGCCGCGGCGGTGAGATTGCCGAACTTCTTCAAGTTCTCTTTCTGCTTCTCGTTGCGCGGCGGCAGCTTGAACAGCCGTGCGGCCGTGCCGCCGAGGATGTTGTGCTTGGCCTTCTCCGTCAGGAACGGCAGGTCCCAGACCGTCGACGGCAGGTCGAAATCCCAGTGCGGGTAGTCGGAGGAGTACAGCAACTGCGTCTCCGCATTGATCATGCGGAACGTCGTCTCCATCGCGCCGTAGTCCTGTATCTCCATCGGCTGCGTGGAATAATACATGTCGCGCATGTAGTCCGACGGTTTCTTCTTCAG
>Ga0335081_10014723_pt1 | contig 12651 bp, 10 predicted proteins | sample Lox_Sample_35_FD_206713 | JGI IMG/M metagenome (GOLD analysis project Ga0335081, IMG submission 206713) | Soil microbial communities from Loxahatchee National Wildlife Refuge, Florida, United States - Lox_Sample_3.5 | ecosystem: Environmental > Terrestrial > Soil > Wetlands | place: USA...
TCCGCCATGCGAATACCGCGCCCAACTGACCGGACGGAATCACTCCATTCGGATACGGCAGGTTGTTCACCGGATTCACCAGCAATCCCGCGAAGGCGCCGAAATTGCCGCCGGATTCGTCCGCCGTGGGGACATACACGCTCGGATAATATTGTCCCGGCGCGAGCTGAACCTGCGAATCGCAAAAGGTTTGATTGGTGAATGCCGGCAAAGCGAGATTCGCGAGCGCGTCCAGCAAGCCCGGCGACGGCGCGCCGACCACCAGGTGATCGCCTGCGTAGTTCGCCGCAGTGACATAGCTGATAGAGGTGAACGGGATCAATCCCGATGGAAACGGCGCACACGCGGGCGCGCTTCCCGAGTTAGCGGCTGCGCTGCGGCTGGTCAAATCCATGCTTCCGGAACCTTGTTTGGGACTGCTCCAACAACCCGACGGGAGCGCACCCGAGACTTCGCTTTCGGTGCCCTGGAGGATCACCGTGCACACGTTCATCGACGCGGTCTGGGTTAGCATCACGGCCCCGCTGGCGCTCACCGATCCGGCTACAGTGCCTTGAGCGCTCGTCGCCTCGGGCGTCTTGCATCCCGAATTCGTGCCGGACATCGCAAAGGTTCCGGAGACGGAACCGCCGGATGGCGGCAGAGAACCAAACGCCGGCATGAGCGTGACCGTCACGGTGCCGGTTTCCGTCCAGGATGCCGGCGTGCCGGAGACATTACAATCGGTTCGCGTTCCGGATGCCGAATAGGAACCCGAGAAAATCGTCTGCCCCATGGCGGCTGCGGCACCGAGGGAATGGAGCGCAATCCGGATAGCGAAATCCCTGAAGCGGTACGACAAAAGGTCGCGTTTACTCAGAATTTTCACGAAATCGCTAGAGGATAGCACACCCAATTTCGGGCCGCAAACAGCGCCGATCCTGCGCGAGCTTTGTGTTCGGGCGCTTGGCCGACCGCGCGCGCAGCGCCAGCCAGGTGAATCCGACTAGCACTTCCAGCAGGTCCCGGCTACGGCGCGCCAACGCTAACGCCAATCCCGAAGCGGAGGGAAGCCCGAAAGTCATGAAGGCCGCCGCCATCCCGCTTTCGTCCGCACCGAGCCGCGCTGGAACCCAGCCGCCTGCGGCTTTCACCAGACGGTTGGCGGTCTCGATCGCCAGAAGCATCGTGCAGTGGATGGGCATGTTCAGGCACCAGAAAATCGCCGCGACTTCGCCTAACACCAGCACTTGAGACGCGATCCCCATCCAAAACATCCGGCGGACGGCCGCGGGATGCTTGCGGCGGAAATTGCGGATTGCCGTTTCCGTCTCGGCTCCATGCCGCAGGAACGCCGGAGCGCGATCGCCGAGGTTGTTCATCAGCGCGGGCAGGATCGGTTTCGACCCGGCAATGAATGCCATCCCGATGAGCGTCGTGAAGACCATCGCGATCAGCGAACCGGTATGCCGCGTCGCCATGCAGCCAACCGCGCAGATCGCGCCGATAATGGCGAAAATTCCCGAGCTGAACCAGTAGACGCCGGTATCGATCAAGGTTGCGGCCGCGCTGTGCTCGCCCACCAGGCTGATGCGCATCGGCTCGGAAACCAGCGGTCCCAGCACTGAAAGATAGCCCATCCCGTGTGACGATGCGCGCGCGCCGATAAGTTGGCTCAGGCTGGCGTGGATCCCGTCGGTCTGAAGCGCGCAGGACCACGCCAGGGTCTGTAGCAGCATGCGGGCCGAGCTCAGGGCCACCAGAATCGGCAGCGCGATCCACACCGTTTTCAGCTCCTGGAGCATTCCGCTCCAGCCCATTTTCGCCGCGACAAACGCGAACAGGCCCAGTCCGGTGGTCATAATTACGATGTTTTTCTTGGTCATGGTTCGTCTCCGGCCAGTCATGCGCGATTGCGACCTATAAAGGGCAATTCAATTCGATTGCGCGCAATTGCCCTTTTTTCCCCGCTCTCCGCATGCCCGGCTGAGGAGCAAAACCCCATGAAAACCGCTGCCAGCATGATGATTCTTTCAGCCGTCGCCGCACTCGCCGCCCCGGCTCCCAGCACCGAGGAAATCGTCGCCCGCATGATGGAGCGAGACCAGATTCGCCAATCCACGCTCGGCTCCTATGGCTGGACGTCGAATTACGTCCTGGACAACAAGGATCGGCACGCCGAAATGCAGGTCCGCTGGACCCGCCAAGCCGACGGGACCAAGCGATACGAGATCGTTTATGAACGCGGCGATGGTGGCGTTCGCAGCCACGTCTTCCACAAGCTTTTGGAGAGCGAAGTCGAAGCCTCCCAGATCGCTCTCCAGGAGCGCAATCGCCTGAACACGAAGAATTACTCTTTCCGGCTCGCCGGCACCGAGGAAATGAACGGGCGCACGGCCTACATTCTCGAACTCGAACCCAAAAGCGAAGCCAAATACCTGACCCGCGGCCGGGTTTGGATCGACGCCGAGGACTTTGAAGTGGTGCAGATCGAAGGCAGCCCTTCGAAGAAGCCGTCCTTTTGGACCAACACCGTCGTATTCGTTCAATCCTTTGAAAAAACAGGTGGTTTCTGGATGGCTGCCTGCAACCGCTCGGTGACGAACGCCAAGCTGTTCGGCAACGCCGACATGGTGATCCGGCATTTCGACTATAAATTCGTCGCTACCACCGCAATGGTCGCGGAATGAGTTGCCCCTTTTAAAACCAATTCGCGCACGAGCCGATGAAGGAGAAAACAACCATGAAAAAGCAATTGATCGCCGCCGCCCTGATGCTCGCGCCGTTCGCCGCCGCCGCATCCACCGCCGAAACCGCGCTGGCCACCATCGAATCCGGCCTCACCGCGAAGAATCCGGACACACGCAAGGACGGCGTGCAAGCGCTGGCCGTGCTCGGATGGCAGCCCAAGTATCAGGCGCGACTGGAAGCGATGCTGCATGACAAAGATATGCAGGTTCGGCTGGCTGTGGTCGCCGGGCTGGCCGAATCGAAGGACGCCGCGGGATTGCGCCAGGCGCTCGACGACAGGACGCCGGAAGTCCGCTTCGCCGCCGCCAAAGCTCTGTTCGCGATGCACGATCCGGCGGGTGAGCGGGCGCTGATCCGCATCCTTTCCGGCCAGTCGAGAACGTCTTCCGGTCTCATCGCCGAGCAGAAGCGCGACGCTCTCCGCTTATTGCAGACCCCCCGGCCGTTGATCAAGATGGCTATGGATCAGGGTGTCGGAATGATCCCGGTTCCCTACGTGGGAATGGGATATTCGGTAATGCAAAAAGTGGTGATGGGCTCGGGCAAATCAGATCGCGCGGCGACGGCGCTACTGCTGGGAAAAGCGGACAGCCCCGAAGCGATTGCGGTTCTCGAAAGTTCGCTTGGCGACAAAGACGCCCGCCTCCGCGCCGCCGCGATCCAGGCGATCGCGATGAGCGACAAAGCTGAACTCGCCAAGGATGCCGAACCGCTGCTCACTGATAAGAATCGCAGCGTCCGTCTTCGCGCCGCCGCCTGCTATCTGCGGCTGAGCTCGATCGATTCGTACGGGCCGGGCGCGGAAGAGTAAATCAGGCGAGTTCAAACAACAGGGGCCGGGCGCAATGCCCGGCCTTTCTTATTTTGGTCCGATAGCATGGCGCTCAAATAACGGGCGGCATGCACCGGCGCGCCTCATCAGCGCCGAGGGCGTTTGCTTAAAGCGCTACTTCTCATCCGGCGGCAGACTCAGGATCGGGATGTGTTCGATCGACCAGTTCACCGGGACCGGGGGCGCACCTCCACGCTTTCCCATCACGGTATTTCTCAGAAGCCGCGCGAGCGGATCGGAGGGCTGCACTTCCGCGCCGCGCGTGCGCACGCCGTCGAAACTCAGCACCGTCTCGGGAGCATCGATCGGATTCGTCGCCGTCAGCAGAAAATAATGATCGGTGCCGAAAGGCGGGGTGATGTCGAACGCAACGCCGAGGTCGATCGTCCGGGGCGGCGCCGGTGATGCCGCATCAAAGCGCGGAAACAGATTGCCGATATTGCCGTCGCCCGCCAGCAGCTTTGCCTGCCCCCAGCTATCCACCACGAAAACATACACTCTCCGCTGCGCGACCAACGCTGACTTGTCGAACAGGCCTGGATCGGCGCGCAGGACCAAAGTATAGCGTTCGCCGGCGCGCACCTGCGGCTGCTCCAGCACGCGACTCGAATCCGTGCGCTTCAGCGCCAGCCGGTATGGCCAGGACGACGCCGGAGCGGATTCGGAAAGCTGCACCCATCCGGCGACGCGCGCCAGTTTCGCTGCGGATTCCCGCAGTTCCCCCCCCGCGGAGTCGTTCAGCGCGATCCAATCCGAGCGCAGCGGCCGGGCCAGAGGCCGCTTGCCCAGATCATCCTCGGTGGCATCGGGCAGCGCCCACGCATATTCGACCTGATTCGCGGAGGCTCGCCCCAGCAGCACATAATCCGCGTCTTTTGACGAATCGACCACGGTGACGCTTCCGGCCCCCCGCAAGTCAATCAGATCGACTGGCGCGGGGATCATCAGATTCACTTTCGCGTTCCGATCCAGCGCATCCGCGAGACTGCCGAGATCCACACCGCGAGCGTTTACACCCGCCTGGTTGCGACGCAGCGTCCAGCGTGCGCCATCCCATTCGACGATATGCGTCGGCGCATGCGTGGTCGCCTCTTCACACAGGATTCCGCGGCGGCGCAGCTCGTCCGCCGCCTGGATCGCCCTGTCGATTTCCGCGCGCGGCGCCGTGGGCCCGACGAACACGCGCAGCTCCGGGCCATCGGGCTCCGCCCATTTTTCGATTTCGAACAAATCACCCGGTCTAACGGCGCCTTCAAAAACCGCCGCGTCGGACGAGCCGAGCCCGTTCACTTTCACCACTCGAATCCTCGCGGCAGCGCCCGCGGGCTGAACGCGCTTCAGCTCGCAGCCTTCGTGCAGATTCATCGCCAGGCCGCCGTTCAACTTCACGGTGTTTCCGATCACGCGCGCCGCCGCGATGGTCGCCTGCTCGCCCGCGCCCGCCGTCTGCCCGAAGAGACCGCGGGCATTCAGGCCGTTTTTCGCCAGGAGCACAGGCTCTTGTCCCGGCGCACGCGATTGCATGAGCGCCCGCGCCCGCTGGAAGATCCGATCCACACGCTCGTTTGCGGGCGACGCTCCGAGCACGTGCAGCAGCGCCCAGGTGAATGCGCCGTGCGGGCCGTCCAGATCCGTTGAAGCCAGCTCAGCGGCCGGCTCGAATTCCTGTGAGGCCGCCATCACCAGAACGCCCGCATCCTCCGGGAGCGGACCGTCCAGCCTTTCCTTCACCGACACCGCGAGATCCGGCCCCTGGGAGCGCAGGCGGTTCCGCGCGACCGCCCCGCGCGACGCCGCGCCGCTGTAGCAGCTATCCACAATCACCGTCAGCGCCACGCGCTTTTTCGGCGCGAGCGCATAAATCCGTGCGAGCTCCTTCCCGCGGATATCCGGCACGCCGAGCAGCGCGTCGGCGGGAACGATGGTCGAATCGAATCCGTCGGGATTTGTGGTAACCAGGTTGCGGATGCGCGAACCGTGGCCGGCGAAATAGAACAGGCTCGTATCGCCGGGCTGCGCCTGGTCGATCAGAAACGTTTTGAGCAGCCCCAAAATGTTATCCGCGCTCGCCGGCTGGTTTGGATTGGGCAGCACGATGACGTTTTCTTCCTTGAATCCGAACTTGCGGACTAGAATCTCTTTCATTGCCTCGGCATCGTTGTAGGCCCCCTCGAGCGAATCGAGCCGGGTGCGCGAAGGCTGACCGAGGATCGCGCGCATGCGCTCGCGAGTCATGGCCGAGGGCTGATATCCTCGCGACGGCTGCATGTAGCGATCGATTCCCACGATCAGCGCCCGCCGCGTTTCCGCGTGCGCCATCGAGACGGCGAGAATCAACAGCAGTAGCCGCCGCATGGGATCACTTCCCCGCAAGGGCGGATTCGGCCCGCGCCAGACGGCGCCTGGCCGCCGCGTCCGCGGGATTCGCCTGAAGGGCTGCATGAAACTCGCCGATGGCCTCGCGCAGCAGCCCATCTTCGAGATCGACTTCTGCCAGTAAGGCGGGGTTCGATTCCACTGCCGTGGCGAATGCCGTTCGCGCTTTCGCCTGCTCGCCGGAAAATGTCGCAAATGACGCCTGCGCTTCGGCGATTACGCCGGCCGCTCCCATGGCGCGCACACGCCAGGAATAATTTTTCGCGGCCTCGAGCGAAACCTCGATTTCCGGCTTTGCGCTTTGCCGATCCGCGATCGCGTTCCCGTCACTATCTTCAAGCACGATCGAATACGCCGCGGCGCCCTCGACTGCTTGAAAACTCAGCTTGCCTGGCCCCGGCAGCGCATACATCCCCTGGCGCGGATACAGACCTCTGATTTCGCCCCCGCCGCGAAACGAGGTGGCTGGGGTTGCTTCCGCGGCAACGCGAAGGGGCGCCGGCTTGGGCATCGGCGGCAGTGCAGTGAGTTCGCGTATGGGACCCGCCATGTTCCAGAGATGCGCCGCACCGACGGTTGCACGGGCGTTCGGACCCAGCTCGAAGCGATGCCCGTTCAACAGGATCACCACGATCTTCGAATTGTCACCGGTGTGCAGGACCGCGCCGTCGGAGATCCATTCGAGCACGGCGACCGGTTTCGACTGGTCGGTCACGGCGGTCCCGGCAAGCGACGCGACCAGCGCCGCATTGGTCGCGCCGAACACCGGCAAGATCGAGCCAAAAAGCGCAATTTTCCACAGCATGCTCACCTCTCATTTCCGGGATACGGCGCCAGCCTGCGCGCCAGCACCAACGCTGCCGCGGCCGCGAGCAAAATCGCAAGCTCCGGCGCGATGATCGCCATGATCCGATCCAACCATCGGCTTGCAGCGAAGGCCGCGAACGCGTAGCCGGCTGCTACCGCTCCCGCAACGATAAGCGAAATCCACGGCGCGTGGGGGTAACGCAACGCGAGCGCGGCGGCCAGGAATGCCGCAGCTCCCATGAAAACGAGCACACAAGGGAGCGCCACTGCGTGCAGCGGAAAATTTGACGCGATGGTATTGGCGATTTCCGCCTGAAGTACGACGCCGGGAATTTTCGCGCGGCTGATGGTGGATGGAATGGGCCATTCGTCGCCCGAGGCGGAATAGGTCGCGCCTATAAAGATGATGCGGTCGCGCAACTTTGCAGGGCTGGCGCTTTCCACGTCCATGAACGAAACGCTGGGGATCTCCCGTGGCGGCGCCGAATAATCGATCCAGAATGGCTCTGCCGAAACACCATCGGAATGCAAGGCTCGCGCCGCGAATGTGGGGCTCGCCGGTGGAAAGGCGACGCGCGCCCGCCGGATCGCGCGGTCCTCGTCTTCTTCCAGGTTTACAAATCCGAACAGGTTCGAAAATCTGTCCGGGCCCAGAATGTAGGCGGTCGGAAGGGCGATGCATTCCTGGCCAATCACGGCGCGGTTGTGCGATTCCATTGCCAGCGTAAGCTGGCCGGCATGATGCATCACCGTGCTGGTGAATTCGCTCGAGGCCGCCCAGGCGGCGGGCAGCAGTACATCGATGGCGACAGAGCGCGCGCCGGCGGCGAACACATGCTCGATTGCGCGGCTGAACGGCGCGGACCATTCGGCGAGCGGCCGAGGATCTCGCGCAAGCGACGCATCGTCGATCGCCACGATCATCAGGCGCGGGTCCGGCGCGTGAGCCGGAATCATCGCGAGCCGTGCATCGACGGTGCGTTCTTCCATCGTTTTCGCGATCGGCATCTGCGCGGTGAGCGCGGCGATTAGAACGGCGCCCGCCGCTGTCGCCGCCGCGAAGATCATCCTCCTGGGGACCTCGCGGAGTTTCCACTGGCGCTGCCGCGCCGCGAGCCACGCCGCTTCCATCTGATCGACAGCCGCCATGGCCGCCGCCGGCCGGTGCTCCGGAATCGGATCGAGCAGCGCCAGCACGGGACCATCCAACTCGGCCGGCAACTGCGAGCGCGACGACGGTGCAGCCGGCGGATCGTGAAAACGCCCGCTCCGGCAGCCCTCATTTCCATAGGCGAGCGCACCGGTCAGCATCTCGTACGCAATCACGCCGAATGCAAACCGATCGCTGGGTTTCGAAGGCGCGTCGTTACGAAAAAGCTCGGGAGCCATGTACGGCGGCGTCCCGGCAAGCGACGCTCCCATCGTTACCGTCTCGGCATCGGTCGAAATGCCGTCCATCCCCACCGCGGCGGCCGCCCCGGCCTTCGCCGACGGGAAGCGCGCCAGCCCGAAATCGACCACCTTGACCATGCCATCCGCCAGGAAGAGATTGCCGGGCTTGAGATCGGCATGAATGATGTTCTGCGAATGCGCGAAATCTATCGCCGACGCGATCTCGCGCAGCATCGGCGCGGCTTCAGCGAAATCCATGCGGCCGCGCTTCTTAAGGTACTGCCTGAGCGGCTGGCCATGCAGATATTCCATCACCAGGTACGGTACCCCGCCCTCCCGCGGATCGATCCCGTAATCCGTCACGCTCACGATATTAGGATGCTTTAGCCGTCCCAGCGCGCGCGCTTCTGTTTCGAAGCTCTTGCGATACCAGTCGAGCACAGCGCGCTCGGCCAGAATCAGCTTGAGCGCGAAAGTTTTTTCGAGGCCGGTATGGCGGACCTGGTAAACCGCGCCCATGCCTCCGTGGCCCAGCCTGCGCTCGATCCGATATTTCCCGTCGATCAGCAGCGGCCCATGCAGCGCGATTTCGAGCCGTTCGGAATCGGCCGGACAGTATGCCATCGCGCCGTCGTAACAGCGCGCGCACACCGGGCAAACCTTCACGCTTTGTAGAGCGGCGGGCGCCTGGTCGTCCGCTTCCATGAGCCGCTCGATGCGCCGGCGCAGCTCGTCATCTCCGGCGCAGGCCTGGAGCAGGTATTTTCCGCGTTCGGCGGGCGGAAGCTCCACCGCCGCTTCAAATATTCGCTGAATCCGCTCGTGGCGTTCCGGGGTCATCGGTTTCGATTCCCATCTCGGTCCGTAACCAGGCTTTGGCAAAGCGCCAGTCGTTTTTCACCGTCTTGAGCGACACTTCCAGCACCTCGGCTGCTTCGGCTTCGGTCAGCCCGGCGAAGGAATGCAGTTCCACCACCTGGGCCTGGCGCGGGTTTAGCTTCGCCAGCCGCTCCAGGGCGTCGCTCAACGCGATCAGTTGCGGCAGATCCCGGCAGATCGCGGGACCCTGCTCGTCGAGCGATACTTTTCGCACCGCGCCGCCATGCCGCTCGGCGCGATGCCGCCGCGCATGATCCACCAGCACGCGCCGCATGCTGCGCGCCACGGTGCAGAACAGGTGCTTGCGATTCTCCCATTGGAATGCCTCGCCTTCGAACAGGCGCATGTAGGCCTCGTGGACCAGCGCCGTCGCCTGTAGCGTATGATCCGCACGCTCCCGGCGCATGTAGGCGTGGGCCACCTGCCGCAAATCGTTGTAAACGAGCGCGAACAGCTCTTCGGGTGATTCGGCGCGGGTGCGAAACGTCTCGACCAGCGTTCGTTCGGCGTCGGTCCAGTCGGGTTGCATAACGATCTCCGATTATAAGCGGAGAAAGGGGCTAACGGCGTGCGATCCGCACCTGGTCAACGCGCACGCAGCCCGAAATCAGGCGTTCCCGCGGTTCGCCCGCATTCATGCGCACCGTAAGGTCGATGCGCGAGCCGGCCTGGTTCCGGTAGGAGATGGACACATGCTTGTGCTGGTCCGGATTGGCGTCGTCGACGCGAACGATGCAGAACGGGCGCCGAGTATCCTCCACCGTCCAGCGATAAGTTACCGCGTCGTCATTAGTCGATTTTGATTCGGTGGCGATCGCCGGGGCGGCGTGGAGCGCCATGCCCAACATCCCGGCGCAGATGGTCGTGTTTCTCAGCATATCGGTACTCTCCTTTCAGCCGCATACGCGAAATCGCGCGCGAGAGAGGGCAATGCCGTGATGCGGAATTTCAAACCGATACAGCATTCGGCTGGACTGCTTAGATTTCGATCGCTAAGCAAACCGTCGGTGCGACGTTGTGCCGAGAGGGGGCGAGCACCTGCCAGAAATCCCCGATGAGGCAGCGTAGGGACGCCTTGCGAAAAGATTGCCCCTTTTGGGCGCAGCCGCCGCATGCCCGGGTGAGAGCGGGAAACGCTCTCAACTTAAAAAGGAGATACGAACATGAAAAAGAGAATCCTGACGATGGTTGCCCTGGTCGCGTCCGTGGTCGGAGCCGCCGAAGCTCGCAATTTCGTTTACTGGGTGAATGGCAGTGGTATGGCCACCGAACCCGACCGCGCTTCCGCGGTTTCCGAAGCCACCGATAACGCCACCCAGCAGGCGAACGCAATCTGCACCGGAACGGTGATGAACGTCGAGCCGACCGGTACCCTGTGTTTCGGCGGCACGGACGATAGTCCTTACGTCTGCACGGTTTTCGTCAAAGCGGCATGCCAGGTCCGCTGACGATGACTCACCGCCACCACCGGGCGCCGCGCGTAGATAAGAGACGGGCGGCGTCCGGCGTTCGGTTTACGCTTTCCCGGGAAATTCTTATTTAACGGCCATCGTGGCCGGAAGACTGTAGAGCGGTCCAATGCGAAGCACCACCGGAACCGCGCTGTCAGTGGGAATAACCCGTGGGAAGAATTGCGTTGATCTGATACAGCCCGGCGGAGTCCGGAGTCAGGCCAGCGAAGATAATCGGTACATCCACACCTCCGATGGTGAGAGAAACCGGATTTCGGGCGTAAAAATAACTCTCGGGAACGGAAACGCCGGCCTGCACGCCCGGGCTCACCTCTCCAAGGCCGCCACAGTAGATCACGATCAGGTCGTTGATCGTGGCCGGATTGGAAGCATCCGCCAGAGTCGCGCCGGAGATGTAAATGTGGCCCTGACCCTGCCCCGTGCCCGAGGTGGTGAAAATACCGGGCTCGCCCGAGGAAACGGGAACCTGAATCGGCGTCGAAAGGGCGGTTCCGCGCGATGCGACCATCTCTATTGAAGTACCTGCGGTTGGTCCGTACGGGAGAATCGCGCCGGCCACGCCGGGTGTGGCGAAATACATCGGGATCGCCTGATCCGCCGTGACCAGTTGCAGGTCGCCGATGAAGTCCGGCAGCGGCAGTCCGGGCGCGGAGGCGTCCTGATCGGCGAGGTTGGCGCCGAAAATCGCGACCAGTTGACCGGATGCGGGCGTGGCGCTAAGGGAGAAGCTGGCGGCGTCTAATACCCCTCCCGGCGTCAGGACCGGTACGCCGGCGTTGTCCGGCACGCCGACCGTAATCTGCGCCTGGCCGCTCAGTGGAACATCGGGTTGGGATGCGGTGGCGGTGAGCGTGACTCCGGCGGCTGAACTCATCGGCGTCCAGGATCCCGCCCAGGTGCCGGCGCCATTTCCGAGCAGCGCGAGCGGCGGATCGCCATTCGAGAAAGACACGACCACCGAGCCGGTGGTCATCGCGGCGCCACAATCATCGCTCGCCTCTACGGCCACCGGCTGGGCCCAGCCCGCGGGTGTGCTAGCTCCGTTGCCGAGTGTGGTGAAGACGAGGTTGAGCCGGCTCGCCTGGCATCCGGAACCGCTAGCTTTCGGTTTCACGTCCCAATGACTGGCGGGAGGTGACTGGATGGGAGGAACTGCCGACGTAACGACCAGCAGCAGATCTATAGTTCGGGTTGCTGCCGTCTGGCCAAGGCCGGTCATCGAACTTGCGAGCGTTTCACCGGGTTGCGCCCGGCGACTGGCCTCCGACTACCGCGCCGTTCGCATGCTGGAACAATCCGACGTTGCCGCCCGCAGCTCTGATGGAAAAGAAGCCAGGCGCATACGCCAATACGGTGACTGCGAACGGTGCCGAGCTGTGACCCTGATATTCGACGACCACGTTGGCGCTGCCTGGCCTGACCTCATAGGGAATCTGCACGTTGTCCTGGCCGGCGGACGAATCGAGAATGTAAGCGGGAAGCCCGTTGAAGCTCACCGAAAGTCCCGCGGCGCTGCCTGCCACTCCCGCCGCGGGTCCCAGTCCGCTTCCAAAGATCGACGCAAGGCCGCCGGGAGCGATCTGCGATTGAAAAGTAGCGTAATTGACAACACCACTTACCTGCGGCGTTTGCGCGAGAACGGCGGCGCAACCCCAGACCGCGGCGCATGGTATCAGTGCCGTGACATTCATGTCCCTTCCTCAGACCGGCCCCGAATGAAACAGAGCATTTCCAGTCGATTCTACCCATTAGACCAAGCCAGCGGAAGTGGAGCGAGTGTGGCGGGGCCGAAAAGTGATCGCGCAGATCAGCGCCGCGTCGACAGAATCATTCCCCATCGCTCATCGGTCGAGCGCACGCGAATTGCCCCGCTGGACACGGAATCGCGCCTATCAGGGCGTCAGGCAGTATTCCAGGAGGCGATTATGATGAGAATCGTGGCGCTGTTCGCCCGAACCAGTTTGGCAATTCTTTCCGTCTCTGCCGTCTTCGCGCAGAGCCTGTTGCTGAGCATGAGCTGCGGGCCCGCAACTCCCGCGCAGGTCGGCGTTACCTACTCGAACGTATGCAGCCTCACGGGAGGCACGCAACCCTACGTGTGGAGTGTCGATTTGCTCCCGCTTGGTCTTACCTACAAGACCGCGGCCACGATTTCCGTGAATA
>Ga0335081_10014724_pt1 | contig 12650 bp, 11 predicted proteins | sample Lox_Sample_35_FD_206713 | JGI IMG/M metagenome (GOLD analysis project Ga0335081, IMG submission 206713) | Soil microbial communities from Loxahatchee National Wildlife Refuge, Florida, United States - Lox_Sample_3.5 | ecosystem: Environmental > Terrestrial > Soil > Wetlands | place: USA...
TTCTTTTGGAGACACATTTGAACGATTAGAATCAACAGTCGTCTCCAGAGGGTTCACAATTTTCGCTATCATAAATTTTAGTGCAGATGCCGTCCATGTAGGCTTGAAAATGAATCCCTCTCAATTGCTTATTTTCGGTAATCTAAAAGCTGGGACACCTTTGATGGTTGATGCACCGATGATTGCCATCGATTTTCCCTTGAAAGTTCTCGTTTCCGAAGACAGCAAAGGGAAAGTGTGGTTATCCTACAATTCACTGCTTTATCTTAAAGATCGCCACAATATTCCAGAAGAGTTGCTGAAAAATATTTCTGGCATAGTCAAAATTGTGGAATCCGCGGCTATATGACATTTGGTATGGAATCTTTAGGTGGGCTCTTAGGCGTGCATTTTGAAAACCAAATGCAAGATACGCACTCAAGATCCTCATCATCCATGATAGTCTTCGGGGCCAGAGTCGTCATCGCCCACCCAGCAAGAACAACTTGCGCTGTCATTAAAACGTTGGTGTAAAAGTTAGGTTAATTTTAGATTGTTAAAGAATTGATTATCATTTGTGGCCTCGTTGAATTTATCATTGCCCACTATTGCTGAAAAGCGAAAACGATCACAGAGGTACTTTGATTTTATCAAAAAAACGTTGTTGTAACTTAGCAATTTTAGGAGCAATCACAATCTGGCAGTATGGCTCTTTTGGATGTTTTTTGTAATAGTCTTTGTGGTAGGTTTCAGCATTATAAAAAATTTTTAAAGGTTCAACACTGGTAACGATTGGTTTGTCAAAAATGGCTTCTATGGTCAGTTCTTTGATCAAGGCTTCAGCAGTTGCCTTTTGATTTTGGTTATGATAGAAAATCGCTGATCGATACTGAGTTCCAACGTCTGCACCTTGCCGATTTAACGAAGTCGGATCATGAATTGTGAAGTAAATCTCCAAAATTTCTTTGTAACTGATTACTTTAGGGTCGAAAAATATCTGTGCAGCTTCTGCATGCCCAGTTTTGCCTGTTGAAACCTGCTCGTAAGAAGGATTAGGAACATTGCCACCCGTATAACCCGGCTCAATTTTTTCAACGCCCCTAATTATGGAAAAAGCCGCTTCGGTACACCAGAAACACCCAGCTCCAAGGGTTGCAACTTCTAAGTTTTTGCCTTCGGAAGGTTGTTGACTCATTTTTCATCTTTCCTAAAAATTGGTTTATACTCTTATTATTGCTGTAAAGCTTAGAACTTAACGGTTTGTGGCTGTCATGACACAACAACTTTTGAATATTTCTTAAGAGAATGCTTCCGTTGCGTTAGGCATGTTTTCATGTATGTCTTGAGTGATATCCCAGTATTCGACTATTTTTTCTCCGATGAATCGGAAAATGTGAACTTGCCTTAAGCCTCCTTCGTTTGGTTTGGAACTGGCAACTGTTGTATGAACTGCAACTAGGTCGCCGTCAGCAAGAACCTGCCTAACAGCGAGTCTAAAGTCAGCTGTTGATCCCTTCATAATCCCCTCCGACCCTTGTTTTTGCACCTCAATCATTGCGTCAATTAATTCGCTCATGCCACCCAAGACGTATGGATTATGAATCTTGCAGTCAGCAGCAAAGAAACGTAGTCCATCCTTTGGTTTTCCTGAAGCAATTAAACTGAGAAATTCAACTGCTATTTTCTTATGAGTTTTATTTGCGTCATTTTCAGGAATCATAAAAAGAGTTATGTTCTCCACTTTTTCACCTAAAAAAGGGATCAAATAAATATATTAAAATGTGTTGGTCAACCATTTTTGCTAAACTAATTAGGAATTTTTGGAGCCTCTTTAAGTTCAATTTTATAATAATGAAATGAAATTACTGAGGGTTTGTAGCCCAGCGTATATCCCAATAGTTTTTCACATTATAGCAGGACACGCCAGTTATATTTCGTATCATTATTCTGAATTCATAAATTTCTTAACCAATCTTACTATAGTCCATAGTGGTGAATTTCTTGGGAAACTCTACCAACAAAATGTCTGCAGAAAAAACGTTTAGCAAAGAACTTGAAAATATCGATGATAGAAGCATAATAGCTCTTGAAACCTCACAGGTTAAAGACGATCACAGCGAATTCGATCATAAGAAAGAATTAAAGAGTAGATACGTTTCCAAAGATGTCGAAAGCGCAATTTTTGATGAACTTTCAATCTCTGATAGAGCTTGTAGAATTAACCTTTCAATTTATGCTCTAGTCGCCGGTTTCGGTTTTGGACTTGTTGCATTCGGGCTAATTTATAGTGCTCTTTTTGGTTTAGGCCTATTTTCAGCCTTTTTCATGTGTCTTGGCTTTGCGAGCTTTAGTTCAATTCTTCTTATTGCGCCTCAATCAAAAATTTCAAGAAACGAGTTAAAAATTGGGCAGTTGTACATTCTTTATAGTGGTTACTTAAATCAGCTAGCAGTAGTCAGAAACAACGACGAGCAGTCGGAAAAATCTGTCGATCAAGTAGAAAGAACTAGTAGGCTTCTTGAGCAAGTTACATTTAACACAGTTGATAAAATTGCTGCCCTGTCAAAGGGCTAAGTTGTCCTAATAGTGAATAAACGAAGACTGCCTAATTGAGTGCTAATGAGACCAGTTTGGATATTTCTCATTAGACAAAAAAGGTGACTGAGAGAAGCAAAGCGAGTACTACCAGCGGAAACCATTTTACTGTCCACCGAGTTAGCCAATTACAAGGACTTCTCAACGTGATTGCTGATATGGAAAAAGAAAAGCTCAATAACTCATTAAGCAAAATCAAGGTTACACCGTTGGCTGCAGAAAGCTTTGGCGTCCGCTCTATGTGTACACTAGTAGAAACGCCTGATGTTTCGGTGCTTTTAGATGCTGGAATCTCTATCTCCCCATATCGTTTTAGTTTGCCGCCACATCCTATTGAGTTTCAAACCATCAGCAAGCTTCGCAAAAAAATAGCCAAAGCTGCTGACAGAGCAACTATTGTAACAATTAGTCACTACCACTTTGATCATCATACCCCGTCATTTGAGGATTGGCTGGTGAACTGGACAGAAGCAAACGAAACCGCACGTCAAATTTATCAAAGTAAAAAGGTTTTAATGAAGAATCCTAAAGAAAAAATCAACGCTAGCCAAAGGCAACGTGCTTGGCTTTTCCAAAAAACAGGCGGCAAACATTCGAAAAGCATGGAATCAGCAGACGGAAAAACATTCATTTTTGGTGAAACTACCTTCCACTTCTCTGAAGCTGTCGCTCACGGCTCAGATGATTTCTTGTTGGGATGGGTAATCATGGTAAGTGTCGAATATGACGATGAGCATTTTATGTTTGCGCCTGATGTTCAAGGGCCAATGTCAAATCACACTCTTGAACTAATTTTAAACGAAGAGCCGACCGCAATTATGTTAGGTGGACCACCATTTTACCTTGGAGGCTCCAGAGTTGAAATGGCTCAATTGGATCAGGCTTTGAAAAACTTAGGGCGCATTGTTGAGACAGTACCTTTAGTTATTTTAGAGCACCACGCATTACGTGATGAATTTTGGAAGCAAAAAATAAACTCAATTTTTGAGAACGCATTCAAAGCTAATCATAGCGTAATGACAGCTGCGGAGTACTCGGGCAACAAAAATATGTTTTTAGAATTCACTCGCAAACAACTCTACAGCGACTTTCCACCGCCTCCAGAGTTTATACAATGGACGAAAACGTTGAACAACAAGAAAATTGCAAAACCCCCAGTATAAAGATAGACTGCCTTGTTTGATTTTTTAAAAAAATTTAATTGGCAAATACGTGTTTAACCTGACGCAAACAAAAAATTTTTTCGGAAGAGAGAGGGGGAACATGACTTTTACGCTTGCGTTTCAGTTAACCGTTGATTTGCCAAGCGCTTATAGACTTTTTAGGTCCTATGCGCCTTATACACCTAACAACATGTTTAACCATAAATAGTGATGTGATTGCATTATCACTACAACAAGTCCTAACTATGTTTTTTAGGTCTTCGAATACGCATCTTGGCAGCTTTCGCAGCGCCTTTTTTTGACGTCAATACTTTAGGCTTTAACATAACAACAGCTTTCTTTAAATCTAAAGGAGTAATTATCCTGAAGAATGTTTTGAAATCCGGATCCAGTTGTTCTATCACCAATGTTGACATATACCGTATCCCGCGTAATCTCTCTATCATTGCTTCTAAGCCAAACTCTCCACATGCTAAAGTTTCCTTAGCAGCCTCCAAAGCCATCTTAGTATTGTAAACAGCATGTAAAGCTTCAACTTCACAATCAGGTGACCTGGCAACAACCGCTGATTTGCCCCCAGCACAATCAAAAAGCAATGTCAACACATCAGGGGAAACAAGCGGGGAATCAAATGGCAAAAGCAACGAATATTTTCCTTCAGCCGCCTCAAAACCTGTCAGTGCCGCGCCCAAAAGCCCCTTTGATTCATCAGCGTCGCGAACGAATCTGATGTTAGGTGAAAACAGTTTGGTATACAGCTTTTCCTGTTCTTTTGAGTTTGTGACAATGATTACTTCTTCAGCTATGCCTTGGATCGCTTCTAGAACATAGTCTAGCAAAGGTTTGTTATTTAGTTTCATAAGGCCTTTGTCTTCCTCGAATTTTTTGGAAGAATCATGAGTTAGTATAATGACTGATCTTTCCATTGTTTTGAAGCTCCAATTCGCTGATTCTATGCATAAAGGATTCTTTAAGGTTTGCATTTTTGAATGGCTGCACATACAATTGGAGTAAATTTAGGCTTCTCTAAATGAATTCTCTTTATTTTGGGAGGAATTGTGAAAAAAGTTTAATAACTCTCTACAAGAGAATTAGTTTCTCTTAAGGAATGTTGAGAGGGAATAATTTGAAAAAGGCATTAGTTGCAGTAATTCTTTTTAGCTTACTTTTAACATCATTAACTGTTCTAACCCTGCCGAATGCGAAGGCTGATCTTTCAGAAGCGAAAATTCTAAGTTATAGTTGGTATTCAGCCCCTTCAACAACGACTCAAGCACAATATGTTAACGATCTGGTTGTCGTCGGTGAAGTACAAAATATTGGATCAAACCCGTTAGATAAAGTAATTGTTTCAGGAGGCGCCTACAATGCTACTGGTGGCATATTAGGCTCTGCCGAAGGTCAAGCTCTTGTAAGTTATTTACTTCCTGGACAGAAAGCTCCGTTCTACTTGGATTTCACGCCAGAATATAGTGCAACTCCAACCGTGGGCGACGAAACATGGACCCCATTTGTTACCAATGTTACACTCAATTTGGCTTTCGTTGAGGATTCAAACTTAACGCAGTTTCCAAATTTGGTGTTTCCATCAGGTTCTCTCTCTGGTTCCAATAGCAGTGGCATTTATACTCTTACGGGAACTGTCCAGAACAGTGGAGCCCAAGCGACTGGGAACGTTTGGGTTGTTTCAACATTCTATAACGATTCAGGTACAGTTGTAGGTTTGAACTACACTGATTTTATTTCTAGCTCACTTGCGCCCGGAAACGTTGCAACATTTACTGCAACACCTATAGATAACGACGCTATAAGGAGTTCAATAACTAACTATACTGCGTTGATTCAGTCTGAACCACTAGTAGTTCAAGCAACACCCACACCAACACCTTATCAACAGCCTACATCTACTCCAAGTACTTCAACACAGCCGACCCAGTCTCCTGCGCCGATTTTTTCTAATGTATCTTCTTTAATTATTATCGGCGTGATAATTGCAGTAATAATAATTGCTATTATTGGTGGTTTGCTACTGTTTAGGAAGCGTCGAAAGACCTCTGAATTTGACCTACCACCGCCTCCGCCCCCGCCGCCTCCAGAATAATTTCTTTGTCTTAAATGATTTCAAAATTTCATCTTTATTAGTTTAATTTTCAAACGATTCAAGAATAAACGTAAATTTCTTACTTGAATTTGATAATTAGATTTTTATATTATTCTAATTAGGGTTAGATTTGGGTAAGATCTTGAAAAATTGTTTAATAACTCTTCAAAGATATTCAGGGAAAGGCAATCAAGAAGAGGATTGGAACGAAAAACAAGTCCATAGCCCTATAACTGCCCAAATAAAAAACCCCTCCGATTCTCTTTTTGGTTGCTTTTTAAAAATAATCAATGAGAAGAGAATATATGGGAATAATGAACAGAGCAATAAGAAATATTTCGCGTCGTAAAATTCGAGCTTTACTTGTAATCATAGCATTAGGATTTTCAATGGCGATCATGGTTTCAATTCCTGCAGGTGTTTTAGCTAATCAACAGACTGCCAGCACTGCAGCGACAAACCTAGGCAATATTATTACACAAACTAGCGCATCAATTAACCAAACATCAACTCAAATAGACTGCAGTCTTGCGCCAAGTTTTTCAGGTTTCGGTTTCCAAGACTTCGGTGGCTCCACTACATCAGGTGGAAGTGGTTTTACTGCGGGTCAATTTGGTGGTGGTTCTGGCAATAACGGCGGCTTCCGACCAGGTCAATTTGGCGGCGGTACTATAGGCGGTCAGTTTGGTGGCGGCGCATTTAGTGGTGGTCAATCAAATCCTATGAATGAGAGTCTATATTCTGACATCAACAGTACGATTTCTGGGGTTGCAGCTGTTGAGCCTATACTGCAAGCCTCTGAAGGACAAAATGTCACAACTACCGTGTCATTTAACGGATATTCTCGAGATATCACGCGCCTTGCTGTTAATTACACTATTGAAGGCATTCCATTGACTTCTGATCTTGTAGATAATTATCCTATTTTGCCAACAAACATAACTTCTGGAAGCAACTTACAAGCAGGCGCTATCGGGGAAGTATTACTTAGTGAAAACAACTCAGCATACTTCAATGCGGGTGTAGGCGATACAATTAACATTTTGAATCAGCCCTTTACCGTTGTAGGTATCTATAATCCATCAGCAGTTTCTCAAACTCAAACATTATTCATGAACCTATCCGATGCCCAGGCTATAACCAACAATACTGGTTACATAACTAGTCTCGCAGTCTTTGCCGAGAACGCAGACGCTGTATCAGGGGTAGCTACATCCATAAGTTCATTGCATCCGGAGCTTACAGTTACTACCGATCAAGCTCGCTTAACTCAACTTCAAACTTTGCAAACAACATACAATACTGAATTAGCAACTGCCCAATCGGCTAATAGTCAAACATATTCAACGGCAGTAGAAGAAATTATCGTAGTAGTTGCAGCAACCAGCTTAATAGTCTTATTTGTCATGCTATACACGGTAAAAGAAAGAACTAAAGAAATAGGCACCCTCAAAGCTATCGGTTTTAGCAACTCAACCGTCATGGGGCAATTTATGCTCGAAGGCATTTTATTAAGTATAATTGCCGGTTTAGTTGGTATTGCAATTGGGACAGTGGCGGCGCCAACCCTTGCATCAGCTTTGCTACCGAGCGTTGGCATAGGTGGCAGGATAGGACCAGGGATTGCTATCGTTTCGGGAACCACCAGAGTCAGCGGGTTATCGGTGGCAACTTTGAGCCCTGAACTCATTCTGATACTCTTCGGAGTAGCCGTCCTACTTGGAACAGTAGGAAGCTTATATCCCGCGTGGAGAGCAGCAAAAATAAGACCAGCAGAGGCTATGAAATATGAGTAAACCAATATTACAAATAGAAAAACTAAACAAATCCTACATACTTGGAAAACGCAATGTTCCAGCTTTGACAAATCTTAACCTGACAATAAATTCCGGCGAGTTTGTTGCGATTATGGGACCTTCTGGTTCTGGTAAGACTACATTGCTTAATGTAATAGGCTGTATTGATAAGCCAACAAGTGGCCAAGTTCTTCTAGATGGCATAGATGTCTCCAGTCTGCCTGAAAACCAACTCTATAAAATTCGAAGAGACAAGATGGGTTTTGTATTTCAGACCTTCAATTTGTTACCTTATTTGAACGCCAGAGAAAATGTTGAGTTACCGATGGAAGGGAGACTTAAATCCAAAAGCGAAAGGAAGAAAAAAGCAAGCGAACTCTTAGAAATGGTGGGGCTTTCAGGAAGAGAAGAACACAGGCCACAACGACTTAGTGCTGGAGAGCAACAAAGAGTGGCAATTGCCCGAGCCCTTGCAAATGATCCTGCTTTTATTCTTGCCGACGAACCTACAGGAAACTTGGACAGTCAAAATAAGCAAGGAATCATCAAGTTGCTTGCAAACCTCAACCTGACCCAAGGTACAACCATTATCATGGTCACGCATGATAGCCAAGCTGCACGAAACACAGAGCGAATGCTGCTCCTTAAAGATGGAAAAATAGTTAAGGAAATACCAGGCTTGCATTTAGGCAAAAAGAACCAGACCTGCCCACACTGCGGGGGTAGTATTCAAACAAATGACGATATTTGCCCTAACTGTAAAAAAGCTATTTATGCATCAGATGAACTTTTCTGATAATAGTTGAGGATGTTTTTATGGAGTCTCCGCCCCCAATAACTATCCCTTCGCTTCCACCTCCACAAAAAGCTAAGCGTTTCTCAGCAACTATTTTAATCGTTCTTGTAGTCGTTGGTTTGGTCGCGGGCGCCTTAATCGGTTTCGGAGTAACTTATTCAAATCTAAACGGAAAAATCAATACTCTGCAAAACCAGTTGCAAAGCTATTCTCAAAACACAGGCAACTTCTCAAATTCAGGCGCCACTTATCTCGTTGGCTCTAATGTTTCGCTTTCTGAACTTTATCAAACCGTAAAATCTTCTGTGGTTATCATCCAAGATCTCGTGCCAGCTTACAGTTTCTTTGGTCAGCTTGCAGGTTATTCTCAACAACAAGGTTCGGGTTTCATAACAACTGTAAATGGTCAGCAAGTAATTGTTACCAACAACCATGTGATACAAGGGGCCACCAATGAAACCGTTACTTTTGCAGACGGGAACGCTTATCCTGCAAAAGTATTAGGATCAGACCCTCTAGCAGACCTCGCAGCCTTATCTATAACTCCTATGCCTAGTGGGATTGCCTCTTTGACGCTTGTTGGCTCTGATACTTTGCAAGTAGGAGACCCTGTTGTTGCAGTAGGTTCACCATATGGCTTATCGGGAACACTAACAACCGGAGTAATTAGCTCTTTAGGAAGAACAATTACGGAACAATCAAGTTCAAGCAATGCTGGTCAAACAATTCCAGACATTATTCAAACCAGCACAGCCATTAATCCGGGCAACTCCGGAGGTCCACTTATAGACTACGCAGGCGATGTTGTCGGCATAACTACGGCAGATATTAGCAACTCTCAAGGCTTAGGGTTTGCAATTCCATCTGACACAATAACGCGTGAACTTAGCTCGTTAGTAACCTCTGGCTCCTATTCGCAACACCCGACAATTAATGCACAGGGAACGGATATGAATTATCAAATTGCTCAAGCCATGGGAACCAGCGTCACCTACGGGTGGCTTGTTGAAAGTGTATCAGCTCAGAATGGATTGAAAGGCGGTTCAACGCAAGCGACGATTCTAGGTTCAAACATTATAATTGGAGGCGACATTGTAACGGCAATTAACGGAGTTAGAATAACTAATACTGATGACTTACTGTCATATTTGGAGCAACATACGTTACCTGGTCAAACTGCTAGCTTTACGGTTATCCGGAATGGGCAAAGCCAATCTGTTTCGGTAACTATTGGAAAAATATCATAACTGAACTGCCTTGCTGCAAAAAAAGAATGTTTAGAAAAAGTTAAAAAGCTACTATAAATGATAGTAGGATAGGTCGTAAGCAATATGGCTGAAGAAAGAAAACCGGACGTTTCACAATACAACATAGACGGAAAAGAATTAGAGGCTTTCTTGGGTCCACTCGAATCAAGTATTATGGAAGCAATCTGGGCTTCAAAGAAAACACCAACCACCGTTAGAGAAATCCATGAAGCACTCAAAAAAACCAAAAACATCGCTTACACTACAGTCATGTCCACGATGGACAGGCTTTTCGAAAAGCGTCTATTGGATCGCAAAATAGAGAAAGGCAGAGGCGGACTTTACTATGTTTATTGGCCAGCCCTGGAAAAACACATTTTCCAGAAATCTGCAGTTCGAGAAGTTCTTTCCAGTCTTATTGACAATTTTGGTGAAGTAGTTGCAAACTGCCTCGTAGATGAAACTTGCTTAAACGAGGAAGAACGTAAAGCTATAAAACTACAGCTAAACGAAAGTATGGCAAAAAAGAAAAAAACTAGTATTTCTGGGAAAGTGCAAGAATGAATTTTGAACCAATTTTTAACCAGATCTTTCAATCCTATTTCTACTACTCATTACTATCCCTGGTTATCTCATTCGCCTGCATTAAAGCACTTTTAAGATTCACCAATTTTTTGGGACAAAGAACAAAAAGTTTGCTGTACCTTATTCCATTAGCTATTCCATTTATAGTTATGTTTATTTTTGTCCCCTCATCAACCATTCAAACATTTAGCCCACTGTTGAGGACTTCGCCAGGACCGATAACCACAGGAGCGATTAATGGGTTCTCCATTAATTCTCCCCTGCCTCCAATACCTGCAACCAGTTTTATTGTCTCAGCAGCGCCTATCCCAACAGTGTCTGTACTTTCAGTGACAGGGATACTGTGTTTAATCGGTTTAATCGCAGGCGGTTTTTTTGCTTTGTCAATGCTTGCAGCAGATGATCGCGCAGCAAGAAAAATCCTTCATGTAATTTCTCTTTCACCCGATGAGCATCAATGGCTTCAAACCAAAGTAGAAGAATTATCCAATAAATTAGCCATTGTAACCCCGAAAATAGGGGTTGTCGAGGACCTAAGACCAAATGCTTTTACCATTGGATATGGCGAAAACGCAACTATTGTTTTTTCAATCGGACTACTAAAAATACTTGACCATGATGAAGTAGCGGCTGTAGCGGCTCACGAATTAGGACATGTTAAACACTATGATTTCTTCTACAAAACATTAACCTCTGCTTTAACGGTTGTTTCTTTTTTCAACCCACTTGCCTACATAGTTTCTTCTAATGGTCAAAGAGAAAGGGAAATGTATGCTGATGAACGAGCTATCGAACTTTCTGAAAAACCCGCGGCCTTGGGGAATGCACTAGCTAAAATCTGTAAATCAATTGAAAGTTTACCCAGAGAAAACATGTTGGTCAGTTTTTCTTCAAATCTCTTGGTTACTTCCTCAGTGCTGCATAGACTTGGAATTCTCTCAACTCACCCAAGATTAGATATAAGATTAAGAAATATTTCTGAGCAAAAACCAAGTGGCAATTTAAATCATCCAAATTTATTTTTAGTATCAGCTTTAACTTTGATCCTTCTTTGTTCAGCAATGGCAGTAGGTTTCGCCATGATTAACTTGCAAACTATCTATACATCATCACAACAGCTTAAGCTACCTTCTGCTGATTTCAAAACTACTGCTTACTCAGTTTCCGGTTCAACTGATTTTGGGCCTTCATGTGTAGTGATGGAGAGTTCAACTAAACCATGGATCATGATGAACGCACCGATTCATCAGGCCTTCCCATATATGAATAACAATGAGATGTTTTTTGTTGTAAATAATGGGACAACGGTTACTTCTTCAGGGAGCCCAGTGTATAGTGTTTTTGTGGTGCATCCTAAAAACGCTAGTTTTGATTCTTGAAACTTAGAACTGCGATACATTTTTCTTTCTTGAGAGTTGTCTTCAAAGTAACTCCTTTTGTTAAGGCAAATTTATCTGCTCTTTTCTCTCACATTTTTGCACAAAAACTCACAGTCCAGCACATTCCCACACATTCTAGCACACAACCTGCAAGGAATTTGAGCTCTGATACAAAAAAGCAACTTAAAACACAAAGAAAAAAAAATTGCACCAAACCGATCAATCAAACTAAAGCATATAGGGAAATAAGCAAGTAAGTTGAGCAGGTTAACAGCATCGCTATTTTTATAAGGTCAACGTTTGAACTAAGTGTTCATGCAAGCTGAATTTGGAGTAATCGGTGGAACAGGTCTTTATGACCCTAAACTTCTAAAGAATGTTCAGGAAGTTGCGATGGAAACGCCTTATGGTAAGCCCTCAGATACAATAACTGTTGGGGAATTGGGAGGTAAATACGTTGCTTTTCTTCCAAGACACGGTAAAAAACATACTATAAGGCCAACCGATATTAACGTTAGAGCAAACATTTTTGCTTTGAAGCGGCTTGGAGTAAAACGTATTTTGGCACCTTCAACTGTTGGTTCGCTTAGGGAGGAGTATCATCCTGGAGAAATAGTTTTTGTCGATCAGTTTATTGACAGAACAACACGGAGAGAACAATCTTTTTACACAGAAAATAAGGTATGCCACATCTCGGTTGCTGAACCTATGTGTCCAGAGCTAAGAAAAACTATCATATCTGTAGCAAAGAACATGAACATCAAGATGCATGAAACAGGAACCTACGTATGTATTGAAGGGCCACGCTTTTCCAGCAAAGCAGAATCCAAAATGTACCGTCAATGGGGAGCAGATGTAGTAGGCATGACGCTTGTTCCCGAATGTGTTTTGGCAAGAGAAGCAGAAATCTGTTACGCATCCATATCAACAGTCACAGACTACGACGTTTGGAAAGATCACGTGGTATCCGTCGAAGATGTATTGGCAACAATGAAAGCTAACATCGAAA
>Ga0335081_10014727_pt1 | contig 12649 bp, 16 predicted proteins | sample Lox_Sample_35_FD_206713 | JGI IMG/M metagenome (GOLD analysis project Ga0335081, IMG submission 206713) | Soil microbial communities from Loxahatchee National Wildlife Refuge, Florida, United States - Lox_Sample_3.5 | ecosystem: Environmental > Terrestrial > Soil > Wetlands | place: USA...
GCTCCAATTGCCTGCGGAAACACCGCTGTGTACCATCCCTCTACTACCCTCAACTCCCTAACCTCCAGCTTAAAAGCCTCCGAATTGAGTCCCGCAACACATCATTTCATCGGCAAGCTCTTCAAAGACGCAGGATTCCCCCCCGGTGTTCTTAACGTCATTCAACATCGTCGCGAAGATGCTCCTGCCGTCGTCGAGCAACTCATTTCTCATCCCGCAACCCGGAAAATAAATTTCACGGGGTCGACACCCGTCGGGTCTATTGTTGCCAAACTTGCTGGACAGTATTTGAAGCCTGTTCTTCTCGAGTTGGGGGGGAAGACTCCACTGATCGTCCTCGAAGATGCAGATTTAGAGAAAGCCGCCCAGGCCGCTGTTGCCGGTGCATGGGCTCATGTAATTTCCCTCTAATATACCCCGCTCCTACTTCTGTTCACTTGTAATCAAGGTCTAACCTCTTGATAGCAAGGACAAGTTTGTATGTCAACAGAGCGAATCATCGTCCTGAAATCCGTCGCCAACGAATTCCGCCAAACCCTCGTGAAAGTGGCCCAATCCATGGCCGGCCTATCAGGCCCCAACGCCATGTCCAGCACAATAACCAAGGTCCAATCTCTCGTATCTGACGCTCTCTCCAAAGGCGCCACCCTCGAATTCGGAAAGAACGACATTAAAAACGGGAATAAACAACACTTGGACCAAATGATCGTCTCCAATGTTAAGTCAAATATGGACATCTATCATACCGAGACGTTTGGGCCGGTGACTACGTTGATTGAAGTTGAGGATTTGGAAGAGGCGATACGTACTGCGAATGATACAGAGTATGGATTGAGTGCCAGCGTGTTTTCACGGGATCTGAGTCTGGCTATTCAAGTTGCCCGGCGAATTGAGGCTGGCGCCGTGCATATTAATGGGATGACTGTGCATGATGAGAATTCGCTTCCTCATGGGGGTTAAGACCGCTGTTATTAGAAGCGGATGCTAATTTTAGGATGGAAGAAATCTGGGTTTGGACGATTTGGATCGAAGTATGGGTTCGAGGAGTTTTTGCAGACGAAGACAATTACCATCAAGTTCAACGCGGTTCTATGAGTAGAGGTCAATCGATGGCGAGTAGGTAACCTCATTTCTTTGTTGTTATGGAAATCGGGTACGATGTCTTAGACCTGCCACCGGTCAATGTTGAATTCAATGGATTTAAACGTGGTGAGCCTGACCGTGGAGAACCATCCTGCTTTTGATTAATCCAGACGCGTGAGATCGATCGGCTACTTTGAGCGCAGACATGTTACTTCGCTTGCACCATAAGAACATTGGAACTTGACAACTGCGCAACATTTGTGGTAACATTGTCTATGTAGATGTCTAGCTCCAAGTTGCGTATATACGATGAGGGAGTAGGTCGAAAATTCGCCTGCAAGAGAGACGATCCATGGCGGACGACATTGAGTTCCCACTTCAACGACTGTGAGAGAGGACAATCATGGGAACCGCACCTCAGGAAGGAACTTGTCATCACGCTTTTTCATTTGATATCCCGCGCCCATTGCTAGCATTGAACAAACGATTTGGATGACGTTGCCTTGTGTAAGAAAAAGGGCGACAGAGCGATATCGCGGAGGTTGAAAGGGTGGATCGTGGGATAGGACGTGGAATTTGTTGTCAACATGATCCTTCGTCACGAGGTAGGGGAAAATGTGAGTGGGACCACCGGGCGAGGAAGGATATGCCGGACAACAGTGAAACCCAATGGAGTTCGGGTTGCAGATCAGCAAATACATTTGACTTTTTGTATGCCCGGATCAAGTAGTAATAAGGTTGGGCCGCATCATGATGGCTGCGGTATAGTTGGTGAAACCGGGTTCATGACGGCCGTTGCGGAACTGGAAGATATTCGTCGCAGGGCTAGTTGTCAGGTGTCGATCAAAATTTCGGTAGGAAGATTCCAGCAGGAAGGCTTGCTGTCCGAATGCGACACGAAAGAAAGCCTCGCATTGTGGAAATCGAGTGTTTCTGGTGTGAGAGGGCCACGATAATGGAGTTGCGGCTCTTCGCTTCTCTACTTGCATGGAGGAATTATGAAACAGCCATTTGCGTCAGTTACCATATGCAGCTCTGCAGACCGATCGCGGCCCGCGCTATTTCTGCTGATCTTTTACCAAACTGGGTGCTTTAGCGACGAGAATAGACCCTGTGTCAAAGCAACTTCCCGATTCCGGTTTCGCTCCTTTGCAGCAGACAGTCACGTAACGGCCTGCCTGACTGGTCACGCCGACATCCCCCCGAATCTGATTAAATTAGCATGCAATCAATGAAAGTTCACTGGTGGGCGACTATCTTCTACAAATAGCAGCTACAAAGAGTGTTTCTAATTTCGTTTTCGGAGTCGGTGATTGGTGGTTATCCCGTCACAGCCACACTCTATTTTAAGGTAGTGCGGGGAAATTAAGCCCGCCACACAGGGTCACGATGAGCGGATTAATGCATGGCTATGCGCGGGAAGGCTATGAATGCCAATTATAGTAGTTATTATCCGGTTGTTCAGCCAATACCGGTCGAGATGCATCAATGATAATGAGTAGAGAACAAACAAAGATCAGTTCGTATTTTGGGATCGGCCGCGCCAAGGCTGAGCTGGGCGGCAAAAACTTGTATATAAACCACCCTTTCAGTCCCATAGAAGGAAACCATCAGGCGCTCGCATCTGCTCCAACAAAAGACCAATTCAAAACACAATCACAAATCTTCACGCAAACCAAACCTCCCCAACATGAAGTCCTTCCTCGTCTCCCTCATCGCTCTTGTTGCTGCAGTTAGCGCTGCCCCAGGCCAAAACTATGGCCGCGGCAGTGGTGGCGGTAATCCGTGCGGCCTTGTCGGCGCCTGCCCCACACTCGGCGAAATGCAATGTTGCGGATCCGGCTTCGTTACTTGCGACTACAGTGGATGGGTCTTCCGAGAATGTGGCCCCGGAACGACTTGCTATCAACTCCCTGCTCCTGGGCCGCTCTTTTGCGGATGGCCTGCGGGACAACCTGCGCCTTAAAAGCATCATCGGGGATATTCACCGGGGATTTCATTGCAAAATATTTCGTTTCGTAGAGAAATTTAAATCGGGTTTATTGGAGTTTCATAACGTCTCTGCCTTTGTGAATTGCTCTTCTTCTTCGTGGTATAGGAGGGCGATAATTCCCCGATAAGACGCAATCTGCATTTAAGTGTACCTTCAATATCGCACAGAGCATTTCTCAACTTTCGGCGGCCCATTGTTAACGCTGTTTGCGCAGCGTGAATTTGTCCTTAATATCCCTGATTTCTTTATTGTGGTTGCGGGGAACTTTGATCGAATCGGCTGCGATTGGAATCTATTTAAGCAGCCTGGTCGAAATCCAAATCGGCAGGGGATATCCGTCTCCCTGGCCCACCCACCCACACGATCAATTCCGCGATCATGTTCAGAACGCTCGGAGCCTTCCTCACCCCTAACGAGGCTCTCGAAGTCGAGCGGCCGCGCCGCCTCCGTCAGCGACAGTCCGATAGGGAGGAGAGAACTCATGAGTCATCGCAAAGGGACTTCTATTTATACATCGCCCGTCAAAATCATGAATTTTTTGTCGATATGATGCGGCACGACCAACAGCTTCGCAATAGCCGATATACGTCAAAGCTCTATACTGAATCTCGCACTCAACAGCCGCTGCCCCCACTCACGACTCACGGAGTGGTTTCACCCCTTACTGCGATGGATCAAGGATCTTTACACCCCTTCGCGAAGCACCAAGGAGCCTTAATTCCCGCTCTGAGTCACGGCAGAGCCTTAGACCCCGCGACGACTCACGGCGGAGGTTTGCTCCCAACGACAACTTATGATGGACCCTTGATCCACTTCAGGCCTCATACAGGACCCGCAATCCCCGCTATGATTCCCGTAGCAGCATTACTGCCACCCGCGACCGAAGGAGTCATTACGATCCCGAAACCAGAAACCATTTCATCCGCAACGCATGCAGGAGTTCCGCCTCCAACGGCAACAGTTGAGGTCGTCCCCATCGACTCCTTGGACACGGCCGCAGGTCTCTACGCCGAGGACCGAAAACACATTGTGGTACTCAACATGGCCAACGCCGATACTCCCGGAGGGTGGTATCTCTCCGGCGCTGGCGCACAAGAAGAAGCCCTCTGCCGCCGCAGCTCACTCTACGTGTGCCTCTCCGAATGCGCCCGCAACAACTTTTACCCTATTTCCCCTCAGGGAGCGATTTTCTCGCCTGATGTCCTTGTTATACGCAAGTCCGACGAGCAAAAGTGTAAATTGTTGGAGCCAAAGGAGATGTGGTGGACTAGTGTTATTAGTGTTGCCGGGTTGTTTAGACCTCCCACAACGGAAGATGGAATGGAATTCTTGAGAGGGGAGGATAGGGCTGATGCGAGGGGCCGGATTAGGACGGTATTACGAGTCGCGGCAATAGAAGGAAAGAAAAATCTTGTTTTGAGTGCCCTTGGATGTGGAGCGTTCAGGAATCCTCCGTTGGCTGTTGCGATCTTGTTTAGGGAGGTGCTTCAAGAGGGGGAATTTCGTGGGAGATTTGAGGGTGTTTGGTTTTCTATTTTGGATAGAAAGGGGAGTTCTAACTATGATATCTTCCGTAGTGTCTTGCAAGGTTTGCCTATTTATTGAGAGATGTCGTATGTACACGATGGCGGAAGAGGCATTAATGAACACGTTGAAAAGCACCATCGTGAAAGATTTCTACTGCTATTTCTGAGGAACCGAGTTAGGTTCAATATTCCACCCTTGTTCGGCGTTCGGACGAGCTGCCGGAATCAATCATTACGAGATTGCGTCATCGTGAACCTTATAGGAGGCCCACGGGGCCTCGGAGTGTGTGTCCATTGGTGTGAAAGGCGAAAGGAGGCGGTGTCCGCATTAACGCTCGCATTACCTTCTAATTGCAGGCGCGGCAACGTGACCCTCGCATTGAGCAACGAAGGCTTATCATGATTATAAAAGCCGGCAAATGTAACCTGGCCCACCGAGTTGCGAAATCCCCAAAGCATGTTTAAAAGCGGGACGAACGGCGAGGCAAAGGATAGCAAACGTCCATTCTGGAAGAGATTTGGACGCTCATCAAGGCGCAAGGATTCTACTGGTGATTCCTCCGGTGAGATCCATCGGATCAATGATATAACTAACAGGGAGAAACCTCTGAGCCCGAACAGGACTACGTTCGACGCGATGAGTTATATAGTCGCCTTGAATCACAACGGGAAGCATGGCTCATGGCCCTGCTTCCAGATATCACAAATCTCAGGATCGTGGACGACGACGACGAGAGCGACGAAGACAACGGGGGTGGAGGAATTCGCCAGTTACGCCCACGATATGGTAACGGGAGGCGTGACGAAGGAAGGAGGGATGACCAAAGGAGATACGAAAGGCGGGGTCAAAGAAACCAAGAAGAACTCGCCCGTCGTGCTGCGCAAGCAGCTGAAAGACAAGAGAAAAAAGATGCTTTGAAATTAATAGGCGCGTGGATTGAGGTGGTGAAAGTGACGGGCGGTCGTGTAGGACCCGGATGCGACGCAATTCATCTGTCGCTGCCGGTGCTCAAGCAATTGAAATGGGTCAGTTGGAACTTCAAGAGGGAATTACCGAATACGCGGATCCAGAAAATCGAGTATGTCTTGAACGAAACATTATACGATACATTCAATAAGGCAAAGGAGGAATTCCGCCGTCACGGAAAGAACACCCAGGAGATGCTTTTGTTTCACGGAACCAAACCCGAGAATGTCAACAGGCACTGCCAAAAACGAATTGAGATAAGCTAATTTACTGTAGAATTATCACCATAGGATTCAAAGTTGGGGGTCAGAATGGACACACCGCAGTGAATGGACAAGCTTGGGTTTTTGCCTTCCAAGCCAAGGAGCGCTGACGATCAGGGCGCGGGAATATATTGCTGTATGACGGCGAAATTTCCCGTTGAGAATTTCAATGGGGGGAATAGTAGACTGATTTGCATGCGAGCCCTTCCAGGATCATCCAGCCCGACGACGCTAATGGAACAAGCCGGGCCGATCGACTTCAAGGATTACGATTCCTATTTCGGACAAAAGGCGGGAGTTAAAACGTATGTTATCAGGAGAGCTTGTCAAACTTTGCCTTGCTTTGTGATCTATTATTAGATGATACTGAATAGAAATAAATTAACATGTTCCCATATCTCACGCACCTTTCCGTTCAAGAATGATAATGGCATATAAGTTTGTCAAAGAATGGTCAAATTGGATATTGGAACTGACAGCAACCTCAACTAACCTAAGGCTACCGCCGTGGCTTTGAGCAGAACCACTGTGGCCGGAACTCCCAATATCAACCGCTCGCCGCTAATTCCAGGGAACACGCAAAACAAATCCTCCCGGTTCGTATCTCGAGCCTCCACCCGCTCCGCATCCACATGACTCCCTGTGTCATACCAAAAGAATCTGGACAATGTCCTCTCGATAGCTAGCTCGTTCTTTAATGCGACGGCCTGTTTTACCACTCCTCTCAAAGCGGTCTCAATCTTCGTCCTATCCGAAAGAGGTAACAACCAACCGAGAACCACACTGATGTCATAGACTATGTCTGCCTCATGGTCTTTTGAATAAGGATCTTTCGCTTGTAACTTCGCCGCCTCCGACTCGGCGAGGTCAGTAGCTTTGAGCCCGAAAACTGTGCTCAAAGTCAACAGTTCGTCCATTGCCAATGAACCTAGATCAGTAAGACATCGTTTTAATTGTAGTAGAGATTGGCGATACCTCGTTTCTTCTCCTCCTCCAAGATAGCCGAAAACACTTCCGAGATCTCAGGCGAAATTCCCGCTGCGAAAGGTTTAAAAACTCGGCGGAAGAGATACAATGCTGTTACATGGCGAAGAAGCAACTCGCGAAGGTGCTCCTCTCTGTAAAACACCTGCAAAGAATATTGAGATTTCTTGCGCGTCAGGAGGCCGTGCGTCTTTTGACCTTCCGGTCCCAATTTTTCGAGGTATCGAAGGAACTTGTGCCTCAGCGCGTCCGATAAAGGATAACCGGAATGATCCTCCGAAAAGTCCAACAGCTTCTGCTCAATGAGGCCATTCAAACTCCGGAATTTATCGACGTAATATGAGTCGGGGTGCCGCGGACTGTGTGCCATCCCTTTGGCATACATATGAGAGCGCAATTCTGAAACCGACGTTTCCAACTTTTTGCATTCCGCAATCAGGTCGTGATTTTGGCGACGAAAGGAATCGATTTGTGCTTGGAGCTGCGTAACTTGGAGATGCCGTCGCTGGTCCAGCGATTGCAAGTCGGCAGCCAATTTACGGTTCTGAGCAGCCAGAGATTCGTTGCGGGATTTCAGATAGTCAATGATTTTCCGCTGTTCGGCATCCGTAACAAGAAGCTTTTCGCTCAAGGCAGCCAGCTCATTGTTTTCAACCAGAAGTAAATTGTAGCGCTCATTCAACTGGGCATAAAACACCTGGAATTCAGGGCTCGGCGCGACCAACTGTTGGTTGAACTGAACGAGCTGTGAAGTGTCGTTCTGCCTTTCGTCGACTGGACCGGTAACCGGGGCGGTACGACTAATATTGACGGCGTGTTCGTTAGGATTGACTCCAACACCGTCTGCTTGCACGGAATGAATCTGATAAAGGCCCGCACCCTGAGATATGCCCGGGTCTAGATAGCTTCAGTCTTCAACTTTGTGGCAAATTAGATACGTTGGGTTTCAGCAGGATGGGTTCCACCGGGGTCCCCAATCCGTGTCGCATTGCCATCTGGAACAGCTCCAGGAAGAGCGCCGCTGTCGAGATTTGCGGTGGGAGGAGCTAGAGAATTGTGGGCGGGTTCGCCAATGCTGATGTGGGTCGGCTGCTCCATCGCGGGCGAGAAACCGGGGAAATGCTGTATAGGTTGATCGATGGGTGTCAAAGGCAAATGGCTCTCGTCTCTCATTTATCCGTCGTATCGTCAAGGCTGCTGACGCAACCTGTGCCGCAGTCGGGGCCGCACTCTAGGCTGGCCTATTGGGCCATAGCCCACGTGGACGGCCTTGACCCTCCGGGAAGAGGCTGGTGTGCATGGCATAAAAATAGTGCAAACGGTGATGCGTGTTGCGTCCCAACCAATCGCGCAATGCTTAGTCCGCTTTTGGAACCAATTGCGCATCACTTCATTGCGGGAAATTGCGTGCATTTCATCCCATTCGGTCCCTCACACTGCGGTCTTAAGCATCGGCCGGCCCCGGTCATTGAGACGGCAAACCCAACCTCTGTTAATCATGCCTTCCAGCGACCTATCGTCCCTCGAGTACCAATTTCAACAGCTCGCTGTTACTAAATGTCCTCCTGCGGGCCTCGTCATTGCCATCGATTTCGGCACAACATTTTCCGGCGTCGCATTTGCTCGAACCGAAACGCTGAAAGCGAACGATGTCACCACCCTGGTGAATAATATCGGCATGATCCGAAGCTGGGGGGCTTCATCGTTCTACACGGAAAAGACACCGACTATCCTCTCTTATACGAAAACTCCCCCTCTCTGGGGAGGAAGCGCCTCACAACTCGATCCCGACGAACCGAAAGTCACCTACTTCAAGCTTGGCTTGCAGCCTGGCTCGTACAGCTCAGATCTGCCCGACTCGAGATCTCTCCCTTTCCTCAAGCCCGGTTACAGGCATCCAACCTGGCCCGACAAAACCGCCCAAGATTTCGCAGAGGACTACCTGAAATCCCTCGTTACGTATATCCGGGAGAAGTTCTTCCCCAGTGAGTATGGCCCTGCGTTTCTTGCTGGACAGAGAATTTCTTGGGTCATTACCATTCCGGCCATCTGGAAAGACGCAGCCAAAGATCTCACCAGGAAAGCTGCCGAGAAGGCCGGAATTCCTGGTCGAAATCTGAAGCTCATTACTGAACCCGAGGCCGCTGCCTTGTACAGTGCCTCTCTTTGCCATCAGGTGGATCTGAAGCCGGGGGACCGATTTCTCATCTGCGATGCTGGTGGTGGAACGGTGGTATCCAGTCGCTTCTCTTCTGATTTGACTTTAGGATCTGATCGCCTACCAAATCCACTCCCTTGAACCTTTCGACGTCAGGGAGTGTAATGTCGGTTCTGGTGGGACGTGCGGGGCCGTTTTCCTTCACGAATGGTTCCTAAAGCTCCTGTACAGCAAACTTGGAAGTTATGCGGATACAATTCTTACACCGGAGTGTGTGGAAGAAGTTGTGGAGTGGTTTGAGAGATATGTGAAGCGCGTGTTCAATCCCTACGACAGCGAAGATGAGACGAAGACTTACAGGGTTCCAATGCACGGCAGCCCCGAGGCGAATATTCCGGAGATCAATCTCCGTGGACGCTATTTGAAGCTTTCCCGGTACAATAGTTCGAGCTTGAATTGTTATTAACTTGGAGGCATGATATACAAGTTGGTGTTTTCTTGAAAGTCTTTGACCAAATTCGGAAGCTCGTCAAAGATCAACTAGATCAAGTCCAGAAAAAATCCGGCAAAATTAAGGTTCACACCTGAAAATCTTGGGTGCCAGCTAACAGTTATAACAGACAATGTTTCTAGTCGGGGGTTTTGGGTCGAATCTGTACTTGTACGACTACCTGAAAAGGCAGTTCAAAAGCTTGAACATTCAACAACCTGCTGTAGGGTAAGCTGAAATCTCGAGCGAATTTGACTGTCAAGCCACACCGCGATAATGAAAGGAGCGGTCCTCTATCGTTTGGGCATGAATTCGGTGAAGGAACGCATGATGCGGGATAACTATGGCCTCTCTTGCAATCAAATTTTCCGTCAAGGCGTTCATCCCGAGTCGTCCAAATATGTCGACGCTCGCGGAGAAATCAGGACAAATGTGGGAGTCGAATGGATTGCGAACAAGGTGAGTTGCGCCGACTGCAATGTAAAATCTGATCCCTCAGGGTCGGAAGATGACCAATGGACAATTCGTTCCTTCGGACAATTGGAGCCATGTGATGACACCGACAGAATACGCCGAACGGGCTCGGATCCTTGTGACTGTTGGCTTGGTCGTATGCAATGAAGACATCCCTCCCGAGTACATAAATTACAAAGGTACATAGGCTCTTTCTGATTTGTACGCTCATATTGCAGTCTCTCGACTTTGCACTCTAGAAGTAGACCTGTCTCCTTTGAAACCATTTGAAGAAAAATATGGAAGTCGCGGGCTATATTATGAGACGAGGTTCGAGATTGCTGTGACTTTTGGCCCCGAGATTTTGTACGGGTTGGTTTCTGGAAATAGGGTCTTGGGAAGTGTCTCCGCTAGTTATTATTGATGAAGGAAATTAGCAAAATTGAAGCCAATTTTTGAGTTTTTGGATTTCCGGGATGGGATTTTCTCCGTTGATGGAAGTTCCCCCCACGGCAATTCCATTTTCCCCTGCAGGACGTACACCTGTCCGGACAACCCCAGAGCACCGACACCCATGGACTCCACACATATCGCCGTGTCCGCTCACACTGGTTCAATTCCGATTTCGGTCGCCCCTAAAGAATTAAGCAATCTCCGATTGGAGGGGAGATCGATTTGGCACGCTGCCGTGCCACTTGCATTGGGAGCCGTTTCTTCCGTTGTCTGGCCGGTGCTTCCTGCTTGGAGGTCCTGTGCTACTTCTTTCTTGCATCCTTCTCCCGTCTGGCCAATTGGTCTACGATCCGTTGACCAAAGCACCATTGTACTTCGGTTCGATCGTATTCTAGCTTCGTTCTGTACGCATCTCCTGCCCAACACGTTCCACCAATCATGGGGCAAGCAGGCCGCTGTATGGCGTCCGAGCGCCGGATCGGGCGGTTGCACGTGAATTTATCTCTCCCTCCCTCCTCTCCGCCGCCGTCCACGGCGAGCCTGCGAGCGCCAACGGACTGCAATGACCTCCACCGTCCTACCACACGTGGGCGCTCTCAAATTGGCCGATTCTCCCGTCGACCAACCCGCAAGAGCATCCGCGAAACCCGCTCTTCCCGCCGAAGACATTGCGGGCAAATGGCTCGAACAATTCAAACACGCCATCATTTCCCGCGACGCCGATGCTGTGGTCAATCTCTTCCAAGAAGATGGTATCCAAAAGCCTTAAGATCGTTCTTATAAGAAGCTTGGTGGAGAGACATGTTGGGCCTGTCATGGGAGTTTCGTACGTATCATACCGCCCGAGTTATCAGGGATGTGATTGAGGCCAAGAACACCGATGAATTGGGTCTTAGCCAGATCGCCATTGAGCCGGGGAAGCCGGTTATGACGGCAAGTCCCTCGCCTGCAGTGGGAGAATGCATTTTTGCATTCTTTCAATTTGAGACAAAGTTGGGAAGGGGAAGGGGGATCGTGAACCTCACGGCAACCGACAACTCAGGAGCTCATTGGAAAGCGTTCACGATGTATACCTGTCTCCAGGAACTCAAAGGTTGCGAGGAACGAGCACGGGACCGACGACCTAGAGGACTCGAAAAGGGAGAGACAAAGAATTGGCTTGATAAGAGACAGGAAACAGAGAGTATGGAGAGTGCGGAACCAACCGTCATTGTCATTGGAGCAGGACAAGGCGGACTGAATCTTGCTGCGAGACTGGGGACGTTGGATATCCTCACTCTGGTTATTGAACGAAATCCACGAGTTGGCGATAACTGGCGTAACCGATACAAATCGTATCTTCCCAGAACCCGATTTTTAATTGAAGGCTTGTTCTTCATGATCCCGTTTGGTACGACCATATGTCTTATATGCCCTTCCCTGAAAACTGGCCTGTTTTCACTCCCAAAGGTGTCCTCGGCCGCTCTTATCAACGCTAATAAAAGATAAATTGGGTGATTGGTTCGAAAGCTATGCTAAAGCAATGGAATTGAATGTCTGGACCTCCACCACCATCGACGGGGAACCCACTTTCGACCCAGAAACGCACAAATGGACGATAACATTGAATCGTAACGGAACGAAGCGAACCTTGCATCCAAACCATATCGTCCTTGCATCGGGCACCTCGGGTGAACCTAACGTCCCTCGCTTCAAGGGAACAGAAACCTTCAAAGGCGACATCCACCACTCCTCAAAACACCCGGGTGGCGCACAATATAAAGGGAAACGTGCAGTGATTGTTGGATGTTGCAACTCAGCACATGATATTGCGCGAGATCTCTACGAGAGTGGCGCTGCGAGCGTGACGATGGTTCAGCGAGGTTCAACGTATGTCGCTTCCCAGGAAAGTATATTGCGGCATATCCTGGGAGGCCTATATGCAGAGCATGGTCTTCCCACCGAGGACGCCGATTTATTCTCCCAGTGCCTTCCAATCCCCATTCTCAAGATCGTCCAGCAACATGTCACCAAGAACATTGCCGCCGACGACCACGAAATTCTTTCCCTTCTCGCAAAAACAGGATTTAAACTTGATTACGGATATGATGGATCTGGATTGTTTATGAAATTTTTGTTGACTGGGGGAGGTTATTACATCGATGTTGGTTGTTCCAAACTTATTGGCGACGGACACATTAAAATCAAGCAGGGAGTGCAAGTCAAAGAGATCGTTCCCGACGGGATCGTATTTGAAGATGGATCGAAACTTGAGGCAGACTTGATTGTCTTGGCTACCG
>Ga0335081_10014729_pt1 | contig 12647 bp, 13 predicted proteins | sample Lox_Sample_35_FD_206713 | JGI IMG/M metagenome (GOLD analysis project Ga0335081, IMG submission 206713) | Soil microbial communities from Loxahatchee National Wildlife Refuge, Florida, United States - Lox_Sample_3.5 | ecosystem: Environmental > Terrestrial > Soil > Wetlands | place: USA...
CCTCTGTGCCGGCGGACTGCTCTTTACGGCGGCGGCGCTCCTCCATGCGCAGAGCATCCAAACCCAGGTGCACGGCCGTACGGTAAAGCCATCCTTCCAGATTGTTCTCCGGCCGGAACAGAGCGGGCCGCGCCGATAGGCGGTAAAAGACCTCCGACGCCAGTTCTTCGGCCCGGCCGCGGTCTCCCGTGATGCGCACCAGCAGGCTCACCAGGCGCGGATATTGCAGCCGGAAGATCTCCTCCAGGCCGGCGGTGGACGTCACGCGCTCCCGCGGCGGGAAGCTGAGAGGGATCTCATCACTGGCGTCCACAATGATATAAACGACGCCCGGAACGAAAAAGTGACAGTTAATAACTTCTGTGGTAAGTTTGGAACATGCGCAGGCGATTCTTCCTGGCAATACTGCTCGGGTTGCTGGGCGTAACACTTGTGCCGGGCGCCAGCGATGCAGATCGTGACTTTTCCGGAAAATGGGTGTTGGACGAAAGCGCCAGCGACCTGACTCCCCTTGGACACGTAGAAACTCATCTGACCGTGTCGCAGGGTGGAGGCGGCATGCAATGCTCGGCCGGAGCGGAAGAGTGGACGTACGCGCTCGACGGCAGCGAGACACGCAAACAAGCCGGCGATGAGTTGCGCAGTTCGATCGTGAAGTGGGAAGGCGCGGCGCTGCTGGTGAACACCCAGGTGTCCGGACCGCAACACTACACGGTAATGGACCGATGGGAGATCTCGCGCAGCCGTAACACGTTGACTATTTCGCGCCAGGTGGCACGCGCCAACGGGGAACAGGAAGGCACGTTGGTCTACAGGCGCGAGGGCGTTCCGGCAGTTACGGCAGCGAGCGGCGCCGCGCCGGGATGGCGTCAGACGGATCAGGGCGGTACGCCGCAAACCGAACTGGCGACGAGGCCCGCACAGGGCAGGCCGCCGGATATCACCGTCCCCACGGGCACGCGGGTGCTCTTGTCGCTGATCAATGAAATCAATACGAAGCACGCTCAGGATGGCGATCATGTCTACCTCCGGACAGCGGCTCCGGTGGCGGTGAACGGGCGCGTGGTCATTCCGCGCGGCAGTGACGTGGAAGGCGTCATCACCCACACCAAGCCGGCCGGCAAGGTGGTGGGCAAGGGCGAGCTGTTTATCCGGTTCGATACGCTGATTCTGCCGAACGGCGTCTCGCGCGATTTCCGCGCGCGTCCGCCCGGAGAAGAGGGCAAAGTGGAAGGCGGCGGCAAGTCAGCCGACGGCCGTACCGTGATGGAAGGAGCCGGCATCGGAGCGACGGTCGGCGCGATCACCCGGGGGCTGGGCGGCGCAGCCGTCGGCGGTGTGGGCGGCGCTTTGGCCGGTGTGCTGCTCTCCCGCAATCAGAACGTGATCCTGCACGCGGGCACTCACCTGGAAATGGTTCTGGACCGCGACTTAGTGTTTCATCCCGACGAACTACCCTAGTTAGCGGGAAGTTACAAGCCACTTACAATTTCTCAATGACCTTCGGACCTGTGGCGGCTCTGGCGATAGGTTTTGCTCTCCCCGCCATCCTGCAGGGCGGATTCTGCACGGCCGGCACAGGGTTCATCCGTTCCTGGAAACGATGGGAGGGATCATTGCTTCGGGTGAGCCGATTCCGGAGAATCAGCCGGACGCGAGCGGCCTGAACTTCTTCTTCGATCTGGGCGGGGGAGTGCGGTGGCGCGCAGGTGAGCGCGGAGCGGTGAGCCTGGGCGGCCCGAGCCGCCACTTACACAGCCGCCGGCTTGATCACCCAGCCATCCTGCAGATTGATGATCCTGTGGCCGTACCCCGCATTGACCTCCGAGTGGGTCACTTGCACGATGGTGGTGCCTTCGTCGTTCAGGCGCTTGAACAGCTCCATGATTTCCTTGCCCTGGCTGGAATGCAGGTTGCCCGTAGGTTCGTCGGCCAGGATCAGCTTGGGGCTCGCGATCACCGCGCGCGCCACGGCTACAAGCTGCTGCTGGCCGCCGGAAAGCTGGCTGGGATACAAGTCGCGCTTGCCGACGATGTGAAACCGGTCCAGCGTGTCGCACACCAGGCTGGCGCGCTCGGACGATTTGATATTCCGGTAAGACAGCGGAATGTCCAGGTTCTCGTAGACCGTCAGGTTATCGATCAAGTGGTAGCTCTGAAAGACGAAGCCGATGTACTTCTTGTTGAGCTCCACGCGGTCCTTGGGCTTCATCTTGTGAACGGCATGATCCAGGAAGTAGAACTCGCCGGTCCAGGCGCCGTCCAGCATGCCAAGAATGCTGAGCAGCGTGGATTTGCCCGCTCCCGATGGACCCATGATGGTCACAAACTCGCCTTCCTTGATGTCCACTTCAATACGCCGCAGGACGTAGGTCCGCCCGTAGCCCGCTTCGTAGAATTTGTCCAGATTCGCGGTTCTGATCATGTGCTTCTATTCTACTTGACGGACGAGGTACGGATGGGTCCCGGTCAGAGCGGAGCGGCGAAAACCGGCGGCAGATGCGGCGTCTGCGCGCCGGCGGCCGGTTCCAGCGTGACCGCTACGGCGGCGGTGCCTGCGACATCGACGGGGCCCTGCAGCAGATGCAAGGCGGTCCAATCCCCCGCGGCTTGAAACAGGCCCGCCGGCAGGGGCCGGCTGCCCTTGGCTTTCGGAATGACCCACATTTCGTAGATCTTGCCCGGCGGCGCGGGCGGCAGGTTGGAAGCCAAGAGCAGCACGCCATGCGCCGGGTCGAGGAACACGCGTCCGCGCGGGGGTTGCGGCGTGGCGCCGCCGAACACGACCTGTTTGACGCCCGGCTGGTTGAGGATGGCGAGCGCTGCATTCAGCCGCGCCAGTTCGCGGTTCCGGGCCGCCGATTCCGATTGCAGGCGTCGCAGGCTGGCTTCCGCCCGCCCCAGTTGCGCGGCTGCACGATGCGCGCGGGCGTTGAAGAAAAACGCGGCGAGCAGCGCGCCCGCGGCTATCGCGGCCCACACGGGCGACCAGTTCCAGCGCGCAGCCCTTCCGCCGCCCGGGATTGCCAGCACGCGCCTGCGCAGCCGCGCAGGCGGCTCGGCCGCGGGGGCCGTGGCGCCGATCTGCGTCATCAACTCGCGCGCGCCCCGCACGCCGGGCACGCAGACGGGGCAATTCCGGTCCAGGTGCTCGCGGATCTCGCTCGCCTCGGGATCCTCCACGATGCCCAGCGCGTAGAGAGCGTAGGAATCGCGCAGTTCTTCGCAACTCATGCGGTCACCGCCGTTCCGAGATCGTCGCGCAGATTCTTCAAGGCCGCCCGCACCCAGGTCTTCACGGTGCCCAGCGGCTGCCCCATGCGCTCCGCCATCTCCGTCTGCGAAAGGCCTTCGAAGTAGGCCAGCTCGATGACGGTGCGATGGTTCTCCGAAAGCTTCTCGAGCGCGGTGCGCACGCGCCGCAGCCTGTCGGAATCGAGCAGCGTCCGTTCCATATCCGCGAACAGGGCGGGGTGGTCCGTCGCGGTCAGCTCCACTGCGTTGCGCATGCGGCCGGCGGCCGACCGGAGATAATCGATGGCCCGATGGCGCGCCACGGCCAGCATCCAGGGAAGCAGCCCACCGCGCGCGGCGTCGAATGCCTGCACGCGGTTCCAGACGCGCATAAAGGTTTCCTGGGCGAGATCTTCGGCTACCCCGCCGTCCCGCACCACACGCACGATGAGTGCGTAGACCATGCGGCCATAGCGGTCGTACAATTCCGCCATGGCACGCGGATCGCGCCGCTGCAGGCGCCGGACCAGATCCGCGTCACCTTCGCCGAATTCGAGGGCCAGCAACAGAGGCAGCAACAGCATCAGGCTACGCATCCGATTCGGGCAGACCGCCGGCGTACACAATTATTCATACGGTGTCAGACCGCTGGTTGGATGGGGGACCACCGGTGCATTATACTGCTGAAAACATGCCAACAGGATTTCGTACGATCTGCACACTCCTTGCCGCCGCGGCGCTTCTCGCGGGGCGCGCCCGCCAACTGGGCGTTCCATTTGAAGGTACGCCGGGTCGATTGAATGCGATCACGGACATCGCAGGCCTCGAAGTGGGCCAGGCCACGCTGATCTCGGGCGATGGAAAAGACGCGGTGCGCACGGGAGTCACCACCATCTGGCCGCGGGGGAAGCAATCCTGGGCGCCTGTCTTTAGCGGCTGGTTCTCGCTGAACGGCAACGGCGAAATGACCGGCACCACCTGGGTGGAGGAATCCGGCCTGTTGGACGGCCCGGTGATGATCACCAACACGCACAGTGTAGGGCTTGTGCGCGACGCGTACATCAAGTGGCGGGTCAACCGCGCGCGGCAGGCCGGCATCGACCTCACCGACGCGTGGTCGCTGCCCGTGGTGGCCGAGACCTGGGACGGTTTTCTGAACGACATCAACGGATTTCACGTGCACGAGGCGGATGTGTTCGCCGCGCTGGAGGCCGCCAAGGGTGGGCCGGTCGCCGAAGGCAACGTAGGCGGCGGGACGGGCATGGTCTGCTACGGATTCAAAGGCGGCATCGGCACCAGTTCCCGCACGGCGGGCGCTTACACGGTCGGCGTGCTGGTACAGTGCAACTGCGGGCGGCGGGCGCAGCTTCGCATTGGCGGTGTGCCGGTGGGGCAGGAGATCCCGGGAAACGAGCCGTACGCAAGCAATTTCCGCCACTCGGGCGACGATTACGGCTCGATCATCATCGTGGTGGCTACCGACGCGCCGCTGCTGCCGCACCAGATGAAGCGGCTGGCGCGGCGCGCCTCGTTGGGGCTGGCGCGCACCGGCTCGACTTCCGGCAACGGGTCCGGCGATATTTTCATCGCGTTCTCGACGGCCAACCCGGACGCCGGACATACGTCGGGCCTGGTGAATCTGACCATGCTGCCCAACGACGAAATGAACAAGCTGTTCGACGCCACCGTGCAGGCGACCGAGGAAGCCATCGTCAACGCCATGGTGGGGGCGGAAACGATGACAGGCTTCGAGGGGCACACGGTGATCGCGCTGCCGCACGACCGGCTGCAGGAGGTGCTGGAGAAGTACAACCGGTTGGTGCACTGATGCCCGCATCCTGTTGACCCCTGCCGCAACCTCCGTCTTGTGGCAGTCATCTACAAAATGGTACATTTTGTTATCCTGGATTAAAGACATTGCGATCCATTCTGCATTCCTGCTTAATTTGTGTGTTGGCGGTGTGCTTCGGCACATTGCGCGCCGCTGAGGACACCAGCCCCGATTCGGTTGTAGAGAATTATTGGGCCGCGTCCCAGCAGCAGGCGCACGCCTTGGAAGGCTCGTCAATGGAAGTGGATATTCAGGCTTCCCTTCCCAAGCTCAGAAGGCAAGGCCGCTTGCACGGGTTGCGGCGCATTTCGCGCCTGGGCCGCATCACGTATGAAGCCCTGCACTTCGAAGGCGACAATTCCGTCAAGAACCACGTGATCGCCCGGTATCTCGAAGCCGATGCCGACGCCCAGTCCAACGGGCCTGCCTCGCTGGCGGTCACGCCTGCGAACTATAGGTTCAAGTACAAGGGAACGATCGAGCCGGACGGACGGCTGGTGCAGGTCTTTCACGTCACGCCGCGGCATAAGCGCGTAGGGCTCTTCAAGGGCGAGATCTGGATCGACGCCACGACCTTTCTGTGCGTGCGCGAGTCCGGCCGTCTCGTGAAACCCTCCTCGATATTTCTAAAGAAGATCGAATTTGTCAAAGAGTACGAGATCCAGGGCGGCATCTCCGTTCCGCGCGAGATTCGCAGCGTGGCGTACACGCGGCTGGTAGGTCCGGCGGAGCTGACCGTCGTTTTCCGCAATATATCGTTGGCCAATGTCCCGCAGCGGGCGAGTCAGGTGGACGTGGGCGATCAATGAGGCGAGCCAGCCGGCGCTCCTTCGAGTGACCAGTCATGAGAACACTGTTTCTGAACCCTCCTTCGTTTGAAGGCTTCGATGGCGGCGCAAGCTCACGCTGGCCGGCTACTCGCGAGATCGAATCCTACTGGTATCCCGTGTGGCTCTGCTATCCCGCAGGCATGCTGCCCGACAGCAAGGTGGTGGACGCGCCTCCGCACAAGATCTCGATCGAGCAGACTGTCGCCATGGCCAACGACTTCGAGCTGCTGGTGCTGTTCACGTCCACGCCCGGTTTTCACGTGGACGTGAAGATGGCTGAGATGATGAAGGACGCGAACCCCAAGCTCAAGGTCGCCTTCGTCGGACCGCCGGTTACTGTGGAGCCCGAGCGTTCGCTGCGAACGTCGCCGGCCATCGATTTCGTGGTGCGCCGGGAGTTCGATTACCAGATTGCGGATTACGCCCGCGGCACACCGGTCGAAGAACTGCCCGGAGTCAGTTTCCGCAAGAACGGCCACATCGTCAATAACCCGGAACGCGCCCCCATCGAGAACCTCGATGAGCTGCCGTGGGTCACCAAGGTTTATCAGCGCGATCTCGACGTCAAACGTTACAACGTGCCGTTCCTTTTGAATCCTTACATCTCGCTCTACACCTCGCGCGGCTGCCCGGCGATGTGCACGTTCTGCCTCTGGCCGCAAACCCACTCGGGTCACCGCTGGCGCTTGCGCTCCACAGACGACATTGCGCGCGAAGTGGCCTTCGCCAGGGAAGCCTTCCCATACGTGAAGGAAATCTTCTTCGACGACGATACCTTCAACTATCAGAAGGCGCGCACCATCGAGCTGTGCAGGAAACTGAAGCCCCTGAATTTCACCTGGTCATGCACCTCGCGGGTAACCACCGACTACGAGACTTTGAAGGCCATGAAGGATTCCGGCTGCCGCCTGCTGATCGTGGGCTACGAATCCGGCGAGCAGCAGATCCTGAAGAACATCAAGAAGGGCGCCACCATCGACATGGCGTTGCGCTTCACGGACAACTGCAAGAAGCTGGGCCTGGTGGTGCACGGCGATTTCATCATCGGCCTGCCCGGCGAAACGCGCGAGAGCATCCGCAAGACCATCGATTTCGCCAAACGCCTGGACACGGAAACGGTTCAGGTTTCGATCGCCCACCCGTACCCCGGCACCGAATTCTACGATTACGTCAAGAATAACGGGCTCATCACCATCGACGCCATGACCGATGAGACCGGACACCAGCTTCCCAACATCACTTATCCCGGGCTCGACCGCGGCGAGCTGGTGGACTGGGTCGAGCGATTCTATGGCGAATACTACTTCCGGCCGCGCGTGATTTGGCGCGTCGTGCGCAAGGCCATCTTCGATTCCAGCGAGCGCAAGCGCCTAACGAAGGAAGCGCGCGAGTACCTGGCGCTGCGCTCCAAACGGAAAAAGTTCGTGGCCTCGGAACGCAAGGCGAACACCGTGGCTGCCGCTGCCGCGGACTCCGGTGATTAGAAAGCCTACAGCTAGCCGCGCATGAATGTCCACGCCAGCCGCCTGCGACTGAAAACCCGTTTCTTCACTTTTCTGGTCGTGCTCAGCAGTGTGTGCGGGAACTTCTCGCTGAGCTGGGGTATGCGCCAGTTCGGGCGCCTGGTCTCTCTCTCGCCCCTGGCCTACGTGCGCGCTGTCGCCAACCCCTGGGTGGCCCTCGGAATCACGCTGCTGATCCTGTGGCTGTTCTCCCACATGGCGCTGTTGAGCTGGGCGGACCTGAGCTATGTTCTGCCGGTGACCTCCATCGGCTACGTGCTGTCGGCACTGGCAGGCAACCTGTTTCTGCACGAAGTCATCTCCCGCTGGCGTTGGGCCGGCATCTCGTTGATCGTGGCCGGTGTGTTCCTGGTGGCGCGCACCGCGCCGCATCATTCCGGAGCGGCGTCATGAGGTGGCTGCTGGTGGCCGTGATCGCCGCGGCTACGACCATTTCCGACGTGCTGCAGGCGGCCGCTATGAAGCGTCACGGCGAAATCCGCGATTTCCGGCCAGGCGCATTGCGGCGCGTGCTGGCCCTGCTGGCGCGCAATAAGCTGATCATTGCGTCGGTGGCCGCCATGGCCATTTCCTTCTTCGCGTTCATCGCGCTTCTCTCCGTCGCCGATCTCAGCTTCTCCGTGCCGGCCACGGCCGCCAGCTATGTGCTCGAGACGGTACTCGCCAAGTACCTTCTGAAGGAACCGGTGACCCTGGGACGCTGGGCCGGCGCATCGCTGGTGGCCTGCGGCGTAGCTCTGCTGGCGCTGTGATCTGGCTCGCCGTCCCCGCCCTGGCTTCAGCCGTCTATTGGCTGCTGGTGATCGTGGCGGCTGTCCGGTGGCGCAGATCGCCCGCCGGCGCGCCCGCGGCCAGTCCGCCGGTTTCCATCCTGAAGCCTGTCCACGGGCGCGACCCGCATTTTTACGAAGCCATTCGCTCGCACGCTCTGCAGGATTACCCGCAATACGAGATCCTGTTCGGCATCAGCCGCCCCGACGACGCTGCCGCGGACGATATCCGCCGGCTCATCGCCGAGTTCCCCGAACGCCACATCCGGCTGATCATCGCCTCCACCAAGATGCCGAACGCCAAAGTCGGCGTGCTCGCCGATCTGGCCGCGGAGGCCCGCTACCCGCTGCTGCTGATCAACGACAGCGATATTACGGTTGCGCCGGATTATCTCCGGCGAGTCACCGCGGCGCTCGAGCGGCCCGCGACCGGGCTAGTCACCTGCCTCTATCGCGCGCGTTCGGAAACCACGCCGGGCCGCTGGGAAGCCCTCGGCGTGGCTACTGAATTCGTGCCCAGCGTGCTGGTGGCACGGATGCTCGGCTCCGTGGAGTTTGCGCTCGGTTCGACCATGCTCCTGCGCGCCAACGATCTGGGGCGCATCGGCGGCTTCGCCGCCATCGGCGAGTACCTGGCCGACGATTACCAACTCGGGCGCCGCATCCGTTCTCTCGGCCTGCGTGTCGAATTCGCGCCGGCTGTGGTGGAGACGAACCTGGGCGGCGTCACCTGGGGCGAAGTATGGCGGCATCAACTGCGCTGGACGCGCAGCATCCGCGTATCGCGGCCGGGCGGCTATTACGGCTACCTCGTGACCCACGCCACCTTCTGGTCCCTGGTGGCCATCGCTACGGGCACATGGCCGGCAGGCCTGGCGGCGCTCGCCATCCGCCTGCTCGCCGGCATCCGGGTCGCCGGGGGTGTGTTGCTTGACTCCGCGGCGGTCCGGCGGGCCTTCTGGATCCCCTTTCGCGACCTCTGGGGTTTCGCCATCTGGGTGTGCGGCCTGGCCGGCGGCCCGGTCGAATGGCGGGGCATCTCCATCCGGCTGTCGCCAGATGGTAAAATAATATCGGACCTGTAAATCGTTTTTATTGCGAAATTCCAACCCGAATTCGCCACTGCAGGTTCCGGAGGCCAGCATGATCGTCCTGTTATTCGGACCGCCCGGCTGCGGCAAAGGCACTCAGGCAGCATTAATTGCACAGCATTTTCATATCCCCGCCATCTCTACAGGCGAGATGTTTCGCGCCGAATGCAGGGCCGGCACAGAGCTGGGCCGGCTGGCATGTTCCATTCTGAAATCAGGGGGCCTGGTCGGCGACACGATCGTAGAGCAAATCGTGGCTGCCCGGATCCAGCAGCCCGACTGCGCCTCTGGTTTTCTCCTGGACGGGTTCCCGCGCACGTTGGAACAGGCCGTTTTCCTCGACGCTCTGTTGCGGAAGTTGAGCCTGCCTAAACCCATCGCCATCCATCTGGACGTGCCCGCGCAGGTGCTGGTGTCACGCATCACGGCGCGGCGCCAATGCGGCCGGTGCGGACGCATCTACAACATGCTGTCGCAGCCTCCCAAGGCCGGCGAGATCTGCGACGATGACCAGACACCCTTGATCCGCCGCGAGGACGATACCGAGGGCGTGATCCTGGCGCGGCTGAAAGCCTACCACGATGCCACCGGCCCGGTGGTCGCGTACTATCAAAACGGCGGCTGCCACCGCGTGGACGCCACCGGAACTCCGGCCGTGATCTGGTGCGCGATTGAGCGGCTGCTGGCCGGCGAATCGGAAGCCCTGACCTGCAAGTGACGTAAACGCCTTGGACGGCGCGGACCAGAGCTCTCCCTTCTGCCTGGACCTGCTATCTTGTTTAGAAGCCTCTGGCTGGAACTGATATGAAAGCCACCATCCTGGTTTCTACGCTTTTTCTGGCATCGGCAGCGGCCGCCGCCGGCGTGCCATCCCCTGAAGTCCAGATCGCCGCCGCGGTCCTCGCCGCGCCGGCGGAGCTGCGGGATGGCGCAACCGTTCTCGGTTACAATCCCCAGGGCGCATTGGTCAAACTCCGCGAGGGTCACAACGAATTGATCTGCCTCGCGAGCGACCCTGCCAAAACTGCGTTCAGCGTCGCCTGCTACCACCGTGACCTGGAGCCGTACATGGCTCGCGGCCGCGAGCTCACGGCGCAAAAAGTCGCCGGGCAGAAGCGTAACGAAATTCGCTGGAAAGAGGTCGAAGAAGGCAAACTCTCGCTGCCGCGCGAGCCGCACACGCTCTATGTACTCACTGGCACGGCCTACGATGCCGCCGCGGGCAAAGTGACGAACCCTTACCTGCGATGGGTGATCTATGTGCCCTTCGCCACGCCTGAATCCACGGGCCTGGCGACCAAGCCAAGTGAAAATGCGCCGTGGCTGATGTATCCGGGTACCGCAGGCGCCCATATCATGATCAACCCGGCCAAGAAATAAGCCGGGCTTGGGCAACTATGGAGCGCGCTGAGATGTACGCCCGTCTCCACTCCCGGTCCGGGCACTGGGACATGATCGTCGTGGGCGGCGGCGCCACCGGTATCGGTGTGGCTATAGACGCCGCCGCACGCGGATACGCGGTTCTTCTTTTGGAACAGCACGACTTCGGCAAGGGCACGTCGAGCCGCAGCACCAAGCTGGTGCACGGAGGCGTTCGTTACCTGGAGCAGGGCAATATCTCGCTCGTCATGGAAGCGCTTCGCGAGCGGGGCCTGCTGCTGGCCAACGCGCCGCACCTGGTCCACGACCGCGCTTTTGTAGTGCCGAATTACGATTGGTGGGAAGCGCCGTTTTACGGACTCGGTCTGAAGGTCTACAACCTGCTGGCCGGCAAGTACGGCTTCGGCAGTTCCCGCATTCTCTCGAAGGAAGAGACGCTCGAGCGCCTGCCCACAATCGAGACCGAAGGGCTGCGCGGCGGAGTTGTCTACTACGACGGCCAGTTCGATGACTCCAGGCTGCTCATCCACATGGCTGCCACCGCTTGCGGGCTGGGCGCCACCTTGCTCAACTACGTGCGAGTCACAAGCCTGACGAAGGACGCCGAAGGTTTCATAAATGGCGTGATCGCGCGCGACACCGAGAGCGGCGAGGAATTCCACGCGCTATCCGAAGTCGTGATCAACGCCACGGGGCCGTTCAGCGACGGCCTGCGGCGGCACGCGGATGCCTCGGCCATGCCCATGATCGCGCCCAGCCAGGGTGTGCACCTGGTCTTCGATCGCTCTTTTCTCCCAGGCGATAGCGCCATCATGGTGCCGCACACCAGCGATGGCCGCGTGATGTTCGCGATTCCGTGGCACGGCCACACGCTCATCGGCACGACCGATACGCCAGTCGAAAGCGCATCGCTCGAGCCGGTGGCTTTCGAACAGGAGATCGATTTCATTCTGTCCACCGCCTCGCTTTATCTGGCGCACAAGCCCACGCGCGACGACATCCTCAGCGTGTTTGCCGGCATCCGCCCGCTGGTGAAATCAGGCGCTGGCAGCTCTACTTCGGCGTTGTCGCGCGACCACACCATCCACATCGAGAAGTCCGGCCTGCTGACGATTTGCGGCGGCAAGTGGACCACCTATCGCCACATGGCGGAAGACTGCGTGAACCAGGCGGCCATGCTGGCGCGCCTGCCGGAGAAGGAATGTGTCACCAGTCATCTGAGGCTGCACGGATACGATCCGCACGCCGAGCAGTTCGGTGCGTTGCGCGTGTACGGGTCGGACGCAGCGCCAATCCAGGACCTCATGCGCGCTGAGCCGGCGCTGGCGGAACCGCTGGATGCCGCGCTGCCGTATACCGGCGCCGAAGTGGTGTGGGCCGTCCGCCACGAAATGGCGCGTACCGTCGAAGATGTTCTGGCACGCCGTACCCGGGCGCTTTTTCTAAACGCCAAGGCGGCGATGCGCATGGCGGCGCGCGTGGCTGGGCTGATGGCGCGCGAATTGAACCAGGATGCCGGCTGGCAGGCGCGGCAGGTGGAGACCTTCACAGATGTTGCCCGGAACTACTGCCCTGAGGTCGTGGGTGATCAGTTCGCCGGTGGAAATCTGGTATGATGCTGGTAGCGGAGCCGGTGGGCGAGACCGGCCCCGCAGCGCTGTTACCCGGCCGATCAGTTTCAGCCGGATTACCAACATTAGGATCATAAGCGATCCCCCTTTCTGCTTCATGGTGAAGGCCCGGGCTGGGACCCGGGCTTTCCCGTTTAGAAGCTCCAGTGCTTCGCGCGGGAACCCGCTCATTCACCGTTCGCGGAAAGGCTCACCCATGTAGTGGTAAGGCGCGGGAAATTTTCACGCGGATCTTCTGCGCTGACTAATGCCGGCTTTGGAGCACTGGAATCTCGCGCCGCCCGATCAAGCCGGAGACCGCCGAGATGTCGCGGTCCAGCGCCCGGTCCGCTTCCACAAAGGCGCTAACCGCACGAA
>Ga0335081_10014730_pt1 | contig 12647 bp, 10 predicted proteins | sample Lox_Sample_35_FD_206713 | JGI IMG/M metagenome (GOLD analysis project Ga0335081, IMG submission 206713) | Soil microbial communities from Loxahatchee National Wildlife Refuge, Florida, United States - Lox_Sample_3.5 | ecosystem: Environmental > Terrestrial > Soil > Wetlands | place: USA...
GGCCTGCTTCGACGACGTGGGCTGCCGGGTGATCACCGGGAACCAGGCCATCGACCACGCCACCGTCGCCCGCTTCGTGCGCCGGCACCGGGACCCGCTCACCGGCCTGTTCGTGCAGGTACTGGCTATCTGCGCCCGGGAGGGCCTGGTGACCGTCGACCTGGTGGCCGGTGACGGCACGAAGGTGAAGGCCAGCGCCTCCAAGGCGGCCAGCCGCACGCTGGAGGAGCTCGAAGTGAGCATCGACGAGCTGCAGAAGGCGCTGGAAGCCGAGGTCACCGCATGGTGGCACCAGGCGGACCTGCTCGATGCCCAAGACGAGCAGGCCGCGGCTGACGCGGCGCTGCAGCGCGCGCTGGCCGACCCGAACAAGGGGAACGTTCCCAAGGGCAACACCACAGACCCGCACTGCCGGATCATGCCGGCCAAGACCGGCGGCTACATGTGCGCCCGCAACCTGCAGGCCCTGGCCAACGACCGCCAGATCATCCTGGCGATGCTGCTGCACGACAACCCGATCGACGTCGGTGCGCTGCACCCCCTGCTGAAAGCCGGCCGCGCCAACCTCGACGCCATCGGCATCACCCGCGCGATCGGACAGGCCCTGTTCGACGCCGGATACGCCTCCGAGGCCAACTTCACCGCCGACTGCGAGGCAAGCCTGCTGGTCGCCGTGCACAAGGAAGCCGCCACCTGCGGCCGCGACCAGGCCGGAGACAAGACCATCCCCGCCGCCTGGGCCGGCATGGCCGCCACGATGGCCACGCCCGAGGCCAAGGAAGCCTACACGAAGCGCCAGGCCATCATCGAGCCCGTCTTCGGGCAGCTGTTCGCCCGCATGGGACGAAGCCTGAACTACCGCGGCGAGATGCCCGGCACCGAGCTCCACCTATGGGGCACCACCCACAACCTGCTGAAATGCTTCCGCAGCCGGCAACGCTCCCAAGCCGGGCCAGCCGCCGCGCGGGAAGCCGCCCCGAGCGCCGCCTGACCCTGCCAGGACGGCACCCCGACCACCCGCCGCAGAAAGGATCATCCAGGCCCTGCCAGCCGAAACCATGACGATCACCGAAACCAGGGACCGCAGCCGCGCCCCGCCGGCCCTGCGGGCAGCCAGGCAGCACCGCCAGATCCCACCCGGCCACTCAAAAGACGCGCGACAGGACGCGCTCACCCGGATCCACCTGCGGGAAACCCCTCGTAGAGGAGAGAGTCGTCCAGAAACAGCCGGCGGATCCAGATTTCAGACCGCCATCCGCACTCAGCGGTTGCGCGACAGCCTCGACCAGCCAGAACCCGCGGAAATCCATGCCATCCGCCTGGCCTGGGAAGACGCCGCAGACCTCGCCGCCTAAACCACGAAAGTCGAGTCAGAAGCCGAGCCCCATATCGGTCGGTGGATCGAGGCTTAGCTTCGATCCACCGACGCCTTTTCGGGTTTATCGGTGTTCCAGCAGGTCAGGACCCTGATTGCCGCTGTTGGCGGCTGCGCGGCACACCAGGGCTTCGGCAATGACGGTCAGCTCTACTTCACCTTCACCCGCGATGGCAGCAAATGGGAATCAGACCAGCAGGTACCGACTTCCGGCATGTCGGACAGCCCCTCAGCGCTGTTCTTCAACGACCGGCTCTACTGCTTCTACCAGCGCAGCGGCCAAGACGGTCAGCTCAGGTACACCTCCACCTCCGATGGCATCGACTGTCATTTGCCCAAGACCAGCAGATACCGAATGTCGGCATGTCGGCCGGCCCCAGCGCTTGTTTCGGGTGACGAGGATTGCAGTTCAGCATGTCGTCGCATGGCCACTGCCCAAAAGTTAGGGGCCGATGCGAGCTGGTTTGGAGGCATGCGGAGGCGAAGAGGGTTATTCAGGCGGGGGCCGCCAGGTTTGTGGCAAATTTCCAGTTTGGCGGTGTGTCTACGTGAAAGGCGGCCTGCTTCTCGAAAGGATTGGGTTACCACACTCAGTCCCACAGAAACAGGCCGCGCATGTCTTATACCACCGGATTCGCCAAAGACGAGATCATCGACCTGCGCGCTGGTATATGCAAATGAGGAGAACTGCGACATCGATCCGTGGCCGCCATCCCTCGGTCTTTACAAGTCAGTGGTTATCGCGCTCACCTACATGCGGCGAAACCGCGTTCAGCAGGAACTCGCCAAGACATACAACACTTCCCAGCCGACCACCAGCCGTGCTAATTCGCGGATCACTTCCCGGCTGGCGGTCGTGCTCGCCCCGTTCGTCCCCACGGCGGAGGACCTCGACCCGGACACCCGGTACATCTACGACGGCACGCTGCTTCCCTGCTGGTCGTGGCGTGAGCACCGGGAGCTGTATTCGGGCAAGCGCAAAACCACCGGTAAGAACGTCCAGGTTGCGTGCAATCTTTACGGAGAGCTCGCATGGATATCCGACCCGGTTGACGGAAGCCGCCACGATGCACATTGCATCGACGAATCATCAGTGCGCGCAGTTCCCGCAGAACGCCGCCCCGGTCAGCAGCCGCATGCCCTTCGGCGCGCGCTTGCCGTCGCGTTTGGGTTACCCTGCTTCTCCGGGCTGTTGGTCTTGTCAGCCTTCCGGCTCAGGCGACGCACCCCGACCAGGCAGCGCCCGCAACCGTCATACTCCGTGGTGAGCATGTCTTCCATGATGCCTGCTCCCGATCCTGTGTGGATTGCGGAAGCACCCGGGCTGCCACGCCTCGCCCCGGGCGGCGCATTTCCAGGTTTCTGGAGACTGACAATCCAATCAGCGCTCATGCCGGTCTCGCAGGACGCCCACGGGTATCGTGAAGTGCTGCCCAGCCTGCTCATTCCCCCGGTCGTGTTCTGGCAGCCATGAACGGGAGGGACGATGAACGACTGGCCCCAGGGCTGGTACCGCGACGAAAAGCCCCGGCGGCCGGCCGGATCTGCCGGATGCGGCTGGTCCGACGCGCCGACGGGCGACCTCACCGCGCGCTACCCGCGGGGATCCAGCCAGGCGAGTCCGGGAACCGGCCAGGCCGGATGGCCGGCGCAGCCGCCGGGCCACGCCCCGCCCCGGCGCCGCTGGGGCCCAAAGCGCATCCTGCAGATCGTCACGGCCATGGTCATCCTGGCGATCGTCTGCTCCGTGGCGTACTACTTCTACCTGAACTCCAAGCTGACCAGGGTCAACGCGCTGGCCAACTACACCGGCCGGCCCGCCGCCGGGGCGGGGGCCAATTGGCTGCTGACCGGGTCGGACAGCCGGGGTGGGCTGACGACACAGCAGGAAGATCAGCTCGCGCTGGGGCATGACGTCAGCGGCGCCCGGTCGGACACGATCATGGTGCTGCACCTGCCCGCCAACGGCAACGCGCCGGTGCTCGTGAGCATCCCCCGTGACTCGTACGTGAACATCCCCGGGCACGGCTACGACAAGATCGACGCAACCTACTCCGTGGGCGGCCCGGCGCTGCTGGCCCAGGCGGTGCAGAACGCCACCGGCCTGTACATCAATCACTACATGGGGATCGGTGTCGGGGGACTGGACGCCGTGGTCGACGACGTCGGCGGCGTGCGAATGTGCCTGCCCGGGCCGATGGTCGACCCCAAAGCGGGACTGAACCTGAAGGCCGGCTGCCAGGCCCTCAACGGCGCGCAGGCGCTCGGCTACGTCCGGACCCGCAACTTCGCCCAGGGCGACCTGCAGCGCGAGCAGGACCAGCGGCTGCTGCTCAAGGCCCTGCTCAGCAAGGTCACCAGCACCGGCACGCTGATCAACCCGTTCGCCACGATCCCGGCCGCCAACGGCGCCGTCAGCTCGCTGGACGTGGACCAGGGCACGCAGCTCTATCAGCTCGTCCAGGTCGCGTTCTCGCTGCGGAATCCCGAGACGACCACCGTCCCGTTCGGCGGGTTCGGCGACACGGCCGTGGGCTCGGTCGTACTGTGGGACAAGGCGAAGGCGGCGGAGCTGTTCAGCGATCTGGCCAGCGACCGCCCGGTGCCAGCCAGCCTGCTGAGCGGATCCGCCGACACCGCGACGGGCTGACCGCCCGCCCTCCGGGCGCGCCGCCATTCCTTATCGCTAATGCGTTTCTGATAAGTCCCCGGACACGCGCGTGATTACGACATTCACCGCCACTGCCGGCATTTTGCCCGCTTTTGACACCCGCTTTGGTAACATCGCGTCTCAGCAGGACACGGACGGCTACCGGCCGGAGGTCTGATGAGCACTGGCGGGTCGCCTGAAGACGCTCCAGATCTCGGTCTCTCCGCCCGGGAGACCGAGATCATGTCCCTCATCGCCGGAGGCCGTACAAACGGCGAGATCGCCGCTCAGCTCTTCCTGGCCGAAAAGACCGTGAAGAACCACGTGAACCGGATCTACGCGAAGCTAGGCGCCGGATCCCGGGATGCCGCCATCACCCAGTGGCTGGGCAACCGGGAAAGCGTCGGCTGACTGCCCCGGCCAGCGGCCGCCGCACGGCCGGGCCGCTCCGGCGCCGGGCCGCTCCCCGCCGGGCGGCCAACCCGCAGCCGAGCGGCCCTGGCCAGCAGTCATGCCGATCCGGACAGATACGCTCCAGCGCGCATTCAGGTTTCTCTCAGCATGACGGGTGAAAATATGGAGCATGGAGATGCTGACCGGCGATGAGCGGCAGCGCACGGATACCCGGCTGCTCGTGGTCGAGGACGAGCCGAACATCCTTGAGCTGCTGTCCGCCAGCCTGCGGTACGCCGGATTCGACGTGGTGACCGCTGCGGCGGGCACGGAGGCCGTACAGGCCGCGCAGCGGCACCGCCCCGATCTCATCGTGCTCGACGTCATGCTCCCGGACATGGACGGCTTCGACGTCGTCCGGCGGCTGCGCAGCGGGGGCGCCCGGGTGCCGGTGGTGTTCCTTACCGCGCGGGACGCGACCGAAGACAAGATCCGCGGCCTGACCCTCGGCGGCGACGACTACGTGACCAAGCCGTTCAGCCTGGAGGAAGTGATCGCCCGGATCCGGGCCGTGCTGCGGCGCACCAGCGGCGATGGCGGCGAGCCCGCCCCGCGCCTGACGTTCGCCGACCTGGAACTCGACGAGGAAAGCCACGAGGTCTGGCGGGCCGGCCAGCAGGTTCAGCTCTCCCCGACGGAATTCAAGCTGCTCCGGTACTTCATGAGCAACGCCAACCGGGTGCTTTCGAAGATGCAGATCCTCGACCACGTGTGGGATTACGACTTCCGCGGTGACACCGGCATCGTGGAGTCGTACGTCTCCGTGCTGCGCCGCAAGATCGACACCGTGGAGCCGCGGCTGATCCATACGCTGCGCGGAGTCGGCTACGTGCTCAGGCTCCCGTCGTCGTAGGGCCGATCATGGCGCGAAAGCCAGCGGGCGCCGGTCACGGGGACAGCGCGTCCCGGCACCCACTGATCGCGATGAGCCAGCTGCCGCAGCGCACGCCGCTGCGGATCAAGCTGATCACCGCGCTGCTCGCGCTGGTGGCGCTGGCCCTCGCGGTGATCAGCTTCACCAGCATCGCGGTGTTCCGCGGGTACCTGGAGAGCCAGGTCGACGGCACGCTCGCCAACCTGGTCCGCGCGGTGACCAGCAACACGATGTACCGTGGCGCGCAGATGTATTTCGCGGCCAACGGGTACGTCGTCGAGAGCTTTGACGCACAGGGCAACCTGGTTCCGGGCCTCAACGACCTGGGGAGCCTGTCGGCCGCGCCGCCCGACGTGCCCAGCGCCGCGTGGCTGAAGGCCCACGTCGGCCACACCGTGACGGTGCCTGCCGTCTCCGGGGGCGAGTACTGGCGGGTGGCCATCGTCGCGGTCCAGTATCAGGCCCCGGACGGGACCGTGGCGGCCGGCACCCTGATCGTCGGGCAGGACCTGGGCACCATCGATCAGACGATCAGCTACCTGACCCGGCTGGACGTGATCGTCAGCGTGATCATCATGCTGGGCCTCGCCGTGGTCGGCGTGGCCGTGGTACGGACCAACCTGCGGCCGCTGGACGACATCGAGGAAACCGCGCAGGCGATCGCGGCCGGCCACCTCAACCGCCGGGTACCGGACCGGGATCCGCGCACCGAGGTCGGGCGGCTGGGCCGGTCGATCAACACGATGCTTTCCCAGATCGAGTCGGCGTTCCACGCCCGGCAGCAGTCGGAGGAGGCGGCGGTTCAGTCCGAGGAGCGGATGCGCCGCTTCATCGCCGATGCCAGCCACGAGCTGCGCACGCCACTGACAGCCATCCGCGGCTTCGCCGAGTACTACCGGCAGCGGGGCGGCGTGATCACCCCCGAGGAGGGCGGCCGGGGCAGCCTGACCGCGGAAGACCTGGACCGCATCATGCACCGGGTCGAGGGCGAGGCGGCCCGGATGGGCGTGCTGGTGGAGGATCTGCTGCTGCTGGCCCGCCTCGACCAGCAGCGGCCCATCGAGCACCGGCCGGTGGACCTGCTGGTGCTGGCGGCGGACGCGGTTCAGGACACCCGGATGATCGCCCCGGACCGGCCCGTGCAGCTCACGGTCGAGCCGGGCAAGGCCTTCCTCGTCCTGGGCGACGAGGTCCGGCTGCGGCAGGTGATCGGGAACCTGATGACCAACGCGCTGACGCACACCCCGGACGGGACGCCGGTCGATGTCCGGCTGAGCTCCGGATCGATCCCCGGGCGGCCGGCCCACCCGGGCGGGCCGGCCGCCCCGGTCCCGGCCGCGGTGCTGGACGTGGCGGACCAGGGGCCGGGGCTCACCGCCGAGCAGGCGCGGCGCGTCTTCGAGCGCTTCTACCGCGCGGACCAGGCGCGGAACCGGAAGAGCGGCGGCAGCGGCCTGGGCCTGGCGATCGTCAGCGCCCTGGTGGCCGCGCACGGCGGCTCGGCCACCGTGGAGTCGGCCCCCGGCCACGGGGCGACGTTCCGGATCACCCTGCCGCTCGCCCCGGAGGCGGGTACGCCAGGACCGGCCGACGATCCGGACGCCGAGCCCGGCAGCGCGGCGGGCAGCGACGCGCCCGGCCAGGAATCCATCTCGTTTCCCCGGTGACGGCGCATGATCGCGAAGCCGGGTCAGGTCACGCCGACAGCGCCGCGCGCGCCGCGCCCAGGGCAGCGTCCCGGTACCCGGCACCGAACAGGCAGACGTGCACGAGCAGCGGGTGCAGCTGGTGCAGCGGGACACGGGAGGGCCAGCCGTCCGCCAGCGGGGCCGTCTGCTGGTAGGCGCGCAGGATGTGCTCCAGCTGGGGAGCGCCGAACAACGCCAGCATGGCCAGGTCGGTCTCCCGGTGACCGCCGTGCGCGGCCGGGTCGATGAGCCAGCCGCGGCCGGCCGACCACATGACGTTGCCGGACCAGCAGTCACCATGAATCCGGCTCGGCGGCTCGTCCGGGCCGGCCAGCTCGCTGATCCGCCCGGCGACGGTCTCCACCAGCCGGACGTCCGCCGGGCCGAGCGTCCCCGCGTCGGCGGCGCGGCGCAGGTACGGCACGATGCGGCGCTCGGCGTACCACCCCGGCCAGCCGTCGGCGGCCGGCCACGGCGTGTTGTCCAGCGGCAGGCTCGCGATGAACCCGGGCCACGCGGCGCCGAAGCTGCCGGCGCCGGCGGCGTGCAGCCGCGCCAGGTCACGGCCGAACGAGCCGACCGCCTCCGGGCCGGCCCGCCCGGGCGGTACCCAGGACAGCACGAGAGCACGGTCATCCCAGCCCAGGACGTCGGGGATGGGCACCGCGCGCGCGGCGGCCAGCCAGCGCAGGCCGCGTGCCTCGGCATCGAACGCGGCCCGGGTGCCGGTACCGGAGACCTTGGCGAACGCCGCCCGGCCGTCGGCGAGGGTGACCCGGAAATGCTGCCAGCCGTGCCGGCCGCCGGCCGCGCGCAGGTCCCGGACCGCGGTTCCGGCCAGCGCGCCGACGCACGCGGCGAGGTCTTCAGGCATGGGCCCGCGGGTCCGCGGCCGGGGACACGGGCCGGTCAGGCATGGGCGCGGCCGGCCAGCAGGTCGGCCAGCTGCCCCGCGATGCTCCGGGCCGCGGTCTCGATGAGATCGAGGACCGCGCCGAACTCCCCGGCGTCGCAGCCGTAGGGGTCGGGGATGTCCCGCCCGTCCGGGCCGCCCCGGTCCGGCAGCCGGCCAGCCTCGCCGAACAGCCGGATCCGCGCGGTGCTGGACCCCGCCCGGCCGGCCAGCCGGCGCAGGTCCGCCAGGTTCCGGTGGTCCATGGCCAGGATCAGGTCCCGGCCCGCCAGCCAGGACGGCTCGACCTGGCGGGCCCGGTGCGCCGACCCGTCGTACCCGCGGCGGGCCAGTTCCGCGCGGGCGTGCGCTTCCATCCGCTGGCCGATGTGCCAGTCGCCGGTCCCGGCGCTGTCCACCGTGACCGCGTCCCCGAGGCCGGCCATGGCCAGCTCCGACGTCAGGACGACGCCGGCCATGGGTGAGCGGCAGATGTTCCCCAGGCACACCAGGCAGATCCGGTACGGGTCACCAGACCTGGCGGGATGCGCGGGCGGCGGCAGCGGCACGTCAGGCGGCACGGACATGCCTCAAGCATGCCTGATCCGGGGGCGGCCCGGGGGCCCCGCTACCGGGACAGCGTGCCGGCCGCGGATCCGGCCCGGTCCCCGGCCGGGATCCCGGCGGCGGGGCCGGCCAGGTTCACGGCGGCTTGCCGGTCCGGGTGGCCTCGCGGGGCCTCGTCCGCGGTCTGGGTGGATTCCTGCGCCGGGAAGTGCGCGGGGACGGAATCGGGGCCGAACCAGTACTCCAGCCACGCGGCGAACCTCTTGCCCTGCCGCTGCATCGGGGCCTCGATGAACCGGTGGGACAGCCAGCACCCCCCGAGCAGCGCGGCCAGGAACGCCGCGGCCAGCGCCAGCTGTTCGGGGAACGGGTGCGGATGCCGGGTCATCGGGATCTGGTTGTACAGCGAGACCAGCAGCGGGTGCAGCAGGTACACGGAGTAGCTGACCAGCCCGAGCCAGGCGAAGACGACCGGCATCTTCTTGCCGCGGCAGGCCATGCCGATCGCGAACGTCCCCCCGGCCAGCGCCAGCGAGGTGACCCACTGCCGGCCGAAAACGGCCCGCACGCCGCCGTCAGCCAGATCCCACGGCGGGGTGTGGACCAGCCCGGCCACCGTCACCAGCGCGAACACCGCGACCGCGACCGCGGCCGCCGTGCGCATGCGGTAGTCGCCGCGGTCGGCGCGGTAGAGCATGGTGCCGGTGAACATCAGCGCGAGGATGGTCAGCGCCTCGAACGGGTTGACCCAGCTGCCGTTGAAGAGCACGAGGACCATCGCGGTCCCGCCGGCCAGCACCCCGCCGGCCGCCTTCGGCAGCCGGTAGCGGGTCACCGCGAGAGCGACACCGCCGAGGATGAGCAGGTCGGCGATCTCCGCGGCCAGCCGGGTACCGACGAAGCTGCCGGAGATCGCGTTCATCGGCAGCAGGCCGCCCAGCGCCACCGCCGCGACCGCGAACAGCAGCGCCCACCGGCTGCTGCGGCGGTGCGTCCCGGTCACGAACAGCGCGGTCAGCAGCAGGTAGAAGGCCATCTCATAGGACAGGGTCCAGATTACGTTGATGGCGTTCTGCGGGCCGAGCAGGTTGGACATCATGAGGGCGTGGCTGAGCAGCGACGTCTCACCGTCGTAGTTCGTGCGGGCGATGCCGCCGAGGCCCAGCTTCCACAGCAGGACCGCGCCGATCAGGCCGAAAACGTACAGCGGGTAGAGCCGGAACACGCGGCTGACCCAGAAGCCGCGGACGCTGCCCTTCCGCTCCAGGGAGGCCGGCACGATGAACCCGCTCACCATGAAGAACACGAACACGCCGTACTGCCCGGGGTCGAACCACTGGTAGACGACCGCCCGGGCGTGCTGGAGGTCGTAGTAGCCGAGGTGGTCGAAGACCACGAAGAGGGCCGCGATGCCCCGCAGCGCGTCCAGCCATGCGAGCCGCCGTCCCGGGGAAGCCGGTATAACGGGCGAGGCGGACAGGGAAGGGCCAATGCTCTGCGTCGAGGGGGCGTCAGACACAGGCAATCACCCTACCCGGCACAGCCGATTCCGTACCGTGAACGCGCCGCCCGCGCCCGCCTGCGGCACCGCCTCCCGGTATGAACCTCGCGGGGGCGGCTACGTGCCCGCGCGGGCCAGGGCGGGCACGAAACGGGCGGCGTCGACGGTGCCCCACCCGCTGGCCAGGTCGTAACCCGGCGCGGCGGCGTACCCGGCGACCGGGCCGTAGGTGTTGCCGCCGCTGGTCACGTCGATGATGCCGGTGCGCAGCAGCGGGTCCGCGGCCCGGCTCGCGGTGCCGAGAGCGTACAGAGCGGTGTTGATGGCGCCCAGCCGGCGGCCCGCGACCTGGTCCGCCAGCGCGACGAGGCCGGCGAACATCGGCGTCGCCTCGCTGGTCCCGCCGAGGATCTCCCAGCCCGCCCCGGTGGCCTCGAAGCTCTCGTAGATCCAGCAGCCGCCTGACACGGCCGCCGACATCGAGATGTCCGGGGCGCCCCGCCTGCCGCCCACCACGTTCCGCACGCCGTCCTGGTACGCCGGGCGGCTGAAGACGCGCGAGACCCCGCCGCCGCCCGCGCCGTAGGTGTCGTTCCAGACCTGGTCTGGCTGGATCTTGTTGCCGTCCTGGGCCAGCAGCAGCTGCGTGCCGCCGACGGAGGTGACCAGCGGATCGGAGGAGGGCCACGAGATGGCGCGGTAGGGGTAGGTGGTGGCGCCGTCCGCCTCGTCGTCGGTGGCGCCGCTGTCCCCCGACGCCGCCAGGACGGTGACGTGGTGGCTGGCCGCGTCCGTGAACGCGCCGCGCAGGCTCAGCAGGCTGGCGTCGTCCCCCTGGCTGAAACCCGGGAACGTGTTCTCGGTCGCGCCGAAGCTCTGGCTGATGACGTCGCCGAGGTCATGGTCGATCACGTACTTCTCGGCGGTCATCATCTCCGGGAAGCCGGTGACGCCCTCGGTCTCGGCGACCGGCGTCTCCAGCAGCAGGATCCGCGCGCCGGGCGCGATGGCGTGCGCGTACTCCACGTCCATGGTGGTCTCTTCGGCCCAGCCGTCCAGGGCCGGGCTGGACGCGCTGAACGCGGGCAGCCTGCCCAGCTTGAGCACATCCAGCTCCGGGTCCGGCAGGCCCCATTGCCGATCGAAGACGGCGAGGTCGTTGCGGATGGTCGGGGAGCCGAACGAGTCGACGATGACGATCGTCCGCCCGGCGCCGGTGACGTTCGCACGGTAGAGCGGGGCGAGGTCGTAGGCGACGCGGTACTGCACCGGACTGTAGCAGCGGAGGTTGAACGTGGCCAGGCACTTGGCGGTGCTGAGCGGCTGCGGGGACTGGAGCCGGATCACGGGCGCGCCGGCCACCGCGGGGATGGCGGCCGCCCCTCGCCCGTACGCGGCCGCACCCGGGATGATGCCGGCCACGGCGTGCACGGCGGCACGGCCCGCCCCGGCACCGGCCGCGGGCCGCACTGCGGCCGGCGCCGGGGCGCCGGCCGTCACCGGCACAGCGGCGGCGGGCAGGACCAGCGCCATGGCGACGGCGGCCAGGGCGGCCCGGCGTCCCCGGCGGGCCCCGGGCGCGCGCACCACGCGGCGCGCGGCGGCGGTCAACCGGCGTCGCACGGACCCGCGGGGGCTGGGCAGCATGACGCTCCTCGTCGACACGGCACACCGGCAGGCCGGCAGGCCGGCAGGCCATCGTCTCATCCCAGCGCGGATTCGCGCAGTACGCAATGCTGGGAAGGCGTGTCTTGGCGCATACTTTGCCGCCCATCCGCTGAATGTGTTCGAAAATATCCGATTGTGGCCGTTTAGCCGCGGCCGCTGTGCCCGCCATCGAAGGGCAACCGGACCGCCATGGACGCGCCGTGGCCGGACGCCCACGGACGGCGGGCAGCAGGCGAAGGCCGCCTGGCGACATCCGCCCGGCAACCACGGATAAGCGGAAAGCGATACCAGCGGCCTGGCTCACCGGGCGGCAGCGGATTCGCGAACCGGGCAGAGCCTTGCTAATATCGCTGAGGTTCGCGCGCCGCTAGCTCAATTGGCAGAGCAGCAGACTCTTAATCTGCGGGTTCGGGGTTCAAGTCCCTGGCGGCGCACCCAATCTGACCTGCGGTTATACCGTTCCAGAGCGTTTTTTGTGTGCCCGGTTTGTCCCCATGTTTGCTCCACGTTTGCTCGCCCGCACGGGCCCAGCAATCCGGGGCTTGTCACAACCGGCCCGTCCGGCGCCGGATCGGGGGTCACGCGCCCCGGAGTCGCGCCGCCCCGCCCGGCCGGCGCCGCCTATCTTCGCTAGACCAATGGTCTAGACCTCTGTCTTAGGTGCCGGGAACCGGTCTGGAACGCCCATTCCGATGTCGTCGCGCAGCGTGATACTCGCTGGTAATCAGCACTCGTGCAGCGATACGCCGGTGGCTGCGCTGACCGGGCACACCAGGTATCTGCTATGGACGCACGTGGCGGCCGGGCGCGTGTCCTCTGGCAGCGCTCCCGGCGCCGGGAGCGGGCCGAGCGCCGAATCCGCTGGCACGTGGCGCAACCGGTTCGTCACCGCGCGGTTCGCGGGACTCAGCGACGAGCCCCGGCCCGGCGTGCCGCGCACGATCACCGATGCGCAGATCGAGGAGGTGGTGGTGCGGAC
>Ga0335081_10014731_pt1 | contig 12647 bp, 18 predicted proteins | sample Lox_Sample_35_FD_206713 | JGI IMG/M metagenome (GOLD analysis project Ga0335081, IMG submission 206713) | Soil microbial communities from Loxahatchee National Wildlife Refuge, Florida, United States - Lox_Sample_3.5 | ecosystem: Environmental > Terrestrial > Soil > Wetlands | place: USA...
GTCCTTCATAAATTATTTGTTGTGAAGCTTCTCATCTCAGCGACTGATGGTTCCGAAGCGGCCGAGCGTGCCGTTGCTTTGGCGGCCGACCTAGCGAAAGTCGCCAACTGCAAATTGCTGATAGTAAATGTCAGTGCGGACAAGTTATCTCCTGCAGAGTTGCGCCTGCTCGATGAGCTGCGGGTATCGAAGGGGGACGCTTTGGAGGAGATCAGCCAACGGATATTGACGAAGGCCATGGCCACGGCTCGGGGACACGGCGCGACGAACATCGAAACGATGAGCGGGGCCGGTGATCCGGCCAAAGTGCTCATAGACATCGTCAATAACAAACACCCCGATGCTATCGTGGTCGGACGTCGTAGCCATGGACAGTTCGAAGGTCTTCTGCTGGGCAGTGTCTCGCAAAAGCTATCGTGCCTTGCACCCTGCGCCGTGATTGTCATTCCGTGACTTTGGCCAAAGGACCCAAATAGTCCTTAAGGCTGGCTAGCTTGATATTGCGATTGCGCAAAGTTCGATTTCCCCACGGCTTTTCGCGGCAGTGCCACCCGAGCACGGCTACAATTCCAAACAACGCCAGTCGCGACCAGCGGAAAAAACAGCGTCGAATTTTCGACCCAGGCAAGGGCGGGGACCCCTAGCGCAGCATGATGTTGATGGCAGTGAGGAACGCGAGCCAGTGCAGTACTTGCGTCATCGCGAAGCACCGTCGGGCCGACCCGTCCCTTGCGTTGTGCCAGCAGGCTCCGATGCAGATCAGGCAGGCCGAGAGCGGGACGGCACCAGTGGCAGAAACTCGACCGATGGCATTATCTTCACCGGCTGTGGGTAAAGCTGCATCAATTCCAGGATCGAGGCGGGTATGCCGCTCTTTACGTTGAGACCAAGGTCGAGCGCTTCTTTGGCCGTCAACGCATAGTCATGGGTCCACTGTCCGCCCGCAAGCTTCTCGACCAGGGCCACAGCCTTCTCGGAAGGAAGACGATCTCCGATCAATTCGAGCGCGCCGGCTTTCACTTGCTTCAGTGCTTTTTCACTGACTCCTGCAAACATCAATGTGAGGTCATTTATTTCTGCAATAGGTTTCTGGCTTTTCACCTCGACGAAGCCGGCCGCCGGCACGCCCATGATTTGTGGGTCGATCGGACCGAGCACCGAGAAATCATCCATCACGATTTCGTTGGCCGCGAGCGCGAGCAAAGTTCCCCCCGACATCGCATATACGGGCACATGAACCGTGACTTTCGATGGATGAGCTCTGATTGCGCGCGCGATCTGCATCGCCGCAAGAACCATGCCTCCCGGTGTATGTAGAATGAGGTCAATGGGCTTGTCTGGCGGGGTCTGCCGGATGGCCGGAATGATCTGCTGCGCGTCTTCCAAGGTAATCATCCGCGAAACAGGGACGCTGAAGAAGCTTCTTGTTTCTTGGCGATGGATCATCGTGATCACGCGCGATCCACGCTCCCTTTGAATAGCAGCTATTTGGCGCGCCCGTCGCATCGCCAGATAGCGGACCTGCAGCATCGGCTGCAGCGTGGAAACGATCAGCAGGAAAAAGATAAGGTAGCTGAAGAAATCCATGACAGCACCTTCAGAGCCACTTTAGACTTCATTGCCTAAACTTTCACGAACGAGAGTGATCTCAGCCCCTTGTTTGCTACGCAGCCAGCGCCTCCTTTGCCAGCTTCAATGCCTGACTGAGTTTCTTCGAGCGCAGCTCGAAATCAGCGCGGACATCGGCAATGCGCTTCTCGATCCGAGCCTTGGCCTGGGCGCTCGCCTGTTTGGCTTGATCTTGCAGGGTTTTTATTCTTGCAGTCATTTCCGCCTGCGCCTGCTCTAGGCTGACCGCCGCCTGACCTTGCGTGGCCTTGATCTGTCGCTTTGTCTGCTCGATTTCGTTTTGGATCGCCGCCCTGTCCTGAGCAGTCGACTGTTCGAATTCTTGTTGAAGAGTGCTTAGGCTCGCTTCCAGCGCAGCGCCTCTGCGCGCGAGCTGGTCGTCGACGACATCGGCGCGGAATCTTCGGTAAACCACGCCACCGTGCTTGCCAAGCCGCTCATCAAGAAGGCTGCTCCAACTTTCCTCCACTTCCGCCAATACCGCTGCCTTGCCCGGCGTCAGTGCTTTCGACACATCGTCCAAAAACGCCAGATCAATGCCGAATTTCGCTAGATCGAAGACCACTCCCCAAAGGCCGCCAATGGCGCCGCCTATTGGCACACCTGCGGGCCCTCCTAGCGCTCCGACCAAACCGCCGACCAGCATTCCAACAGTGAGACCGGCTGGCTCTCGATCGGCCTCCTGCTTGACCGTGATTACTCCAGCCTTGTCCTTCACGATCACGGCCGATGCGTAGAGCGATACGCCACCTTCCTTGTGCAGCTCTCGAAGCTCGTGCAGCCCTTCAAATGCCGCGCTCTCGTTATCGAAAACCGCAACGATTATCTGGTTCATCGCCATCCCTCCTGCTTACGGTGGCCTGCGGGACCGAGCAATTACCTCATCCGGCATGAATGCTGCCCTTGGAGAAAGCTAGGCTGCGAACGCCTCGGGAGGCAGGCTGTTCAAAACCTGATCGAGCTTTTTCGACCGCCTATCAAAATCCGCCTTGGCTGCGGCAATGCGTTTGTCGATCCGCCCCCTGGCTTGCTCACCAGTTGCTTTGGCCTGATCCTGAAGCATCTTGATCCTTGCCTCCATCTCCGCCTTTGCCTGATCAAGCCTGGCCTTGGCCCGCTCTTGCGTCTTCCTGAGCTGCTTTTTCGTCTCATCGATATCCTTTTGAACCGCGGCTTTGCTCTCAGCTTTGGACTGCTTAAGCTCATCTTCGAGCGCTTTCAGACTGGCGTCGAAAGCAGCGTTTTCACGAACAATCTGATCGTCCACGACGTCGGTTCGTAAACGCCTGTATACTGTGCCGCCACATTTGCGCATCCGCGCATCGACGGGAGTCGTCCAACCCTCGTCAATGTCCGCCAGCACTGCCGTCTTGCCTGCAGTCAAGGTTTGCGAAACGTCGTCGACAAAGCCCGCGTCCACACCGCTGTCGTCCAGATCGAACAGGAGTCCGCTCACCCCGCCAACATAAGCACCTACTGCCATTCCCACCGGTCCTCCCACGAGGCCGATCAAGCTACCCGTGAGCAGTCCGATCGCAGTACCAATGGGCTTAGCCTCGGCGGCCCGTTTGACGTCGAATTTTCCAGCGTTATCCTTTCCAATCACAGCTGATGCATAGAGCGTAATATCGCCGTTCCTGTGTAAATCCTTCAGCGCATTCAGCCCCTCGAACGCGGCACTCTCTGTGTCGAAAACCGCAACCAGCATCTTGTTCATGACGACTCTCCTGCTAACGATACCATCAGTTGCTCTTAGTTGTTCTCGCATTCTCTTTCTGTTCCATCGCCCTAACGTCGACTGGTCAGCTTAGGGCTTTTTCTACCGTCCTGACTGCGCGTTTTGCCATGGTTGCGACCATCACGGTTGCGACGCCAGAGGTAATGAGGTTGACGCCGACGATCAGCCCCAGGGCCCAGCTCGCGGTGCCGGGCCATCCGGCGATAATCAGCGCAGCCAATGCCAGATCGGCGATGCCGCTTCCCAGCATCCATCCCCACGACTCGGGGAATATCTCGCGAGAGCGAAATGAGGCTACAATCTGAAAGACCCCCTCCACAATGAAGAACGCAATGAGCACCAGCGTGAGCGAAACGACGCCTGCAATTGGATGCCAGAGCAGCAGAACGCCGACCAGAAATGACAGCGCTGCGGTTAGCAGAGACCAAAGAAACGCAGACGTGGTGGGCGCGAAGAACATCAGCGCGAGCCCTACGGCTCCTGCAAGAAAGAAGATCACGCCGATGTACACATCCACGGCAACGGTGGAGATCTGCGGCCAGATAATGGCAATGATGCCGAGAATAGTTGTAATTACGCCTTGAGTTAGAAAAAGTCGCCAATGAAGTCGGACGGCATGTCGGATCGAACGCTGGATGTCGTCAATCGTCGGTTCTGAGGTGCTCATGTGAAATTCCTCCGCTCGGCCGAGGCAGCTATTTCCTGGCCCTACTACTCGGGTGAACGGCTGAACGAATTGATCTACGTCAAAGTCAATCGAAAAACGCCACTTATAGATTTGATTGTTAGATTGGTGGATTGTCGGGGTGGGACAATTGGCAACCGTTTCGAATTCGAAACCACCCCCCACGGTTCAGGACGGCGGGAGCCGAGCATCTGTACTGTTAGGAGCCTGAGATGAATAAGCTCGTGGTAATGACTTTTCCCGACCAAACCAAGATCGACGAAGCAACGCGCACTTTGCGCAAGCTCCAATCCGGACGCAGCATAAAGTTCTACGCCTCCGCTACCGTCAGGAAAAATGCCGATAGAAGCTTGTCTGTCCAGGAAGTTACCCGGGAGGGTCATGGTGGCACCGCGGCCGCCGCTTTAATTGGCGCGCTCGCTGGACTGGCTGCAGGCGGCCCTGCGGCGGCTGCCATCGCGGCCGTAGGAGGAGCCGTTATCGGAAACGCAGCTGATCTTTCTGCCGAGGACGATTTCACTGAGTTTGCCACCAACATTGCTGATAGTATTGCACCAGGCGGTGCAGCAATTGTCGCCGACGTTACAGAGGAAGGCGTGACGGCCTTTAAGGCCGCGATGCAGAGCTTGGGCGCAATGGTTCTTGGCTGATAGGAAGGGACTTTGCTGAGTTACGTGTAACGCCCCTTGTTGAGGCAGCTTCATTTTATCGCCAGGAAACGTCGACGAAAGCAGACCTTTTCTTTAGTCGCTGATTTTTCGTCGGGCCTATGAGACCGGACTTGGTCGCGCTGATAGCGAGGAGTTCATTGAGTGCGCTGCTTGGACTTCAGCGGTTGATCACCCAGATAACCAAGCTCAGCACGACGCTGATGATGAGGCACGTCGTCAACGGAAAATAAATTGTCGTGCCACCGCGATGAATCACGATGTCCCCTGGCAACCGGCCGAGACCGAGGCGGGACACGACTGGCCAGGCAATCCCAACGATCAGGATCAATAATCCAATAGCAATGAGAAAACGCTGCATAGCTACCGACCTTCTCAGGCAGGCTGTGCGGCACTGCGGGTGGTCAAGCTGCCAAGTAAAACCGCGACTATGCTGGTCAAAAAGATGCCGTCGAACGTGCCGGCACCGCCAATCGACGCGACCGGCGCCCCAAGCCCCGCCACCTTGCCGAGGTTCAGGAGGTCGGCGCCGATCAGAGTGCCAAGCGCTCCTGAGGCATAGGCAAGAGGGGCGACATAATTGCGATCGAGCACGAGAGCGATTATGGCCGTTGCAATGGCCGGGACGAATACCGGGATCGCAATCCCCATCCCCGGAACCGGGGTGGCAAGCCAATAACACACCGCGGCGACAACTGCCGTGGCGATGACTCCCTTGAGCCATAAATTATAATGCCATAGCAGATAGATCGACATGAATGTGGGAATCACTCCGCCGCCCACATTCACGGCGATGATCGTGCCTGCCTGACCGCTCGCGGGCGGCACTTGGTAGTGCATCCCAAAGAACTGGATGACTCGTCCGGAACTGGTGACATGATTGGAAATTTCAACCAGCGGAATGTTGAAATAGCTTCCGATCAGCGAACCCAGCAGAAGAAACATTGCAGTGCGCGAGCTGACGCCCAGTTGCATATAGGCATACCGCAGTACGCGGAACTCGATCGAGACCGCAAGAACAATGAATATAATGATCAGAATCGAGAAGAAAGCGGGGGTCAGGGGCAGGTATAGCATGCGATCCGGTTGCATGATGTGCTCTTCGAGCAGCCTAGTGTTATAGAGTTTTCGATAGCGGAAGAAATTGCCGAACTAATTGATCTAGCTCAAAGCGCGCCTGAAAACGCCTCTTAAAGAAAGCATAATAGACATGGAGGGACTGCCATGGCTGCGAACAGTACAATGCATTTCTATTTCAATTGGGCTAAAGAGCGGATCGACGAAATGGATGCCGCGCTGATGTCCCTTGAAGCCCAGGCGTCCCAAGTAAAGGCCGATGCCAAGGTGAAGGCCACGCAGTCGATGGCCGACTTGAAAAAGCGGCGCGCCGAGTTCGAGGTGCTAGCCAAGAAACAGGTCGAGGCGGGAGAGGCCGCATGGGAGCGCGCTCGGCCCCAGTTGGAAGCGCAGTGGAACGACTTCGAATCGCAGCTGAAGGCCTATGTCGATACTGCCGGCAAACAGATCGCGCAACAGCAAGTGACGTTCCGAGAAGTTGCCGCCGTCCAGGTGAAGGCTTGGCGCGAGGCTGCCGACAAGCTGCTCGACGAAGGAGCCAAAGTTGCCGCCGCAAATCGGCCGGACATAGATGCTGCGGTCAAGCAGATGAAGTCGGAGGCAGCCAAGGCCGACGCACGCTTGCAGAAACTGAAACAGGCCGGAACCGAATCCTGGTCGGCGTTCAGCGCCGCGCTCGCGGAATCGCGTAAGGCGTTCGATCGGGCTAATCAGGCCGCATGGGACGCCCTCAAGCGGGCCGGGGCTCCGAAATCCTGAGGACTCGGCGGCTGGCCGATTTCCGGCTGCATTGAACAGAGGAGCAGGAATGGCCACGGATGCCATTGTCTCGCGCGAGCTCAAATCGCTGCAAGAGGAGCTCTCCGCCTCGCAGAGGGACCGCGCCGCGGCGTCCGCTCATGGCAGCGCTCAGGCGCCCATGACTGCGCCCCTCGGGGAGCTGCCGAAAGAGACGCCTGGGGAGAAGGAACTGCGCGATCAGCTGCGGGACCTGATGAACGAAGTGACAGATTTTTTCGCTGAAGCTGAGAAAAACATTTCGGCACATCCCGCCCAGAGCGTCGTCGGCGCTCTGCTGGTCGGAATACTAATCGGCCGTCTTCTCGGCAGGCGCTGAGGACCAAAGACATGATCGACAATCTTGTCCGCGACCTTCAGGTTCTTGGGAAGGCTGATTCCCTGATCGGAAAGATCTGGCTCAACGTAATGGTGCGCCGGTTCGGACTATTTGCGCTCGCAGGCCTGGTTGCGGTGTTCGGACTTGGCATGGCCGATTTGGCGGGTTTCTTCGGATTACAGCAGTCCTGGGGACCCACGTGGTCGGCGGCGATCGTCGCCTTGGCTGATTTGATCCTTGCCGCGGTTATCGTGTTCCTGGGCAGGAGCATCCACCCAGGCCCCGAGATCGAACTGGCGTTTGACGTTCGAAAGATGGCTGTCGAGGCTATTCGAGCCGACTCGCAGAACCTTAAGGACACTGTTGGTTCGCTGGGCCAGCAAATTAGCCAGACGAGAGAGGCGATCGCCGGATTTATTCAGAACCCAGTGAATACCGCCGCGGAGCACCTTCTCGTTCCTGCTGCGCTGTCGATACTGCGCGGTCTGCGCGCGAAGAAGGAGAAGGGGTAGCGCCGTAGCTTGGTTGATTCTGTTCGCGTACGAGTTTGGCAAGGCGAACCGCTTTCATCAGATTCCTTGCCGCTGCGGAACGCTCATCGCGCCGGCAAGCCGCCGCATCGCTGTCAATATCGATGTACCTGACCCGGCGAAATGGATTTCGCTAAAGGATCGCGGAAGGACAGATACGCCGAAGCCGACGGCCACGGCTGGAATGACGCTCACGGTCTACGCCACTGGCTTTTTCCCGTATCGTCATACCTGCAAGGACTGGCGCGAGTGGTTTCTACGCTGGAGCAGGGTCAAGAATGCCCAACAACCTGAGGCCCAGGCCGCGCCAATGCACCAACCGCCGAGAACATCTGTCGGATAGTGAACGCCGAGATAGATGCGGCTGACGCCTATAAGTATTGTCAGGATTGCCGCCAGGGCAATGAAGTAGCAACCGATCTTGAACGAGGATTGGCTTTGCGCCAAGAGCGCCGCTATCGTGAGATAGGCAGTAGCCGACAGTTCAGCATGGCCGCTCGGGAAACTCGAGGTGAAGACCCGCACGGCCTGATAAATCAAATCTGGACGGGGGCGAGTAAATGCTGCCTTTAGTAAATCATTCAATGCGATGCCGCCGCACACGGCCACGATTGTCAGCCAAGCCGCCGCGTACTTGCGAGCCAAGACCAGATAACCCGAAAAACCAAGTGTTATTATTGCGAGCACGATTATGCTGCCAAGACTTGTCAGGTCGCGCGCGGCTTCTTGAAGCCATGGCGGGCCAATGGGAGCCGAAGGGTTAGCCGGGTCGCGCAACGCAAGAATGATTCTCTGATCCAGCGCGAACGACCTCCCTGAGATGACGTTCTGAGCGACGATGCCGAATGCGAAGAGCAGACATGCTAGCGCCGAGATAGATACCATGGCGCTCCTTTTCGTGCTCTCTGAGTGTCGGTCTGACATACAGCGTACGCCAAGGCTAAATTGCGCCGCCTATCTTCGAGTCGAATTCAACCGGGATTGACACTGGAGAACAAGGCCTTTTCGCCCAGTCGAACCGGAAGAGCGCGCCCGCGGCATTCGACGCGAAAACGCGACAAAACAATAGGTTCGCCGTCCAGGTTCACGTTAAGCTCGTGCTCGGACTCGTATTCAATCCAGGGGCTTCGCGTCGTAATCAGACTCCTGCGGATGCCTGCTGCACCTTCGCGGAGCAAATGCGCGAAGGCATCCAAGCGCGCGGGGCGGTCCATTGCCGGCATAATTGTCAAGTCGAGCAGACCATCGTCGATCAGCGCGTTCGGGCAAAGCGGTATGCCGCCGCCAGCCTGGCGGCCGTTTCCGATCGCCAGGGCCAGGAACTGCCCTTCCCACGTGAAGCCGTCTGCACGAAACGCACCGCGATTCTCCGAGAGCTCCGCAAAGCGCGAGATGCCGGTAATGGCATAAGCCAACCCGCCCAGTCGCTGCTTAAGCTCGGGATCGGTCTCGACCGTGACGCGGGAACCGAAGCCGCCTGAAACCAGGTTGACGAATAACCTGCCATTGAGGAGGCCGACATCGATCCATCGCGCCGGCGCGCTCGCCGCCATTTGCAGTGCCGCCTCGATGTCCTCGGTCGGTACGCCCGCTGAATGGCTGAAATCGTTAGCGGTCCCCAGAGGAACGATGCCGAGAGAGCATTTTTCAGGTAATCCGGCCGCATGCGCGGCTGCAAAAACCTCGTTGATGGTGCCATCACCGCCGGCGGCGACGATGCAATCGATTTTTCCTAGAGCGGCGTCAGCAACCGCTTCGCCAGTCAATCTCGCGGCGTCGCCGGGCTCCCACGTGACCCGCACCTCTACAACCCGGCCTTCTTTGCGCAGGGCGTAAACAGCGCTTCTCAAACGAGCGTCACCGGCTGCCTTACCGTGCAGAATGATGCGGATGGTTGCCACGGCTTTCAATCTTCTTCGCAGAAGGACTGCAAGTCAAAGGTGGGTGATGCAGATGGAGCAAAAAAGTTGCCTGCGCCTGAGTGATATAAAGCGCACAAGTACGGCGTGCAAAGATACGAATGGCACCAGGCGAAGGACTGCTCCGCAAGCTAATTCGCAACTGCAAACGGTCGACGACGGGTAGTGGTATCCGGGACGATCACTTGAAGCGCCCGCGGGCGAATTCTGTAATGGAGGGGCGCGTCCATGACGCAGACCTCACCGTCGGTCGAGACGTTGATGCGGGGGGTTCCTGGGTCGACCCGTAGTTCCTCCGTCTCGAACACGCTAAGGTCTTGATCGGTCGGGTTGCCAACAAGAGTGCGCAGCGCGGCCCGCCAAATATTATTGCGGCCCGTCTTCGGCGCGGTGCAGACCCAGAGGCGGCCGGAATCCAGGTTAGGTCTCATCCCTATGTCCAAACCGGATGTTTGGTATCGGTTGTTACCAACGAAAAGGAATGGTGTGAGGTGCTCCAATGCTTCGGCCTGATCCATATGCAACTTCACGCGCAGCCGAAAATAGCGCCGAAATAACGCGCGTAGCGCGATCAGTGCGGCAACGCGCTTTACATATCCCCGGCGCTGGATCTCTTCGCGCTGGCGCACGAAGTGTGGATAGAAGCCGATACCCGAATTGTTGACGAATACCCGGCCGTTCACCTCGCCGACATCCACTTTACCAATTTTGCCTTTGAACAGATTATAAATGGCAGCTTCCAGATTCAGCGGAATACCGACGTCTTTGGCAAAATGGTTCAGAGTGCCCATCGGGAGTACACCAAGAAAAGCATTGGTGCCGGCCAATTGACCTGCGATTGCGTTGATAGTGCCGTCGCCGCCGCCAGCTACAACCGGCTGACGGTGCTCGGCCAAGGCGTGAGCGGCCAGGGACGAAATGTCGTCGCCGCGTTTGGTCACGACGAGCTGCGTCTCGGCACCGAACTCAGCGGAAATGCGCGGGAGAAGCCTCATGGCCGCCTGCAAATGAACGGACTTGCCGTTAAGGATGCAGGTTGGACGCAAAGCTGTTTGCGGCCGCGACGCCATCATTTATCATTATAGAGCAGGTGAGTGACAGCCGTGAGTGATTCCGCGCCTCAACCACCCGCAGCGCATTCTCGGGCGTTCAGCGGCAGGACCGTGCACGCGGTGCTCGTTGGGCTGGCCGGCGGGGCCGGCCTGTTTCTTGCCTGGATGGCTGCAAACACGCTGTTCCTGATCTTTGCGGGACTGCTGTTCGCGGCATTGCTCGATGCGTGTACGCGCGGACTTGCCAAGGTCTTGCCGATCGGTCGCGGTTGGAATTTGGCGATCGTCTGCCTCGGTTTTGCGGTTGCCATTGTCGGGGTGCTGTTCTGGAGCGGGTACAGCATCAGTTTGCAGATCGACCAGCTAATCCAAGCGCTCAATCGTGGACTCGGTTTCCTCGAAGGAAAATTGGCCGATCTTGGTTTCGCGCTCCCGGCTACCAGCGGGCACAGCGCATCGTTCGGCGAACTGTTTCGTTTCCTATTCCCCAATCCCAATCAATTCTTGGGTTCAGCCCAAAGTGCATTCAGCCGCACGCTTGGTGGCATCGGAGATGCCGCCGTTGTTGTACTGATCGGAGTTTTTGTCGCCGCCGATCCGACGACTTATAGAGAACGCGTTTTGGAGTATTTTTCGCTAGATCGGCGGAGATCGTTGTCCTTGCTGCTTGATGAACTCTCAAAATCTTTGCGGCGATGGCTGATAGGGCAAGTGGCCGCGATGCTGATTTTGGCGCTGTTGACTTGGATTGCGCTGCTGGCGCTGGGTGTGCCTAGCTCGCTCTTGCTCGGCATCCAGACGGGCTTGCTCGAATTCATCCCCTATCTCGGCTCGGTCATTGCCGCCATCCCGATTCTCCTCATCGCGCTTCCGCTCGGGACTTTCACAGTAGTGGTCGCGCTGGGGCTCTATGCAATCTTCCATATGCTCGTGGGCGCGGTCGTCCTTCCCTTGATCCAAAAACAGACGCTTGACCTGCCCCCGGCAATAGCCGTGGCCAGTCTTACTCTGTTTGGGGCTCTTTTCGGCCTGCTGGGCGTCGTGGTGGCGACGCCGCTGGTGATCATGATCCGCCAAGCGGTACTGCATTTTCGGCAGAGGCACTGACACTAGGGCGCGTACTCATAAAATCGGCCGCTCGGAGTAGTGGCCCCTGATGTCCGTTGCCCCCAATAGCGGCGCAATAGCGGACATTCAACCGCTTCGGCTCGGAGCCAACAATGGACGTCAGAGGATGCCGCTTGTAACTCAGCCGCCCTCGCGCCGGGGCTTTTGGTTGTGTTCAAAGTTCGGCGATGCAGCCAAGTTGAAGCCGCGATAGCACTTGGAGGGGTCAGTTGCTCGGGCGGGAAAGAGGATCGGGCGGCGAAGTAAGGCTGTCGATGTGAAAGTGCTGGTATGGATTTGAATTGCCCGGCTGGTGATCAAACGGCGCCGGAGCGCTCAACTGGGATGGTTCCCCACCCTGGTCGAGACCCAACATTTTGCTGACCTGTTCGTCTGGGTCCGCAAATGCGGCATTTCCGCCCCCCGTGGTTCCACCGTTCCCAAGACTGAATGCTCGTGCGGAAACGGCGGTTAGCGAAGCTGCGGCCACTGCCAACAATAAAATCGCCACGAACCGAACCTGCGTCGCTCGCAACATGGGTCTTCCCTTTGCCGGTACTTGCCCCTTTGAGCAGTATGCACGCATTCGCTCCTGGCGGCAACGCGCCCAAATCGCTTGAGCCGCTGCCAAAATATCTTTTCATCTTGACTGTGGCCTAATTGCAACCAATCGCCAAAAAGCGATTACCACGTCAATTTCGGACTGCAGGCGGCAGCGAGCCGAGGGAGACTAACAAGTGCGGGCCCTCTCTCGGTTCCAGGGCGGCGATAAAGACGAGCGAAGCGAGGAATATGACCAGATGGCCGCTGATAGTTTTGTGATCGCTCTGGGCCGTCGGACTTGGCGTGTGCTGTTCGTCCTCTGACGAATTATTGAGCCAAGTAAATCTCGCGGCCAAGCCAGTCAGATGTGTGACTCTGGAAGGGCGCCCCACGGGAATCGCCGCATTGAACGGGTCGCAAGCGCCTTACGCCCAGTGCATGCAGGATCACCTCTCATCCGGACAGATGGGCTACGACGAGGAGGAAGGGCACTTTGCCGCTGGTTCGCACCCGACGTCGCTCTTTAACACCGGCGATTAGTCTGCTGACACGACAGGTAGGAAAATCGAGGCGCCGCGTCTG
>Ga0335081_10014733_pt1 | contig 12646 bp, 8 predicted proteins | sample Lox_Sample_35_FD_206713 | JGI IMG/M metagenome (GOLD analysis project Ga0335081, IMG submission 206713) | Soil microbial communities from Loxahatchee National Wildlife Refuge, Florida, United States - Lox_Sample_3.5 | ecosystem: Environmental > Terrestrial > Soil > Wetlands | place: USA: Florida...
GCACACCGAGCCCAGGTACCACGCGCTGACTCGGCCGGCGAAGACCGAGGCGGACGCGGCGCGGCGCGCGATCGCGCTGGCGGGTGAGGCGCACGCGCCCATCTACATCGTGCACGTGTCCGCGGCGGAGACCGTGGACGAGATCGCGGCGGCGCGCGCGCGGGGTGGGCTCGTCTGGGGCGAGACGTGCCCGCAGTACCTCGTCCTCTCCGAGGAGTGCTACGACGCGCCGGGCTTCGAGGCCGCGAAGTTCGTGATGAGCCCGCCGCTCCGGCCGCGCGCGATGCAGGAGCGGCTGTGGAAGGGCCTCGCCGCGAACGACCTCCAGGTGGTCGCGACGGACCACTGCCCGTTCCGGATGAAGGACCAGAAGCCGGCCGGCAAGGACGATTTCACGAAGATCCCCGGCGGCGCGCCGGGCATCGAGACGCGGATGAGCCTGCTGTACGACGCCGGCGTGCGCGCCGAGCGCCTGACGCTGAGCCGCTGGGTCGAGGTGGCGGCGACCAATCCGGCGCGGCTGTTCGGGCTCTATCCCAGGAAGGGCGCGATCGCGCCGGGCTCCGACGCCGACGTCGTGGTCTGGAACCCGCAGCGCGAGATCACGTGGAGCGCGTCCACGCACCACATGCGCGTGGACTACAACCCGTACGAGGGCCGCCTCGTGAAGGGCGCGCCCGACCTGGTCCTCTCGCGCGGGCGGGCCGTGATAGACGGCGGGAAGTTCGTCGGCCGCGCCGGGGCGGGGCAGTTCCTGAAGCGGAGTCCGCGCTAGCGGCCGGGCCTCGCGCTCCAGCGCAGCGCGCCGTCGGGATCAGCCGCGCGGAGCTGGAACGCCCAGCCGCCGTCCAGGTTCGCCACTTTCACCAGCACGCGGTTCCAGCCTCTCCGGACGTCCACCGGCACGGCGACGTCGTCGGGTTCGGACGTATGCCGGCCCTGCCGCGTCGAGACCTTGGCGCCGTTCACCCAGAGCGCGTGCGCGTCGTCGGCGCCCAGGAGCAGCGTCACCCGGCGCGCCGCAGGTGAGTAGAGGTATGCCTCGCCGTAGGCCAGCACCCAGTCCGCTGGCTTGAAGATCCGGTCCAGGCGGACGCGGCCGTCGCTTCCGGCCGTCGCGCGCCGCCACCGCACGGTCGAGCGGCCCAGGCCGGTGTAGCTCGCCCCGAGGTCGGGGTTCCGCTCCGGCCCGTACGCCGTGTCGAGAGCCGGGCTCAGCTCCTGTCCGCCGGCCTCTCCCTTCGGGCTGGCGAACGGGCCGGCGACGTTCCACTCCGTCGCCCAGCGCCGGAGCGCTCGCAGCTCGAACGCCGCCGGCATCGGCTCCGCCTGGATCCAGAGTCTCAGGCTGTCGCGGAGCGTGGCGTCCCCGAGCGACACCGGGGGCAGCAGCGTGCCGGAGTCGGCGGCGGCGAGCAGGATGTCGCGCCGCGCCCCGCCCTCGACGCGGAACGCGCCGTGTCCGCCTCCCGGCGCGCCGAGCGGGTAGACCAGCACCGTGTAGCGGTCGGGGCGGGGCACCGGAGCCGTGATCTCGACGGAGCGCTGCGTGCCGGGCTTGGCCGGAAGCGCATGGAGCATCGTCGCTTCCGGCGGGATGATGACCGCCGGGACGCGTCGCGCGTCGGGCGGCGGCAGGGGCGGGAGCGGCGTGTGCGGCTCGGTCTGGTACCAGAAGCCCACCGTCGCGTAGTCCGCGACCTCGGTGTTCTGGTCCCCGTGCTCGATCTCGACCTTGAGCGAGCGGTAGAACGGGATCCTGTCCAGGATGTGCCAGCGGTACGCGACGATCCTGCCGAGCGTGTCGTTCTTGATGATGAGCCCGTGGAACGGACCGGCGTACGGGCCCTCGTCGAAGTACCAGCCGCTGTTGAAGTAGTCCTCGGTCCCCGTGCCCTGGCCGCGCTTCTCGCCGTCAATCGTGAAGATCTCGTCGCCCTCGAGGAACGACAGGTTCTTCGCCGCGCTCTGCACGCCGTACTCCGTGCCGACGAACCAGCCGCGGCCGCGCGCCTCCGCGATCAGGTGCGGCGCCCTCGACGTCGTCCGCGGATCCCGGTGCCACCACGCGTGCAGCGTCGCTACGTCGCGCGGGAGGTCCAGGCCGGTCACGAGGTCCACGTTGTAGTAGAGCGCGTCGATCGGCCGGCCGGTGCCGTTCTCGACCACGATGCGGGCGTGGTGCCGGAACGGCATCGGCAGGTAACAGTAGAAGCCGCCGCTCGACTCGCCCATCAGGAACGCGGTGTAGCGCTTCTTGGCGAAGCCGTCGCCGAAGAAATCGCCGAGCGGCGCCTCCACCGACGGGTTCGTCTCGCCGTCCCAGTACATCTTGAGCGCGATGCGCCGCAGGTAGTCGGGATCCCGGCTGGCCACCGTCACCCAGAAGCGGCGGACCTCGCCCGGCCCCGCGAGGTCCAGGAGCACCGCGCTGTCGCCCGTCGCGATCTCGAGGTAGTCGTGATTCCCGCCGGTCGTGTCCGTCGAGGAGACGTGCAGGAACCGCCCGCCGGTCCCGGCGAACAGGTCGGCAAAGGGGCTCTTCGAGGGTGCCTGCTCGCAGGCGGCGAGCGCGAGGAGGCACGCGGCTGGCAGAACGACGCGGATGCGCATCAACCGGCTCCGGTCAGTGGCCGCCGGAGAGATGTCGCACGTCCTCCGGCGTGTCTATGTCCACCGCTCCCTGCTCGAACGGGACGCGCGCGACGGCCTCCAGATGCCGCTCGAGGATCCGCTTCGCCCCCTGGTCGTGTTCCAGGCCGAGCAGCTCCGCGAACAGCGGGCGGCCGAAGAGCGCGGGGACGCCGATGGTACCGGCGTAGGCGCTGGCGACGGCGGGCGGATGCGCCTGGCGGTACGCCGCGACGATCTGCTTGAGGAGCTTCGCCGTGACGTGCGGCTGGTCGCAGGTCGTGATGAGCACGGCGTCCAGCGCCTCGGCGCGCTCGAGCGCGTCGAGCCCGGCGTGGATCGAGGTGCTCATCCCCTCCTGCCACCGGGGGTTCTCGACGATCGTGAGATCGAGGTCCGACAGCTCGAACCGCAGCTGGCTGGCGAGCGCGGCCGCGCCGAGGACGACCACCACGGGCCCGCATCCGGCCGAGACGGCGGTCTGCGCGGCGTGGCGCAGCAGAGTCTTGCCGCGGAATCGCAGCAGCTGCTTGGGGCCGGGGAGGCGGCGCGAGCCGCCGGCGGCGAGCACGACGACGCCGACGCGCCCCACCGCCGTTCCCACGACTGGCGCCGCCCGGTCAGGGCCGGTCGTGGATGGCGCCTTTCCGGGCGCGGAGCGCGCCGCCGCTCCGGCCGGCGAATGCGGCCTGGATCTCCGCGACGATGGAGAGGGCGACCTCGGCCGGGGTCTCGCTGCCGATGTCGAGGCCGACCGGCGAGTGGAGCCGGGCGAGCTGGGCCCTGGTCGGCTTCGTGCCGCGCCTGGCCATCTCCGCGAGGACCTCGCGCGCGCGCGTCCGCGAGCCCAGGAGGCCGATGAAGCGCGCGGGGGAGGGAAGCAGAGCCGTGAGGAGCGCGAGGTCGCGCTCGTAGTTGTGGCTCATGATGACCGCGGCCGTGCGGTCGTCCGGGGCGCCGGGCATCCGGTCCTTGCCGATGGCCGTGACCTGCCAGCCCAGCTCTCCGCCGAGACGCGCCAGGGACTCGGCGCCGCGGCCGCCGTCGCAGATCAGGAGCGCGATCGGCGGCGGGACGTATTCGACCAGCAGCTCCGCCGCGCCGCCGCCCGGCGGAAGGCGGTGCCGGGCGAGCCGCGAGCGGCCCTCGGCGAGGACGCGCCGGGCGTCGGCCAGGGCTCTGGCGCCGAGCGGGCCGCCCGGGAGCGCGCCGGCCGTGCGACCGTCCGCGCGCACCATCGCGCGCTCGCCCAGCGCCGGGCCGGAGGGGCCGGTCCGGAAGACCGTCGCGACCGCGGCGGCCTGGCGGTCCCGCGCCGCCTCCACGAGGAACGCGAGGTGCTCCGGCACGCGGCCGGCGGGCGCGGGCTCCAGGAGCAGGTCGAGCTTGCCGCGGCACCCCATCCCCAGGCCCCAGGGCTTGTCGTCGTCCACGGTGAGGTCGTAGCGCACCAGCTCCGGCACCAGCGAGGTGCGGATGCGCCGGGCGTGGCCGACGAGGTCCTGCTCGAAGCAGCTCGCGCCCAGGTTCCCGGAGACCGAGGCGTCGGGCAGGATCAGGAGCGTCGCCCCGGGTCCCGAGTACGCCGAGCCCGCGACCTTCATCAGCGTCGCCAGCACGGCGCGCTCCCCCGAGGGGCTCACCCGCTCCAGCGCGGCGACGGTGTCCGGCAGCTGGCGCATCTCAGAGCTGCCGCGCCGCGAGCAGCAAGCGGTCGGTCGCCTCGACCCTCGCGTACTCCGCGTCCCAGAACGCCTGGGACTGCATCCGCGCGAGGTAGTCGTCGCTGTAGCCGAAGCGCGTCCACATCTCGTGCTTCATCCGGAACAGGCGGTCCTTCTGCTCCGCCGGGCGCACGTCGAGGGTGTCCGAGCGGGAGGCGCCGCGGAAGATCTTCTCGTACCACTCCGCCAGCGTCACGTCGTTCGTCGGCCCGCGCCGTTTCTCGAGGTCCGCCATGACGGATGGATAGCGGTCGAACCCGTCGGTCGCCACCGTCACCACGTTCTCGTTCGGCCCGAGGTCCAGCAGCTTCGCCGTCTTGATCGCGCCGAGGATGTTGCAGACGCTGGAGATGCCGAACCAGTCGCGCATCCAGACCAGCGAGCCCGTCGAGAGCTTCAGGAGCTGCTCGAGCACCCGGTGCCCCTCCTGCAGGACCTTGAGGCCGGCCACGCAGTCGTCGTCGTGCACCATCATCACGTAGTCGGTCGTGAGCACGTTGTGGATCAGCGGGACCATCTTGTCGCCGATGCCCTCGATGCGGTGGGTGCCGCGGCCGTTGTTGAAGAGCGTCGAGCACTCCTTCGGCTCGACGGCGACGACCGCGCAGTCGGAGAAGCGCGCCTTGATCTCGTCGCCCGCGCCGAGGGTGCCGGCCGAGCCGGGAGCGCACACGAACGCCGCGACGCGCCCGTTCCCGGAGCCGCGCGCCGCCTCGAGCGCGGCGTCGCCGGTCACGTACCGGTGGAACCGGTAGTTGGGCAGCAGCTCGAACTGCGCCAGGACCTTGTTCTCCGGATCCTTCATGAAGTGGTCGTGCACGCGCTCGAGGACCAGGATCACGTCGCTCTCCGAGCCGGGCGTCAGGTCCAGCTCGCCCCCGTAGCGGCGGATGCGCTCGTAGCGCTCGGCGCTCATCGAGTCCGGCATGACGACGACGCAGCGGTACCCCATCAGCTTCGAGATGTACGCCGTCCCGATGCCGAAGTTGCCGGTCGAGGGGCCGATGACCGTGTTCTCGCCCGGCCGGATCTCGCCCGCCAGCTCGCCCTCCATCAGCGTCGCGTAGGCGGGACCCACCTTGTGGCTGCCGGAGGGGAAGTCGCGGCCCAGGAGCACCACGATGTTCGCCGGCACGCCGGTCAGCTCGCGCGGCAGGACCACGTGGCGCACCCGGTTCTCCGAGTTCCGCCAGGTGATGTTGAACAGGTTGAGCGGGTGCAGGGCGTCGCCCTTGAACTTCGTCAGCGCCGCCGTGCGGACGGCGTGCGGCAGGAGCGCGGGGTTCCGCATCTCCGCGTAGGTCGGACCGGGTGTCGGCTTCAGAATCGCTCCCAGAGGGCTTTGGCGTGTGCGCGGGCGCGCTCGGCCACGGCGCGCTCGTCCACCGTGACGCAGCGGCCGTCCTTCACCACCGTCCGCCCGTTCACCGCCAGCATGGCGACCGGCGCGTCGGCGATGCCGAACAGGAAGTGGCCGAACAGGTTGTCCGCGGTGAGCGGCGTCGGCGGATAATAGTCCACCAGCAGGAGATCGGCGCGCGCGCCCGTCTCGATCCGGCCGATCTCCATCCCCCACAGCTTCCTGGCAATCGTCCGGTTGTTGAGCAGCGCGGCGGCGTAGGCTTCGGCATAGGCCACGCGCGGGTCGCCGGCGAGGACCTTCTGCAGGTGGAAGGCGGCCTTGAACTCCTCCCACATCCGCGGCGAGTAGCCGTCCGAGCCGAGGCCGACGAGGACGCCGGCGTCCATCAGCTCGATGAGGCGCGCGATGCCGACGGCGTTGTTGCTGTTGGACTGCGGATTGTGGGCGACGTTGGCGCCGATCCTGGCCAGGGCCGCCACGTCCGCGGCGGTGACGTGGATGCAGTGCGCCGCGAGCGTCTTGTCGGTCAGCACGCCGAGGTCGGCGAGCCGGCGCACGACGGTCTTCTTGTACTTCTTCCGGGCGTGGCGCAGGTCGGACCCGTCCTCGGCGACGTGGATGTGGAAGCCGGCGCCGAGGCTCCGGTCGGCCTCGACGGCGCTCCGCAGCGTCCGGTCGGACAGCGTGAAGGAGGCGTGGAGGCCGAAGCACGCCGCGATCATCCCGTCGGTCTGCCGGGCCGTGCGCTCGATGAACCGGCAATTCTCCCGCAGCCCGGCGCGCGCCCTGTCCGGCCCGTCGCGGTCGCTGGTCTCGTAGCACAGCGCGCCCCTGAGGCCCACCTCGCGGAAGGCGCGCTCGATCTGGTCGAGGCTTCCGGCGCACGCGTTGGGGCTCGAGTGGTGGTCCACCAGCGTGCCGACGCCGTTCTTCGCCGAATCCACGAGGCCGACCATCGCGGACCAGTAGACGTCCTCGGGTTTCAAAGCCCGGTCGAGCCGCCACCACAGCTTCTTCAGGATCTCGGGGAAGTTCTTCGGCGCCGGGCCCGGCAGCGCGATCCCGCGGGCCAGGGTCGAATAGAGGTGCGTGTGGAGGTTGATCAGGGCGGGCATCAGCAGCCGGCCGCCGGCGTCCACGACTTCTTCGGATGGGTGTTGGGTGTAGGGGGTCGGGTGCAGGACGGACGCGTCCGTCACCGAGCGGATCGTCCCGTCGGCGCCGATCACCACCTGGGCGTTGTCGTACACCCGGTTGGTGGCGTCGAGGGTGACGACCCGCGCGTTGCGGATGATCACGTGCGCACCCGGTACTCGACCGGCTGGTCGGCCATCGTGAGCGCCATGATGGCCTTCGCCGTGTGGAGCCGGTTCTCGGCCTCGTCGTAGACCACCGACCGCGGCCCGTCAATGACCTCGTCGGTCACCTCGTTGCCGCGGTCCGCCGGCAGCGGGTGCATGTACAGCGCCGTCGGCTTCGCGCGCGCGAGGCGGGGCGCGTCGCAGATCCACTTCGTGTACCGCTTCGCGATCCGGAGCGATTCCTCCGGCTTGCTCCCCATCGTCTCGAGGCAGCCCCAGCTCTTGGGGATCACCACGTCGGCGCCCTCGAACGCGGCGTCCATGTCGTCCACGACCTCGAACTTCGTGCCCGCCCGCTTCGCGTTGCGGCGCGCCGCCTCGAGCGTCTCGGGCATCAGGAAGTACTCCGGCGGGTGCGCCAGCACGACGTCCATCCCGAACCGCGGCATCAGCATGATCAGGCCCTGGGGCACCGACAGCGGCTTCGCGTAGCTCGGCGCGTAGGCCCAGCTCACGGCGAGCTTCTTCCCCTCCAGGCGCGTGCCCAGCTTCTCGCGGATGGTCATCAGGTCGGCGAGGGTCTGGCAGGGATGGTCCACGTCGCACTGCATGTTGATGACGGGGACGTCCGCCCAGCGCGCGACCTCGCGCATGTACCGGTTCCCTTCGCCGGGGACGAGGTCGTGGCGGATGGCGATGGCGTGCCCGTAGCGCGACAGGATGATGCCCGTGTCCTTGGGGCTCTCGCCGTGCGAGACCTGCATGACGTCGGCGGTGAGGAAGTGCCCGTGCCCGCCGAGCTGCGTGATGCCGGCCTCGAACGAGTTCCGGGTCCGCGTGGACTTGTCGAAGAACATCAGGAAGATGGTCTTGTCGGGGAGCCAGCGGTGCGGCTCGCCGCCCTTGAAGCGGACCTTGAGGTCCGCCGCCACGTCGAGGAGCGTCCCGATCTCCGCGTCGCTCCACTCCTCGGTCGTGATCCAGTCCTTGCCCTTGAACAGGGCGTGCTTCGTCTCGTAGGCCGGCCTGCTGGTCACCGCGCTTCCTCCGTCAGAGTCCCGCGACGTTGACGAAATGCACGTGCCGCGGGTCCGTCACCGCCTCGGCGAGATATCGCAGCGTGAGGAACGGCCGCATCTCGATCCGGTGCAGCCAGTGCCCCGCCTGCTCCTTGAAGCGCGCGCCCACGACGCGGTTGGTCTCGAGCGCGACCTCCACGTCGGCGACGCCGTCGTCGTAGCGCGCCCGTCCCGACGCCGGATCGAGCTCGACCCGGTACGGCCTGCCGTCCACCGTGCCGTGGATGGTGCGCCGGGCGCCGTCGGTCTCCACGTAGAACCCGTTCCGCCTCGCGTGGCGCCGGTAACTCTCGATGCTGCCGAAGAACCGCGGCTTCTCGACGTACGGCCCGCCATCCTCCGGGCAGAACACGTCGCAGTTGCCGCAGTCGTTGCACGCGTCGGCGTAGTTGGCCAGCTGGTGGCCCTTCGCGATGCGGAAGACGCCGCCGTCGTCCCGCAGCGCCCGCAGCTCGCCCCTGGAGCCCAGCTCGACGTCGTCGTACGTGATCTCGATGGGCGGGCCGTCGTAGACGAAGTTCGCGTCGTTGGGGCAGACGGGCACGCACTTGTCGCAGTTGATGCAGTCGTACAGCCACAGCTTCGAGCCGATCTTGCGCGGCACGGCGGCGTTCTTCGCCGCGCCGTAGCGGGGGTCGGCGGTCGCGGCGGCGACGAGGACCGGCGTGTTGAGGAGGCCGGCGGCGTCCACCAGCGTCTGCTCCAGCCGCGCGAGCCGCGAGCGGCACGGCGCCGCCACGGCCGGCGGCAGGAACTCCGCGACCAGCCGCTCGAAGTCGTCCGCCAGCTCGGCGCACAGCGCGCCGAGGGTCTTGTCCGGCCGTGCGGCCTCGACCCAGCGCATGAGCCGGGGCTCGCAATGTCCGTGCAGCCATTCCCGCTCGCGCTCGACGTGGCCGCCGTTCAGCTCGCCGGCGGCGGCGCCGATCGCGTCGTGGAGCGAGCGCACCACCGCCTGGACCGCGGCGCCTCCCTTGCCGGCATGGCGCAGGACGAAGTCCGGCACCGCCGCCGCGCCGACCTCGCGCATCCGCGCTTCCAGATTCTGGACGTAGCGGGGGAGCCGCGCGTAGCCGCCGGGCCGGAGCAGGTCGGTGCAGGTCGTGGTCGGCACCAGGTTCATCGCCACGGCGTTCGCGACGTTGTGGGCGTCGAGCCCGGCGGAGAAGGAGACCGGCACCGAGGAGCCGAGCGCGTCGCGCAGGCGCTGCACCAGGTTCATCGTGATCACGTGCAGCGGCGGTCCCGACAGGTACATCACGCCGTCGGTGAACACCGTCCGGTGGTTCTGCACGACCAGGGTGTTGCTGCACTTGATGGCCAGGTGCCGCCCGTGGTCGGCCGCGACGTTCTGGAGCCGCGGGATCATCGCCACCGCGTCCGCGAACTGGAGGTCCTTGTCGAACGCCTCCCGGCTAATGCGGATCTCGCCGTACCCCATCACGTCGTGGAGCAGCCGGTCCACCTCGGCCATGCCGAGCAGCGTCGGGTTCAGCTTGATGCACACGTCCACGCCCAGCTCGGCGAGCAGGTACGTGACGATCCCCTCGATCTCCGACGCCGGGCAACCATGGAAGGTGGACAGGGTGACGGCGTCGCTGATGCAGGTGGGGAAATGCAGGTCCCGGTACTTCGACAGCGGGCCGGTGAGGCGGTAGCGCAGCTCCTCGATGATCGGCCCCGCGTCCTGCATCGAGCGGATCCAGCAGCTGACGCGGTCCGACCGGATGCCCGCGAGGTCGTAGCCCACGCTCATGTCGTAGAGCGTCGCGAGCTTGGCGACGGGCACGTCGCCCAGGACGCGCTCGTGCTTGAGGATCTCGATGAGCATCGCGGCGCCCACGTACTCGCGCAGGGACGCTTCGAGCCGAAGCTCCTGTGACCACTCGACGTTGTAGCCGACGTTGGTCGCGTCGATGCACGGGCGCGGGATCTCGAGCTCGTCCAGCACCTGCACGGTCTTGAGCTCGATGACGCGCGCGCCGGCCAGCCAGGCGAGCACGATGTTCTGGACCAGCTGGTCGTGCGGGCCGGCGGCGGGGCCGACGGGCGTGGCGGCCCGGCGGCCGTGGAAGACGACCGACGTGTCGAGCGCGGGGTCGCCCCGGAAGAACTTCTCCTTCGGCAGGTCGAAGATCTTCCCCTCGCGCTCGTACTCCAGCAGCGCCCGCTTGAGGAGCAGCTCGAAGGGGAGCGGAACCAGCTCGGCCACTACGTGCCCGCCGCGAACGTGTGCTGGAAGGCGAGGGGGAATGCGGCGTAGAACTGCGTCGCCGCCACCAGGTGCGCGATCGGCACGCGCTCCCTGACGCTGTGCGCGTTGTCCTCCTCGCCCGGCCCGAACCCGATCGTCGGGACCTTCATGATCCCCATCGTGGCGACGCCGTTGGTGCTGAACGTCCACTTGTCCACGACCGGGTCCTTGCCGAAGAGGCTCTTGTACGTCTCGACGCCCGAGCGCACCAGCGGGTGGCTCTCCTCCAGCTTCCACGTCGGGTAGTACTTCTCCATCCCGTACTCGAGCCCGGTCCAGCTCTTCACCCTGTACTGGAGCACCTCGACCCGCGCGTCCGCGAGCGCCGGCAGCGCCTCGATCTCCGCGACCGCGCTCTCCCTGGTCTCGCCCGCGGTGAGCCGGCGGTCGAGGTGGAGAGTGGCCGACGACGGCACCGCGCACTGTGACGGGGTCACCACCTTCATGTCGGTCACCGCGATCGTGCCCTTGCCGAGGAACGGGTCGTCCTTGAGCCGCCCGTTCAGCGCCTCGACCTGCTCGATGATCCGGGTCGCCTTGTAGATCGGGTTGACGCCGCGCTCCGGCGCGCTGGCGTGGCAGGAGACGCCGGGCACGTGGACCTCGATCTCCATCCGCCCGCGGTGCCCGCGGTAGACGCGCAGGTTCGTCGGCTCGGTGATGACGATGCCGTCGGGCCGGATGCCGTCCTCGCGCAGGATGTAGAGCCAGCCGATCCCGTCGCTGTCCTCCTCCTCGACCGAGCCGCACATCCAGACCGTGCAGTCCTCGGTGAGGCCGAGCTCCTTCATCAGCTTCGCGGCGTACACCATGCACGCCATCCCGGCCCGCTGGTCGCTCGCGCCGCGGCCCCAAACCTCGCCGTTCTCGACCTTGCCCTGGTACGGGTCGAACGCCCACTCCTTCGGGTCGCCCACGCCGACGGTGTCGGTGTGCGAATCGAACATCACGACGCGCTTCCCGGAGCCGACCCGGCCGAGGATGTTGCCCATCCCGTCGATGCGGATCTCGTCGAAGCTGACCCGCTGCATCTCCTGCTCGATCCGCTCGATGACCGGGCCTTCCTGGCAGCTGGTGGCCGGGATCGCGACGAGGTCGCGGAGGAAGCGCACGATGTCCTGCTCGTGCTTCGCCGCGCCCTTCAGGATCGCGTCGCGGCTGGCCCGGAGCTTCTCGATGGCGTTCACGTCGCCCCCTTCGCGTTCAGGGCCGCGAGGACGGCGTCGGGCCGGATCGGCAGCGTCCGGAAGCGGAGGCCGGTCGCGTGGAAGACGGCGTTCGCCACCGCCGGCGCCACGCCGTTGATCGGCACCTCGGCGATGGACTTCGCGCCGAACGGGCCGAGCGGCTCCTCGGTCTCCACCAGGATGGTCGTCAGCTTCGGCATGTCCTTCGCTCCGAAGATCTTGTAGTCGCAGAAGTCGGGGTTGACGACGCGGCCCCGGTCGTCGAGGACCAGCTCCTCGGCCAGCGTGTAGCCGAGGCCCTGCGCGACCGCGCCTTCGGCCTGGCCCTCGGCCTGCATCGGGTTGATCGCCACGCCGAGGTCCACGGCGGTCACGATGTGGAGCGGGCGGACCTGCCCGGTCTCGGTGTCCACCTCGACCTCGGCGAAGGTGGCGCAGAAGGGCGGCGGGCTGTCGGTGTTGAAGTGCGAGGCGCCCTCCATCAGCTGCGTCTTCTCCCTGTAGAGGGCGAACATCGCGACCTCGGACATCGTGACGGACCTGCCACCGGGCGCGAAGATGCGGTCGTCCCGGCAGGTCAGCTCCTCGGGCGAGGTTTCGAGCATCTTGGCCGCGAAGCAGCAGACCTGGTCGCGCGCCTTCTCGGCGGCCTTCTTGACCGCGCCGCCGGAGATGATCGTGGTGCTCGAGGCGTACGCCCCGACGTCGAACGGCGTGAAGTCGGTGTCGGAGGAGTAGATGAGGATCTTCTCGAGGCCGACGCCGAGCGTCTCGGCGGCGATCTGCGCGAGGACGGTGTCGCTCCCGGTGCCGAGGTCGGTGGCGCCGACGTGGAGGTTGAACGAGCCGTCCTCGTTGATCTTGAGGTACGCGCCGGCGAAGTCCACGCCGGCGATGCCCGAGCCCTGCATCGAGCAGGCGAGGCCCACGCCGCGGCGCAGCCGTCCGGTGCCGCGCGGTGCGGTGCGCTTCTCCTTCCAGCCGATGGCGGCGGCGCCCCTGGCGAGGCACTCGGGCAGGCCGCAGCTCCTGATGATGCGCGGCAGGCCCTTCTTGCCCTCGCCCAGCTCCGCCGAGAGCAGGTCGGTGTCGCCCTGGCGGATGGCG
>Ga0335081_10014734_pt1 | contig 12644 bp, 11 predicted proteins | sample Lox_Sample_35_FD_206713 | JGI IMG/M metagenome (GOLD analysis project Ga0335081, IMG submission 206713) | Soil microbial communities from Loxahatchee National Wildlife Refuge, Florida, United States - Lox_Sample_3.5 | ecosystem: Environmental > Terrestrial > Soil > Wetlands | place: USA...
GTCGCCGACGTGAAATCGACCGGCCTGTTTGCGACCGATCCGGTGCTGATCAAGAACGGCGCCAAGACCGACTACTGGAAGACCGGGCATTCCTACATGAAGCGCCGCGTCAACGAGATCGGCGCCATCGCCGGCTTCGAGAAGTCCGGCCACTTCTTCTTCAACAAACCGTTCGGCCGCGGCTATGACGACGGCCTGATTTTCGCGTTCGCGGTCTGCGACATGCTCGACCGCAATCCGGGAAAGAGCATGGCCGACCTCAAAAACGCGCTGCCCAAGACCTGGGGTTCGCCGACGATGTCGCCGCACTGCGCCGACGAGGCGAAATACGGCGTGGTCGAAGCGGTGGTGCAGCACTTCGAGGCGGAGAAGAAGAACGGCGGCAAGGTCGCCGGCCAGCTGATCCGCGACCTCGTCACCGTCAACGGCGTGCGCGTGACCGTCGCCGACGGCACCTGGGGCCTGGTGCGCGCCTCGTCAAACAAGCCGGAGCTGGTGGTGGTGGTCGAAAGCCCGGTCTCGGAGGCGCGCATGCGCGAGATGTTCAAGGCGGTCGACGCGGTGCTGCGCACCCACAAGGAAGTCGGCGACTATAATCAGACGATTTAGCCTCGCCACCGCGCCAGCGCGGCGTCCGCTTGAAACCTACGACGCCCGCGCCAGGCTGATGGTGATTCCGTTCGGAATTTCGATCTCGAATTCGAGCGTCGATACCGACCGGCCGCGGTCCATCTTGATGTGCACCTTGTCGGGCTCGAACGCGACGTGGCGCTTGATCACGTCGAGGATCTCCTCGCGCAACAAGCCGAGGAGATCGGGCTGGCTGCGCGTACTGCGCTCGTGCGCCAGCAACAATTGGAGCCGTTCGCGCGCCACCGGCGCGCTCCCGCGTCGCAAAAGCCTGAGAAGATTCATGCTGCCTTCCGTCCGAACAGCCTACCGAAGAGACTCTTGCTTTCGTTGGGAACATGCATGGCGATCTCCTCGCCCCGCAGCCGGCGGGCGGCGTCGTAGTAAGCGCGGGCGGGCGGGGAGAGCGGATTGTTGAGCGTCACCGGCGAGCCGACATTGGAGGCACGCAGCACGTCCTCGCTTTCCGGAATGATGCCGAGCAGCGGGGTGAGCAGGATCTCGAGCACGTCGTCGATCGACAGCATGTCGCCGCGGGCGGCGCGCGTCGGATGGTAGCGGGTGATGAGGAGGTGCTTGTCGACGCGCTCGCCGCGCTCGGCGCGGACCGTCTTCGAATCGAGGAGACCGATGATGCGGTCGGAATCGCGCACCGAGGAGACCTCGGGATTGGTGACGATGATCGCCGAATCGGCGTGCCGCATCGCGAGCGTCGCGCCGCGCTCGATCCCGGCCGGGCTGTCGCAGATGATCCAGTCGAAGCGGTCGCGCAGCTCGGCGATGACGCCGGCAATGCCCTCCTCGGTGAGCGCATCCTTGTCGCGGGTCTGCGACGCCGGCAGCAGGAACAGATTCTCCAGCCGCTTGTCGCGGATCAGCGCCTGCGACAGCTTGGCGACGCCGTTGATCACGCTGATCAGGTCGAAGACCACGCGGCGTTCGGCGCCGAGCACCAGGTCGAGGTTGCGCAAGCCCACGTCGAAGTCGACGACGACGACCCTGTCCCCATCATGGGCAAGAGCGGCTCCAAGCGCGGCCGTCGAAGTGGTTTTGCCGACGCCGCCTTTGCCTGATGTCACGACTACGACATGGGCCATAGTTCTTTGCCTTTCGTTGCTAATGCATCGCCGAAATTTTCAGCGTGCTGCCCTCAAGCCAAGCCTGGACCGGTCCGTGGCGCAGGCTGTCCTCAATATCGTCCGCGGTCTTGTAGTAGGAATCGATGGCCAGAAGCTCGGCCTCGACCCGGTGACAGAAAATGCGGGCGCGGGTATTGCCGTTGACGCCGGCCATGGCGCGGCCGCGCAGTGTGCCATAGACGTGAATCGATCCGCCGGCGACGATCTCGGCGCCCGAGCCGACCGAGCCGAGCACGGTGACGTCGCCCTCGGCGAAGACGACCGACTGGCCGGAGCGCACCGGATCCTCGACCAGGAGCGACGCCGGTTGCTGCCGCTGCGGCAGCGCCCGCGCCGTGGCGGCGGTGCCGCGTTCGACCGGCTCCAGCCCCGGCGTGCCGCGTCCGCCGCGCAGGACCGGCGGCAGCCCCGGCTCGGCAGCCGCCGGGTCGACGCCTTCGATGCCGAGGACGCGGATGTTGCGCTCCTCGAGCGCGCCGATGAGATGCGCGATCGCCTCCCCGCGCAGATTGACGCCCGAGAGGTCGAGCACCACCGGATGGCCGGCAAAGAAGCCCCTGGAGCGTTCGAGATTGGCGTCGAGATCGGCGAGCCAGTCGACGATCGGCGCCCGCGGGGCGATGGCGAAGGCCATGTAGGAGCGCGCCCGAAACCGCAGCGATTGGCGTTGGCAGACGAGGCTCGACACGTGACTTCCCGATCCCTGCTGATTCCCAATTCGTTAATAAACTGCGCAGGGATGGTTAACGCGGGGTTAACTCCGACCACCTTTACGGCTGTTCAAGGCCGTCCAATCGACGCAGTGCCGACGCGGACTTAACGACCGACGTCAGCTATCGGCGCAATAGTCGTTCCCTGCGGCACACCTTCCCTGGCGCAGCGCTCGGTCTGGCGGTTGAGCGGCTGATGTTGCCCGAACTTCTCGAACACGATCATCGCGAGAAGACTGGGACCCGCCCAGCCTCTGGACCGCACGCCCGGCTAAGGCGCCGCGCTGCCGACGCCTATCTGATACCCACCACCTTGCGGCCTCCCGCGGCGATCGCAGCGGGCAGATCGTCCCAGGATACACGCTTCGACCACACCCGCGACGGCGTGATCCGCCCGTCCGCGACGATCTCGAGCGTGGGTGCGATGTGCGGGCCGGTGCTGCACAGCGCGCAGTGGAACGTGAGCCCGGTTTTGTACATCGCCCGGCCCGGCAGCGTGACGTCGGTGAGATGTCCCATGCACTCGATCATGCCGTCGTGCTCGAGCACGTCCACGGCGCCGCGAAGCCACGTCGGCTGGAACGCCGCATCGACCACCAGATCGAAGCGGCCATGGGCGCGGCCCGGCGGGCCGGCGAACGCGGTCGCGCCAAAACTCTCGGCGAGCGCGCGGTTGTCGGCGTCATTGTCGATATAGACGACGCATTCGGCGCCCAGCGCAACCGCAAAGGCCGCGGCGTAAAGGCCGTTGGCGCCGAAGCCGAGCACGAGCACGCGGCGGCGCCCAGCGGCCAGATGCGGGGCCACGAGCGCATGGCCGACGCTCAGGTTATCGCCGGCCGATACCGCCTCGGCGGGATCGATGCCCGGCGGCACCTTCACCAGCATGGCGTCCGCGAACGGTACGCGCACCACGTCATCGAACAGGCCGCCGAAATCCTCGCCCCACGGGACGCCGTAGATGCCGACGTCCGGGAACTTCTCGCAAAAGGCCGTCAAGCCGCGGCGGCAATGGCCGCATTCGCCGCAATTGATGTGCCACGGCACCGCGACGACATCGCCCGGCTTGACGCTGCGGACGTCGCGTCCGACCTCGACCACGCGCGCCACCGCCTCGTGGCCGAACGCGAACGGTTGCGTAGACCGCGCCGAAGATGGCGGCCGGCCTTCGACCAGCAGCCGATCGAAATCGCAGGTGCTTCCCGCGATCGGCTCGACCAGCGCCTCACACGGGCCGCTGAGGTGCGGCGCCGGCACATCGCGCCATTCGAGCTCGCCCTGCTTGATGAAATACAAGGATCGCATGCGTGACCTCTTGCTCCGCCGCCTTACCTTTTACTATGGTGATCGCCATATTATCTTTTTTATCTGGCGAGCGCCATACTAAAATGATGCCACGACGCAGCGATGCCCGGCGCAACGCACTCATCGCGGCCGAGCGCCTGTTCCGGATCAAGGGTTATGCGGCGACCGGCCTTGCCGAGATCCTGGCGGCAAGCGGAGCGCCCAAGGGCTCGTTCTATTTCCACTTTCCGGACGGCAAGGCACAGGTCGCTCGCGAAGTGCTCGCGGCCTACGACGCTCGCGGCGCCGCCGTCCTGACGGCGCTCGCGCGGCGCCATGCGGGCGAGCCGGACGCTTTCGTCGCCGCGCTGTGCGACGCGATCATCCGCGAGATGCGCGACGCCGACTGGATGCTCGGCTGCGCGGCCCAGAACATCGCCGCGGAAGCGCTGCCGGCCGACGACGCGCTGCTCGCAAGCGCCGCCGCGGTATTCGCGAGCTGGGTCGCGGTCCTCGCCCGCGCGCTCGGGCGGCCGCGGCGCGAGAGCCACTGCACCGCGCTCGCCCTCCTCGCCGCGATCGCAGGCGCCCGTACGCTCGCGCGCGCGTCGCGGTCGGCAGCCCCGTTCGAGGCGATCAAGCGGATGCGCTGGGGGCCGGATAAATAGTCGTCTCCGGCTCACCCCGGAAGAGTGCGCATAGCAACGCGAGCAAACGAGCTAAGCGCCACGGCGCCGACAATGGTGGGTTAAGAGTTTGACCTCCCTCGTATTGCCCGCGAGGGAGGAACCTCACACCTCCTGAAAAACGTCGATCTCGATCGAGCCGGGGAACATCGTCCGCCAGGTCTGCAGATAGACCTGCATGCGCGGGTCGCCAGCGATCCGATGCCGGCTCAGCTCCCACTCTTCGTCCGCCTCGTATTCGATCTCCTGGATATATCGCGCCGGATCGTCGACGTTCTGCAGCAGGCGAACCTGGGCGTTGCCGAACATCTGATAGAACGGCGCCGCCGCCTTGATCATGGCGGCGAGCTGGCCGGAATCCGCCGCCGGCAAAGTGAAGCGGATCTGCAGCGTCCGCCGGACCTTCACATCATTGTTTCTTTTGTCCTGGTCGCTCATCGCTGCATCCTTATTTGAACGTCCGGCGGAACCGGTGCGCGGGGTAAACCCCGAGTATCCGCAGCGTATTCGGCTGCGAGACGAATTCCAGTTCTTCCAGCGCGAGCTCGAGCGCGCGGTCCTTGGGATGGCCCTGCACGTCGGCGTAGAATTGCGTGGCGGCAAAGCTGCCGTCGACCATGTAGCTCTCGAGCTTGGTCATATTGACGCCATTGGTGGCAAATCCGCCCAGCGCCTTGTAGAGCGCGGCCGGGATGTTGCGCACCTCGAAGATGAAGGTGGTGATGATCCGCCGCTCCTTGCGGCTCGCCCAATCCGGCTTGCGCGCCAAGACGATGAAGCGCGTGGTGTTGCGCTTGGCGTCGGCGACGTTTTTTTTCAGGATTTTCAAGCCGTAGATCCGCGCCGCAAGCGCGGTGGCGAGCGCGGCGCGGGTGATGTCGCCCGCTTCCGCCACCTCGCGCGCGGCGCCCGCGGTGTCGGCTGCGACCACCGCCTTGACGCCGAGCTTGCGGATGATGTTGCGGCACTGGCCGAGCGCATGGACGTGGCTTTCCACCGTCTCGATGGTTTTCAAGCTCGCGCCCTTCGGCGCCATCAGCTGGTGCTGCACCGGCAGGAACCATTCCGCGACGATGTGCAATCCGGAGCGCGGCATCAGATGGTGGATGTCGGCGACCCGGCCGGCGACCGAATTGTCGATCGGGATCATGGCCAGCGCCGCCTTGCCGGTGCGCACCGCGGCGAACGCGTCCTCGAAGGTCGGACACGGCAGCGCCGCGTAGCCCGGATAGGCCTCGCTGCAGGCGATGTGCGAATTGGCGCCCGGCTCGCCCTGGAACGCGATCTTCTTGCGCTTGCTCATGCCCGGCTCGTTAGCACGGCGCGCGCCCGCGCCAAATCCTCGGGCGTATCGACGGTGAGCGGCTCGCCGTCGACCAGCGCGACATCGATGCGCATGCCGGCCTCGAGCGCGCGCAGCTGCTCGAGCCGCTCGCGCTTTTCCAGAAGCGACGGCGGCAGCGCCACGAAGCGCTCGAACGCGGGGCGGCGGAAGGCGTAAAGGCCGATATGGTGGTAGAGCGGGCCCGGCCCCGACGGCGCGGTGGCCCGGGTAAAATAGAGGGCGCGCAGCCGCGCCGCGGCAACCGGCGTCCCGACTACCTTGACCACGCTCGGGTCGCCGCGCTCCCCCTCGCGCACGATCTCGGCGGCAAGCGTCGCGATATCGACCGCGGGGTCGGCAAGCGGCGTCAACGTCGCCGCGAGGTCGGACGGCCGCAGTGTCGGCACGTCGCCCTGCAGGTTGACGATGATCGCCGCCTTGCCGCCGGGATCGACCTGGCCGAGCGCCTCGGCGACGCGGTCGGTGCCCGAGCCGTGGTCGGACCGCGTCATCACCGCGCGCCCGCCGGCCCCGTGCACCGCCGCCTCGATCTCCGGCGAATCGGTCGCCACCACCACCTCCCCGAGCGCAGCCGCCTGCGCCCGCCGCAGCACGTGCACGATCATCGGCTGCCCGGCGATATCGGCCAGCGGTTTGCCGGGGAGGCGGGTCGAGGCCATGCGCGCGGGTATGATGATGAGAACTTGCGTCATCGTGGCATAGGCGGGTTGCAAGCCGCGCGGCAAACCGGCTATCTCTCCCCGCCCCTTTTCTCCCGCTGCGGAGCGATTGAGCGATGAATTCGTTCGAAATCAACAAGATTCTCGGCGCGCTGCTCGGGACCTGCCTGGTCCTGCTCGCCGTGCATATCGCCTCTGGCGCGCTTTTTTCCGTGCCGGCGCCGGCCAAGCCCGGCTACGACGTCGCGGTGAAAGAGGAGAAGCCGGGGCAACAGCCGGCGGCTGCCAAGCAAGGCGCACAGCCGATTGAAGCCCTCCTCGCAACCGCGTCCACCGAACGCGGCGCCCAAGTCGCCAAGCAGTGCCAGATTTGCCACAACCTCCAGGAAGGCCAGGGTCCCAAGGTTGGTCCCGATCTCTACGGCGTCGTCGGACGCGCGGTCGCGTCCGTGGCGAGCTTCAACTACACCGCGGCCTTGAAGGCGAAAGGCGGCACATGGACCTTCGATGCCTTGAACACATGGCTGACGGACCCCCGCGCCGACGTTCCCGGCACCGCCATGACGTTCGCCGGAATAGCGAACGAAAAGCAGCGTGCCGACCTCATCGCCTACCTCGATACGCTGTCCAAAAATCCGGTGCCGCTGCCGAAGGCGCAAGGCGAGGCCGCCCCGGCCAACGGCGCGCCCCCGGCAGCTGGAGGCAAGCCGCCGGCGTCAAAGTAACGGTCGCGTCAGCCGGGCGCCTGACTTCACGCACGCGGCTGTAGACACGCGGCTGTGAAGCGCATTTCGTCGCGGCATCGGCGGGCACGCTGGCGCCGCAATTGAAAACCACATAAGCACGGCGTGCAGGGTGGGCATCCAGGGCGGTATGGCAAGCGCCCCCTGTCACGCCGGCGTCACGTGGCCAAATCACGTGCTCGCCGCGCCCGCGCCGTGAGGCGGCCCGGACGATTTTGCCAGCTATTTTTTTGATTGGAGCGCGTCCCCGTGAATCGCCGATCCCTCATCAAATCTGCCGCGCTTGCGCTCGCCGCGCGGCAGCTTCCCTTCCCGGCCTCGATCACCTCGGCGCGCGCCGAAGAGCAAGGTTCGACCTGGCGTCACGGCCTGTCGTTGTTCGGCGATCTGAAATATCCCGCCGGCTTCAAGCAATTCGACTATGTCAACGCCGATGCGCCGAAGGGCGGCGCGGTGCGGGAAATCGCGCTCGGAACCTATGACAATTTCAATGTCGTGGTCGCCGGCGTCAAAGGCGCGCTCGCCGGCAGCGTCGTTCTCATCTACGAGACGCTGCTGACGCCGGCGCTCGACGAGGTATCGGCCGAGTACGGCCTGCTCGCGGAAGCGGTAAGCTTCCCGCAAGATTTCTCCTCGGCGTCATATCGGCTGCGGCCCGAGGCGAAATGGCACGACGGCGAGCCGATCAGGCCGCAGGACGTGATTTTTTCCTTCAATGCGTTCACGAAGAACCACCCGCAATACGCCGCCTATTACCGTCACGTCGTCAAGGTCGAACAGACCGGCGAGCGCGAAGTCACCTTTCGCTTCGACATGCCGGGGAACCGCGAGCTGCCGCAGATCGTCGGCCAGCTCATGGTGTTGCCGCGGCATTGGTGGGAAGGCACCGACAAGAACGGCAACAAGCGCGATATCACGCTCTCCACCCTCGAGCCGCCGCTCGGCAGCGGCCCCTATCGCATCAAGGAGGCGACGCCCGGCCGCGACGTCGTCTATGAGCGCGTCCCGGACTATTGGGGCAGGAGCCTCAACGTCAACGTCGGGCGCGACAATTTCGACGAGCTGCGGTTCGAATATTTCCGCGACATGACGGTCGCGCTCGAGGCGTTCAAGGGCGACGCGGTCGATTGGCGCATCGAGAACAGCGCCAAGAACTGGGCGACGGCTTACGATTTCCCGGCGGTCAACGACAAGCGCGTCATCCGCGAGGAATTTCCCATCACCAATTCCAGCTTGATGCAGGCCTTCGCCTTCAATTTGCGCCGTGCCAAATTCCAGGACCAGCGGGTGCGCCGCGCGTTTAATTTCGCTTTCGACTTCGAGGAGACCAACCGGCAGATCTTTTTCGGCCAGTACAAGCGCATCGCCAGCTATTTCGAGGGCACCGAGCTCGCCGCGACCGGGCTGCCCGCCGGCCGCGAGCTCGAACTCCTGGAGACGGTGCGCGACAAGGTGCCGGCCGCGCTGTTCACCGCGCCTTACACCAATCCGCTCAACGGCAATCCCGAGGCGGTGCGCACCAATCTGCGCGAGGCGATCCGGCTGTTCAAGGACGCCGGCTACGAGTTCCGCGACCGGGCGCTCGTCAACGCCAAGACCGGCGAGCCCTATACGGTCGAATTTCTCGCCAACGAGCCGAGCTTCGAGCGCGTGTTTTTGTTCTATCAGCCCTCGCTCGACCGCCTCGGCATCACGGTGACGGTGCGCACCGTCGACGAGGCGCAATACGAGAACCGGCTGCGCAACTGGGACTTCGACATCATTACCCACACTTGGGGCGAGTCGCTCTCGCCCGGCAACGAGCAGCGCGGCTATTGGGGATCGCAGGCGGCCGATCAGCCCGGCTCCTCGAACCTGGTCGGCATCAAGAACCCGGCGGTCGACGCGATGATCGAGCAGGTGATCTTCGCCAAGAGCCGCGCCGATCTCGTCGCCGCCACCAAGGCGCTCGATCGCATCCTGTTGTGGAACGACTACGTCGTGCCGCAATGGACGTATGGCAAGGTGCGCAGCGCGCGCTGGGACCGGTTCGGCCGGCCCGAGACCATGCCGAAATACGGCGCCTCCGGCTTTCCCACGATCTGGTGGTGGGACGCCGACAAGGCGGCCAAAACCGGCCGGTCGTGAGCGCGGCTGCGCTGTCTTTCCGTCGTTCCGGGGCGCGCGAGGCGCCGAGCCCGGAATCCATATCCATCGCCCGCATCGATATTGCACCGACGTGGCTATGGATTCCGGGCTCGGCCCTGCGGGCCGCCCCGGAATGACGCATGAGTGGGGCGGCGCACGCATGACCCTGCCGACCCGGCGACGCGTCCTCTCCGCGACCGCAGGCGTTGCAGCGATCGCCGCGTGCGGCAAGATCCTGCCCGCGGGCGCCGATAATGAGATCGAATCGCACGGCCTCTCGGCGTTCGGCGATCTCGCCTATCCGGCCGACTTCCATCACTTCCGCTATGTCGAGGCGAACGCACCGAAGGGCGGAACGTTCTCGCAGATCGGACCGGAGCGCCAATACAATCAGAACTTCCTCACCTTCAATTCGCTCAACAGCTACATCCTCAGGGGCGACGGGGCGCAGGGAATGGAGCTCACCTTCGCCACGCTCATGGTCCGCTCAGGCGACGAGCCGGACGCGATGTACGGGCTTGCCGCCGAGAAGGTGCGGCGCTCCGCCGACGGCCTCACCTATCGCTTCTTCATCCGGCCGGAGGCGAGATTCCATGACGGCTCCCGGCTGACCGCTCACGACGTCGCCTTCTCGCTCAACACCCTCAAGGCCAAGGGCCACCCGATCATCACCCAGTTCCTGCGCGATTTCGTCGGCGCGCAGGCGCAGGACGACACCGTCGTCACCGTGAGTTTCGCACCGAACCGCGGCCGTGACGTGCCGCTCTTCGTCGCCGGCCTGCCGATCTTCTCCCGCGCCTACTACGCCACAATGCCGTTCGATCAATCGACCCTCGACACCCCGCTCGGCTGCGGCGCTTACAAGGTCGGCCGGTTCGAGCCGGGCCGTTACATCGAATATGACCGGGTCAAGGATTGGTGGGGCGCCGATTTGCCGGTGGCCCGCGGGCAGAACAATTTCGACGTGGTGCGCTTCGAATATTACCGCGACCGCGAGATCGGCCTCGAGGGCTTCTCCGCCGAGAACTATCTGTTTCGCGAGGAGTTCACCTCGCGGTTCTGGGCGACGCGCTACGATTTTCCGGCGGTGAAGGCCGGGCGCGTCAAGAAGGACACGTTGCCCGATGACACGCCCTCCGGCGCGCAGGGCTGGTTCATCAATACCAGGCGAGCGAAGTTCGCCGATCCGCGGCTGCGCGAGGCGCTGTGCAACGCCTTCGATTTCGAATGGACCAACGCGACGATCATGTACGGCGCCTATCTGCGCACGGTCTCGGTGTTCCAGAATTCGGAGATGATGGCGCGAGGCCAGCCGGACGCCGACGAGCGCGCGCTCCTCGAGCCGTTCCGCGCGCATTTGCCGGAGGAGGTCTTCGCCGAGCCCTACGTGCCGCCCGTGACCGACGGCTCCGGGCAGGACCGAGCGCTGCTGCGCAAAGCCGCGCAGCTCCTCAAGGAAGCGGGCTGCACCATCAAGGACGGCAAGCTTACGCTCCCGAGCGGCGAGCGAGTCACGATCGAGTTCCTGATCGACGAGCCGACCTTCGAGCCGCACCACGCGCCGTTCATCAAGAATCTCGGCATCCTCGGCGTCGAGGCGAGCCTGCGCATCGTCGATCCGGTGCAATACCGTGCCCGGCGCGACGGCTTCGACTTCGACATCACCGTCGACCGGTTCGGCTTCTCCTCGACTCCGGGCGATTCGCTGCGCTCGTTCTTTTCCTCCCAGGCGGCGGCAATCAAAGGCTCGAACAATCTCGCCGGCATCGCCGATCCGGCGATCGATGCGCTGATCGACGCCATCATCGCTGCCCAATCCCGGCCGGCGCTGACAACCGCTTGCCGCGCGCTCGATCGCGTGCTGCGCGCCGGCCGCTACTGGATACCGCACTGGTACAAGCCTTCGCATTGGATCGCCTATTGGGACGTGTTCGGGCGGCCGGCGCGGCAGCCGCGCTACTTTCGCGGCATCCCGGAAACGTGGTGGTATGACACCGACCGGGCTGCGAAAATCCATCGCGCGGGTTAGCCCCGTCCGTGGTATGACGTTTTTCGGGAGGAACTGCGCTGTTCCGTCATCTTGCGGCGCGTAGCCAAAGGGCGCGGCTGGGAGCGGCCGGCGCCATGACCGGCGCAGCGGGCCGCCGAGGATCGACAGCGCCCGGCCGCCACCCTTTAAGGCTCGAGGCGATGCGAGCGCTTCGGGATGACGGTCCGCACGCAGATATCGGAAGCCAATGACAGCCTATATCGTTCGCCGCATTCTGTTCATGATCCCCACGATCTTCGGGATCATGCTGGTGTCGTTCGTCGTGGTGCAGTTCGCGCCGGGCGGTCCGGTCGAGCGCGTCATCGCCCGGCTCTCCGGCTCCGACACCGGCGCGACCTCGCGCATTTCCGGCTCCGCGAGCGGCGACTTCTCATCGCGCGGCGCGCTCAAGAGCGGCACGCAGCTCGAGGTCAACTCGAAGTACCGCGGCGCCCAGGGGCTCGATCCGGAGTTCATCAAGAGCCTGGAGAAGCAATTCGGCTTCGACAAGCCGGCTTACGAGCGCTTCTTCATCATGCTGTGGAACTATTTGCGCTTCGATTTCGGCAAGAGTTACTTCCGCGACGTGAGCGTGCTTCATCTGATCAAGGAGAAGCTGCCGGTCTCGATCTCGCTCGGCATCTGGATGACGCTGTTGAGCTATTTGATCTCGATACCGCTCGGCATCCGCAAGGCGGTGCGCGACGGCTCGCAATTCGACGTCTGGACCTCGGGCGTGATCATTGTCGGCTACGCCATTCCCGGCTTCCTGTTCGCGATCCTGCTCATCATCCTGTTCGCCGGCGGCTCGTTCTTCCACATCTTCCCGCTGCGCGGGCTCGTCTCCGATGACTGGGCGCAATTCTCATGGTGGCACAAGATCCTCGACTATTTCTGGCACCTGACGCTGCCGATCGTCTCGATGGGGCTTGCCGCCTTCGCCACCATGACGCTCCTGACCAAGAACTCGTTCCTCGAGGAATTGCGCAAGCAATATGTGCTGACCGCGCGCGCCAAAGGCTGCACCGAGCGGCAGGTGCTCTACGGCCACATCTTCCGTAACGCCATGATGCTGGTGATCGCCGGCTTCCCCGGCGCCTTCGTCGGCGCCTTCTTTGCCGGCTCGCTCCTGATCGAGACCATCTTCTCGCTCGACGGCCTCGGGCTCTTGAGCTTCGAAAGCGTGCTCAACCGCGACTACCCGGTGGTGTTCGCCAATCTCTACATCTTCGCACTGCTTGGACTGGTGGTGAATCTCGTCTCCGACTTGACCTATACCTGGATCGATCCGC
>Ga0335081_10014735_pt1 | contig 12643 bp, 13 predicted proteins | sample Lox_Sample_35_FD_206713 | JGI IMG/M metagenome (GOLD analysis project Ga0335081, IMG submission 206713) | Soil microbial communities from Loxahatchee National Wildlife Refuge, Florida, United States - Lox_Sample_3.5 | ecosystem: Environmental > Terrestrial > Soil > Wetlands | place: USA...
ACTTCCTTGACCGTTATCAGCTCCTTCACGTTCGTGGCGGTCTTCATGACCACCACCACCAGATCACGGTAGTTCTGGTCGACTGACCTCTCGATCTGTTGTACCTGGGCAGCCATCTGGATGGACTGCTCCGGGTTAATGGAGAGTGCGCGAATGCTCTCGTTCAGCTTGGAGATGCCGTCGATGAGCATGCCAAGGAGGGACGAGATTGAGTCCCTGTACTTCTTGTTCTTCACCGAGGATTTCTGGAGCTGAGACATCTTGAAGGCAACGCCGTTGATATATCCGAAGATGTCCTCCACGGCAAACGCCGCCCGCAGCAGATCCTCTCTGTTTACGAGGAGTGTGCCCACCTGAGAAAGCTCCCGGATGAGCGCAGTCCTCAGGGTCAGCACATCCTCCTCGGCCCGGCGCACCCTTTCAAGCGCTCCCGAGACCTGGTCCCTGTCCCCCTTGACGAGGCCATTGAATTCCTCAAGGAGGACCCTGGTGGCGTCTAGGACACGCCTCATCTCGTCCTGTAGAACTACAACCGTCCGACGTCTTGCTTGGGTTTCCCCTTCTTGACCCGACACTAGAGCCGCTCGCTCCAACCTTTGAAATCATTTGGATTTAAAACTGAGGCAATAATGGCGGCCGTTCTTAGAAGAAGTTCGTCTTCTGCCACAGGTTTTGTTATTTATTGTCGATTTCTTGGACAGGGGAATTCAGTGGGACCTGGCACGCGATTGCTCGGCTACGGCTGAGATTCTTCGATGTTCTTCCGCATGTTGGTGAGCAGGCCAGTGAATTCCATGGGGAAGATGTACTTCGTAGACGGAGAAGCGCCGAGTGCCTTCAGGGTGTCGAGGTACTGTAGGGTCATCGTCTTGGAGTCGATGAGCTTTGCTGCCGAGAAGATCTGGTTTAGCGCCCCCGCGTAGCCTTCGGCCCTCAGCACAGCTGCTTGCTTGTCTCCCTCCGCCCTCAGGATGTTGGACTTCTTCTCTCCCTCCGCCACCAGGATCGACGCCTCCCTCTTGCCGTCCGCCTCGGTGACCGTGGCCCTCCTGGTCCGTTCTGCGGACATCTGACGGACCATCGCCTCCTGCACGTCCTGCGGCGGCCTGATCTCCCTGATTTCTACGTTGGTAACCTTGATGCCCCACCTCTCGGTGACTTCGTCCAGCTTCGTCCTGAGGACCTGGTTGATCTGCTCCCTCTTCGCCAGAAGCTCATCGAGAGGGATGTCCCCGACCACGGCCCTGAGAGTTGTCGTCGCGATGCCTATGGACGCGCCCTCGAAGTTCTGGACCTGGACGATGCTCTGGGTGGCTTCGATGACCTTGTAGTAGATCAGGAAGTCGATGTCCGTCGGGGCGTTGTCCTTGGTGATGCAGGTCTGGTGGGGGACCTCCAAGAAGCGCTCCCTGAGGTCCACCTTGTTGACCCTGTTGATGAGGGGGATGATGAAGACGACCCCCGGCCCCCTGGCCCCGATGAGCCTCCCGAGCCTGAAGACGACGATCCTCTCGTATTCCCGTATGATCTTGATGGTCGCGGCGATGAGCCCGATTACTATAATGGCGACGATGGCGTAGATGACGTAGTTGATTATCTCGCCTGTCGTCTGAAGGGCAACTGGACCTAGGAGGCTCATCCCTCCACCTTCTCTACCGTCAGGGTCTGCCCCGTAATACCTTTTACCCTTATCGCATCCCCGCGCTGAAGGTCCTGCATCGAAGTCACGCTCCACTCCTCGGAAGAGACCATCGCCACCCCCCTCCCCCCTGCCCTTAGGTCAGACTCCATCTTCCCCTCCCTCCCGATCAGGACCGAGGGCTCGTTCACCTTGGGCCTCTTCCTAAGCGCATCGCGTATTGAGCGAAGATAGATGCTGGCTACTATGATGGCAGCGCCCAGCGCAACGATCAGCCCGTAGGTTATGTCTGTCGCACCAGTGAAGCTCGCTGGCTGCTTCTGAATCTGGGAGGGAGCGGAACTCGCCGCAGACGGAAACTGGAAGACCAGGAGGAACCCAACTATGAAGATGACAACCCCTACGGTGGCGCTAATCCCGTGGGCGGTCTTTACCTCAAGAAAGATGAATGCCGCCCCGATTATCATGAGTATGACTGCCAGGGGCGAGGCGCCGAAGACTCCGAGGCCAAAGAGCGCAGCCGCTATGATCGCCACTCCGATGACGGATAGAATAATGGTCGGATGGTAGATGTCGGCAAGGACCGCGAAGACACCGAGCAGGAACAGGAGACCGGAAACGTTCGGGTTGCTGAGGATAGATATGAGGGACGACCTGATTCCTGGGGTGTTGATCGGCGCATTGGCGGGCACCCCAAGATAGGAAAGGGCGCCCTGGACCGTGGTCGAGTTGATCACTCCGTTGATGACGTTCTCCCGAAGCGCCAGTTGGTCCGGGTATGAAACGCCGTGAGTCACCATCAACTCTGTGGCGGTACTGTTCCTCCCGTTCGACGAGGTGAGCGTACCCATGTAGGACGCGAAGGCGTCGATGTCCTTCGTCATCGTCGAGTTCTCCTCCCCTGTCGGGATCCCCGAAACTATGGGCGTGGCGGAGCCTATGGTGGTGCCGGGCTCCATGTAGATGCCGTTGGACGCTTCGGCGATGTAGGAGCCGGCAGAAAATGCGTACGACCCCTGTGGGGCAACAACCGTGGAGAAGTTGCCTCCCCACTGCTGGTAGCTGGCAATCGAGGATATCATGGACTCCATGCTGGCGCCGTCACCTCCGTTCGTGACCAGGACAAAGACGATGTGTCCAGCGCAGAGCGACTCGGCGGCGCTTACGGTCGAGCCCATGAAGTCCGCTGTGCCAGGATCGATGTCAGCGTTGAGCGACGCTACATAGTAGACGCTCTTGTTGGCGCAGCTCTGCGTCTGGGCGTGTGACGGAGCAAATTGAAGCGCGAAGACTATGAGAAGGGCCACGGCAATGAGCAGTCTCAGCCTCTTCAAGCCAGGGCTGTTGTTGAACGACTCTCTCATAAAGAGTGTCCCTTACGTCGAACATATCGAGATATTACAGACTTACATAGTGACAATGCAGACCCGTGAATGGTCGGGATGGCGAAGCCCAAGGTCACCGTGATGGACCACCCCATGGTGATGGAGCAGCTCTCCCTAGTGCGGGACAAGCGCACGTCCCAGGTTGCCTTCAGGAAGGCAATCTACAGGCTGGGCAGGTTCATGGCCTATGAGTTCCTAAGGACCATGGAGTCTGAGGAGTACACCGTGGAGACCCCGCTCGGGCCGGCCAAAGGAGGGCAAATCAAGGGGAGAGACAAGATCGTGATCATTCTCGTCCTAAGGGCCGCCATCCCGTTCGTAGAAGGCATGTACAAGAACTTCCCCATGGCAAGGACCGGGGTAGTGAGCGCCTGGAGAGGAAAGCCCCCGGCCTTCCCCATCGAAGTCAACTACGCGAAGATCCCCCAGATAGGGAGGGACAACGTTGTCGTCATAGCCGACCCCATGCTCGCCACGGGCCACACTCTGAAGGAGGTGGCGAAGAGGGTGATGAAACAGGGGCGGCCGAAGAGGCTGGTCTTCTTCTCGGTGATCGCGACGAAGCATGGTATTGACTATGTGGCGAAAGAATTCCCTCGGGCAGAGTTCTACACCTGCGCAGTAGACCCCAGGCTGAACGACCACGGCTACATCGTCCCCGGCCTGGGGGACGCAGGGGACCGCTCCTTCGGGGCACCCCGCTGAACGGCTTCCGCCTTCTCCGGCAACCCCCTCCGAGTCTGCTGGATTTCGTTCCCCCAAACCTCCCCTCGTGCGCTGAAAGGGAGCGCCAAAGGACTGAGCCCTCCGGTATCATCACTCGATGCGCTTGATCTGCTTCTGATACATGCTGACGATTTCCTCTACGCTAGTGGCGTCCTCGGGCCCCTTGTCGTCCCTCACCCTTCCAGTGAACTTGGGGAAGCGCAGGGAAATGCCCGCGCCAGGGCGCACGCGCCCCATGGCCGCCGTGTGGATGGGGGAGAGTGTCAGCTCCTGGGCAATGGTCTCTATCACGATGTGCGGCCTGAACCACAAGTCAGGGACGAGGTTGGACTCGACGTCCGATGGCTTGACGTGGCTTTCGTAGGGCTTGAGGAGCTTTGGGATTCTCTCCAGGTCGGCGTCTGAGAAACCCGTCCCTATCTTTGCCACGCTCGTGTAGAGCGCCCTCTTTTCGTCATAGGCCCCCAGAAGGTAGGTCCCGTAGGTCCCGGCCCTTCGCCCTCGGCCGTGGAAAGCCCCTATTATGACCAGGTCGATGGTGTCGGTCAGCTCGCTCCTGTATTCGCGCTTCAGTTTGATCCAGGCGAACCCCCTCGCCCCCGCCCTGTAACTCGAGGCGAGATCCTTTAGCACGAGACCTTCGCACCCGTTTTCGATGGCCTCCTCCATGAAGGCCTCGATCTTCTCCGGGTCAGAGCTTCTCATGGCAGGCACCAGCCTTGTCCTTTCGGTCTCCTCGACGTTCTCCTGAAGCTTCTTCCTGCGGAACGTGTACGGCTTCTCAGTGACGTCGGACTCGGCGTAGAGGATGTCGAAGAAGTTCAGGGCGACGGGATAATCCACCATGGCCTGCTCAACCCCGTGCTTTCGCCTCCTGTGCATGAGTTCCTGAAAAGGCAGGTACTCGCCCGTGTCCTCGTTGATGGCGACGACCTCTGCCTCTAGAATGGCCTTCTTTGCCTTCACGTGCTCCCTGGCCAGTTCGATGGCGTCCGGATAGTTGCCCGTGATTGACTCGAGCCTCCTGGAGAAGATCTTGACGGCGCTTCCGTCCTTGTGTATCTGGAGCCTTTCGCCATCCAGCTTGTACTCCGCCGCCACTACCCTGTCCCCCATCTTCTTGACGATGGCGGCCGCGCTGCTCAACCTCTCCGCTAGCATGGGCCGGATGGGTACTCCCACCTCGACCCTGGTCGACCGGACCCCTTTGACCCCCTTCTCAGCGACGGTGGACACGACGAACCCGAGGTCAGGGTGAATGTTGTAGGCCCTTTCGATACCCTCCCTCTCCCCCTTCCCCCCGAGGAAGGCGCTGGCGGCAGCGTCAAGGACCGTGTAGTCAGCAACGCCGAGCCGAAGCTCTCCTGTCACGGTCCTCATGATGAACTTCGCTTCAAGGGGCGTCGCGTCGTTGAGGAGCGAACCAAGCTCCTTCAGCTTCAGGTCGATAGAGCCCGAGCCGCTCTGCCTGGCGATTCTCAGAAGCGTGTAGTACACCCTCCTGAGCGTCAGCTTCTCGCTGAAGAGAGTGCCCTGCCCCTTGGTCTGGAGAAGCTCCTCAGCAGCTGTCCCAATGTCCCCGTGCTTGACGTAGCTCGAGTAGACCTTCTCGGCGGAGAGTCCGGTGGCAGAAGCGACCGCCCTCAGGGCGAGCTTCTCGGCGAGACCGACCTCCACGCCTTCGTAATCGGGGCGCAGCTTCCCCTGGGTGAGATAGACCAGCAGGGGAAGCTCTTCCCTCGGGGTCTCCTTCATGAGCTCACCGAGGATCCGCGTCATCTCGTTCCTGCCGGAGGTGCCCTCAAGTTCGTTGTACTTCTCGGCGACCTCGGAATAATCCAAGCGCACCTACGCTTCGCCGCCGTTTAATCTCCTTTATGGGATGAGACTGGTAGATACATGGCGAACGCGGCACCGTGGCGCCGCCGCGTGACGTCTGCCGCCGGAGGGTTCGCCTATCGAGACGCGCCCTAGCGACCAGGAGGTGTATTCGAAGCGACCGAGATGGTCGGTGTCCCCTGATGCTTGTGCGTTGGCTCGTGCCAGCAGCAAGGTGAAGTGAATTTGCATTCTGCTGACTCAGATAGCACGTCCTGAATTTCGGAGATTCACGCTTCTCAGTGGCTACAGTGTCACCTCATGGTCCAAGGTCGCCGTCTGTGTGGTCGAGAGAGCCATCAGGGGCTCTCCACCGCGTCATTCCATCTACTTCTTGGGTCGGGAGATATTTGCGGAATTGGCCTCTTCGAACTCTATCCCCCAGGGATAGGCGGCTACCCTGACGGTCCCCCCTGAGCGTATCTTCTCCATTATTTCGCTTTCACTTAGCATGTCTTCGAGACCTCCTTGGCACCTGCTATGCACGTTTTGTCCCGTCGCCCAAGTCACGCCCTGGGAATTCTACGGGAAAAACCGAGTCTGAGAACCGCCTCGGCGCCACAAAGCTTAATTGGAAATCAACGATGCGGCCCCTGAAGACCCATGGGCGGAGTGAAGAAGAAGTCGCTAGCATCGATGGAGAAGTCTCAGGACTCGACGGAATCAGGGCAGGAGCAGGCAGCTCCTTCGAAGGGGAAGAAGGCGAAGGAGCAGAAGGCCGCGCCACAGCAGAAGAGACAGCTCGCCTTTCTACCTCCAAAGATGAGCGATGCCGAAATGGTGAAGAGCCTTGCCCCGCTGAAGGCGATAACAGTCTACAGCGCCTCGAGGGCACTGGGGGTGAACGCTTCTGTGGCTTCGACACTCCTGAAGGATCTCGAAGCGAAGTCCATGTTAACCAGGGCCGGCGGGTTCAGCGGCCACGGCGTCTGGTCTGTAAGAAGCTAGAGGCAGACTTTCAACCCGACGAGGCCTGGGCCAGAGCAAGGTGGACCACGTCGCCGCGTCTTATTGACTCGAAGGTCTCCATTCCTGATTCAACCTTCCCGACGGGGTTGAGCGGCCTGTCGCTCCTAGCATCGCCAAGGAACACACAGATCAGCCCGCCCGAAGGCAGGTAGGCGATATCCCCCCTAACGAACTGAGTCCTCGGCTTCTCCACGCCGACCCTGAGGTCCGTGAAAAGGCAAACCATGGAGGGCTGCAGGTTCACCCTGCTGTCGCTCGGCAGGCTCCTCAGGATTGCGTTGACCGTCACGGGGGCCAGGTGGCGGTACAAAGACAGGGCTCCATTCCCCTTGCCTCCCACGGTTGCCACGCACTCGACTTTGGAGACTGAGCCGGCGGCAGGTGCCCCCTGGGTGGACATCAGGTTGCCCCGTGTCCTGTCCCTTAATCTGTTTTGAGGTTGCGACTCTTCCACAAAGCCGTGCAGTTTGTGCAGGCGCCTCATCGCAGTCTTCTACGTACGCGGACATTGTGCAACTGGGCCGCGGCAAGCATCGGCGCACCTTGCAAGAATATATAGCGAGTTTGCAGCTTTAGAAGTTGACATGCCGCAGAATGTCGAACTCTCTGACAAGGCATACGCGATGCTACTGAAGGCGAAGAGACCAGGCGAAACCCTCTCCGATACGATAGCCCGCAACCCCGACATAAGGAAAGCCAACCTTCAGAAGAGGGGCGAGGTGGAGATAACGACCCTCGAGGGGAAGAAGCTGAAGGCAGGGATAGTCGAAGATCTCTGCCTTGGGACGGGGTTTTGTGCGGTTCTGGCCCCGGAACACTTCTCCCTGGAGAGAAAAGAAATTGGCGGAGAGCCTCTCGGGATAGCCGACGCGGACGAAAAACTAGTCGACCTCGATAGGCTCCGGCGAGCTGCCGAGTCGTGCCCCTGGCGAGCCATATACCTGAAGGAAGCCGAGAGTGGAGAATACATCGTCAGAAGCGGGTAGGGCTCCGGGGTCGAAGTTTCGGAGGTTCCCCGACTCCAGAGGAAAGTCTGAGCTGAACAATCCTATCGACCGACGGGTGACCGAGCGCATGGTCAGGGACGAGCTCCCTACCACGCGGCGTTCCAAAACCTCGGACCCGCACCCACTGTTGTCGCCTCGGAAGCCCTGCCCGTCAACTGAAGAGGGCCCACAGTGGGGGAAAAAGACTTATGTTCCGACCTTGTCGGGCGAAGCCAACTCCGAGGCTCCCTGATGTCCCCTACAAAGACAGTAAAGAAGGCTAGACAGCCGTCTCTGGCCCCCTTCGAAATCAAGATTGGACCTCCCAAGCTTACTCGTTTTGAAAGGGCACGGATTGTAGGCGCCAGGTCGCTCCAGATCGCCATGGGGGCGCCCGCCTTCGTCCCCATGGAAGGACAATACAGGGGACCGATCGAGACCGCCATGCTGGAGCTTGAGGCGGACGCCCTTCCCATTTCCATCCGAAGATCGCTCCCAAACGGTATTACCCAGGACATCCCCATCAGGGCACTCGAGAAGTAATCCATGCGTTCCCGCATGGCCAGCACGAAGGTCTTCGTGACGGACACCCTGCCCGATGAGGCCAGGCGGGTACTTTCTGGGTTCGAAGTCTTCGAAAACGACGCCAGCGAGGGGGCGATCTCTGAGTACCAGGCGCTTGTTTGCTGGCCGTCCCGGGTAAAGCGGGAGCTCCTTCAGAAGATGACTGGGCTGAGGATGGTTCAGACCATTTCAGCCGGAGTAGACGCCCTGGATTTCCGTTCACTTCCGGCAGGAGCGCAGGTCTTCTCGAACGCCGGGGCGTTTACGGACACAGTTGCTGAACATGCCTGGGGGCTCCTGCTCGGCGTCGCCAAGGGAGTCCACCAGCGGAACGCGGATGCTAAGCCCAGGGCCCTCAAGGGGAGGGTTCTGCTGGTGATAGGTGCGGGGAACATCGGATCTGAAGTGGCAAGACTTTCCAAGTCGCTCGGAATGAAGACGATTGGGGTCTCCAGGTCTTTCAGATCTCCTGCATTCTTCGACGAGATGCACCCGCTCTCGGCTTTGGGCCAGGACATGGCCGCCGCTGATGCCGTCGTTATCGCGCTTCCGCTCACCAAAGCCACCCGGGGAATCATTGACTACCAGCACCTATCAAGAGCCAAGGATCAGGTAGTTGTAGCCAACGTGGGAAGGGGAGAGACGGTGAGCGAAAAGGGACTGGTGAGATGGCTCAGGGAGAGGCCCGAGAGCAGATTCGCTACCGACGTTTTCTGGAAGTCCAGAGGTAAGGAGGTGTTCACCACGCAGGCCTGGGAACTTAAGAACTTCGCAGGGACCCTCCACACCTCGGCGACGCCAATTGGCCAAGACTTGGTGGGGCCAAAGGTCGCAGCGGCCATGAACGTGAGGCGGTTCTTCGAGACAGGAAGCGCTCTAAACCGAGTGAAAATCGATGAATATCTCTGAAACACTCACGCCCGCACGGAGCGGTTAAATACGCGCGGGTGAGGCCGTGCCGAGTAAGGTCAGACATATGCCAAAAAAGAAATCCGACACAGCCGAAACAGAGGAACACAAGGCCGCAGAAGAAGCCCCAGCACCAGCACAACAAGCCCCAGCACCAGCACAACAGAACGTACCGTCCCAACGGTCGGCCCCATACAACCACATCTTCGTTGGCCAGAAGCCAGTGATGAACTACGCCATGAGCGCACTCATCCAGCTGACGCAGGCCGGCGAGGTGGTCGTGAAGGCGAGAGGGATGGCAATCAGCAGAGCTGTCGACGTGGCAGAAATCGTGACAAAGAGGCTGGGCAATGGTCAGTTCAAGGTCAAGGACATCGGCATTAACACCGAGGTCGTTGGCGAAGGCCCAGAGACGCGGAACATCTCCTCAATCGAAATAACCGTCGGAAAGTAGCACCAAAACTCTCCAATCCCATTAGGGGGTCAAGCCGCATAGCGATAGCTGTGCCCGAAATGAGCAGTCGACCCCATACCGGCTATTTCTCGCTCAAACGGATTTTCTGGACGTGGAACGTGAAGTCCCGTTCCCCTTCAAACGAGACCCCACACATGGTATAAATCGCGGGTCTGCGCCCCAAGATGCACCTCGTGCGTGGGACGCCATGAGGGGGTTGCCACCTAACAACGGGCGATCCGAATGAGCTCCTCGGCTACCCAGAGGCCACATTGATGGTTCGGACAGCGATAAAACACGCCCCTGGACCGCTGCCGTTACAGCTGCTGCTCCCGCCCAAACCACATTTATGATATGACGGTTGGCGCCGCCGGGACTACTTCGGGCACCGCGGGCTCGGACTCGTACTGGTGCGAGCTCACCTCTCTGAAGAGGTCGACGCAGACACTGCAGAGCGGGATAGGCGGAAGGCCGTTCACGGGCACCGCTAGAACGCCCCTCTTCGGTTTGCTGTCGATTTCCTTTCTCCTTGCCATGTCGAGCAGCTGGGACTGCACATCGTAGTAAAGTAGGCCGACAGCGATCATGAACTCCAGCCCCTCGAAGAGCTTCAACTCCTCGAAGCCCTGCTTGTATTTGCCCGAGTCGGCTCCTCTGCTCTCGTCGCCCCCGATGCGCCTGTGCCACTTTGCCTCGAACTGGTCCACCATTTTTCTAAGCAGGTCCCTGTCTGCCTTTTCGAAAGGTGAAAGGGGCCCGAATCCGGGTACGTCCCCATCTCCCCTACGGAGGACCAGAGCAACGTTCTCGAGCCAGTCAACAGTCAGCTTCTTTGCGTCTGCGATCTCTCCCAGCAGTTTGTTTGGAGCGACGATCTCTCCCAGGAGTCCGTTGCCGATCCGAATGGGCTTGAACTGGTCGGGGTTAGATATCACGAATTTGAACTCAAATTCCTTGAGTTCCTTGGGGAGCCCCTTCCTCCACGCATCGGCCGAATGGACGAAGTCCTCCCTGAATCGGGTGACCTGGGACATCTGCTGTAGAATCTCTCTTTCTCTGGGTGTCTCCACGTCCGCGAAGGCCATGACCTCGGCGTCGGTCCTGTGGCACACCCAACAGCGTGGCGCTTCTGACATGGTTCAAGCGTACCCCCTCGAGTCGATTAAAGCATAATTTCCGTTTTGGTGAGGAATAGCCCACAGCCTTCTTCCATATCGGCGATACCTATTGTGCTTTAAATGCGATCTCCAGACCGGTCGCACTGGAGCGGGGACAAAGACAACAACCGCGTTCCGTTGGTTGGGCGAGGCTAGGTGAAGCCGTACATCAATCTTTCATCGTATCTCCGGCAAAGTCCAATTTTTTCGCTTCTCGAGAGCTTCTTTATCCGAGCCTCCACCTTCAGTGCATCCCTCCTGTCGGGCACCTTCTCGAGATAGGCCAGGGAGACCGGACGGCGCGACCTGGTGTACCTCGAGCCTCGCCCGGAGTTGTGCTCCTCCAGCCTTCGGTCCACCGCGTTTGTCACACCAGTGTACAGCGAACCATCGGTGCACCTCACGATGTACACCCAGTATGGCCGCACGGACCAGCCGGGGATGCCGCTGATAGAAAAACAGTCGCAGAGATTGTCACGTTGCTCCGTGCGCACCAGCACTGCCCCGGGGAGAACTGTTGATTGTACACTGTCGGAATTCGTGCGCGGATTTCTCTACGGCGGGGATATGTTTTTTAAGAGAAATGCCGCGGCGCGAACTAACAAAAAGTTGGTCGACACTCGCACGCAGCCCGCCTCACGCGAGAGCGTTGCGGCGCCGAGGTTTTCGGACAGGGATCTTTACAGCCTAGCAGAAAAGTATGGCACGCCCTACTTTCTGATGGACGAAGCGACACTACGGAGAAAGGTCGCCGACATGGAGCAGGCATTCGCGGAGTTCAAGGGGAACTACCGCGTAGCCTACTCGGTCAAGGCGAACTTCAACCCCTCCGTGATCAGGACCTTCATCACCGAGGGAATACTCTTCGACCTGACCGCCTCGAGCGAACTTGTCTTCATCCTGAAGTCGGGAGGCACCGCCGAGGACGTGGTGTACACGAGCATCACGGAGACCACTGCCGAATACGAGGAGGTCCTCAGGATGGGGGTCAGAAGGATAGTGGTTGCAAGCTTCAGCGGTCTCCTCAACCTCGCCGAAGCGGCAGCAAAGGTCAACGTCGCGGTCAAGACGATGATTAGGGTCAACCCGGAAGTCCACGTTCACGCGGAACTGAGGGGGTCCATGGGCCACGGCAAGTTCGGGCTCCGGTTCGACGGCGGGAACGAAGACAGCGCCACCTACGTCCTCAAGAAGATACTCGACACGCCGCTGCTGCAGTTCGAGGGATTCCACTTCCACCTTGGGAGCCAGGTGGAAGATCCGACGTGCTACGCCGAAGCCATCGAGAAGCTGGAGGCCTTCATCCTCGACGCGAAGAGGCGTCTGGGCGAGTTCCACGTCAGGACACTGGACATCGGAGGGGGACTTCCGGCGCCCTACGGTAGGAAGGTCCCGACGCCAAAAGACCTTGCCTCGAAGATCGTGGGGCAGCTGAACAGCCTGATCGAGAGCATAGGCGACAGGTTCTCCCTCGTGTCCGAGAGCGGCAGGTATCTCACCGCGGAATCGACGGTCCTCGTATCGAGAATCGTGAACATCAAGAGCTTCGGAGAGGCCAAGTACGTCTACCTGGACGCAGGCTATCATGTCCTTCTCGACTCGGCGCTCCTACGGCACGAGTACCCGGTAGAAGTGGTCCCGGGAGGGAAGCCATCGCAGCAAAAAGTGGTCCTGGTCGGGAGGCTCTGCGACCCGTTGGACGTTTTCCCAACCTCTAGCAGGTCAAAGCTCGGGGGAGCGTCGGCAGGGAAGCTGGTGGTGTTCCGGGACGTGGGTGCCTACTCTCTGGTCATGAATATGCCCTTCCACAGCCAGCCCCGCCCCTTCGTGCTAATGCGTGACGGGCAGGGCAACTTCTCCGTCGCCCGCAAGGGACAGGACGTCGACCGCCTGTTCCTCGACGAGGGCGGAGACTGCCTGGTGACCTAGAAACCTTCAAGGAACGACAGGTCGACGGGGGCACACTTGGGTCCCAA
>Ga0335081_10014736_pt1 | contig 12643 bp, 15 predicted proteins | sample Lox_Sample_35_FD_206713 | JGI IMG/M metagenome (GOLD analysis project Ga0335081, IMG submission 206713) | Soil microbial communities from Loxahatchee National Wildlife Refuge, Florida, United States - Lox_Sample_3.5 | ecosystem: Environmental > Terrestrial > Soil > Wetlands | place: USA...
GACCTTCTCGAGCTGTTGAAGCACGGTCGGAGCTGCGCTCGTGGCGTCGACCCAGGAGGTCGGCAGCCCGATCGAGAAGCCGCCGGTGGGAACCCGAAGGGTGGTCAGAGGCGCCGCTTGCGAGCCGGCCGGGAGCATCGCCGCAAGCAGCACCGTTGTGACGAAAGCGAAACCGGTCAGGATCCGGCCGTTCACGCGTCTCACGATAGAGCCTTTCCCCCGTCTGCGCGCTCGGCGGGACCGGTGAGCAGCGCGCGGGCCCCGTCGAGCCGGACGTGAAGGTCTCCGCCGGGGAAGCGAACGGTTGCCTCGGGCACCCCCAGCGCCGCCACGACCGCGATCGCGCTCGTGCCGGAGGCGCCGGTCTCCCCCACCCCGCGCTCCCAGACCCGTGCCTCGATCGTGTTCGCGTCGAGACGCTTTGCGACCTGGACGTTCGTGCGGTCGGGGAAGCGCGGATGCGTCTCGAGCAGCGGGCCGAGCCGGGAAAGCTGGTCGAGGTCCCCCTCGATCACCGCGTGCGGGTTTCCGACGTCGACCGGCGTGAAGCGGATGCCGTCGATCTCGTCCGGCTCCCCGACCACCACCGGGCCGAGCCTCTGCTCGACGAGTCCGTCTCCGAGCAGGCGGGCCTCGACCACACGTGGCCCGACACGCACCGAGACCGCTTCGGCTCCGGTGCGTTCCGCGAGCCAGCAGGCGGCGATCCGCGTCCCGTTCCCCGACATCTCCGCAACCGAGCCGTCGGGATTCCAGATGGTGACCTCGATCCAGTCGCTGCCGCGAGCGCGCACCTCGAGGATCCCGTCAGCGTCGCCGACCTGCTCACGCACCACCTCCGGGGTGAGCGGCTCCTCAGCGACGAGGTAGACGTTCCCCTGCGCCTGCCAGCGCGACGATCTCATCGGCAACCTCTTCCGGTGGACGATCTGCGTCGAGCGTAGCGACCACCGGCAGCCTGCGCAGCCATTTGCGCTGGTAGCGGGCGAGTCTGCGCGTCGCCGCCGCGATCGCTGGACCAGCCTCCTCGACCGGCAGCGTTGCGAGCTCCTCGAGCCCGAGCACCTTGCGTGCTGTTGCCGAAAGCGGCCTGGCCCAGGCCGCCTTTGCCTCGCCGGCGGCTCCGCACACGATCATCTGCTCGACCCGCGACTCGATCCGCGCGTCGAGAGTTTCGAGAGCCAGATCCAGCCCGACGAGGATCGTCGGCACCCTGTAGCTCGAAGCCCACAGACGGTCCTCCGAAGGAGCGAGCGAGGAACCTGATGCTGCAAGCTCGAGGGCGCGGATCACCCGCTTACGGTCGTTCGGATGGACGCGCGCGGCGGCGGCCGGGTCGCGACCGGCGAGGAACGCGTGAGCCTCCGCCGCACCGAGCCCGTCGTAGAGCGCACCCCAGCGCTCGCGCGAGCCGGGCTCCGGAGCCGTCGGCAGCTCGAGGTCCGCGAGCGCGGCACGGAGGTAGAGGCCCGTCCCTCCGACGACGATCGGCGTGCGCCCGGCGGCGAGAATCCCGTCGATCGTCGAATGAGCCAGGCGCTGGTACTCGCCGACCGAGACCTCCTGCTCCAGCGGAATCACGCCGACGAGCCGAGCAGGGTAGTCGGGCGCGGCCGTGACGATCGGGATCCCCTCGTAGAGCGCCGCCGAGTCCGCCGAGACGACCTCGCCCTCCACCCGCTCGGCGAGTGCCCGGGCGACGGCGGTCTTGCCGCAGGCTGTCGGACCGAAGAGCGCGAGGACCGGGTCAGCCACCCGCGACGGGCGTGGGCTTGAACGCGTGCTCCATCTCGCCCGGCACGGGTTCGTAGACGATGTGCGTGTCCTCCTTGGGATGCGCCGAGCGCCAGTCGCGGAACCAGCCGACTGCCTGCGGGATCCCGTCGTCGAGAGGCGTTGCCGGCTCCCAGCCGAGCAGCTCGCGCGCCTTCTGGATGTCGGCGACGTAGCGGGTCACCTCGCCCACGAGGGAGCGCTCCCTGGTGATGTGCGGCGTGACTTCGAGCTCCGCGGCGATCAGCTCTGCGGCCCGAACGAGAGTGTTCCCCTGGCCGTAGGCGAGATTGATCGTCTCGTTCTGCACGGCTCCAGTCGCGAGCCGCTCGATGCCGCGGGTGATCCCGTCGATGCAGTCGTCGATGAACGTGAAGTCGAGCACCTTCTCCTCGCCGCCGTAAACCGTGATCGGCTCTCCGCGGCCGAGCTGGTGGATGAAGAGCGGGATCACGCGCTCCATCCGCTGCAAGTCGTTGTCGTAGCGGCCGTAGACGTTCGAGAAGCGGAAGACCAGATACCGCAGCCCGTAGCACTTGGCATACGAGTAGATGAAGGCTTCGGAGGCGATCTTCGACGCCGAGTACGGGCTCTCGGTGTAGGCGAAGTCGGCGGTCGCCTCACCGTAGCCGTCGAACCGGTGGACGTCGCCGTAGACCTCACGGGTGGAGGAGAAAACGAGCGGCAGGTCGAGCGCGCGGCAGTACTCGAGGACGTTGAAGGTCATCATCGTGTTCTCGAGCGCGCGCTGCGGCTGGCGGACGAGCTGGTGAACCTTCGCGTGGGCGGCCAGGTGAACGACGAGGTCGACCTCGGGCCACTCGACGCCGTTCATACCTCCCTTGTAGGGCGCGTAATGACCCGCAAGATCCTGGAGAAGCGTCTTGAACTCGTCGGTCCAGGTGCTTGGGCGTTTGTCGATCCCGAACACCCAGTGGCCGTCCTGCAGCAGTCGCAGGGCCAGGTTGGTGCCGATCTGTCCCGACGAGCCGGTGATGAGGATCCGCACGGCCTAACCCTGCCAGAGCGGGGAGACGGGAACGAGCGCTTCCTGCGTGCCCTTCAGCGTCGTCGAGGTCGCGGCCTCGATCCGGACGTCGACCAGCTCGCCGGCAGAGGCGTTCCCGCTGAAGTTGACCGTCGTGTTGCGGCGCGTGCGACCGCGCAGCCGCGACCTGTTCGTGCGCGAGGTCCCCTCGACGAGAACCTGCTCGACCTGTCCGATCCGGGCGCGATTGCGCTCCGCGGCAATCCGCTGTATCAGCTCGACGAGGCGCTCCATCCGCTCGATCTTGACCTCGTGGGGCACCTGGTCCGGCATGGCCGCGGCCTCGGTTCCCTGCCTCGGCGAGTAGACGAACGTGAACGCACTGTCGAACCCGACCTCCTCGACGACTTCGAGCGTCTCTGCGAACTCGGCCTCGGTCTCGCCGGGGAAGCCGACGATGATGTCCGTGCCGAGCGCCAGGTCCGGGACGGCGGTGCGGAGGCGCTCCACGAGAGCGAGATACCGCTCGCGCGTGTACGTGCGGCGCATGGCCTTGAGCACCCGCGACGACCCGGATTGAAGCGGCAGGTGCAGGTGCTCGCACACGGCGTCGCACTCCGAGATCGCAGCGATCACCGGCTCCCGGAAGTCCTTCGGATGCGGGCTCGTGAAGCGGATCCGCGCGATGCCTTCCACGGCGTCGCAGGCGCGTAGGAGCTCGCCGAATTCGGTCTGGAGCTCGGGGGCGAGGTCGCGTCCCCACGAGTTCACGTTCTGGCCCAGCAGCGTGATCTCCCTGACGCCCTCGCCCGCGAGCCGGGTGACCTCGGCGATCACATCGCCCGGCCTTCGGCTCTTCTCCTTGCCCCGCACGGCGGGCACGATGCAGTAGGCGCACTTCGAGTTGCAGCCCATCGAGACCTGTACCCAGGCTTGAAATGCCCGCTCTCGGTGCATCGGAAGCGCCGCTGCGAAGGCGCGGTCGTCGAGCCCGAAGCGCCCACGGCCCACCCCTACGCCGCCCGCACCGAGCCAGTCGGCGAGGTGGCCGATCGAGCCGGGCCCGAAGGCGACGTCGACCGCCGGGAAGAGCTCGAAGATCCGCTCCCGTTGAGCCTCGGCGTAGCAGCCGCCGACGGCGATCACCCGGTCGGGGTCCTCCCGCTTTCGGGCCGCCGCCTCCCCCAGGTGGGCGGCGAGCCTGGTGTCGGGCTTCTCGCGGATCGTGCAGGTGTTGAAGACGACGACGTCAGCGTCGTCGGGGCTCGCGGCCTCTCCGAGCCCGAGCTCCTCGAGCAGGCCCTTGATGCGCTCGGAATCGTGCGCATTCATCTGGCAGCCGAAGGTGGTGACGTGGTAGAGCCTGTACAAGAGCTCCGTCAGGGTAGCCGTGCCGTTGCACGGGGCGAGCAGAGACGCCGGGGTGATAATGCGCCCGCGTTGGCAGCCAGGATCCAGCCGCTGCTCTCGAGGCAGCGTGCGCGCCTCGTCGTCGTCGCGGCGATGGCCGGTTACTTCGCCCTGCTCGACGCTCTCGGCGGCCACAGGCACTGGGGTCGTCTCGGCGTCCCCGCTGCGGCGACGAAGTTCGAGGACATGCGCAACGTGCTCGCCTCCTGGGAGTGCACCCGGCGGGGCCTCGCGGTGCTTCCGGTCAACCCCTGCGACCCCTACCACCGCCCGGCGGACTTCCCGAAGATCTGGCTCGTGCCCTCGCCGCTCGGAATCGGTCAGGGGAGCACCGTTGCGCTGGGCATCCTCCTGGCGGTGATCTTCCTCGCGGCCACCGTGTTCGTGGTTCCCGCCGGCGCGAGTCTCGCGAGCGGGCTCTTCTATGCCGTGGCGGTGTGCTCGCCCGCTGTCATGCTCGGGATCGAGCGCGGCAACCCGGACCTGGTGCTCTTCCCGCTCGTGCTTGGCGCCGTCCTCGTGACCACGCGCAGCCTCGCGCGCCAGATCGTGACGGCGCTCCTGCTCGTTTCCGTGACCGTTCTCAAGCTCTACCCGGTGCTCGCCGTCGGGTTCCTCGTGCGTCGTGCCACGCGTGCGGCGCTGCTTGTGGCGGCCGTGGTCGTGGCGGGGTTCCTCGTCTACGTCGCGGCGACGTACCACTACATTCACGAGATCCTGGTCGACATTCCCCAGAGCAATGTGCTCACCTACGGCGTTCGGCGGGCATCGAAGTGGTTCAGCTCGCTGGCCGTCAGGACGATCGGCGGGCCTGCCTCGTATCGCGCCTGGGACATTGCCATCCTGATCGTGGGTCTCGTGTTTGGTTGGCTCCTCTCGCGGCGCCTCCGGCCGCGCCTCAGGACTCCGCCGACCGAGGCCGCGGCCCGTCGCGACCTGGATCTGTTCTGGGCGGGTGCGTGCATCTATGTCGGGTCCTACGCCGTGTTCCTGAGCCACGACTACCGCCTGATCTTCCTGCTGCTGACGGTGCCCCAGATCGTGCGCTGGACTCGAGCGCGGCACACACTCGCCTTCGCGACCGTTCCTGCGCTGCTCGCGACGCTCTATCTCGACGAGTGGACCCGCATGCCGGTGCTGCGCCCCCTGCTCGACTGGTGGACGCGGGTGACCTCGGTCGGTCCCGACTCGCTCTCGCTCACCTTCGCGATGATCGCCCAGTTCGCGCTCTTCGCCGCGTTCGTGGCGTGGCTCCTGGCGACCATGCCTGCCTCTCTGCCGATGCGAGGGCGCCGTTGAAGCGGCTGTTCCCCGCCCTCGCGACCGGGCGCGGGTTCCTGATCAGTCCGACCTCGATCGAGCGCGTCGGGTGAAGGTCGAGCGCGCGACGCCCGAGGCGCTCGAGGCGGCGCGGGCGGATCTTCGCCGGTTGATCCGCGATGCGGTCGAGGACGGAGCGTCGATCGGGTTCCTCCATCCGGTGACCGACGAGGAGCTCGATGTCTTCCTCGACGGTGTGCGGGCCGACGTCGAGCGAGGCGCCCGGATCGTGCTGCTCGCGCGGGACGGCGAAGCCGTGATCGGGACGGTCCAGCTCGGCTTCGCAGAGCGCGCCAACTCGCTCCATCGCGCGGAGGTGCAGAAGTTGATCGTGCACACCTCCGCACGGGGGCGCGGCATCGGCACCCGGTTGATGTGGGAGATCGAGAGCGCAGCGCTTGCGAGCCGCCGCACCCTCCTCGTGCTCGACACGCTCGAAGGGAGCGACGCCGAGCGCCTCTACCGGGCGCTCGGATGGCGGGAGGCGGGAAGGATCCCCGAATACGCCGGATGGCCGGACGGACGCCTCGACCCGACAGTTGTCTTCTACAAGCTCCTACCAGGCAGGAGGCTCTCTACCGGAGCGACCGCGAGCGGATGAACAACGGCCGTGCGCAGGTGTGTGGCACGCAGATCGCCGCCGTCGGCGGCGGCGTCGAGCCGCGGGCCGAGTGGGACGTGCTCTGGGATCAGTCGTCGACGCCGACGTAGGCGTGCGCGAACCAGCGCGAGAACTGCGGATCGTTGACGAGCAGATCGAGCCGTGCCCGGCGAAGGCTGTACGAGAAGCCGGCACCGGCCGCGTCTCCTGCGCCCGAGTTGAACAGCGTCAGCATCAGGTTCGAGAACTCCTGGTGACGCCACACGTGCGGCAGCCTCGTCTCCGAGTAACGCGCGAGCCGCCGGCCGTCCTGCTTGCCGAAGCGATCGACGAGCCCGGTGGCGAGCTCCACCGCGTCCTGCAGAGCCATGTTCATGCCCTTGCCTCCGGCGGGGGTGATGAGATGCGCCGCGTCACCCGCGAAGAAGAGGCGCCCGTGCTGCATCGGCGTGCACACGCGAACTCGATGGTCGAGGATGTCCCGTTCGACCAGCTCGCCCCTCAGGAGCGGCGGCCTGCCGTCGGCTGCGAGGCGCGTCGCGAGCTCGTCCCAGATCCGGTCGTCAGGCCACTCCTCATACGCTTCTCCGAGGGGCACAGCGAGCACGAACCGTGTGAGCGTGGGCGAGCGGAGCATCTGTCCCGCGAACCCACGCCGGTGGAGCCCGTAGATCGTTCGCTGCGTGGAGGGTGGCATCGCCGCGATCAGGGTCAGCCACATGAACGGATGCGAGAGCGAGACGCTCTCGACCCCTTCGGTGAATGCGCTCGCCGCGCCGTCGGCACAGACGGCGACCTCGCAGGCGATCGCGACCTCCTCTCCCGTCGACTGCGTCACCGACCGCACGACGACACGTTCTCCGTTCTGCTCCACGCCCGTCGCGTTCACCCCGAACCTGATGTCGCCGCCGTTCTCGACCAGCTGCTCGGCCCAGTCTGCGACCAGCTCGTGCTGCGGGTAGATCGTGTGGCAGCGCCCGCCGCACCGCGCGGCATAGTCGAGCACGAACGCCTCGCCGTCGGCGCGGAACTCGCACATGCCCACCTGGCGGCCGCCCTCCAGGGTCGGGCCGGCCAGGTCGTGCGCTTTGAGCAGTTCAACCGTCCGGTGCTCGATCATCCCGGCCTTGACCCGGGCGCGAAGCCTGCCGGGCTCCTGCCGTTCGAGGACGACCGACGAGATGCCCGCCTGCCCGAGCAGGTGCGCGACGGCCAGCCCGGCCGGGCCTGCCCCGACGATGCACACGGCGGGGTCGTGTAGGGCCATCACCTGGTGCCCACCCTGGTGCAAGTGTTGCAAGTCACAAGCGGGAGGTTCGTGACTTGCAACACAAGCTGGTTCGCCCGCTCGGCCTCGTGGTCACCGATGATGGCAGCGATGCTCTCGGTCCCGCTCCTGGTGGTGATGATCGCGGTCGCGCTGTTCGCGGCGCGCACGGCGTGGATGAGGTACGGCAGCGGCGGCTTTCGGCTGGCGCGCGCTCTGGCGATCGGAATCGCGGCCGCGATCCTGGTGGCGTTCGTCTATTACGTGATCGGCGGCGGGAACTAACTGGAACGCCAGGCGACGACTGCGAAACCCAGGGCCTCGCCTTTCACCGCTGCGAGCAGCCTCCGCCGCCGGATCGAGGCGACCCGATCGTGGACGAGCCGCATGCCCGCCTCGTCGGGATGCTCCGCCGCGTAGCGGTCGAGGTTGAAGATGTAGGTCCATTCATAGCGCTCCCAGTCCTCGCCGGTGGCCGTCCGCAGGTGGGCTGCGGTCAGGCCGTGGGCATCGCCCGCCGCTAGCAGGCCGGGCAGATCGCCGAGCTCGTCCTCGGCCGCGCCGAGTGCCTCGAGCTCGTCGGCCGCCGGCGGCCGTGGCCAGTATCCCTCTCCGATCAGTACGTAGCCGCCGGGTCGCACGAGTTCCGATAGCCGTCTGAGCGTCGCCTCCAGACCGCCGAGAGCATGGGTCGAACCGACGCAGGCAGCGACCGCGAAGCTCCCGGCCGGTGCGACGAGCGTGCCTGCGTCTCTCGTCTCGAACACGAGCTCGGCGGCCGGAACCCGCAGCGCCGCCTCGTGTCGCGCGGCCGAGATCTGCGCGTCGCTCGCGTCGAGCCCGAATCCGTGGGCTCCGGTCACCTCCGCGATCCGGATCAGGAGCTCTCCGCGACCGCAGCCGACGTCGAGGGCGGCATCTCCGGGCTCGAGCGGCAGCAGATCGATAAGCGCGTCGAGCGCGTCCTCGCCGATCGGGTTGTGGAACGGCATCTCGCCGTGCCCGATCTCGCTGATCCGCTCGTGGTTCACGGCGGATCTGTCATCACGGGTCCGGCCCAGCGCCGACGGCCGTCTCGATCGAGTCGGCTGAGAACCCTTTCGCGGCGAGGGCGCGCACCGTCCTTGCGCCGGGACCCCGGCGGTCGGCGATCCTGGATGCACGCTCGGCCTCCGGCTCGAGCCCGGCGATCGCGTCGTCGACGAGCTCATCGTCGACGCCACGGCCTTCGAGGTCGAAGCGGATCGCCTCGTCACCGTAGCCCCGCTCGGCAAGAGCCGAGGCCCTGTTTGCCGCCATGCGGCTGTCGTCGAGGTAGCCGAGCGCGACCATGGTCTTGATCGCCAGAGCGCGGTCAACAGGATCAACCCCGTGGCGCTCGAGGTCGGAATCGAGCTCCGCGACCGTGCGGTCGCGGTGGATCAGGGATCGTGCGGCAGCTTCGAGCGCTTCCTTACGCGGCTGCGGCGGCGCCATTGCTCTCGACATCGACACCCCTCTCGATGCCGTCCTCGCTGTCGATCTCGGCGACGGCCGGGAGGGTGTCGGTCGCTTCCTCCGGAGTCGTGAGCCGCGCAGACACGACCTGGCCGGCCGGAATCTGGGCCTGGATCGCCTGGAGGATCTGCTGGACGACGTCGGGGTGCTCCTTGAGAAACGCTGTCGCGTTCTGCCGGCCCTGCCCGAGCCGCTCGTCGCCGAAGCTGAAGTACGAGCCGGACTTCTGCACGACCTTCCGCTCGATCGCGGCGTCGAGGACTGTCCCTTCCCAGGGGATCCCGTCGCCGTAGATGATGTCGAACTCCGCCTGCTTGAACGGCGGCGAGACCTTGTTCTTCGCCACCTTGACCCGGACGCGGTTGCCGATCGCCTCGACGCCGTCCTTCAGCGTCTCGATCCGGCGGATGTCGAGCCTCACCGAGGCGTAGAACTTCAGGGCGCGCCCGCCGGGTGTGGTCTCGGGGTTGCCGAACATCACGCCGATCTTCTCCCGCAGCTGATTCGTGAAGATGCAGATCGTTTCGGTGCGGTTGAGCGTGCCGGTGAGCTTGCGCAGCGCCTGCGACATCAGGCGGGCCTGGAGGCCGACGTGAGAGTCGCCCATCTCACCCTCGATCTCGGCTTTCGGAGTCAGTGCGGCGACCGAGTCGATCGCGACCACCGACAGGGCGCCCGAGCGGACGAGCAGTTCGGTGATCTCGAGCGCCTGCTCCCCGGTATCGGGCTGGGAGACGAGCAGCTCGTCGATGTTGACGCCGATGCGCTTGGCGTAGACGGGATCCATCGCGTGCTCGGCATCGATGAACGCGCAGATGCCGCCGCGGCGCTGTGCCTCGGCGATCACGTGGTAGACGAGCGTCGTCTTGCCCGAGGACTCGGGCCCGAAGATCTCGACGATGCGGCCGCGCGGCAGCCCGCCGATGCCGAGCGCGAGGTCGAGGGCGAGCGAGCCGGTGGAGATGGCCCCGACCGAGACCTGAGCCTGGTCGCTCATCCTCATGACCGCGCCCTTGCCGAAGCTACGCTCGATCTGCCCGAGAGCGGTGTCCAGAGCCTGCTCGCGATCCACCTCTATCGACCTCCTAGCGGGACGGAGTCATAGACCTCGTACTGCGCTCCGTCCTTACGCAGCCGAGAAATGAAAACAGCGGCATCGGACGGACTCACCACGCCGAGCTCCGGCAGCGACGGCCGGAGCCGCGGCCGCTCGCGAAAGCGCAGGACGGTGAGGTGCGGGGTCCAGGGCCGCGCGTCCGACCGATACACGCCGAGCGCTTCGAGCGAGCGCTGAACCTGGCCGGCGAGCGCCGCGGCGCGACCGCCTTCGTCCTCGAACGTGAGCATCCCGACGCTCCTCGTCTCGCGGTAGCCGCGAAGGGAGAGGCGGAGCTCCGATCCGCCGGCGGCCGCCTCGCGAAGCGCGCCGAGGATCCCGGGTGCCTCCCCGGCCGGCCGGGTGCCCAGGAACGCGAGCGTGAGGTGCAGGTTCCCGGGCGGCACGATCCGCCCGCCCGAGAGAGCGGAGGCCTGCCACCCGGCGAGGCGATCGACCGTGTCGCCGGAGAGACGCAGCGCGCAGAACAGGCGAAGACGTTCATCCCCGGCCACGCTAGCGCCCGACGTGTGACGTGTCTTTCACGGTTCTGTGACGAGCAGCCGCACGAGGTGCAGCGCCGCCACGGCTGCGCGGGCGCGAACCGTCTCGCGATCGCCAGTGACGACGAAGTCGCGGGCCATCTGCCCTGACGGCCCGGCGGCGCACAGGTACACGAGCCCGACGGGCTTCTCTGCCGTCCCACCGCCGGGGCCGGCGATTCCGGTCACCGAGACGCCGACGTCGGCCCGGAGTCGCATGCGCGCCCCCTGGGCCATCGCCGACGCGGTCTCGGCGGAAACGGCGCCGTGGGCGCTCAGGATCTCGTCGGGCACCCCGAGCGCTCCCGTCTTCAGGTCGTTCGAGTACGCCACCACGCCGCCGACGAACACGTCGCTCGACCCGGGCACCGATGTGAGCCGGGTCGAGACGAGGCCGCCCGTGCACGACTCGGCCGTCGCGAGGGTCAATCGGCGCTGCCGGAAGAGCTCGAGCACGAGCTCTTCAACCGCTGCCTCGCTCCTCGAGTAGAGGTACCCGGCGATCGGCGCCACGAACGCATCCTCGAGCGCGTGTGCGCGCTCTTCAGCCCCAGGATCAACGAACAGGTCGACGTGGATCTCGGAGTCTCGGGCGCAGATCGTGGCCTCCACACCGTCGCCGTCGCCTCCAGCAGCGGCGAGCGCGCTCGCGACCGACGACTCGGACACGCCGTAGAAGCGCAGGACCCGTCGCTCGGGCGCCGCTGCCCGCGCGAGCAGCCGGCCCATCGGCTCGGTCTCGAGCGTCGCCTGCCAGAGCGGCTGGAGCTCGCGCGGTGGTCCCGGGAGCACGACGGCGATGCAACCGTCCAGCTCGAGCAGGAGCGCGGGAGCGGTCCCCTCGAGCCCGACGACGAGCGCTCCGTCGGGCACTGTCGCCTGCTTGCGAACGCCCGGCTCGAAGTCGGCGTACGGCCGCTTCATCCGCTCGGCGACGGTCCGCGAGCGCGCCTCGATTCGCGTCTCGAGATCCTCGTCGACCCGGAGCTCACAGGCGGTCGCTCGCGCGAGGAGCTCGACCGTGCGGTCGTCGTGGGTCGGGCCGAGACCTCCCGAGACGACCAGCAGGTCGCGCTCGAGCCCGGCGCGGAGAGCCTGCTCGATCTCGGCCGGCGTATCGCCCACGATGCGCAGCTCGGCGGGCTCGACGCCCAGCCCGAGCAGCGAGCGGGCCAGGAACGGGCCGTTGAGGTCGGTGCGGTCGCCGCGGACGAGTTCGGAGCCCGTGACGACGACGGCCGCGCTCGGCCGGGAACGGCTCAGTTCGCGTGCACCCCGCTCGGACTCACGGTCAGCGCCAGAGGCTTGGAGCCCCCGAGGTCGACGGCCCGCCCGCCGATGGTGATGCGGAGGTTCTCGGGCGAGCTGACGCTGATCCAGAAGCGCTTTCCCTTGAACGGCTCGGTCCGCCCCTTCTCGATCGTCCCCTCGAAGAGCAGCTTGCCGGTGACCCCGCCGCGATGGACCGTGACGAACGAGGCGCCGTTGACGGCGTCGATCTCGAGGTAGGCACGAGGCCGGGAGATCGCGTGCGTCGTGGTCTTGTGCGTCCGCTTGACGACCGCAGGGGACTTGGTGCTCGATCCGGCTGTTCCCCACGCACTGACGACGATCAGCGTCACGATCGCCACCAGGGCCACCGCGACCAGCACGATGGTGGTCTCGAGCCGGCGGGTCCGGCGCTCCGGCCGGACGGCGGAGCGGCGAGGCCTCGCGTCGTGCTCGTCGCCGGCGACGAAGCGGGAGTTGAACTCGTCGACGTAAAGTTGGCCGTCCAGGCCCAGGTAGTCCGCGTACGTGCGCAGGAAGCCCTTGACGTAGGTGGGCGAGGGCAGCTGATCGAACCGCTCCTCCTCGAGCGCGCGCAGGTAGCGGGCACGGATCTTGGTCGCCTGCTCCGCGAGCGTGAAGTCGATCGACCTGCGCGTGCGCGCCTCGCGAAGGCTTGTCCCGATCTCGAACACGGCGGAATGATCGCATAGACACTCAGGACGCCCGGAGCGCCGCCACCGGACCGTTACCCGGCTGCGCGCAGCACGCCGTACACGCCGAGTGCGAGGCCGCCCACGACCGACGCATAGATGCCGGTCCAGACGAGGAAGCGTCCGAACCGCACCGTTCCCTCCCCCGTTCGGCGGACGCTGCGCTC
>Ga0335081_10014737_pt1 | contig 12643 bp, 10 predicted proteins | sample Lox_Sample_35_FD_206713 | JGI IMG/M metagenome (GOLD analysis project Ga0335081, IMG submission 206713) | Soil microbial communities from Loxahatchee National Wildlife Refuge, Florida, United States - Lox_Sample_3.5 | ecosystem: Environmental > Terrestrial > Soil > Wetlands | place: USA...
CATCGAGTAACGCGGGCCTGGTGAACTCATCCAGAACAAGAATGAAGATCGGCGGGTGTGGTTTGCCCGTGTCCGCCGCGGCAAAATCGGCGATCGAACTCGCCGGAGCCGCCGCCATGGCCGGCACCTCTTTCCACGCGTGCCAGAGGAACAGTCCGGGAAAAATCACGATAACCGGTGAAAGCACCAGCAGGAACCGTTCGAACTCAGCGCGATAACAGAAGACGAGCCAGGCAGCCACCGCCAATGGAACCAGTACCAGGGCGGTGTTGTGATGAAAAAGCAACAGGGGAGAGATGTAGCGCTTGTGCAGCTCCAGAAGGAACGGCGTGAGCAGCAATAAAAAGGACACGCTGCGGAACCGGCCCGCAGCCGCCGCAGCACGCCTGGCGAGCGCCAGCCAGAGCAACGCCAACACCACCGCGGGCAGCAGGTTGAAGCAGGCGACGATCAGCCACAGGTCGCCGTGGGTAATCTGGTTCAGGACCACGAACTCCGGGTTCCCGGCGACCGCCTGATACAGCGATTGGGCAAAGGCAAACGTCGTCAGAGACAGCAACGCGACCAGCACTGGAAGGAAAGCTCGTGGCCCGGGGCTACCTGTCATCGCACCCGCCGGAACAGGCGCGCCATCCACGCCGGCTCTGGGCCTGCCGGGTGACACTCCCCTTGCTACTGTCTTCATCGATCGTGCGCGCTCGCGGACTGTCTGCATTTGCCGGGCATCGGCTAATTCGCCGCCGTCGCGTGATACAGGAAACGCGTTCCACCCGGCAGCTCCAGTCGCCTGCCGATCCGGAAGCGCTCCTCCAGGCGCCGCTCAAAAGCTGCGCGGCTGTAATCCGCATAGGTGTCGTCTTTATTGAGGAGCAGACGGCGCACCATCGCATCGTCCTTGCTGATGAACTCGATCACCAGCTCGCGCGTGGTCTCCGCCAGCCAGCCCACCACGGCCGCTACCGGAATGTTGGCCGTGATGACGAGGTGGTGCACAAGCGCCAGCGCCAGAGTCAGGTCCGGCTTGCCCCGCTCAACCAGCGATGTGCGCTCGCCCGATGCCCAGCCTTGCGATGGCGAAGGATTGGCGAGGTTCATCAGCAGGGGAAGGATGTTGGCCCGTTGCTCCTTGCGCAGCTCCCCATAAAGTCGCTCGATGCTGCCGGCATCGGAGTCCACGGCAAGCACGGTGCTCGCCGCACCGGCCACGATCCGGCTGAAGCGCCCGTCATTACATCCAAGATCCCACACCAGCTCGAACCGCCGGCCCGCGACACACTCGTTGACGAAAGCTTCTTTCTGCGCCAGCGCCTCCGCGGCATAGTGGTCGCGCGAGTAGTCGCTCCACGCGCTTTTATACGATGCGGGTCGCAGCTTCAGCACCAGCTTGCGCAGCCGCAGTACATTGCGCGCGATCATCTGCGGCGTCATGCCCGCGGAGCTGATCTGCTGACGCACGCTGTAGCCCGCGGCCGCGAACTTGCGCATCAGCCAGGCCTGTGCCGTCACATGGCTCAGCACGCCGGGACGCCTGCGTTCCAGCCCGCGGAACAGGTTGCTGAAGACCACCGGATCGATGCCCTCCAGTTCGCTGCGCAGCCAGGGCTGGAACGGCACCTGCTTGTGTGCCTCGAGCATCAGCGGATACAGCATCGTGCGACAGAACTGGTTGTATCCCGCCCAGCAGTCTCCGCGCTGTAAGGGCGCAAACGACAGCACGTCGATGAACAGCGGAGTCACCCCACGGAACTGCACGTTGTATGGCGTGGCATCCTTCAGGATCCAGTTATGCCGCAGCGCACACTGCAGAATGTCCAGATGCAGTAGCGCCGCCTCGCGCAGCATGCCGAAGCTCCACTCGTAGGGATAGCTGGTGAAGGGAATACGTTCGTGTTCCAGCAGGATGCTGCCGCCGGGAATTGCGGGATCGGCACTGCCGGGGAAGATTTCGCGCGTGGCAACCAGCAGTCCCAGGGATTGCAGCTCCGCCGCCAGGCCCGACGCAGCGAACTGCCGCCAGCGCTCCACGGCTCCGGGAAGGACCACGCGAACGATCCGTTCTCCGTTGCGCAGGATGTAGCCGTCCGGATCGCGAAACGATCCGCCATCGCGCCGGAAGTCCGCAACCAGCAAATCTGGCTGCATTGCGCTCAAACTTGCCGCCCGATCTCGCCTTCTTCGTGAGGAATCGCCTGCATCTCGGATTCCGCGCCTTCCGGGCGGATCCCGAAAACGCCCAGCAGCTTCTGTTTGAAGAGGCGGAAGATGACGTAAACTCCACTAACACCACCCAGCAGGAGCTGGAGGATCATGCTCCCGGAACCGGGATCGACGTAAACGGCCAAACAGTTGAAGAGCAAGACTTACCCCAGGAGAAGCTGATTTGTTGCAGTTTAACATCTGGTTACAGCCGACGCCAAACCTGCAATGGTTATAAAAGATGTTGCCTCTATAAACCCCTCTCTGCCGGCGTGCTCTCATACTCAATGCAAAACTGCTTTAATCTATGCCTATGACGCTGGAAGAATTTCGTGCTTCTCTGTCGCGCGATGAGCCTCCGCGCAACCTCGGACCAGCGCTGGCCGGGCTGTGGTGGGACGCCAGGGGAAACTGGAAACAGGCGCACGAATCGGCGCAGCAGGACGAAGGCCCGGCCGGCGCATGGGTCCACGCCTACCTGCACCGCAAAGAGGGGGATTCCGCCAACGCCGGCTACTGGTATCGCCGTGCCGACAGGACGCCGGCGCAAAGCTCGCTGGAGGAGGAGTGGCTCGCAATTACCCAGTCGCTGCTGAGCGCGGGCGAGCCAGGCGGCTGGCCGTAAATCCCCGCACCGGGAGGCGCTCAGTTCGCCTCGATTCCCTGCACAATGGCGTCATGGACCTGCGGCCGCACTTCGCGGATGAGCTGCGATGCGCGGTCCGGCCAGGTCCGGTTTGTCAGCAGCGTCACCGACAGCTGTCGTTCGTGATCGATCCACAGCGAGGTGCCCGTGAAACCGAGGTGCCCGTAGGAGAGCCGCGAAAACAGCCGCCCCGCAGACGGCTCTGCACCTGACGGTGTGTCCCACCCCAGGGCGCGCGAGGTGCCTGGCGGCGAAGATTCGTGTTGCGTGAACAGCTTCACCGTCGTCGCTTGCAGAATAGGCACGCCGCCACGCAGCATGCATTCGGCGAAGCGCGCCACGTCGCCTGCTGGGGCGAAGACGCCGGCGTGTCCCGCCACTCCACCCATCACATAGGCGTTCTCGTCGTTGACTTCGCCCTGGATGGTCCGCTTGCGGAACTTGACGTCGTCCTCTGTCGGCGGAATCCGCGGCTTCCACTCCGCTGGTGGCCGGAAGCGGGTGTGGGCCATGCCGAGCGGTGTGAAGATTTCCTGGCGCGACAGCAGATCGAGCGCCAGCCCCGCTTTTTGCGCCAGCAGCTCGCCCAGAAGAATAAAGCCGACGTCACTGTATTCGGCGCGCGTGCCCGGTGCTGCCGCCAGTCGGGTGGTCAGCGCCGCCTGCAGCAGTTCATCGCGCGTGTTGCAGAATTCGAATAGCTTTTCGTAGGCCGGCAGCCCGCTGCAGTGCGCCAGCAGCATGCGAACGCTTACCTGCTCGCGCCATGCGCGCTGATGCCGAGGCGCCAGCGATACAAAGTCGCCGAGCGTTCTGGCCAGCGGCTCCTCCAGCGGCAGCCTGCCGCGTTCGAAAAGCACCATGGCGAGCGCCGTCGTGGCCACCACTTTGGTTACTGACGCCAGATCGAAGACGGTGTCGGCCTCCACCTCCGCCGCGTCTTCGTCATAAGTAAAGCGGCCGAAGCCCTGCGAGGCAACCAGCGCTCCCCGATGCGTGACGGCCAGAGCGGCGCCGGGGAATGCGCGCTGCGCAATCGCCTGGCGGATGATGGCGAAGGCCCGCGCGAACTGCTGCTCCTGCTGGTCGAACGCAGAATGCGGCGGGGCCAAGTGCTGCGACACCTGCTTTGCAAGTCCTCTGGCTGCGTTAAAGGCGAGCGCCACTTATAATAGCCTGCTCACCCGAGCTGTGGGCACAACCATCCATGGAAAGGTCCTCTTGAGCCTGCGTCTGCGACGGCCGGCCCCTGCGCTGGCCCATGTCTGCCTGGTCCTTGCCCTCGGCATCGCTGTCCCGGCACAGAATCCCGGCACCCCGCCGCAACAGCCGGCCAATCCTGCCGCCGGCGCCGCCCCCGCTGCCACCCCGCGTCCCGCCTCGAAAGAGGAGCAGAGCTGGTTCGCCCCGCTCGACGGCATTCTTCGGAATGCCGTGACCAGTGGCAACGCTACCGGCGCCGTTCTCCTGGTCGGCCATAACGGCCTCATCGTCTATCAGAAGGCCATGGGCAACCGCAACATCGGCTCCCCTCCCGAGCCGATGACCCTCGACACCATCTTCGATCTGGCCTCGCTGACCAAGGTGATCGCCACTACTACCTGCGTCATGCGCCTGGAGCAGTTGGGACAGATCAAGCTGAACGATCCGGTCGCAAAGTACATTCCCGACTTCGCGCAGAACGGCAAGAGCGACATCACCATCCGCATGCTGCTGACCCACTATTCGGGTCTCCCCGCCGACCTCGACTTCAAGGAACCGTGGAATGGGCTGGAGCAGGGCTACAGCCGCGCCAACGCCGCCAAACTGGTGAATGCTCCGGGCTCCACTTTCCTCTACAGTGACGTGGGATTCGTCGTCCTGGGCGAGCTGGTGCAGAAGGTGAGCGGCATGCCATTCGACCAGTACGCGCAGACCTGGGTCTTCGGCCCGCTGGGCATGACCTCGACGCGCTTCAATCCGCCTCCGTCGTGGGTGGGGCGCATTGCACCCACGCAACGCGACCCGCATACGGGACAGACGCTGCGGGGAACGGTGCACGATCCCACGGCGCGCCAGATGGGCGGTGTGGCCGGCGACGCCGGACTCTTTTCCACCGCCGAGGATGTTGCCAAATTCGCACAGGCGATGCTGAACGGCGGCGCGCCCATCCTGTCGCCGCTGGTGATGGAGAAGATGACCACCCCGCAGCAGCCGGCGAATATGCCGGACATGCGCGGCCTGGGGTGGGACATCGACTCGCCGTTCTCCTCCAACCGCGGCGAACTGCTGCCCGTCGGCTCCTTCGGCCACACCGGCTTCACCGGCACCTCGTTGTGGATCGATCCCACCACCAACACCTATATCGTTCTGCTGACCAATGCGGTGCAACTGCCAACCGGCAACGTGATCGCCGTGCGCACGGAAATCGCCAACGCGGTAGCGGTCGCGCTGCATCTGACGCCCAGCCAGGAACAGAAGATGCGCCTGGCGCGCATTACCGGATACAACGAAAGCCAGATGGCCGCGCGGCGCGTCGTCGTGCGCAATGGCAAGGTCCTGAACGGAATTGACGTGCTCGAGGAGCGCCAGTTCGAGCAGCTGAAGGTTCCGAATGTCGCGACACCGCGCGTCGGCCTGGTCACCAACCAGACCGGCCTCGACAGCCGGGGCAGGCGCACCATTGATGTGCTGGCGCGCGCTCCGGGATTGCAGTTGGCGGCCATCTTCACTCCCGAGCACGGGCTCCAGGGCACGGCGGACACACCCGACATCGCCAACTCGAAGGACGGCGCCACAGGTGTGCCCATATATAGCGTCTATGGCGATACCGATGCGAAGCGCCGTCCGCCGGCCGACGTGATGCGCCGCCTTGACGTGGTGGTCCTTGATCTTCAGGACGTCGGCGCGCGCTTCTCTTCTTACGAAAGCACGCTGGGATATTTTCTGGAGGCAGCAGCCAGGGTGAAGAAGCCGATCGTGGTGCTGGATCGCCCCAATCCCATCACTGGTGCTTACGTGCAGGGGCCGGTCTCGGATGTCCAGGAAAGTCCCCTGAACTACTATCCGCTGCCGGTGCGGCACGGCATGACGATCGGCGAGCTGGCAAGGTTCTTCAACGAAGAGAAGCACATTGACGCCGATCTCACCGTCGTGCCGATGCGCGGCTGGATGCGCGGCGACTGGTTCGATTCAACCGGAGCGATGTGGGTAAACCCCGCGCCAGACCTTCGCAATCTGGATCAGGCTGCGCTGTATCCGGGGGTGGCTCTCATCGGAGCCACCAGCGTTTCGGTGGGACGTGGGACTGAGATGCCCTTCCAGCTGGTCGGCTCACCCTATCTGAATGCGAAGGAGCTGGCCGGCTATCTCAACGGCCGCAACATCGGAGGTGTGCGCTTCGTTCCTACGTCTTTTACTCCCACGGCCGGCCCCTATGCGCGGCGCGAATGCTTTGGCGTAAACATCCTCGTCACCAATCGCGACGAACTGGATGCGCCGGAGCTGGGCCTGGAATTGGCGGCTGCGCTGCACAAACTCTACCCGCTGGGCTACGACATGGCACGCCTGAACCAGTTGCTGGTCAACCAGGCGGCATTCGCCGCCCTGCAGGCGGGACAGGATCCGCATCGCATCGCCGATGACTGGCGCGAGAAGCTGGAACACTTCATGGACCTGCGCTCGAAATACCTCATGTACTGAAACGTTTTCAAACGGCGCGCGACTCTGCCCCTCACGCCGAGGAGCTGAGTTCCGGCTGGGCAGCGCTGCTCTGACGCCGCCTGAGCACACGCACCGAGAGCAGGTACATCAGCCACTGGACGACCGCCGCTCCCACGGTGTCCAGCACCACGTCCTGCCAGCGCCCGTGGCGCGACGGAATAAGGCTCTGGTGGATCTCGTCCCATGAGGCCGTCACCACCGTCACCAGCATGCCGATCAGCACCCACTCCGCCCGCCACAGGTCGCTGAGATAGCTGCCCCAGCTCCGCCGCAGAATGCCACGCATTCGGTCGCGGTTGGTGTTTCGCAGCGCCAGAAAGACCAGAGCGCCCAATATTCCGTAGCCCAGAAAATGTCCGGTTTTGCGCAGGACTTCGTCAAGCCGCTCCACGAATGAGGGATCGACATGGGGAGCGACCGCCGCTATGACCTTGTACAGCGCGGAAGTCGTATTCGCCGATGATGCGGCGTCGGTCGATTCCAGCCGGATGACTCCCAGCCAGAACACCACCGGCCACAAGTTGCGCGCCAGCGATCGAAAAGAAGGCTTGAGTAGCGACGGCGTGACCCGTCCGTGCCGCACTTCCCCATGATGGAGCAAGCTTCTGTTCCCCGGAACTATTCGACGCGGTAGTTGGGCGCTTCGCGGGTGATCATCACGTCGTGTACGTGGCTCTCGCGCAGACCTGCGCCACTGATGCGGACAAAGCGCGCCTTCTGCTGCAGCTCGTCGATGCTGCTGCAGCCTACGTATCCCATGCCGCTCTTCACGCCGCCCACCAGCTGGTAGACGATCATGCCCACCGTTCCGCGATAGGGCACGCGTCCCTCGATGCCTTCCGGCACCAGCTTCGCCAGGCGATTGCCGTCCCCCTCTTCCGCCATCACGGGCACCGAAGAATCGCTGTCGGTGTCCTGGAAGTAGCGCTCGCTGGAGCCCTGGGACATGGCGGCCAGCGATCCCATGCCGCGATAAGCCTTGAACGAGCGGCCCTGGTAGAGGATCGTCTCCCCTGGGCTCTCTTCGGTTCCGGCCAGCAGCGAACCGATCATCACGCAGTCGGCGCCGGCGGCAATCGCCTTGGTGATGTCGCCCGAGTACTTGATGCCGCCGTCGGCGATAACCGAGACATCGCTGTCTCGCGTGGCCCGTGCCGCTTCGGCGATGGCCGTGATCTGCGGCACTCCCGCCCCGGTCACCACCCGCGTGGTGCAGATGGAACCGGGACCGATTCCGACCTTGATCCCGTCAGCTCCGGCGTGCGCCAGCTCGCAGGCGCCATCGAAGGTGCCCACGTTGCCGGCGATGAGGTCCACCTGCGGCAGCGCCGACTTGACGTTCCTGACCGCCTCAATCACCCGCGTGGAGTGGCCATGGGCGCTGTCGATGGCCAGCACATCGGCTTTGGCCCGCACCAGCTCCTGCGCGCGCTCCAGGTAATCGCCGGTGGCTCCAATCGCCGCGCCCACCCGCAGCCGCCCGTGGTCGTCCTTGGCCGCCGTGGGGTATTTCAGGCGCTTCTGGATGTCCTTCACCGTGATCAGGCCTTTCAGATTGTAGTGGTCGTCCACCACCAGCAGCTTCTCGATACGGTGCGTGTGCAGGATCGCCTCGGCATCGGTCAGCGTGGTGCCCACCGGGACGGTGATCAGGTTCTCCCGCGTCATTACTTCGCTGATGGGAACGTCGGTGCGGGTTTCGAAGCGCAGATCGCGGTTGGTGAGAATGCCAACCAGCTTGCCGTTCTTGGTGATCGGCACGCCCGAGATGCGGTAGTGGCGCATCACCTCCAGCGCGTCCGAAATCTTCTGCTCGGGCGACATGGTGATCGGGTCCACAATCATGCCGCTCTCCGAGCGTTTCACCTTGTCCACTTCCGTCACCTGCTGCTCGATGGAAAGGTTGCGGTGGATGATTCCGATGCCGCCCTGCTGCGCCATGGCGATGGCCATGTGCGACTCGGTGACGGTATCCATGGCCGCGCTGATGAGGGGAACGCGAAGCTCGATATTGCGGGTCAGGCGGGTCGTAGTGTCCACCAGGGCCGGAACCACATCGGATCGGGCGGGCAGCAACAACACGTCATCGAAGGTCAGCGCCTCAGGGACGGGAAAATGGATCATGATACGTGTTCCGCGGAGGGATAAAAATCAATTGTAGAGTTGCGGCGAATCTTAGGCAAACGTTGCAGGGTGAGGCGCCTCTTACGCGCGTTCCAGGTTCAGCGCCCGCCGGAAGGATCCGCGCTCGTTCTTGATCTTTTCCTGCAGCAGCATGATGGCGTAAATCAGCTGCTCGGGACGCGGCGGGCAGCCCGGTACGTACACATCCACGGGGATCCACTGATTCACGCCCTGCACCAGCGCGTAGTTGTTGAAGACGCCGCCCGAGGTCGCGCAGGCGCCCATCGAGATCACCCACTTCGGCTCAGGCATCTGGAGGTACAGCTCACGGATGACTGGCGCCATCTTCTGCGAAACGCGGCCGGCGATGATCATCAGGTCCGATTGCCGCGGCGAAGGACGAAACACCTCCGCGCCGAAGCGCGCGATATCGAAGCGCGACGCCCCCATCGACATCATCTCGATGGCGCAGCAGGCCAGGCCAAAGGTCATCGGCCAGATGGAGTTGCGCCGCACCCAGTTCACTACGGCGTCCATCGACGCCATCACGACGCCTTCCGGCTGCTGCTCGCCAAAGATGGCTCGCAGCATCGCCTGCCGGCTCTGGTCGGAGCCAACCAGATTATCGAATCGTTGGTGCCCCGTCGGCGGATTCTCCAGGCTTGGGCGGTCAGGGTTGCTCATATGCGCTCACATTATACCTGCCTGTTTTGATGCCCTGCCTCGCAACCGGGACGCAACTCGGGCCGCTTCTTCGAACCGGATTCGTCCGGCGGGGATTGGCGAAGCTAAACCGTCAGCACCACCTTGCCAAACATCTGGCTGTTTGCCAGATACTCGTGCGCCGCCCGAGTTTCACGCAGTGGGAAGGTGCGGTCCACCACAGGCTTCAGCTTGCCGCTGAAGACATATTTCAGCACCTCGTGCAGCTCGCCCATCTCGCCCATGTAGGAGCCGAGCAGCGAAATCTGCTTCGAGAACAGCACGCGCAGGTCGATATTGCCTTCATAACCGGTGGTCGCGCCGCAGGTCACCAGCGTGCCCCCGGGTTTAAGCGAGCGCACGCTGTCCGGCCACGTCGCCTGACCGACGTGCTCGAACACAATGTCCACGCCACGCCTCTCGGTGATATGCCTCACCTCATCGGCGATCTTCTGTTTGTAATGGTCAATGGTGTGGTCCGCACCCAGTCCGCGCGCCTTGGCCAGCTTGCGCTCATCACCTGCGGTGGTGATGACCCCGGCGCCCAGCATCTTCGCGATCTGGATGGCGGCCGAGCCCACGCCCGAGCCCGCGCCCAGCACCAGTACCGTCTGTCCGGCGCGCAGATGCGCGCGGCCCACCAGCATGTGCCAGGCGGTGAGAAACACCAGCGGAACGCTGGCCGCCTGCACGAAATCGAGCCCATCGGGAATGGGAATGACGTTAACCTCGGGGACGGCAATCAGCTCGCAATCACCGCCGTCGACCGTATTGCCCAGCACCGTGAACTGCGGACAGAAGCTCTGCCGCCCGCTGGAGCAGGCCTCGCAGTGATTGCAGAAAACCATGGGCGCCAGCAGCACGCGTGTCCCCGGCCTGATGCCGGAGATGTACTCGCCCGCCTCCACCACTTCGCCGGCAATATCGCTCCCCAGAATATGGGGCAGCGTTACCCCACGGAGCCCGCCGCGCACCCACAGGTCCAGATGGTTCAGAGCGCAGGCGCGCACCCGAATCAGTACTTGGTCCTTGCGCAGCACCGGATCGGGCGCATCTTCGTACCTGAGAACTTCCGGCCCGCCGAATTCATGAATGCGGACGGCTTTCATCGTGTGGATTCTAGCACTCTGCCCTTACGAAAAGCGGCCGCCGGATCGCGGGGTGAGGGCCCTCCTGAGTCAGTTGAGAACAGAGTGTGGCAGGCGAGCGCAGGCTGGAACGTTGCCTACCAGGTTCCCATGTGCAGCACCAGTCCGCCACTGAGCTGCACCGCATTTCTGTAGTTGAATCCGTTGATGTCGCTCGTCCAGGAGTAACCATACTCCAGATTCGCCACGTGGAGTGCGAGTGCACTGTTGAGTTTGTAGTCCACGCCTGCACCCGCCTGCATGGCAAAGCCGGCCGTGTCCCAGTCGGTAGTGAAATAAGCGTGCCTGGCGGCACGCCCCTCATCGGTCATGGTATGGGCGTCGGCGATCTGTGCCTTCAGGACCGGGTTCTCGTACTCCTGCGTCAGTTTGGTAACACCCACAAGGGCCTCGAGGTGCGGTACCCAGCGCCCTGTGGTCTGCGGCGTCCAGCGCGGACCGGTCACGAAGGTAAGCGCGTCGCCGCTGAAGTTCTCGCGAAAGCCCAGCATCTTGCAGCCACTCACGTCGAGCACCCATTGCCATTCGCTGGCCACGCGGAACGCGGCCGTGCCTCCGCCCCCCATGCAGGGGCCGGCGCCGCCGTTATTCACATAGTCCCGGAACATCGCGTGGAACGTGAAATCGAACGGAGCCACGCCCGGAGGAGGGTTCACCGGATCGCTCTGCGTCCGCCGTCTGGTGGCGGCAGCCCAGGCCGCGTTTTCCGGAAACGCCTGCAGCACTCCTGGCCGGTCGTCGCGATGCGTGGGCAGATTGCCGGTCAGGAGATTGGCGAAGGAACGCGCGGGATTCAAGGCGGTGCGTGCCGCCACGCGTAGCCAGGGATTCGAGACCCTGGCTTCGAAACGTTGAATCAGCAATCGGTCCACCGCATCCTCGGCTACCGCCCAGCCCGTGCCGATGGTGGGGGTAATCACGTGGTCGACAAATCCCACCTGAGGATAGAAGTTCTGGATGTGGCCGATCGAGGCCTCGCTGAACGGCCCGATCTCGAACTGCACGCTATAGACATAGGCAAATGCCATGCCCCGAAATCGTTCCTTCCAGTACTTCCGGTTGCGGCCGAACTCGACAGTACGATAGGCGCGATCGTTGTGCTGCCAGATATAGCTGCTCACCGCCCCCTGCATGGGGTGTCCGACGTAGTTGACCATGAACGGATCGCCGTCCGCCCAGCCGTGAAGATTCGCTACCGCGTCGCCATAGCGGGGAAAGAACGGTGTGTGAATCTGCCGTTTCGTCGTTGATTCCGTGGCATAGCGGAAGCTGTGCGATACGGTCAGAAAGGCCGCCGTGCTGGCCAGCAGATGTCCCCAGTCAACCCCGCTTTCCGGCTTGGGGGCGGTGGACACCACCAGCGGCGATGCGGATGCCGAATCCGCATCCTCCATCGCTCGAGTGCTCGAGGAGAACGATGAGGACTCCGGGCCCGACGATGAAGTTCCAATAAACGGCTCTCCTCCGTCCCAAGGTCTGAGGGACTGGGCCACGGCCGGCAGCCTGAACTCACACAGGGCCACAGCCAGGCAAATAACCAACAGGCTTTTCCCTTTCGTTCGTCCGATCATGAACCACAAAACCTTGGGTGCAACATCTCAGTTACCGGGGCTGAGGAACACGTCTCCGGCCCACCGCCATCCTCGTACTCCCGGCCACTGCAGGTCAGTGACACCTGGCTAGCCAAGTAGTGACAGAAAGCACACCGCTCCCGGACGCCGATACCGGCCTGGCCATTTGCGCATCCGGCACGCCTGCTGCCGCCCAGCAAAGCGGACCCGGCGGCCAGGTATGCAGAAACGTGGAGCTGTTTGGAAATCCGGCACGAGTATACGCAAGGCATTCGTTCCATTCAACAAAAAGCCAGGAGCTGGCTGCGTAGGGCGAGCATGGCCGCAATCTCTCGGTAGAAACGGTTCGAGCTTGGGGGAAATTCGCGGCCGCGGGGACGGTTTCCGAGCGCTGGGGCAACTGAAGTCGCCCATCAAACAGGGGACCCGGGCGCCTCTCCGGGTTTAGCGCTTTGACTTTGCCGATGTGCATCGAAATAATTGAAGCGCTCCGCCATGGATGTTTACGAACAGATCGTGCAGCTTCGCCGCGAGGGGCGGCGTGGCGCGGTCGC
>Ga0335081_10014738_pt1 | contig 12642 bp, 14 predicted proteins | sample Lox_Sample_35_FD_206713 | JGI IMG/M metagenome (GOLD analysis project Ga0335081, IMG submission 206713) | Soil microbial communities from Loxahatchee National Wildlife Refuge, Florida, United States - Lox_Sample_3.5 | ecosystem: Environmental > Terrestrial > Soil > Wetlands | place: USA...
AATTTTCGCAATGCCCACCGCTGCGCCCGCAATTCCGCCAAAGCCCAGAATGCCGGCGATGAGGGCGATGATCAAAAGCGTAATGACGAGGCTCAACATAGGTGCGCTCCGCATCTTAAGTTGCCGAGCAATCAACTCGCCACTGCCAGCGCGGTTCCGTGCGCGACCAGTCAGGCCTGGTCGGGATCGTTCCGTGGCGGGAACAGTAAAATTCCCAGCACAAGTAAGAGAGTGAAAACCGCGTAAACCTGAAGTTCCACATTGTGCAGCGCGAGCGCGAACTGACCGCAAAACCGGTCAAGCTCCCCTAACAGTGAGCCGTTCATCGACAAAGCCCCTCGTCTCTGGCGTCAACGGCCATCGCTTGCAAAACAAGCGAAAGTGTGACCGGAGCGGAGTACGTGAGTGCAAACTTACAGAAGGTCGCCGTGATCGTCGAAAAAACGCAGCGCCCGGAACGGGCAGCGCCGGTTCGGTAGATGGCAGCGCAGCGGAACCTTCATCTCGGCCATCAGCGCCCGTAACCAATCGATCGGGTGATCATGGAAGTGGCTCTGATCGATTCCAGAATTGGTGATGAACAGCGACTGTCGTCCCAGGCCGAGACCAATACGCTCGGGGACCCGGGCGAGCGCAGCAGCGATAGCGGGCCGCAGGGTTCGGTCCAGTATCCACACTGTCTGAAAACGTTTTTGCCGCAGCAGCCTTGCCAGCCGGATCAAATTGAGGCCGCGTTTGAGCTCTGACCCAGCATGCTCAAAATAGATTGTTTCAAGAATACTGGGCTCTGCCGCAAGCAGATCTTTGGCGCTGCTCGTAGGGGGCGCCATAAACGTGACCTTGCCTCCAGAGAATACCGACGCGATCGCACGAACGAACGGAAGGTGCCAGATCACGTCACCGATGCCGCGCTTTGCTTGGATTACGGCAGTTCGCGTGCTCACCCCGGCTCCCGGACGTCATCCTGCTCGCTATTTAGGCGCCGGATAGTATTGCAATCCAAGCACAGGCGCGACCTGAGGATAGGAGCCTTAAAGCTCGAACATCGCGCGCGTTACGCGCAACCATGGTGGTCGAGCGAGATTTCACGCGGGTTTTGTACCGCGTGCGAGCGTAATTAGGAGCCAGGCCACGATCGCCGCGCCTGCACTCAATGCGACTATGTCCACCGGCCAGACAATCGTCGCCAGCGCCATCAATGCTAGGGCAACATTTACGGCGAAGACTCTGGCCACGACATCGATGACCCGAAAGCCACGGTCAGTTGCGCGCTGGTAAAAATGCGACCGATGAGCTTGCCAAATCGGTTCCCGATTGGCCGCCCTGCGCAGGAGCGTGATGGTGCTGTCGGCAAGATAATAAAGCGGCAACAGAATCGCGGCGGCCCAGCCGCCATTGCCGGCAAGCAGCAGCAATAGCCAGCCGAGCAGAAGCCCGATCGGTAGGCTGCCGACATCGCCGAGAAAGAGTTTTGCGATCGGTCGGTTGAAGACGGCAAAGCCGATCATGGTGCCGCAGAGCGCGAAGCTGATGACGGCCTCCGGCCACGGCAGAATGCCGAGCAAGCCAGTGATGCCGAGCGTTGCGGTGATGGGAACGACCTCGGCGACCGTCATCAAGTCCAGCCCATCCATGAAATTCACGAGATTGATGAACCATAATGTGCCGATGAGCAGCACAATCCGCTCGATCCACCAAGGGACGACGGGTAAGAGGCGCAGCTCCGGGGGTAGAGTCGAGAGAACGGCGATCACCGCGAATGTTTGCAGCACGAGCCGTGGCGCGGCAGAAATCGGGTGTTTATCGGCAACGACGCCGACGCCCGCCATCAGGATGACACTGAGGAACACCACGGCGAGTCGTAGCGTGCTTTCGGCTGACGCTGCCGAGATAAGCAGCATGCCGCCCGTAACGGCGATTGTGGTGCCGATGACAACGATTCCCCCACCCTGCGGCGTTGGCGTTGTGTGCGAGGATCGCGCATTGGGTTTGGCCACTGCATAGCGCGCGAGCAGGGGGCTTAACGCAACGATTAGAGTCGCGCTGAGTAACGCCGCCACCGCCACGATCGTCAGAGCGACAAAGGCCGCGCTCTCGTCCTGCATTGCAATCACGCTGCCGTTAAAGCTGCATTGGCATTACCACACTTGCCGGAGCGCGCAATTTCCGCAATCGTGCACGGACCTCCTCAAAAGGCTTGCCGGATGACGGCATCCAGCATTATCGCCCGTTTCGACCGCACGTTTTTTGGCCGATGGGCGGATTGGCTCGCGGTGGCGGTCGCAATTGCCTTGCCATGGTCGACCAGCGCCGTTGGAATCGCGGTCGCCGTCTGGTTTGTGGTCTTGCTTCCCACTTTGGACGCATCCGCCGTGAAGCGCGAGGTCGCCACCGGAGCCGGTGGATTTGCCGTTGTTTTCTGGTGCCTGGGCGTCATCGGCATGTTATGGGCCGACGTCAGCTGGCATGACCGCCTCGCCGGCCTCGATAGTTTTCATCGTTTGCTTGCGATTCCGCTGCTGCTCGCTCAATTCCGTCGCTCGAGGAACGGCATTTGGGTTGTTTGCGGATTTTTCATTTCATCGGTTGCGCTATTGATCGCTTCTTACGCGATTGTTCTCGTACTCGGCCAGAGATGGCACGGTGTCTATGGCGTGCCGGTGCACGACACGATTTTCCAGGGCGCCGTGTTTCTGATCTGCGGCTTTGGCGCGCTCGGCTACGCAGGCTTCGCACTGAGAAAAGGAGCCTGGTGCCGCCCGATCCCGATCGCGGTCTTCGCGGCCGGCGCACTGTTCCTCATCAATTTTGCCTTTGCAACTGCCAGCCGGATTGCGCTCGTCATCGGGCCGCTCCTGCTTTTACTGCTCAGTTGGCGATTGTTCAGATGGAAGGGAGTTTTGGTCGCCGTGCTGCTTACCGCCATGGCAGGGAGCGCGATGTGGTTTGCCTCTCCCGTAATCCGCGACCGCGTTATGAGATCCATCAGCGAGATACAACGATATCGCGCTAATAACGAAGCGACTTCGATCGGCGAACACACCGCTTTTTTGAAGGAGTCTTTGACGATAGTCGCCTCGGCTCCGATCATCGGGCATGGCACCGGTTCAATCGCTGAGGAATTTCGCCGTATCACGGTCGGGAAAATGGGGGTATCGGCGATGGCCACGGTGAATCCGCACAATCAGACTTTTGCTGTGGCCATTCAGCTGGGACTCGTTGGAATCCTGGCACTGTGGGCGATGTGGATTGCACACCTCGCTTTGTTCAGCGGCCGAGGCGCCGTCGCTTGGCTCGGCTTGGTTATTGTGGTGGAGAATATCCTGTCCTCGACCGTTCACTCCCATCTGTTCGATTTCAACAGCGGCTGGCTCTATGTTTTTGGCGTCGGTGTGCTCGGCGGGACGATATTGGGCGAAAATGGAAGTGTGTTGAAAAAGCCCGCTTCACTCAATGATGATGAACCGCACTGAAGTTGCGGGTCTGTCCAGCGGGTAAGATCTGCGCCCGCTCTGCGACGGCGGCTAACGATAATCAGATCGCGGACGCACCGGTGAGCCGGGTTTCCCTGGCGGATAAAGCGCTCTCTGCTCGTTCGATGACCGCAGACGGCGGCACGCTGCGCATGCAGGCTTGATCGTGAGGACAATCTTTGAGATTGCGAAGATAGCAGGGCGAACACTCCAAATCGGCCTGCAAGACCGCGTTGGCGCGCCGATAGGGGCCGATCCACACCGGATCGGTCGGACCGAATATGCTTACCACGGGGCGATCAAGCGCTACCGCCAGATGCATGGGCCCGGAATCATTGGTTATGCCGATCGTCGAGCGTTGGATCAGCGCGGCGAGTTCACTCAGCGCCGTCATACCGGCGAGGTTGATTGCGCCCGGTGCTAAAGCCGCCACTTCTTCACAGACGATCCGCTCGCGCTGCGAACCAATCAAAACCACCGCAAAGCCCTTGGATATGAAATGTCCGGCGACCTTCGCAAAGTTTTCGCTTCCCCACTGTTTCGTCTCCCATATCGTGCCGGGCGCTATGATCACGATTTCGCGGCGGTCGGTCCCGTACTGGCGTAGCAGCGAATCGATACGGAAACCGGCCGATTGCGGAATCGGAAAAGAAAAATCAGCGGACTCTTCGTCTAGGCCAAGGATAGGTCCCACATTCAGATAACGATGCACCGCGTGCAAATCCAGCGTAGGAACGGGAATGTGGTGTGTGTAGGCGAGCCAGCTTCCTTCACGCGCGCCTTGCCAGGCATGTTTGCGCGCTTGCTCCGGAAATTTTCGCGGTGAGGCGTCCCAGACGCTGGCGCGAGGTCGGTCAAATCCAATACGCGCTGGTGCGCCCGTGGCGAGAGTTAAAGCCGCTGTGCGAAACTGGCCGTGCATATCGACAACTAGATCATAGGCGGCTGCCCGCAACTTGGCCGCCAGTCGGGTGTAGGACGCAAACGGCGTGAGACGCCACGGCGTCGACCAGACCTCGCGTTCGAACTCGATAATGTTGGTGATCGCGGGGTGATCCCGCAGCAAATCGGCGATCGCGGGAGTCACCAGCCAGTCCAGTTGCGCCATCGGATAGCGCCGGCGCAATTTGTTCAGGACCGGAATCGTGTGCACCACGTCGCCGATGGCCGACAGTTTGATCAGAAGAATCTTGTGGAAATCGCGACGCGTGAGATCGGCCGGGGGCAAGATCAAAATAACTCCCTGTCAGAGGACATCAGCGCCTACATTGCGACGCCGAGATCGGACGCGCTCGCCATGGGCTTCGACGACGCCGGTAATGGGCTAAGGCCGGCTCGGCATGACCATCTGCAGCAAACGCTTGAACGAGGCGGAAGTGTGATGCCGAAGCATAGCAATTTGGCGATTACCTTGCGACGTCAGCCAATTGAATTGAATGACGCGGCGTTCGCCGACGAAGGGTTCGTGGCCATGCCATGAATTGTTGCTGCGCTTGAACGCCAGCAGCGTTCCCGCGATCGGGGGTACTTCGACAATGATGTCGTTAAGGTCGTTAGATGAGCGCAACAATCGCAGCCGGCCGCCAGGCTGATCCCAGCTCTCGTTCATGTAAATGAGAACGGTTATAATTTTGGTGGTTGAATCGGTGTGGATTTTGCCGTCGCCAGGACCGCATCTGCCGCGCACTGTCGCGATGGTCGGTCGTCCCGATAAATCAATCGCAAATTTGTCCTCGAATGCCTCGCGAAATGCATTGCTGTTGAGCTCGTCAAGCAGCGTTTGAAACGCTGGACCAAACACAACTTGATGGACCGGGAAGCTGCCGGACGTTGAAATCTTTGGATAGTCGCCATTGATTTCCGCTAACGCCTGCGGAGGGATGAATTGCGGCACGATTAAATGTTCAAACGGCTGGTGCACCAGCGGAGTCGCGCGGAATTGCTCGATGCCTAGATAATTGAGCACTGCCGATCACCCCTATGGCCGCGAACGAATACCACGACAGCAAGGTCGCTGTATATTCTTTTCACCGGCCGGCGCGGCTGCAGTCCCGAAGTAAAATTGCGAGAATCGTTTATGGTGGCGCGGCCGCCGAGGGTTTCGCCTCCCGTCGCAGCGGCTGACTTGGCGGCGGCGCCCATTTTTGCGCCTCTTCATAACGCTTGGCATAGCGATAATAAGTTCCCTCGAAATTGCCGAAGGCGATCACGAATCCAGCCCAACCGTCGATGAACCCGAGTTTGAAGATGTAGTGTTTGATAAACGACCAGAATCCGTGCCCGAGCGCGCTCGCCATCGAGACACGCTTTTGCGCGAGTTTCGGAACTCCCAGCGAGGAATACCGGTTCGCTTTCCTCAGAACTTCTTCGAGATTGCGGAATGGAAACTGCCAGATTGCGTTCCGCAGCGTGCCTACCGGCTTACTGCTGAGAATCTCGTAGCCTTCGTGGACCGGCTCAAGCGTGTAGCGCATGCTGCCGTTACGGAAAAGCTGTGGCTGGCGGAAGTTTGGATACCAGCCCGAACCGCGGATCCAGCGGCCCATCATGAAGCTTCGGCGCGGCACGCGGTAAACGTCGGATCGCGGCGAGCCGGCGATCAGCTCCAGAATCTCGTCGCGAACCTCCGCGGTGCAGCGCTCGTCAGCATCCAGGCTGAAAATCCAGTCGCAGCGGCATGCCTCGGTGGCGCGGTTGCGCAAATCGCCGAACCCCTTGAACGGCACCTGCACGACGCGCGCTCCGAGCGTCGCGGCTATCTCGGCGGTGGCATCGGTGCTGTCGGAATCAATGACGACAATTTCGTCTGCCCAAAGCACACTTTCCACCGCGGATTTGAGCTTCTCGGCTTCGTTATAAGTGAGGATATAGACTGAGATAGTTTGCATTGCTCTACGGCCGCTGTATCAGCTTTCGTTTAGGAGGTTTCGATAGAGTTCAACAATCTGCCGACCAATAAGTTCTGCGGAAAATCTTTCGACCACAAGCTCGCGCGCCGCCGTTGCGCAGCGTGCACGCAATTGCGGATCCGCGGCAAGCCGCGCCATCGCATCCGCTAGCGCCGTCGCATCATCAACAGGAAACAACAGCCCCGTCTGCTCGTGAAGCACGATTTCGCGGCAGCCCGGCACGGCACTTGCGATCATGGGACGGCCGCATGCTGCCGCTTCCATCAAGGACAGCGGCAAGCCCTCGCGGCGCGATGGCAGTACCGCGACATGCGCCTTCGCCCAGAAGCCGGCGATGTCGCGGACGTGGCCGAGCCAAGCGATCCCAGCTTCGTCATTCCATGATGTTGCCTCCGCTTCCGTCACGGAAGCCGGATTGGCCAGGTCGGGCGTGCCGGCGATCAAAAGCCTCGCGTCGGGTATGCGCGTGCGCAGCAATCGATGCGCCGCGATGAGCGTGCGGATACCTTTGTCCTCAAGGAGGCGGCCGACAAATCCGAAGGTTGCCGCTCCACCGGGCTCGCTGAGCGGTGGGAAGCGCTTGACGTCAACGCCCGATCCAGGAATCAGAGCAATTCGCTTCTTTGTAATTCCAAGCACGACCAGTGCGGCCATGTCATCGCTGTTCTGCACCAAAGCAACACAGTTCTTGCGGTTGATGAGAAAACGGAGCAGCGAACCTATAAGCGCGCGGACGGCGCGCGCTTTGCCGGTATCGGAAGTGAACGAATAACCAAGACCAATAAAAGCGTTGACGCAGGCGACGCGCCGGCCGAGCGTTGCCAGCATTCCGAACACACAAGCCTGCAAAGCGACGTGATGGGTGAGGGCTGGTTTTACATCACGTTGAACACGGCGGAGCGCGGCGATTGTTGAAAGAGCCGTGCCTGGAGACAGGCTGCCGCGCGCGAACGGAACGGAATGCAAGATGAACCGCTCAGCCTGGATGGCGGCCGCTCCGTCGCTGATCCGTGTCGCCACATGCACTTCGAAACCGGCGTCGCGCGCGGCGCGCGCCATCGGCAGACGATGCGACAGAAAGGCCCAGTCTTCCGTCACCACATAGAGCAGCCGCGGCTTGGGCGGGCTGGCTCGTGACATGTCCTCACGCGTCATGTCGGGGACATTAGAAGGGGAAGCGCCATCGCATCCGCGATGGATCGGCCGAAGCGGACTTCGAACGCTGGGCCGGCCAGCGTGGCGGCGCGTTGACGCTCGGCATGACCGTAGCCGGTTGCGACCAGGAGAGCGCCGGCAATGCCGGCGCGCTTGGCCGCTTCGATATCATCTGTCTTGTCGCCAACCAGCCAAGACGAGTTGAGGTCAAGGACCAGTGTCGACGCAGCTCGTAACAGCATGCCGGGATTGGGTTTGCGCGCCGGATGATCCGGATGAGCGAGATCGCCTACGGCTTGCGGATGATGAGCGCAGGCATAGACCGCGTCGACTATGGCGCCCTCCATCGCGAGCGAGGCGACGATCCTGTCCTGCACGGATTTAAATTCAGCCCAGCCATAACGGCCTCGGCCGATGCCTGATTGGTTGGTGACCAGAATTACAGGGACGTTCCGCTGGTTCGCGGCGGCGATCACTTCGGCAGCTCCCGGGATCACGGCAATATCGTCGACACGGTGCAAATAGCCCGTGTCTTCAACCACGGGCCCATCGCGGTCCAGAAACAATGCGGGCCGGCCGCGAGCAGGGCGCCGCAGGATCTGGCACCAGACGCCCTGCGAGTCGAGGGGGTGCTCGGCAGATTGGGTGGACTTGAGCATTGTGGTTTGCGTTTCGCGCGATGGTCTTTCCTAGCACAACGAAATCATGTTAGCTGCACAGCGTCGTGGGAGTAACCATGAGCAGTCGCAGCCCCTTTGAAAGCAGCGGCCAAAACGATCTCGTAGCCGGGTACTTCCGTAGCTCCTGCGAGGCGCTTTCGCGGGCCGCCGCCGATCCCAATTTGCGTGCCAGCGTCCACGAGATCGCCGAGACTATTACCGCGGCGTTTCGTGGCGGCCATAAATTGCTGATCGCCGGCAATGGCGGCAGTGCGGCTGACGCTCAGCACATTGCCGGCGAATTCCTGTCGCGGTTGAATTTCGACCGCAATCCGCTGCCTGCAATCGCACTAACCACCGACAGTTCCGTCCTTACCGCGATCGGCAACGATTATGGCTTTGATCATACTTTCGAACGGCAAGTGCGTGGACTGGGACAAGCGGGCGACGTTTTCATCGCGATTTCAACGTCAGGGCGTTCGCCGAATATTGTCGCAGCTTTGAAAGCGGCGCGGCAGGGCGGACTTACGACCATCGGCTTTACCGGCAGCCGCGCCAACAGCCCGATGCAGCCGCTTTGCCAGCATTGCCTCGCCGCTCCGGCCGAGGAAACGCCCCTCATTCAACAGATCCATATTGTTGCCGCGCACGCGATTTGCGGGATCGTCGAAAGCAGCCTTTTTCCGAACGGGAAATGAATTTTTTGGCAAGAAAGTTCCGTCATTGCTAAGCCGTCGTGATCTTAAAAAATCCAGTTTCGTGTTGAATGCCTATCCCTACCTGTTTGCCCTGGGCTAAGATGCTTGGGGGGGACAAGAATGAAACATTTTATTACCTCGTCTTCGACCGCGCTGTGGCGGTGAGGGGATCATGACCAAATACGTGATCGACATTGTTGGGACGTGCAATCTCAAGTGTCCGTCGTGCGGGAGACGGGAGCATTACGCTTATACCCCAGCCTACAAAGGGCTGATGGATTTCGACCTGTTCTGCAAGGTGTTGGACAAGATCGGGCGGGAAAGCCCCGATGAGCGACATAAGATCGTGCTGTACAATTGGGGCGAGCCGTTGATGCACAACCGCATCGCCGACATCATTGCGGCCATTAATGAGCGCGGTTTCGAGGCGCAGATCTCGACTAACGGCAACGCAACCAAGCACATGGAAGCAGCCATCAAGGCCAAGCCGGCTGTGTTCGCGATCTCTCTCTCCGGCTTCACCAGGGAAACCTACGAAAAGACCCACCGGCTCGGCGATGTCGAGACGGTCACGAGTTCGATTTTTCTCGCCTGGAACTACATCCAGCGCTATTCGCCCGACACCCAGTTCGTTATCCACTATCATCTCTACAAGGACAACGGCGGCGAGAACCTCGCAACCCTCAAGCGCATCGTCCAAGCCTTGAACTGTGATTACAACCTCGCGGTCGCGCAACTCATAGCTTTGGACGATCATCTGGACGCACTCGCCGGCGCCGACAATCTTTCAAAGGAAAAAATCGACGTGCTGGATAAGATGATCTTTTCGCCGGCTGAATGGCGCGACATGGGTAAGGAATTTAACGGCGACTGCCCGCAGATCGATGAGGATCGGATCGTCATTTATGCCGATGGTTCGGTGCGGCTCTGCTGCAACGTGATGGGGGACAAATACACCCTGTTCCCCTCGTTTCTCGATGTGACCAAGGAGCAAATCTTCGCCGCCCGGCGCGCTTCCGATACCTGCGGGCTTTGCATCGCGGCCGGCTTTCACAATGGTTGGGCGGTGTCGGATCACTCTCGGGCCTTCCGCGACGGTGTCAACGCCGCGATGAAAGCGAACGGCGGCGACCGCTATGTGGCCGTAGTCAGTCTCGGTTACCGCAATCATACCGCGCTCAAGGGATTGCTGCTCCGGCACCTTCATAACGCTGTCGGTCGCCGAATATCCAGATTCACCACAAGAAGCCGATCGGCCGCGCCCACAGCGAGTTGAATAGTTAATCGCTGAAGGGAGGCAGGTCTATCAACGCGACTCTCCGCGAAGAAAAACTAGTGCCTTAATCCAGCATGGTCGCCATTGTAGGCGCCGCCGCTTCTCGCGCGCGCGCGCCATTACCTGCGGAACGGGCCTACGTGAAATACAGACGAGAAACAGATGGTTTGCGGGCATTGGCAGTTATGCCCGTTGTTCTTTTCCACGCGGGAGTCCGAAGCTTTGGCGGCGGCTTCGTGGGAGTGGACATATTTTTCGTCATCAGCGGATATCTCATCACATCTATTATTCTTGAGGAAAAGCAGTCAGGAAAATTCTCGGCAGCGATATTTTTATGAACGTCGAGCCAGGCGCATACTGCCGGCGCTGATTTTAGTTCTGATTTGTTCAGGTGTTTTTTCTTGGTTCTGGCTGCTGCCTGGGGATCTTAATCTATTCTCGCAAAGCACCATCGCTGTATTAATTGTGTTCGCAACCGAGCAGACCAGGTCGGAAAACTACTCGGGAGCCAAACCATTGGTCGGCATCGGATTGATTAGCTACAGTCTCTTTCTGTGCACTTTTCACTCTTTGAATTTGCTCGCTAGGCCGGTTCGTGACACAAAGGTTTTTGTAGCCCTGGCCTCGTCGCGCCGTGCCTGAGCGGCGAAGAGTTCAGTTGTTACAGTGGTTTAGCTGTGTTCATGGCCTGAACATTAAGCTTGACGTTCACAGCATGAACAAGGTACTGCTGTCCCTGCGAGGGGTGGGGATGTCGCAGGCGGCGCGCAGCGAAGAATCCGAAAACGCCCGTATTGTGCTCGGCCTGCTGGAATCGGTCGAGCGCGACGGCGCGCAATCACAGCGCAAGCTCGCGTCCGATCTGGGAATCGCGCTCGGGCTCGTCAACGCCTACCTGAAGCGGTGCGTCAAAAAGGGGCTCTTGAAAATCGGGCAGGCTCCGGCGCGCCGTTACGCCTATTATTTGACGCCGCATGGCTTTGCGGAGAAGTCACGGCTTACCGTCGAATATCTGTCAAGTTCCTTCTCGTTCTTTCGCCGGGCTCGCGAGGATTGCTCCTTAGTGCTCAAAGCGGCCCATGCGCGCGGCTGGAATCGCATCGCGCTGATCGGCGTATCGGATCTGGCCGAGATTGCGACGATCTGCGCGCTCGAACAGGGCATCACAATCGTCGCAGTGGTCGATGCCAAAGCAAAACGAGATCGCTTCGTTGGCATTCCGGTCGTCGCGTCGCTCGATGCCGTGCCGGGCGCTTTCGACGCGCTCGTCATTACCGACCTCGCCTCTACGCGCGAAACCGTGAAAGCCGCGCTCACCGCGTTTGAGGCAGAACGGATATTTGTGCCGGCTTTATTTGGATTGCGTTCGGATCGAGCAGTGGAGAGCGTCGCATGACAGCCGAAACGCACCCGCGCTGGTTCGTCGTCCACACCCATCCGCACACCGAAGCGATGGCGACAGCGCATCTCAACCGCCAGGGCTTTGAAATCTATTTCCCACGTTATCTCAAGCGACGGCGGCATGCGCGACGCATCGAGACGGTCGCGGCGCCACTGTTCCCGCGCTATCTATTCGTTGCGATCGACCTCACTATACACCGATGGCGTTCCATCTCGTCAACGGTCGGGGTCAGCAGGTTAGTATGCAACGGCGAAGATCCAACTCCCGTGCCGATCGGGACTGTCGAGGCATTGAGAAGTCGCGAGGACGCGAGCGGCTTTATCAAACTGGACAGCCGCCCGCGATTTCGCGCTGGCGATACGATTCGCGTGCTTGATGGCGCGTTCTCGTCCTGCCTGGGATTGTTCGAGGGCATGGCCGAACGCGAGCGGATCGCAATCCTGCTAGACCTGTTGGGCCGGAAAGTACGCGTTGTGCTGGACGCGGACTTGATCGCTGCCGCCTGACTCGCTGCGGCAGCGCGTGTGTTGAGTTTGTGTATTCGGGTGAGGCATTTCACCCGAACTGCGGTAGCGTGGAAATATCGGCCGTAAATTCCGATATCGCGGGCTGACACGTCTCGAGGGGACGCGGTAGCGATTTCCGGGAGTAACTTTAACAACACCATGCTGGATGTAAGCGGCGAAACGACTCTTTCGAAGGATTGTGTACATCCGTCGGCTGGGCGCTGTTGTGTGCTGGTGACCAGTTCGGACAGCGGCCGCGACATTTTCGAGGTCGTGTTCCGGAATTCAGAAAGGATTTGGCTCAATTGTGATTGGCCACGCTTTGTCGGCTTCACCAGCGAGCAAGCCGATCTGTACGGGTTCAAAGCGCTCGCGGCAAAACGCCCGTTCGAGTGGCGCCAAGCGGTAGGCGATTATCTGGACGCGCTACCCGAGCAAATCGAATACGTGCTGCGAATGGATGAGGATGCGCTGTTCTTGTCGCCGGTCGATGGAGACAAGCTCTATGCAATCGCCGATTTGATGGTTCGGGAGGAATTGGCGTATGTGAGTTTAGTCCCGCTC
>Ga0335081_10014739_pt1 | contig 12642 bp, 12 predicted proteins | sample Lox_Sample_35_FD_206713 | JGI IMG/M metagenome (GOLD analysis project Ga0335081, IMG submission 206713) | Soil microbial communities from Loxahatchee National Wildlife Refuge, Florida, United States - Lox_Sample_3.5 | ecosystem: Environmental > Terrestrial > Soil > Wetlands | place: USA...
CGAACGTCGGATTTCCGCCCTCGCTGGCAGCGCTCGGCGGAGTGAATCCTTGCACGGCAACTTCGACAACGGCCTGTCTGCTGGACGATGTCCTGGCCGCCGGCACCAAGGCGGGCTATACCTTCATCTACACCGGCGATGGAAATACGCCCTCGGTGACCTACACGATAACGGCCACGCCGATCTCCTTGGGCTTGAGCGGGCAGCGCATGTTCTGCTCGGACCAAACCAGCGTGATTCGTTTTGAGCCGAGTGGCGCAGGTTGCACCGAGGCCAGCGCTCCCATTCAATAGGCAAGGCGCTCGCCACAGCGTTCGCAATCTCCAAAAGAGCATCTGAGCACGGCTGCTGGCGCCGTGCTCGTTTTTTTAAGCGAACCGTTTGCGGACAACGTTGTTAAACTATATGTATGGGGACGGCCCTTTTCTGTTTCAGTATATGGCTTCTGCTGGCTCCCGTGCCCTCCAGCGGACCGGCCGCGAAAGCGGTCCAGGCGAGGCTGGAAGCCCGCTATCGCGGAGCGCAGACCCTGAAGGCCACGTTTCTCGAGCGGTACTCGGAGAACGGCCAGGTCCTGCGCACGGAAGCCGGAACAGCCTATTTCCGGCACCCGGGAAGAATGCGCTGGGAATACCAATCGCCGGAGAAGAACGTCTTCGTCGTGGACGGCAAAACGGCTTGGTTTTACGTGCCTGGGGATCACACGGTCACGCGCGCGCCAGCCAAGCAGAGCAGCGACTGGCGCACTCCGCTCGCACTCCTGGCGGGCGAGATGAAGCTGTCTCGGGTTTGCGCACGTCTGGAAACGGCTCTCAGCGAACCGCCGAAAACCGCAGGGGACACCGTCTTGCATTGCCCACTTCGGGGAGAAAACGCCAAACCGGCCGAGAAGGATGCTGTCGGCGGTTCAACGACGCCATCGGCCACCAGCGCCGGCGACGAAGTTTATTTGGAAGTTGCAGCTGACGGGGATCTTACGCGGGTTCTCTTTCGCGAACGGGGTGGTGTGGAGGTCGAGTTCCGGTTTGCGGACTGGCAATTCAATCCGCCGCTGGCCGACTCCTTTTTTCGCTTTACGGTTCCCCTTGGCGTGGCCATTGTAAACGGGGATTCAGCATCCGAGTCCACGCCGTGACTGGTAGCCCTGGAACCTGGCCAGCCATTTCCTGCGAAGCACGGCCAACCCTCGGCCGCCACGCCGCATACTAACTAGATGAGGTAAACTAAAGAGATTATGGGGGAATTTCTCTGCCGCGTGGCGGACGCTAACGGGCGTGTTTTCTCGCACGTCGAGGCTGCCGGCTCCTTGGACGAGGCACGTCAGAAGCTGGCGGACCGGGGGCTCTACATCTATTCCGTGGAGAGCCGCAGCAGCCTGCTCAGCGGGCTGACCAGCCGGCGCAGGGCACGCCAGGTTGGCGGCTCCGATTTCCTCATCCTGAACCAGCAGTTCAACACCCTCATTAAGGCGGGTTTGCCGATTCTCCGCGCTTTGGATCTGCTGGCCGACCGCGCGACTTCCCCGAAGCTCCGCCCGATTCTGGCGCAAGTGCGCGACCGGGTTCGTGAAGGCAAGTCCCTCTCGGAAGCGGTGGCGGAAGCGGGCGTTTTTTCCAAGGTCTACTCGACCGCCCTCCTCGCCGGGGAAAAGAGCGGAAACCTGGCTGGTGTTTTGGACTATTACATTGCCTACCAGCGCGTGAGCACTGGGGTTAAGAAAAAAGTTCTTGCTACTTTGGTTTATCCTACGCTCCTAATCAGCGTTGCCTCAATCATCGTCACCTATCTTGTGACCTTCGTGATTCCCAAGTTTGCGTTGTTGTATCGCGATTTGGGCGTGGAACTCCCGGGGCCGACGCAGTTCCTCATCGCTATAACCGTCGACTACCGCCTCGTCATCCTCGGTATTATCGCGGCGCTCTTCGTTGCCGCGTTTGGCGTCTACCTTTGGTCCCGCAGCGAGGAAGGCGGCGAAGCCTTTGACCGCCTGAAGTTTCGCATTCCCATCGTCGGCGACACGCTGCTGAAGTTCCAGACGGCGCAATTCTCGCGCACGTTGGCGACGCTCCTGACGGGCGGCACACCGTTGGTTGCGGGCCTGCAAACCGCGTCCGACGCCATCGGCAGCAAGCTGCTGCGCTCCACAGTCACGCAAGCCACGCAGATGGTCCGCGAGGGCGAATCCCTGCACGGTGCGCTGGCATCCCGCGGCGTGATGCCGGAGTTGGCGCTAGACATGATCGAAGTTGGCGAGTCCAGCGGGGCCCTGGCCCCCATGCTCACCAGCGTGGCCGAATTTTACGAGGAAGAAGTCAGCGTTAAACTTTCGGCGTTGGTCGCGGTCATCGAGCCCATTATTCTTGTATTTATGGGCATGCTGGTAGCGTTTATTCTGATTTCACTCTATCTGCCGATCTTCTCGTTCTCTATTTCGAGCGGGGCGGTCAAGTAAGGTTAACGACGCGTGGCTACCCAGGATCACAATTGGAATCCCGCCGGGAATGAAGACGTCCTGCGCGAACGCGAGCTGGCGCAACGGCTCGCGCATCGTTATCGCTGCGGCTTCATCGACCTCACCGAGCAGCACATTGATCCCGAGCTGTTCCGCGGTATTCCGGCGGATTTAATGTTCCGTTACAACTTCGTTCCACTGGAAGTGCAGAACAATACGCTTTCCATTGCCGTGGCCGATCCCAGCCAGGTGCTGCTCAGCGATGAGTTGCCGCTGCTGCTGGGCAAGAAGCTGGCCATCAAAGTCGCCACTGCCAAGCAGATTAGCGACTTGCTCAAGCGCACGGAGCAATCCCAGCGCGTGCTGGAGCAGGCCACCGAAGCCTTCACGCTGCAAGTTTCCAAGGAAGAAGAAGAGAGCGAAGAGACCATTTCCGGTGATCGCCTGACGCGCGACACGGCGGTCAGCCCGGTGGTGCGCCTGGTCGAAACCATCATTTTTACGGCGCTGGAGCGCCGTGCCAGTGACATTCACATCGAGGCGCGCGACGCCGAAGTAGCCGTCAAGTACCGTATTGACGGCGTGCTCCAGCACGCCATGCAGCCCATTGCCAAGGAATGGCACCAGACGGTTCTTTCGCGCATCAAGGTGCTCAGCGACCTGGACATCGCCGAGCGCCGCATCCCGCAGGACGGCCGCTTTCGCGTGAAATACAAAGGCCGCTTCATTGACCTGCGCGTTTCCATCATGCCCGCTAGCCACGGTGAAGACGCCGTTCTTCGTGTGCTCGACAAAGAAACCTTGTCCGAAAAATTTGCCAGCTTGAGCTTGGATGTGGTGGGCTTCTCCGACATGGAAGTGCGCCGCTTCCGCCGTTACATTCGCGAGCCGTACGGCATGGTGCTCGTCACCGGTCCCACGGGTTCCGGCAAAACCACCACGCTGTATGCGGCGATCAACGAAATCAAAACCGACGAAGACAAAATCGTCACCATCGAAGATCCCGTCGAGTACCAGGTTCGCGGCATCACGCAAATTCCCGTCAACGAAAAGAAAGGGCTCACCTTCGCCCGCGGTCTGCGCTCCATCCTGCGTCACGACCCCGACAAGATCATGGTTGGCGAAATTCGCGACCAGGAAACCGCGCAAATCGCCATTCAATCCGCGCTCACCGGCCACCTGGTCTTCACCACGGTTCACGCCAACAACGTCACCGACGTCATCGGCCGCTTCATCAACATGGGCGTCGAGCCGTACAACTTCGTTTCCGCACTCAACTGCATCATGGCGCAGCGCCTCGTGCGCGTCATCTGCCCCAACTGCAAAAAGCCGAAGAAATACACGCCTGCGGAATTAAAAGACGCCGGCCTCGATGCCCCCGAGTGGAGCAGCGTGGTCCTCTGTGAAGGCACGGGCTGCCTGGAATGCTCCGGTACCGGGTATCATGGCCGTACGGCGATCTGCGAGTTGCTGGATTTGACCGACCGCATTCGCGAAATGATCGTGGATCGCCGGCCCACGTCGGAGATCAAGCGCGTGGCGCGCGAAGAGGGCATGATTACCCTGCGCGAAAGCGGCCTGGCCAAGATTCGCGCCGGTATCACGACCGTCAAGGAAATCAACAAGGTGACCTTCGTTGAGTAGCAGCCCCACCTTCCGCCAAGGAATCTATAAGAGCGAACTCGTGCGCCGTATCGTGCGCTGGATGGACGCGATCCCCCATCCCGCGGTCGCACTGGAAATTGGTCTGGACAGAGTCTCGGGCGCGCGCTGGAGCCGCACCGGCAGCCTGGAAAGCTACGCCGTGGAGGTGCTTTCTCCCGGCGCCTTGGTGCCTTCGGCGGTCGAGACCAACATCGCGGATGTCGTAGCTCTGAAGACTGCGGTCAGCGGCGTATGCTCCCATCTTCACGCCAAGGACGAGCCCGTCGCGCTCATTCTCCCCGACCCCGTCATTCGCGTCTTTGTTCAGCATTTCGATGAGTTTCCGCGCTCCAAAGCGGAAGCGGAACCCATGCTGCGCTGGAAGCTCAAAAAGAGTGTGCCCTTTGAGGTGGACGAAACGCTCATCTCTTACATGCGGCAGGCTCCGCGCGAAACTGGTGTGGATGTAGTCACGGCGCTGGCCCGCTTGCGCATCATTCGCGAATATGAATCGCTCGCGGAAGCAGTTGGTGTGCATCCCGGTGTGGTGCTCAGTTCGTCGCTCGCGGCCGTGGCCCTACTCAACGATAAGCGCCCCACGCTTCTCGCTCGCGTATCTGGCACGGCGTTGACGACCGCGATTGTTCGCGACGGCGTCCTATGTGGCTACCGCTGCACGGAGTTGCCGGCCTATGGCGCCGCCCTGACGCCGCACATGCTGCTCGAAGATATTTTCCCGGTCGCGGCGTACTATCAGGACACTTGGCAGGAAGGTATTCAATCGGTGCGCGTCGCTGGCCTCGGAGGGCGCCTGCCGGAGTTTGTGCCGCCGCTCCAGGAGGAGTTTCACTGCGAGGTTGGCGCACTGCTGCAAAATGCTGTTTCCGATGGGCGCGTCCCCGCGGAGGCCAAGCCGCTGGCCGATCGCGAACTGGACGGCCTGGTCGGGTGGATGATGCATCGCAACTAAGAGACCTCTGTTGTTCGTCAGTGTGCGCAGCAGGAAAAGAGTATGAAAGTTCGGCTAAATCTCGCCACCAAGCCGCTGGAAACGCACCGGAGATTCCTCGCCGGGTCGGGGGCTCTCGGCGCCGTTGCACTCGCCGTGTTTCTCGTCTTGGGGTGGCACGTGTACCTGGCGCGCAAAGCCAACGCGGAAATGCGTGCCAAAACAGCAAACATTCTCCGGCAGGTGGAGCGTCTCCAGGCGCAGCGTGGCACGCTGGAGAAATTCTTCGGGCTCGAAGAAAACGCCAAGCTCCACGACCGCGCCGCCTTCATCAACAGCCTCATTGATGCGCGCAGCTTCAACTGGACGCGCATGTTTATGGACCTCGAGGACACGCTGCCCGCGGGCGTGCGCGTGGTGAGCGTCGAGCCGAAGCAGGACAGGGGCCGCGTCGAGGTGAAGCTCGTCATCGGGGCCACCAACAACGACGCCAAGCTGAAGTTCTTGCAGGCCTTCGAAGACTCCAGGACCTTCACCGATATTCAGGTCGTTGCCGTGCGCGCCGGCTCGCCCACGAACAACGGAGACCCCATCCTCTTGGAGCTGACTGCGGAGTACGCGGGGACGTGATGCGCCAAGACTTCACTGTACAAAAACGCGCCATCCTCATCGTGCTCGGCTTGTTGCTGGCCGCCGATATCGGGCTGGGCATCTACAGCTACGAGCTCTCCACCGCGCCGCACACGCCGCAAAAGGAATTTGACGCGGAGAACTTGCGGCTCAAAGTCCTCGAAGCGGATATCAAAGGGGCCCAGACTATCAAAGAAGATATGCCCAAGACCAAGCAGGACTGCGAGAAATTCGAGAAATCCCTGCCGCTGGAGAGCGTCGGTTCGTCTTCCATGACGGCGGACCTCGATGGCATCGCCAAGCAGTCCGGTGTGCAGATTGTCACGCAAGCCGTCAAAGAGAAGGACCTCTCCAAGCAGAAGGATCTTTCGGCGGGCGGCATGACTGAGGTGGAGATCGATTTGACAGTGAACGGCGATTACAGTGGCGTCGCGCACTTCGTCAACGGCCTGCAGCGCTCACAAAAGTTCTACATTGTGGATGCCTTGGCGCTTAGCACGGAGAGCCAGGGCCAGAATACCAACGGGCCGCTGCGCGTGGCCATGCACCTCAGAACCTATTTCCGGGAGGCCGCATGAAAGAAAAGCAAAAGCTCATCGTGCTGATTCTCCTGGTGGTGGTGGCGGTCATCGTTTGGGGCTATACCTTGAACAAGCCCTCCGCTCCGTCGGAGCCCGTGGCCGTCCTCCAGAACTACAAGCTTCTGGCGGTCGAGAATCCCAAACTGCATTGGGATAATCTGGATCGCGCGCAGAAAACGGAATACAAGAGCAACGGGCGCAATCCTTTCAGCGTCATTAAGCCTCCCACTCCCCAGGAAATTGCGGCGAGGAACAAGGCGGATGCACAAAAACCGCAACCTGGTCCCGTAGTTCAGCCGCCACCTCCTCAGCCCACGGTTGCTGTTTTGCCGCCGAACCTCAAATTCTTTGGTTACGGAACGGTGCCTAACGGAACGCCGCGTCGCGCCTTCTTCACCGACGGCGACGACGTGTACATCGTCCCCGAGGGCGAAACCCTGCTGGGCCGCTACCGCATTCTGAAAGTCGGAAACACCAATCTCGAATTTCAGGAAATCTCCAGCGGGCTCCACGGCACGGCCGTTCTCGAAGAGCCCGCCCCTTCGCCGAACGCATGAAACGCGCGCGCCGATCCGCGAAAAGTGCCAGACACCAGGACGGCTACGCCCTGCTTCTAGTGGTTTTCTTCATGGCCTTACTTGCGGTCGGCACCATGTCCATCGGTCTGCGCGTGGCCACAGAAGGCCGCCGCCAAAAGGAAGAGGAAATGATCTGGCGCGGCAAACAGTACACGCGCGGCATCAAGCTGTACTATCGCAAACTGGGGCGCTTTCCGAATTCCATCGACGATCTGGTTAAGCCCAAAGTTGGGAACATTCGCTTCATGCGCCAGCCGTACACCGACCCAATGAACAAAGATGACGGCTCCTGGCGGCTGATTTACGTCGGCCCGGCGGGCCAACTCATCGGCAGCCTTAAACCGCAGAACAATCTCGGCCTCGGGGGCCAGCCCGGTGCGCCGGGGAGCAGCAACACTCTTGGCTCTTCGGGCTCGGGCGGGTTTGGCGCGCCCGGCACAACGGGTGGGACGCAGGGCAGCGCGCCGGGCGCCTTCGGAGCGGTAACGAATCCGCAGAACACCAACGCGCCGGGCACCGGCACCGGAACGGGAACTGGGACGGATTCGCAGAACATTCCGAGCGGAGACACGCCGACAATCGTTGGCGGCAACATCATCGGCGTGGGCAGCAAAATCAATCAGTCTTCGATCATTGTCTACGACCAGGCCACCAACTACCGGCTCTTTGAATTTATCTGGAACCCGGCGAAGGATATGGGCCTGACTGGCCCGGGTGGTGTGCCTGGCGGAATGCCGGGTAGTGTGCCAGGCCAAGGTCCTGCCGGTACACCAGGTGCTCCAGGAAGCCCGAACCCAACGCAGCCAGGGCAGCCGAGTCCGCCGCCGACGCCGAATCCCAATCCGCAGCAGCCGTAGCTGTAGCCGCCCTCTTCAGAAGGTGAGCTTTCCGCGCCATACATCGCGGCCTCAGCCGTTCCAGCAGCCGGTGGCAGACATTTTCTCAAGGTCACGTCAAACCTCCGCGGTCTCAAGACTGCGGCTACAACGTCTCAGGTTGCGCGTGCTCGTGCTTTTTTGTGAGAGCCGCGCCGGCTGTGTTCAGTTCGGAAGGCTCACCGGTGATGGGGCCGCGGGTCCGGCCTTTTCCGAGTTTTGAGGAGAGTTTTGCGTTAACGACGAGCTCTTCTGCCTCTGCATGTCGACCAGCGGCAACGCGCCTGTTGGTCCGGACTTGTTCTTCTCGTAGGTCTTTCGGACGCGGCGAACATAGGAGACCGTTTCCGCGTAGGGCGGCACGCGTCCGAATCGCGCGACCTTTAAGGGGCCGGCGTTGTACGCCGCCAAAGCCAGCGCCAGATCGTTGTTGTACTGCTTCAGCAAATCGCTCAGGTAATGCGTGCCGGCGTCAATGTTCTCCTGCGGATCGAGAATATTGCGCACGCCGAAGCGCGCGGCGGTTTCCGGCAGAAGCTGCATGAGTCCGCGCGCGTTCTTCCTGGAGATGGCATTAGGATCAAAATTGGATTCCGCGGCAATCACACTGCGAATGAGTTCCTCGTCTACGGCGTAGCGCGCCGCCGCAGCTTTCACGATGTCCCGGTAAGGCGCGGTGGGAGCAGGCGGCGGTGGAACCGCAGCAAATTGATCTTCCGGGTCGATGCTGAGCACCTCTTCGACCGCCACTTCTACAAATCCCCCGGAGAGCTGCAGACGGTATTTGTCGCCGAGCAGTTGGTAACCCGTGACGTGCAGGCGCTGCCCGCTTTTGAGAGAGATGTATTCGGCGCGCAGCGACGGCACTGCGGAAAACAGCAGCACGCTGGCCGCTAGCGTGAGCCGGGTCAGGCGCACGAAGCCGCCCCCCGCAAGGCGAATTGCTCGATAGCCGCGGCGACGCCGCCTTCATCGTTGCTGGCGGTCTCGTGCCAGCCGAACGCCTTTAGTTCCGCAACGCCATTGCCCATCACCACGGGAACCCCCGCGAAGGAGAGCATTTCCAGGTCGTTGTGATTGTCGCCGATGGCCAGAATCTCTTCGCGCGCGATGCCGCGCAGCGTGGCCCATTCCGCCAGCGCCGCGCCCTTGGAACAAATAGGGTGAACGACGTCCAGCATGGAAAAGTTGCGCGACGCGTAGACGGTGGTCGCGAGAGCGAATTCCGGCGCGAACGAAGCGCGCCGCAGCGCCTCCTCCACCTCCCGCACCGGTGCGACCGCCCCGCTGAACATCACCTGGATCGGGTCTTCCGTCAGGCAGGCTTCTAAGGGATTGGCGACCCCGAGGAACTCCCGATTGCGGGTGTAGTACGCGGTGCGGATGGGGTCATCGGAAGTCAGTGTTTCTACCATGACCTGGTTGCTGCCCTGGCGGTCGAAAATGACCGCCGCGCAGTCGCGCCAATCTCGCGTGTGTTCCAGGACGCGTTTCGCCGTTTTGCGGGCTAGCAGGTGCCGCAGCCGGGTCTGGCCCTCATTGGTACGAATCAGAGCCCCGTTGCTGACAATCATGGTCAGCGGCGCCGGAATCTGCCGGGCCACAGGAAGGGCGAAATCGTAACGGCGGCCGGTGACCAGCGCGACTTCAATGCCCTGCCGTGTCGCCGCCGCAATAGCGTTGCAATTGGCTTCGGGAACCTGCCAACGGCTGTCCAGAAGTGTGCCATCAATGTCCAAAGCGATGAGGCGGATGGCCATGCTCCATTGTACCGTGAAAAGGGGATGGCTCTGGGCTGGTGGCGGGACGCTTGGGTTGCGCGTAAAGGCACACGCCGACGCGTGCGCGTTGGGAGGGGCCACCGCGATAACCGAAGGGTGCCTCTTGGCAGTCCCACAGCGCGGTGCGCTCAGCGCAAAAGTCGGCTCAACGTGAACGCAATGGAGGGCCCGACGATCACCATGTGGATGAGGAGCTGTACGAGGAATCGCCGCGCCGAGAAGGGCCGGTTGACGGCCGAAATCGGAATGACCACGAAATTCATGAAGAAATGCACGCAGATACCGTACAAGACGCCCAATGGAAGCGCGCGTTGCAACAGTACCGGCAAGAACCGGCTTGCGCCGAAGTACACAATCGTGGCGCCGAAAGCGATCGAGTAGTGCAGCGCGATGCCCAGCAGCGCGGTTTTCAATCCGCCCTGGAGGGAATCAGGACCCAGCACGCCGCTGGCAATGAACTGAAAAAGAGTTTTCCAGTTTACCCCAGAGGCGATAAGCGCGCTGATGCCGTCCAGGGTGCCGCAGACGAATCCGGCTGCAAGCACGGCCTGGACGACGCGCAGCGCACTGTTAGGGGTGGTAGCGGACAAAAGAGCCGTACTCACGGGCACATTCTGCCTGCACAGCTACGTAGCGTCGCTCAAATTCGGTCAACGGAGAGCACCTTCGGCTGATTTTCTTCATGTCCGGTAGTGTGTTGATCTGCGGATCATGTTTTCGCCGGCATTTGTGGACTGCGGCGGCTCAACTGCCGCTTTCGCAATTGTGCTGTTACCGCCGTCCGAGATAGCGGGAGCCAGACTCCCGCACTCCAAATTTACGGTACTCGTGCTGTTGCCTCCGGGCAAATTGGGACACCGCCCCCGCTTCGCGGCGGCGAAACCGCAAAAATGCTTGTGTTAGACTTCTTTGCTTATGGCCAAGCAAACAAACGTGTTGGAGCTGGAATGCTCCGCCTGTAGCAAGAAGTTTGACTCCTCGCGCGAACAGCACCTTTGCACCTGCGGCAAGCCGCTCTTGGCGAAATACGACCTGAAGGGGGCGAGCGCCACGCTGACCCTGGACGCCCTGAAGTCCCGGCCATGCAGCCTGTGGCGCTACGCCGAGGTCCTCCCCGACGATCCGCCTGTGACTCTCGGCGAAGGCATGACCGCGCTGATTCCGGCGCACCGGCTGGGCGCCTCGATGGGTTTGCAAAACCTCTACGTCAAGGACGAAGGGCTCAACCCCACGGGCTCGTTCAAGGCCCGCGGTATGACCGCTGCGGTCACCCGGGCCAAAGAGTTGGGTGCCAGAGCTCTGGCGGCTCCGACGGCGGGGAACGCCGGCGGAGCATTGGCAGCGTACGCCGCTGCGGCGGGTCTTCCCGCGGTGATCGTCATGCCTGCGGACACGCCTTCAGCCAACGTCATGGAATGCCAGGCCTTCGGCGCCACGGTTGTGAAGCTCAACGGATTGATCTCGGATTGCGGCAAGTACGTCGCCGAGCGCAAGGACCGCGAGGGTTGGTACGACGTTTCGACGCTGAAGGAGCCCTACCGCGTCGAAGGCAAGAAAACCATGGGCTATGAACTGTGGGAGCAGTTTGGCGGCAAGCTGCCCGAGGTCATCCTGTATCCCACCGGCGGCGGCGTTGGACTCATCGGCATGTGCAAGGCGTTTGACGAAATGCAGGAGATGGGCTGGATTGGCGGGGAGCGGCCGCGCATGGTCGCGGTGCAGGCGGTGGGGTGCGCGCCGATCGTCAGAGCGTGGGAAGCGCATCGGACTTCGTCGGAGTTTTTTCAAAACGCCGCGACCATCGCTTCCGGTCTCCGTGTGCCGGGGCCGCTGGGCGATTTCCTGATTTTGCGCATGCTGCAGCAGACCAAGGGAACAGCCTTGGCGGTCAGCGACGAGGAAATGCTGCATGCGGGCAGGGAACTGGCGTCGCGGGAGGGAATTTTTGCTGCGCCGGAAGGGGCGGCGACCGTCAGCGCGGCGCGCAAACTGGTCGCTTCGGGCTGGATCAAGCCGCACGAAACCGTGGTGCTCTTCAACACCGGCACCGGTTACAAGTATTCCGAGGCGTGGCAACGCGCCTTGCAGGCCTGAAACTTATGACCACCCGCCGCCTCTACTACGACGATGCGTTCCAGAGGGAATTCACCGCTGATATTCTCAGTTGTGAATCGGAGGTGCGCGCGGGCACGCCGGCGTGGTGCGTCATTCTGAATCAGACCGCGTTTTATCCCGCCTCCGGCGGGCAGCCCCACGATCTCGGCCGTATTGCTGACGGAGAAGTCCTCGAAGTACGCGACGAAGGCGACGAAATTGTGCACATCGTTGATCGCTGCATCGAGCGACGCCACGCGCCATGCTGCATCGACTGGCCGCGGCGCTTTGATCACATGCAACAACACACTGGCCAGCATCTGCTTTCCGCGATGTTTCTGGAGCGTTTCGGCCGCCAGACCGTTTCGTTTCACCTGGGGGCGGACCTGAGCACGATCGACCTGCAGGGACCGGAGCCTTCCGACGAGATTTTGGAAGGTGCGGAGCGAGCCGCGAACCAGATTATCTTCGAAGACCGGCCGGTGACGGTGCGCTACGGCACGGCAGAGGATCTGGCGCGGCTGGGCGTGCGCAAAGACGTGGCTCGCTCGGGAATTCTACGCGCCATCGAAATCGAAGGCGCAGATTTACAGCCCTGCGGCGGGACCCACGTAAAAAGCACGGGGCAAATCGGAATGCTGCTGGTGCGGCGCTGTACCAAAATGCGCCAGGACTGGCGCGTGGAATTTGTGTGTGGCGCCCGGGCAGAGCAAGCAGCGCACCGCGACTTCCTGAGCGTGCGTGCCGCAGCCGAGAAACTGGGTTGCGCTTTCGAGGAAGTCACGCTAGCGGCGGAACGGGCGCTTTCCGAGCGCGACGCACAGTTCAAAAGGACGCGCGGGCTGCTTCAGCACTTAGCGGAGATGGAAGCAGCTCAGGCGGTGCGCGAAGCCAAGACAGACGCCGAAGGCAGAGTCGTTGTTCAGCGGTTGTTTGCGGACGCAGAGCCGGCATTTTTGGGATTTTTTGCGACCGAAGTTGCGAAGTCCGGCAAGGCGCTCGCACTGGTCGCGGCCGGGAACGAAGGGCACATCGTCTTTGCGCAGCACCCAGCCGCC
>Ga0335081_10014740_pt1 | contig 12641 bp, 12 predicted proteins | sample Lox_Sample_35_FD_206713 | JGI IMG/M metagenome (GOLD analysis project Ga0335081, IMG submission 206713) | Soil microbial communities from Loxahatchee National Wildlife Refuge, Florida, United States - Lox_Sample_3.5 | ecosystem: Environmental > Terrestrial > Soil > Wetlands | place: USA...
CCATTGCGCACGGAGATCCCTCGTCGCCGCCCGGAACCGGGGTCGCATCCAAAATCGTCATCCTGACCAGCGGCACCACCGGAACCCCCAAGGGCGCCACCCGGTCGCAACCATGGTCGCTGGTACCGCTCGGCGGCCTGCTCGGCAAGGTGCCGTTCCGGGCGCGGGAAGTGACCGAATGCTGTGCGCCGATGTTTCACTCACTCGGTTTCGGCCACGCCATGATCACCATGATCCTGGGCTCTACGCTGGTCCTGCGCCGCAGGTTCGATCCTCGGCGCACCCTCGACAGCCTCGCCCGTCACCGTGCCACCACCATGACCGTCGTCCCAATCATGTTGCAGCGCATGCTCGACCTCGGGGCAGAGGCGCTCAACGACCGCGATCCGTCGGCGCTGCGGATCATCCTCGTGTCCGGGTCGCAACTGGGGCCGGAGCTGTGTACCCACGCGATGGACACGTTCGGACGCGTTATATATAACCTGTACGGATCCACCGAGGTCGCCTACGCGACCATCGCCACCCCCCAAGATCTGGCGCAGGAACCAGGTTGCGTCGGCACGGTGGTCCGCGGTGCGGTGGTGAAAATCTACGACGATACCGACCGGGAGGCGCCCGCCGGAACCACCGGCCGCATCTTCGTCGGCAACAGCGTCCAATTCGAGGGATATACCGGCGGCGGCAGCAAAGACTCGTTACACGGCCTGATGTCCAGCGGCGACCTCGGTCACTTCGACGAGACCGGCAGGCTGTTCATCGACGGCCGCGATGACGAGATGATCGTCTCCGGAGGTGAAAACGTCTTCCCGGCCGAGCTGGAGGAAACGCTGGCCGCCCACCCGGACATTGCCGAAGCCGCCGTCATCGGTGTCAGCGACGACGCCTACGGGCAACGCCTGCGCAGCTTCATCGTCGTGCGCCCCGGCGCCGCGCTCACAGAGCAGGAAGTCAAGGACTACGTCAAGGGCCGACTGGCCCGCTTCAAGGTTCCACGCGATGTCCGTTTCGTCGACGCGCTACCGAGGAACCCGACAGGAAAGGTGCTCAAGGGGTACCTGGACGGTGAGGATGGAAGGCAGTCATGAACGCACAGCAGTACCAGAAGATGGGTAAAGGCATTGGCTTCGTGGCCGCGCTCGACCAGAGCGGGGGCAGCACACCCAAGGCGCTGGCCCTCTACGGCATCGGTGAGGACGCGTACGCCAGCGAAGGGGAAATGTTCGACCTCGTGCACCAGATGCGCACCCGCATCATCACCAGCCCCAGCTTCGACGGCAACCGGATCCTCGCGGCCATCCTGTTCGAAAACACGATGGACCGGGCGATCGAGGGCCGCCCCAGTGCCGACTACCTGTGGAACGTCAAACGGGTTGTGTCGGTCCTCAAGGTCGACAAGGGACTGGCCGACGAGGCCGATGGCGCCCGCATTATGAAGCCGATCCCCAAACTCGATGACCTGCTTTCGCGGGCGCTTGGCAACGGCATCTTCGGCACCAAGATGCGCTCGTTCATAACCATGCCCGGCAAAGGGCTCGACGCGGTTGTCGAGCAACAGTTCACCATCGCGCGGCAGATCCTGGCCGCCGGCCTCGTCCCCATCATCGAACCCGAGGTCGACATCCACAGCCCCCGCAAGGCCGAAGCCGAAGAACAGCTCAAGGCCGGTCTCCTCGACGAGGTCAACAGGCTGGAGACCGACCAGGTCGTGATGCTGAAACTCACGCTGCCCGAAACCGACAACCTCTACAAGGATTTCGTCGAGCACCCCAGGGTGCTTCGCGTCCTCGCGCTGTCCGGCGGCTACAGCCGCGACGAGGCCTGCGCTCGCCTGGCGCGCAACAACGGGGTCATCGCAAGTTTCTCCCGGGCCCTGACCGAAGGGCTGACGGTGGACCAGAGCCCCGAAGAGTTCGACGCCATGCTCGACAAAGCGATCGCCGAAATCTACGCGGCGTCAACCACTTAGCCGCTACGAACCGGGCTTCGTGTTGATGTCCCCGGATCCGGTCGCCTGTCCCGGCGCGGCATCCCTGGCGTTGTAGCACGACAAAGTCGGGAACACCTGCCCCGCGGTGGGCATCGCCCCCAACGCCGCCTGGGCTTCGGAGAACGTCTTGCCCGACATATCCGGCGACGCCCCGTCCACGCCGGTCGAGGACAACATCGACGACGCCATGCCCGCAGCCGCGCCGGCGGCCCCGAGCACCATCAATTTCTGCGCATACGACTTCGTCACGAATCGCCTGTCTACTCAGTTTGCTCGCGTTAAGGGGGTTGAGTTACTAGCTGCTGCCCGGGCTCGACGAGGTCGACGAAGGAGAGATCACCGGATGGGTGCAGTCGGCGGTCACATACACCGTGGTGAACACCACCTGCTGGTTAATCGACTTGGCGCCGGCCGTGACCGGGGTGGTGATTGCCTGCCCCGGCGACACCGAGGTCACCGTGCACTGGTCCAGCGACAGCGATCCGATCCTGTTGAGGATGACCTTGTAGCCACTGGATCGAAAGTTGTTCACCACAGCTTGAGCTGAATCTGTGGGGTCGCTCCCGGGGCGAACGGCGTTGTCGGGGGAGTGGTTTCCCACGAGTCGGCCCACGCTGGTCCGGCCACTAATGCAGCCGCCGCGGACGGGCCCGCGGCGACAACGACAGATGCAGCGAAATTCTTCAATTGGCGCGCCTCTCAAGCTGATAACCAGGTGATCTTGAGCGTGCCAGCAGTCAGCTGAAGAAAAGTTGGGAAAGTGATTGTTCACATGTTAAATCCCGCACGGTTTGTGATCCCGTCGCAACATGAGCTCGCACTCGGGCCACGTCCCCGCGAACCGAGCGCTCGGGCCGGGCGCTATCGCGGTGGGGCGATCTTCTTGTTGGCGGCGGCCATCGCGGCGTTGATGCGGGCCGTGGCGTGATCGACCATCGCGCGGACGTTCTCGCCGGCCAAACCAAGGTCGTCGGCCGCACTGCGCATATACGCCGTCAGGTTGATGCGCCACTGGTCACCGATGTGCGCCAGCCGCTGGCGCAGCCGGTCGTCGACCTCGACGGTCACGTATGGCAACTCGAACTTCATCCTGGTCTCCCCGATCCTGAGTGGCTTGTGTTCACCGTAGAACCCGGCCGGGGTCGACCGCCATGACCCAGGTCGCACCCGGGGTTAGTTACGCAATGGGTGGTGACGCGGAGACGGTGGCCACGCAGAGGTGGTTATCGCCACGGGTGGGTGTCGAAACGCCGCGATCCTGTGGTGGCGGGCCTGCGACCGCTATGAAACACTGTGCGCCGACAGAATTAGCACTCACATATCGAGAGTGCTAACAACCGGGAGGAATTTTTCGCACCGCCGGCGGCGTGCGGCAGGCTCCTCGGATACGCTGCCGCCGTGGGAGGGATCGGCAGGGCCCCGACGCCATGACGCCCCCGCTGACGCTGCCGGCGGTCCTCACCTCGTGGAGGTGGGACACCGGGTCAGCGCCGCTGATCCTGGTCATCGCCGTCGGCTACATCTGGGCGTACCGGCGGACCCGCGCCCGCGACGCCGCGGTCAGCCCACCGCGAGCGTGGTGCTTCGCGATCGCCGTCGCGTTGTGGGTGGTGGCGACCATGAGCGTCGTGGGTGTCTACGCCTACGCCTTGTTCTGGGTTCGGGCGCTGCAGGTTTTGATGTTGCTGATGATCGTTCCGTTCTTCCTCGCGATGAGCCGGCCGGTGACAGTGCTGCGAGGCGCGCTCGGCCCGGCCGGCCAGCAGCGACTCGACGCGGTGCTGGCGACGCGGTCGGCCCGCCTGCTGGCTCATCCGCTCACGACATCGGTGGCCATGCTTGCAACGCCGTGGTTGCTGTATTTGACCCCCTGGTACGTCGCGGCCCTGCGAAACCCGGTGCTGGACGCGGTCACCCGCCTGGTGCTGGTCGTCATCGGGTTCGGCTACTTCTACGCCCGTCTGCAAACCGATCCGGTGCCACGTAGGTATTCGCAGATGGTCTCGTTGATCATCAGCATCGTGGAGACGCTCGGCGACGGTGTGCTCGGCATCGTCCTGTGGCTCGGACCGCTGATCGCCGCCGACTACTACCTGGCGCTGCACCGCGACTGGGGCCCGAGCCAGCGGGTCGATCAGTCGATCGGGGCCGGCATTCTGTGGCTCCTCGGCGACGCGCTGGGAGTTCCGTTCCTGGTGGTGTTGATGCGCGCGTTCTCCGCCGACGACAAGGCCGCCGCCGCCGAGGTCGACGCCGCAATGGATCAGGCCGAGCAGACCGAACCGGAAAGCGGCGGGTCCACGCTGTGGTGGGAAAATGACCCGCAACTGCGTGAGCGGTTCCGACGAGATTAGCCGCTTGCGGTTCGCTTCGTCGTCGTCCTTGCCGCCCTCGCAGCGACGGTCGTAACGTCGGACTCACGAGCGGACCCGATTACCCCGCGGCGGCGAAGGGGAGGCATGGCCGAGCTGAGCACCGTCAACGTCGACGACCTCACCGCGCTGCCCATATTCGCCGGGGTTCCGCCGGCCCACCTCACCGATCTGGCCGCCAGCCTGGAACCGATGCACATCCCGCGCGGCGAAGTACTGATGCACCAGGGAGAGCCTGCGGAGTCGTTCATGATCACGGCGTCCGGAGAGGTCGAAGTCCGGCACACCGGCTCCGACGGGATAACCGCCGTGGCCAGCCTTTCAGCCGGGCTGATCGTCGGTGAGATCGCGCTGCTGCGAAACGCCCGGCGGAGCGCGACGGTGATCGCGATCGACGAGGTGTACAGCTACGTCGGATACGAGCAGGCGTTCCAGCGGCTGCTGGCAATCCCCGGCATCGCCGAGATGCTGGTGCGGACCGCGCGTCAGCGCCTGGCCGTGTTCATCACGCCGGTTCAGGTGCATGCCCGCGACGGCACCGAACTGATGCTGCGTCCGGCGCTGCCCGGAGACACCGAGCGCGTGGCGCACGGACACGTGCGGTTCTCACCCGAGACGCTGTATCGCCGATTCCTGTCGGTGCGCACCCCCACCGAGGCGCTGCTGCGCTACCTGTTCGAGGTTGACTATGTGGACCACTTCGTCTGGATCGTCACTGACGGTGCCGACGGCCCTGTCGTCGCCGACGGCCGATTTGTTCGCGACGCCGACGACCCCGCCGTGGCGGAGATCGCGTTCACGGTCGCCGACGCATATCAGGGCCGGGGCATCGGGATGCTGCTGCTGGCGGCTCTCGCGGTGGCGGCCCGGGTCGACGGCGTCAAGCGATTCGAGGCGCGGGTGCTGAACGACAACCTGCCGGCCCGCGCGATGCTGGATCGGTTCGACGCACTGTGGGACCGCGACGAGCCCGGCATTGTCACCACGATCGTCGACGTGCCCAAGCCCAGCGATCTTCCGGTGAAGCCCAAAGTGCTCCCAAAGTGCTCAAGGAGATCGGCCACGTGGCGCGTCAGGTCATCGAAGCCTTCGATTGAACCCGGGCAGCCTGCCAGGTCGCGTAGACCTCGGCCAGGAACTGTTCGACGGCCACCGCGGCGTGCGCGGCACGCGCCGACCCGAAGATGTCAAAAGCGTGCTGCGCCAACGGCAACTCTCCGTAGACGACCGGCTGGGCGCTGACGGTGCGGAGCCGTTCGACGAACCGACGCGACTGTTCGACCGGAACGAGGGAGTCATTGCTGCCGTGCAGCACGAAGAACGGGGGCGCGTCCGCGCCGACGTGGATGATCGGCGACGCCGCGACATACGACGCCGACGTCTGCGGCTGCTTGAGCACCGTGCGCTCCAGCAGCGGCAGCATCATCGGGTGCATCGCATCGTCGACACGGGTGAAGTCGTACACCCCGTAAAACGGCACGGCCGCCTGCACGCGGGTATCCGCACCCTCGAACCCCGGTTGGAACTGCGGATCGTTCGCTGTCAGCGCGGCAAGTGCCGAAAGGTGGCCACCCGCCGACCCGCCCGTGATGGCGACGAAGCCCGGGTCACCGCCGTACTCGGCGATGTGGGACTTCACCCAGGTAATCGCGCGTTTGACATCGACGATGTGATCCGGCCATGTGTTGCGCGGGCTGTGCCGGTAGTTGATCGCCACGCAGATCCAACCCAGTTCAACGAGATGGCTCATCAACGGGTGTGCCTGCCCGCGCTTGTTCCCGGTCGTCCACGCGCCGCCCGGCACCTGAAGCAGGACTGGTGCGATCCCGCCGTAATCAACGTCGGGACGGCGCCAGATGTCCAGGCGGTTCGCGCCGCCGAATTCGCCGTAGCTGATGTCGGCGTCATGCGCGTAGTCGCGGTAAATCCGGAGCATCCGAACCGCGCCCGGCGCGTTGGCCGTCCCGGCGCCCGGCTCGCGCCACAGACCTTCGGAATCCCTGCGGCGCCGCTGTCCGAGCCCGTCGTCCAGCGCCGCGGTCAGCGTCCGACCAGCCTGGTGTGCGACACGGTTCAGGTTGAGCAGCCCGGCCGCGGAGGCGGCGGCCGTCAACCAGGCGACCGCGCGGACCCGCGGCGTGAGCCTGGGCGTCAACGCCAGCCCGGAAAGCTGGGCAGCCAACGTCTGCACCGGGAACTCGGTGACGATCAGGCCGAACGCCCACGAGAACAATGATCGGTATCCATTGCGCGCCAGAGAGTGGTAGCCGTTGAGGGTCGTGACGGCGCTCAGCGCCGCGGCCGTCAGCGCCGCGATCTGCCGTGCGATGTGTACCAGACGACTAATCCGCATTCGGCCACCTTACGAGCACGCCCGGATGGTAGCTTCGGCGCGGGTATGAAGCCGCCGCTGAACAAGGACACCAAGCTCTGCATCTCGTTGGCAGCGCGGCCGAGCAACATCGGCACGCGGTTCCACAACTACCTCTATGACCAGCTCGGTCTCGACTTCATCTACAAGGCCTTCGCCACGACGGACATCGTCGCGGCCATCGCCGGGGTCCGCGCCCTGGGCATCCGGGGCTGTTCGGTATCGATGCCGTTCAAGGCGGACGTGATCGCGCTCGTGGACGACGTCGAAGGCTCGGCCCGAGCCATTCACGCGGTGAACACGATTGTCAACGATGGCGGGCACCTGACGGCGTCCAACACCGACTACATCGCCGTCGACCGACTGATCAGGGACAACGGCGTGGATCCGGGCTGGTCGGTGCTGATCCGGGGCAGCGGCGGCATGGCCAGCGCGGTCGGGGCGGCGTTTCGTGACGCCGGCTTCGCCGACGGCTTCGTCGCGGCGCGCAACGAGGAGACCGGAGCCGCCCTGGCCGAGCGTCTCGGGTACCGGTGGCGCCGGGAGGTCGGATCGCTCACCGCGGAGGTGATCGTCAACGTGACCCCGATCGGCATGGCGGGCGGTCCGGACGAGGGCCGGCCCGCGTTCCGTGCGTCGACCATCGAGGCCGCTCAGACGGTTTTCGACGTCGTGGCGGTGCCCGCCGAGACACCGCTGATAAGGGCAGCACGAGCGGCGGGCAAGCCGGTGATCACCGGCGCGCAGGTCATCGCATTGCAGGCGGCCGAGCAGTTCGAGCGATACACCGGGGTCCGGCCGACCGATGAGTTGATCGAGGCGGCGTCGAGGATGTCGCTCTAGCGCGTGATCGTGGTCTGTTGGTTGACGATGTCGGTCGCCGGCGCGACGATGTCCGTCTGGCTCTCGAGGCCGTCGCTGTTGAGCTGCAGCACGTAAACGCCGTCCTTGCCGGGGATGACCACCGTTTTCTGGGCGACGATCTTCTTCTGCCCATCCTGCACCCAGGTGCCGCTGAGCTGGTAGGCGGGGAACCCGCCCAGCGTGCTGGTCGAGCCGGGATTCGTCGGCCGATAGTCGTTGAAGTTGTTCAACTCCCCGGGTGCGAGCTGGATGATCTTCTGGGCGTCGACGTTGCCGGTCAGCTTCGACACCACCGCGACGATGCTGGGCGTGTAGTCCTTGGCTGCCGGGCCGTTGAAGACGATCGCGTCGTACGCCCAGTCCGGGGTGTCTTGGCCCGCGTCGGCCCAGCCGGCGGGGAGCGGCAGCGTGATGGTCGGCGCGCCGGGGTCGCCGCGGTGCACCGGGGTCTCGGTGATGTCGTTGTCCTGGACGTAGGTGGCGATCGTCGGGTTCGGTCCCGGGGCGTTGCCGGTGCGCGGCGCCACCTTTGCCTGAGCCTTCGTGGTGGTCGTGGTGGTCGTGGTGGTCGTGGTGGTCGTGGTGGTCGTGGTGGTCGGGTTGGTCTTGGAAGTGGAGCTGCAGCCGAGGAGACCGAAGCTCAGCGCCGCCGCGGCGACCGCGACACCGCTGACCGCTGCCCTCATCTTCATCGAATTGTCTCCTGTCGGTCGGCCCGCTTCACCTGGCGGGAATCGTCGCGCATCGTAGTCCGTGTTGCTGGGCGGCGCCGGCAGCCTGTTATCAGGTGCGGTGGGCCGTCGGCATCGGGCGTCATCAACTCGTAAGGCCTTGACGCAGATGACTTCGCATCGGTTCGCGTAGCGTCGGAATCGATGCTAGCCAAGACATCGATCGCCACCGCGCCGCCCGCCGCCACCGCCGTAGCGGGCGGCCTGGCGACCCGGTCGGCAGAATCCCATTGGTACAGCCGTTTGCGCAAGTCGTCGTATCAGCCACCGCGGCAAGCGTTTCCGACCATCTGGGCACTTCTGTACGTCGACGTCGCGGTATCGTCGGCCCTGACCCGGCGCGCAGACCATCGAGCCGTACCGGCATTGGGCGCTTATTTGCTGTGGTGCACTTTCGCGACCGTCCTCGCGACGCACATCTGGCGTCTCGGCCGCTCGGCGGTGACGGGTGGCCTGGCCGGGGTGACCGGGTGGTTCGGCTGCGGTGAGGAGTGGTCCGGCCCCGGAGGTCCACTCGGCCGCTACCCGGCTGCCGGACCCGCGACACGGTGACGGGGCAGCGTTCCTGGCCCGGTAACCGGGTACGCCGCGAACTGGTCGCGGTGACGCTGGCCGTTGTGGTAGTGGCGGCGGCGTTCGCCGTGCCGTACCTGCACCTCGGCATCGTCACCCCGCTGTTCCACGGCAGGCCGCTGAGGATCCCCCCGTTTTCCGGCACCGCACCGATCTTCGGATGGTGGGACCCGCACACGGGCTGGGGAAGCATCGCGGCGGTTATCATCGGCGCGGCCGGCGTGTGCTGCGGGCCGGCGGTCGCAGCGCGGTTGTCTTGGCGCGCAATGATAGTCGTCACCTGGCTGACCTCATTATCCTGGGCGTTCGCACTGGCGATGGTCGACGGGTGGCAGCGCGGCTTCGCCGGCCGCTTGATGGATCGCGACGAATACCTCCGACAAGTCCCCTCCATCAGCGACATCCCCCAGGCGGTGCGCACCTTCTCAAGCCGCATCCTGGACTCGGGGCCGAACTCGTGGATCACCCAGGTATCCGGCCATCCCCCCGGCGCACTTCTGACATTCGTCTGGCTGGATCGCATCGGCCTGGGCGGCGGCGCGTGGGGCGGCGTGTTCTGCGTGTTGATCGGAAGCAGCGCCGCGGTTGCGGTGATCGTCACCGTGCGCGCGCTGGTCGACGAGGCGACCGCGCGCGCGGCGGCGCCATTCGTTTCGCTTGCGCCCACAGCCATCTGGATCGCGGTGTCCGCCGACGCCTACTTCACCGGCGTCGCCTCATGGGGCATCGCACTCCTCGCGTTGTCAGCCACCCGCACAACACGATTCTGGTTGGCTTCCGCGGCGTGCGCAGGACTGCTGCTCGGATGGTCAATCTTCCTCAATTACGGCCTCACGTTGATGGCGCTGCCCGCACTCGCGGTTCTGATAGCCGTGCGCCGTTGGCGCGCAGCGGTGGCCACACTGGCGTGCGCGGTGCCGGCTGTGCTCGCGGTCGTCGCGGTGTTCGCCTGCGCGGGTTTCTGGTGGCTTGACGGCTATCACCTTGTGCAAGAACGCTATTGGCAAGGTGTAGCGCACGATCGGCCATTTCAGTATTGGAGCTGGGCCAATTTCGCGTCCGTGGTGTGCGCGATCGGGCTGGGCGGTGTCGCCGGAGTCGGCAAGGCATTCGATGTCGCGGCGATCCGCCGACGGTGCGGGTTGCACCTGGTGGTGCTCGCCGCGCTGACCGCAATGCTGTGTGCCGACATGAGCATGCTCAGCAAGGCCGAGGTCGAGCGGATCTGGTTGCCGTTCAGCATCTGGCTCACCGCCGCCCCCGCACTGCTGCCCCCGTCGTCGCAGCGCTGGTGGCTAGCGGCCAACATCGCCGGTGCGCTGGCGATCAACCACCTCATCTTCACCAACTGGTAGCGACCGGTCCTTGACACCGCCGCCCCGATGGGGACGATCGGAATCCGTGGAGCGCTCATGAACACCGTGTTGATCCCGATCCCCGATCGCGACTTCGATCCCACCGAAGTCGCCGTCAGCTGGCAGGTCCTCACCGACCATGGACATCGGGTGGTGTTCGCCACCAAGAGCGGGTCCGCGGCGGAAGCCGACGACATCATGCTGACCGGCCGGGGGCTGGATGTCTGGTCGTCGATTCCGCTGATCGGCGAGTTCCCGGTCGTCGGACTGTTCCTGCGGGCCAACAAGGCCGCCCGCCGTGCCTACGCCGCGATGCGGCAGTCACCGGAATACCGGCAACCGCTGGCCTGGGCTCAGGCGAGTCCCGACGATATCGACGCGTTGCTGCTGCCGGGTGGCCACCGCGCCCGCGGGATGCGCAGTTACATCGACAGCGCGACGCTGCACCGGCTCGTCGTCGACGCGTTCGCCCAGCGGCTGCCGGTTGCCGCAATCTGTCACGGCGTTCTGCTGGCCGCGCGCAGCATCGACCCGTCGACCGGTCGCTCAGTGCTGTACGGCCGCAAGACCACCGCGCTGACATGGTCCTTCGAAAGGCGGGTGTGGCGGCTCACCCGCATCACCCGCTTCTGGGACCCCGACTATTACCGCACCTACACCGAGAAGCACGGCCAACCAGCCGGATACATGTCGGTGCAGGCAGAAGTGACCCGCGCGCTTGCCGACCCTGCCGACTTCCGCGACGTCGTGCCGGGCTCCCCGCATTGGCGGATGAAGAAATCGGGGCTGGTTCGCGACACCGCAACCGATTCCCGCGCGGCGTTCGTCGTCGAGGACGACAACTACCTGTCGGCGCGGTGGCCCGGCGACACCCACACCTTCGCCACGGCGTTGTCGCACAAACTGGCGTCGGCCGGTGACGCGTCACGAAACTGAAGCGGCGCGACGTGCAGCGGCAGCCCTACATCAGCTTGTCGAGGGTGATCGGGAGGTCGGTGACGCGTCTTCCGGTCGCGTTGAATACCGCGTTGGCGATGGCCGCCGGCACGCCGACGATGACAACCTCGCCGAGCCCCTTCGCGCCGATGGGATCCGCGATGGTGTCCTCGCCGGCGAGGAACTGCGCGTCCAGCACGGGAACATCGGCGTTGACCGGCACAAGATAGTCGGACATGTTGGCGTTGACGATCCGTCCGTCACGGTGGTCGGTCTGGGTGTCCTCCAGCAGGGCCATGCCGATGCCGCCCACCATCCCGCCGATTGCCTGGCTGTGCGCCAGCTTCGGGTTGATCACCCGCCCGGCGTCATAAATACCCAGCATGCGGCGAACCTGGACCGTACCCAGCGATTCATCGACAGCCACCTCCGCGAACACCGCGCCGTAGGCGTTCATCGAGAACCGCGAGTCGGCGTCGCCGGGCGACCATGTCTGCTGCGCATCGAGGTACGGCCAGCCGCGGCGCCGGAGCAGCTCGCCGTAGCGTTCCCCGCGGGACGGGTCGGCGGTGGAGAACATCCGACCGTCGGACACCGACACGCCCTGCGGCGGCAGGCCGTTCAGCGGCGAGCCGGGATCGACCACCGCGGTGCGAATGAGCCTGTCCCGCAACATGGTCGCGGCAGTGAAGACCGCCGACCCGACGCTTGCCATGGTCCGCGAGCCCGAATGCGGTGGAGCTTTCGGCAGCCGACTGTCACCAAGGGTCAACCTGACCCGGGCGAGGGTCAGCCCAAGCGTGTCCGCGGCGACCTGGGCCATGGACGTGTAGGTGCCCGGTCCCATGTCACTGGCGGCGCTCTGAATGTCCGCCGTGCCGTCGGCGTTGACCCGCGCCGACGCGTCGGAGGCACTTCGCACGGTGTGATAGCCGGCCGCTGCCACGCCGACGCCGATCAGCTCGTCGCCGTTGCGAACCGACCGGGGGATGGGATTGCGTTGTGACCAACCGAACGTCGTGGCGCCCTGCCGCAGGCAGTCGGTGAGCCGTCTGGTGGAAAACGGGCTGCCGGTCGTCTGGTCGTGGTCGGGTTCGTTGCGCAAACGGAACTCGACCGGGTCCATCCCGAGCAGGTGCGCCATGTCGTCCATGGCGGACTCGAGCGCGAATGCACCGGTCGTGGCGCCCGGGCCCCGCATGTAGGTCGGCAGGTTGACGTCAAGCGGCACGACCCGATAGGCGGAGCGCATGTTCGGGCAGGTGTACATGAACCTGGGCAGCGTGGTGAGGTTGTCCTCGTAAAGATCGTAGCGCGCGGTCTCGGTGCGACCCTCGTGAACCATCGCAGTGATGCTGCCGGAACGGTCTGCGCCGATGGCCAGGCGCTGTCGGCTTGTCGGGCGGTAGCCGATCCCGGTGTACATCTGCTTGCGTGTCAGCACCAGCTTCA